>Ga0247825_10001831_pt1 | contig 14079 bp, 13 predicted proteins | sample 13C_Vanillin_Day_FD_194413 | JGI IMG/M metagenome (GOLD analysis project Ga0247825, IMG submission 194413) | Soil microbial communities from agricultural site in Penn Yan, New York, United States - 13C_Vanillin_Day48 | ecosystem: Environmental > Terrestrial > Soil > Agricultural land | place...
GAGTGGCTCGGCGTGACGATAGGCACCGGCGAGGAAAAGGAAGTAGAGGATGTGGACGGCGCTCGAGGCGGCGAGCCAGGGAAATGCGGCCGGCGCCGGCGCCGCGACGAAAGGCAGCGCAAAGAGAGAAATGAGGCCGGAGCCGGCGGCGACCGCGCAGGTGTCGAGCTCCTTGTCCTGCGAGCTCTTGACGAGCGTGTTCCAGGCCGCGTGCAGCAACGCGCCGCCCAGCACGGCGAGCGTCACCGGGAGCGTGAGCTCCATCAGGGGCTCAGCCGATCACCTGTTCCAGCAGCGCGCCCATGCGCTCGACCGCGGCGCGGCCCTCTTCGATCGCCTCCGCGGCGCGGTGATAGTCCATGGTGGCGAAATCGGGCAGCAGCGGCGTGATCAGCACGTCGGCCGGGTCGCCCGACAGGCGGCTGCGCGCGACGCGCATCTCCACCACGTCGAGCGACGTGCTGAACACCTCGAAAATCGAAGGAATCGAGGCGCGCTCGTCGACCTTGGACTTCTTCTCCACCCATCCCGGCCGCAGCCGCGCCAGCCATCCGGGCATTTCGCGCGGCGCGAGCGCCCTGCCGCGGTCGCGGTACGGGCCGAGCTTGCCCCACGAGAGGTCGATCGCAATCACCACCTCGGCGCCGAGCGCCCGGCACATGGAAACGGGCACCGGATTGACCAGACCGCCGTCGACCACGACCACGTTTTCGCGGATCATCGGCGTGAAAAGTCCGGGCATGGCGCACGAGGCGCGCACGGCGTCGAGCAGGTTCCCTTCCCGCAGCCACAGCTCCCGGCCGGAGTACAGCTCGGTCGCGACCGCCCCGTAGGGAATGGGCAGGCCCTGGATTTCGCGGTCCTGGAAGATGGTGCGGAAGAGGGTGAACAGCCGCTGGCCGCGGATCAGGCCGCCGCGCCAGGTGAGGTCCATGAGGCGCACGACCGTGGTCCACGCGAGCCCCGTGACCCATTTCTCCAGGCGGTCGAGCTCGCCCGCGGCGTAGGCGGCGCCGACCAGGGCGCCGATCGAGGTGCCGCAGACGAGATCCGCCTTGATCCCGCGCTCCTCCAGCGCCCGGATGGCGCCGATGTGCGCCCAGCCGCGCGCGCTCCCGGAGCCCAGGGCAAGTCCGACGCGGGGTCTGCGGCGCATGGCCAAAATCCTAACTGCTTATGCGCAAACCCACGCGGAACAACGTCAAACTCGACGCAGCGTCCCTCTCTTGGACGTGCCTACGCGCGCTCGAAGATCGCGGCGATCCCCTGCCCGCCCCCGATGCACATGGTCACGAGGGCGTAGCGCCCGCCCGTGCGGTGGAGCTCGTAGAGCGCCTTCACGGTGAGGATCGCGCCGGTGGCGCCGATCGGGTGGCCGAGCGCCACGGCACCGCCGTTCGGGTTCACCCTGGCCGGGTCGAGCCCGAGATCCTTCGTGACCGCCATGGCCTGCACCGCGAAGGCCTCGTTCGACTCGATGACGTCCATGTCGGCAGGCCTCAGCCCGGCCTTCTCGAACACGCGGCGCACGGCGGGGATGGGACCGAGGCCCATCACCTGGGGCTCGACGCCGGCGTGCGCGTACGCGACGAGGCGCGCGAGCGGCTTGATGTCCTGCCGCTTCGCGGCTTGCGCTTCCATGAGGACGACCGCGGCGCCGGCATCGTTGATGCCCGAGGCGTTGCCGGCCGTGACGCTGCCGTCCTTCTTGAACACCGTTTTCAGCTTGCTCATGTCCTCGGGCTTCACGTCCTTGCGGACATGCTCGTCGGTGGTGAACTGCTCCACGCCCTTCCTGGTCTTCAGCTCGATCGGAACGATCTGCGACTTGAAGTAGCCCGCTTCAATGGCCTTGGCGGCCTTCTGGTGCGAGGCAATCGAGAATTCATCCTGCTGCGCGCGCGTGAAGCCGTACTTCGCCGCAATGTTCTCGGCGGTGACGCCCATGTGGCCATGGCCGAAAGGATCGTGCAGCGCGCCGACCATGGCGTCGACGATCGCCGCGTCGCCCATGCGCTGACCCCAGCGCCCGGACGGCAGGAAATACGCCGCGCGGCTCATGCTTTCCGCGCCGCCCGCCACCGCGACGTCGCAGTCGCCGAGCAGCAGGTGCTGGGACGCGGACACGATCGCCTGCAGGCCCGAGCCGCAGAGGCGGTTCACCGTCAGGCAGGGCGTGCCTACCGGGATGCCGCCCTCGACCGCGGCGACGCGCGAGAGGTACATGTCCTTCGCCTCGCCGTGGATCACGCTGCCCATGACCACGTGGCCGACGCTGGCCGGGTCGATCTTCGCGCGGGCCACCGCTTCCCTGATTGCCGTCGCGCCGAGCTTGGTCGCCGGCATCTCCTTGAGCGCGCCGCCGTAGTCGCCGATCGCCGTGCGCGTGCCGGACACCACCACCACTTCCCGATTGCTCATTGCAGTCTCCCGTAGAGATCGTGCTCGTCCGCACGATCGATCAATACCTCGGCAAATTCGCCGACCCTGCCGCCTTTGCCTTCGCCGTCCACCTCATAGCGCACCACGCCGTCGATCTCCGGCGCATCGGCCTTCGAGCGTCCAACGCCGGGCTCGTCGACCAGCACCTCGATCTTGCGCATCACCTTGGCTTTCAGTTTTGCCCTGCTGATCGATGCCTGCAGCGCCATGAGGCGCGCACGGCGCTCCTCCCTGACTTTATCCGGAACAGCGCCCGGCAGGTCATTGGCGGCCGCACCCTCCACCGGGGAATAAGCGAAGCAGCCGACCCGGTCGAGCCGGGCTTCCTCCAGGAATTCCAGCAATTGGGAAAATTCGGCCTCGGTTTCCCCCGGAAACCCCGCAATGAAGGTGCTGCGGATGGTGATCTCCGGGCAGAGCTCGCGCCAGCCGCGGATGCGCTCGAGCACCTTCTCGGCGCTCGCCGGCCGTCGCATGAGCTTCAGGATCCGCGGCGCCGCGTGCTGGAAGGGAACGTCGAGGTAGGGAAGGATCTTTCCTTCCGCCATGAGCGCAATCACTTCGTCGACGTGCGGATAGGGGTAGACATAATGCAAGCGCACCCAGACCCCGAGCTCGCCGAGCGCCTTGCACAGGTCCAGCATGCGAGTCTTGGTCGGCTTGCCGCGGACAAAACCGGTGCGGTACTTGACGTCAACCCCGTAGGCGCTCGTGTCCTGCGAGATGACCAGCAGCTCCCTCACGCCGCCCTTCACCAGATTCTCCGCCTCCTGCATGACCTCGCCGACCGGGCGCGACACGAGATCGCCGCGCATCGACGGGATGATGCAGAACGTGCAGCGGTGGTTGCAGCCTTCCGAGATCTTCAGGTACGCATAGTGCCTCGGGGTCAGCCTCACCCCTGTTCCCGGTATCAAATCCAAGAAAGGATCGTGCGGCTTCGGTAGATGCGTGTGCACCGCGCTCATCACCGCCGCGGTGTCGTGCGGGCCGGTAATGGCGAGCACCGACGGATGAGCGTCCCTTATTAGTTCTTGTTTCACGCCCAGACACCCCGTCACCACCACCTTGCCGTTCTCGGCCAGCGCCTCGCCGATCGCGTCGAGCGATTCCTCCACCGCGGCATCGATGAAGCCGCAGGTGTTTACGATAACGAGGTCCGCACCCGCATACGTCGGAGACGTGGCATAGCCCTCGGCGCGCAGCTGCGTAAGGATGCGCTCGGAATCGACCAGCGCTTTGGGACAGCCTAGGGAGACGAACCCGACCTTAGGACTTGTCGTTTTCGCTCTTCTGCTGGCCAGACGGAAAACCGGGGAAGGAAAGGCCCGTGAACATGTTGCGCGCCTGGCTCTGCATCTGCTCCTGGAACTGCGCGAACATCTTCTGGCTCTGCTCGATGTAGGCCTGCATCAGGCTCTGCATCGCCGGGCCCTGCAGGTTCATGAACTGCGCCCACAGGTCCTGCGAGACGCGCGAGTTGTCGCCGTACACGCGCTGCGACTGCTCCTGCAGCGCCTTCTGGATGTCCTGGAAGGCGCGCACGTTGCGCTCGAGGTAACCGCCCATCATGCCCTGCATGGCGTTGCCATAAGAACGGATCATCTGCGAAAGGAGGTCGCTCGAGAACATGGGCGCGCCGCCCGATTCCTCCTCGAGGATGATCTGCAGCAGGATCTGGCGCGTGAGGTCGTCGCCGCTCTTCGCGTCGACCACCTGGAACTCCTCCTGCTTCAGCACCATCTGCTTGACGTCGGCGAGCGTGATGTAGCTCGACGTCTTGGTGTCGTAGAGGCGCCGGTTGGGATACTTCTTGATCAGGCGGAGCTGGGTCTCCATCTTCGCCTCGCGGGTCGGCTGCGTTGCGGCCATTGCCTGAGTCTACTCCTTTAGTGCTCCTCAATACATGTGCTGGCCGCCGTTGATCGAGATGTTGGCGCCAGTCACGAATGCCGCTTCCTCGGAGCTGAGGTAGATGATCAATCCGGCGACCTCGTCGGGCTTGCCGAGGCGCCCGATCGGAATCTGCGGCAGGATTTTCGAGTCAAGGATTTCCTTCGGTATCGCCGTAACCATCTTGGTGCCGATGTAGCCCGGGGAAATCGTGTTGACGGTAACGCCCTTGCGCGCCACTTCGAGCGCCAGGGCCTTGGTGAAGCCGTGGATGCCGGCCTTCGCCGCCGAGTAGTTGGTCTGGCCGAACGCACCCTTCTGCCCGTTCACCGACGAGACGTTGATGACGCGGCCCCAGCCGCGCTCGACCATGCCGTCCATCACCTGCTTGGTCATGTTGAAGCACGAGTCGACGTTGGTGCGCATCACCGCGTCCCAGTCGGTCTTGGTCATTTTCTTGAAGGTCATGTCGCGCGTGATGCCGGCGTTGTTCACCAGGATGTCGACCGCTCCGACTTCGGTCTGAATCGTGTGCATCTTGCGCGCGCAGTCATCGTAATCGACGACGTCGACCGGGAACGCGGCGAAGCTGTAGCCGCGGCCCTTCATCTCCTCGAGCCACGATCTGAACTTCGTGTTGGAAGGCGAATAGGTGACGACCACGCGGTAGCCCGCGTCGGCCATCTTGGTCGAGATCGTCTCGCCCAGACCACCCATGCCACCGGTAACAACGGCGATCCTTTGCTTTGCCATGGCCTTCTCCAGGCGTGTCTTCCGTGGGGTAGGCCAGTCTACATCATGTGCATGCCGCCGTTGACCGAGATATTGGCGCCGGTGATGTAGCCGGCCTCCTCGGAGGCGAGGAAGGCCACCACGGCCGCGATCTCCTCGGGGCGGGCGAGGCGGCCCATGGGGATGGCGGCGATGATCTGGTCCCGGATCTCCTGCCGGATGGCCTTGACCATGTCGGTCTCGACGTACCCGGGCGATACGGTGTTGACCGTCACCCCTTTCTTGACAACCTCCTGGGCGAGGGCCTTGGCGAAGCCCGCCATTCCGGCCTTGGCCGCCGAGTAGTTGGTCTGCCCGAACTGGCCCTTGAGGGCGTTGACCGACGAGATGTTGACGATCCGCCCCCAGTCGCGCTCGCACATGCCGTCAACGACCTGGCGCGTGACGTTGAAGACGCTGTTGAGGTTCGTGTTGATCACCGCCATCCAGTCCTGCTCGGTCATGCGCTTGAACACCGCATCGCGCGTGATGCCGGCGTTGTTCACCAGGATGTCGACCGGACCGACGACCGCGCGCACGTTGTAGAACATCTCGGCGCAGGAGTCGAAGTCCGCCACGTCGCCCTCGGCGGCGTGGACCCTGAAGCCGCGCGAGCGCATGGCGTCGAGCCACTCCTGCTTGCGCTCGTAGCCCGGCAGGCAGCCCGCGACCACGGTGTGGCCCGACTGCGCGAAGCGGCGGCAGATCGCGCTGCCGATTCCCCCCATCCCGCCCGAAACAAACACGATGCGTGGAATGACCGGGCGGGTCTCGTCACGCCATGCTTCTTCTTGTGATGCTTCGATCACCTCGGCTTCTCGTTTCATCGTTCTTCCCTTTTTAGCGTTCTACCCTAGCGTTCAACAGCAAGGGCGACCCCCATGCCGCCGCCGATGCAAAGCGACGCGAGGCCGCGTCGCGCGTCGCGCTTCTGCATCTCGTGCAGCAGCGTGACCAGCACGCGCGCCCCCGAGGCGCCGATCGGATGGCCGAGCGCGATCGCGCCCCCGTTCACGTTCACCTTCTTCGTGTCCCAGCCCATCTGGCGGTTCACCGCGATCGCCTGGGCAGCGAAGGCCTCGTTGATCTCCAGGAGGTCGAGATCCTTCGGCTCCCAGCCGGCGCGGGAGAGCGCGCGCTTGGAGGCCGGCACCGGCCCCATGCCCATGTACTTCGGATCGACGCCGGCGGAGGCGAAGGCCTTGATGCGCGCGATCGGCTTCAGCCCAAGCTCTTTCGCTTTTCTCGCCGACGTGAGAACGACCGCGGCGGCGCCGTCATTGATGCCCGACGCGTTACCCGCCGTCACGGTGCCGTTCTTGTCGAACGCGGGCTTGAGGCTCTTCATCGCATCGAGGGTCGCGCCGTGGCGCGGGTACTCGTCGTCGGCGAAGAGCACCGGGCCCTTCCTGGAGGCAATCTCGACCGGGATGATCTCGTCCTTGAACCTGCCCGCCTTCTGCGCCGCCTCGGCCTTGTTCTGGCTCGCGACCGCGAACTGGTCCTGGTCCTCGCGCGTCACCGCGTACTCCTTCGCCACGTTCTCGGCGGTCACGCCCATGTGGTACTGGTTGTAGACGTCCCACAGCCCGTCGACGATCATGGTGTCGAGCAGCTTCGCGTCGCCCATGCGGAAGCCGTCGCGCGAGCCCATCATCGCGTGCGGCGCGAGGCTCATCGACTCCTGCCCGCCGGCGACCACCACGTCGGAGTCGCCGTGCGCGATCGCCTGCGCGCCGAGCATCGCGGCCTTGAGCCCGGAGCCGCAGACCTTGTTGATGGTCATCGCGGGAATCATCTCGGGAAGGCCGGCGCGGATGGCCGCCTGGCGCGCGGGATTCTGTCCGACGCCCGCGGTAAGCACCTGGCCCATGATGACCTCCGAGACCTGCTCGGGCGCGACGCCGGCGCGCTCCAGCACCTTGCGGATGATGAGCGCGCCGAGCTCGGAGGCCGGCGTCTTCGCGAGGCTGCCACCGAACTTGCCGATCGGGGTGCGCGCTGCGCCGACGATGACGATCTCTTCCATGACTGTCTCCTAGTGAATGCGTTGCTTCACGTAGCGGCCGGGGGCCGCTTCGATCGGCTTGTATTCGACATTTCCGGGGGCCGAAGGTGCCGCCTGCAGTCCGCCGCCGTGGCGTGCGAGCCATTCGCTCCACGCAGACCACCAGCTTCCCTTCTTCTCGGTTGCCTGTCGAAGCCAGTCCTCGGGCTCGAGGGGATAGGGCGCGCCGCTCCAGTAGCTGCGCCGATTCTTGGCGGCGGGATTGACCACGCCGGCGATATGGCCGCTCGCGCCCAGGACGAACACGTTGTCATCGCCGCCGAGCAGCCCGAGGGTGCGGTACGCGGAACGCCACGGAACGATATGGTCTTCGCGCGTGGCCAGCACGAATACCGGCAGCTCGACGCGCCCGAGATCGACCGCGACGCCGCAATTCGTGAGCGCGCCGGGCTCGCGCAGCTTGTTCGAGAAATACGTGTTGCGCAGGTAGTAGCAATACATCGGCCCGGGCAGGTTGGTGCTGTCGGCATTCCAGTAGAGGATGTCGAAAGCCGCCGGCGTCTCGCCCAGCAGATAGTTGTTGACGACGTACGGCCAGACGAGGTCGTTGGCTCGCAGGCTCGAGAACACGAACGCGAGATCCGAGCCCGGCAGGATGCCGCCCTTGCCGATGGTGGCTTCGCGCGCGCTCACCATCGCCTCGTCGACGAACAGGCCGATCTGGCCGGTTTCGCTGAAATCGAGCATCGTCGTGAGGAATGTCGCGCTCGACACGAGGCCGTCGTTCTTTGCCGCGAGGACCGCCAGCGCGGCGCCAAGGAGCGTTCCGCCGACGCAGAATCCAAGCGCATTGACCTGGTCGCTCTGCGCGATCTCGCGGGCGATCCGCAAAGGCGCAAACACGCCGAGCTCGAGGTAATCGTCCCAGGTGTAGTGGCCCTGCTCCGCCGTCACGTTGCGCCACGACACCATAAAGACGGTGTTGCCGCTCGCCACGGCATGCGCGACGAAGGAGTTCTCGGGCTGAAGATCGAGGATGTAGTACTTGTTGATGCAGGGCGGGACGATCACCAGGGGCCGCTTCGCCACCTCGGCGCTGCTCGGGGCGTACTGGATCAGCTGGATGAGCTCGTTCTCGTACACCACGCTGCCCGGCGTGATCGCGATGTTGCGCCCGACCTCGAATACCCGCTCGTCGGTCTGGCTGATGCGGCCACGCTGCACGTCGGCGAGGAGCTGGCCAAGCCCGCGTGCGAGGCTTTCGCCGCGGGTCTCGAGCGCCTGCTCGAGCGCTTGCGGATTGGTCGCCGCGAAATTCGTCGGACACATGGCGTCGATCCACTGCCTGACGGCGAAGCGCGCCCGCTCCTTCGCCTGCGGCTCGAGCGCGGCTTGCTCGAGCGATTTGGTCAGGAATTCGGAAGCGAGCAGGTAGGACTGCTTGAGGTAGTCGTAGTAGGGATTGGCGCTCCACTGCGGATGCGCGAAGCGCCGGTCGCCCGCCTCCGGCGAGACGATCTGCTCGCCGCTGCGATCGACCAGCGCGCCCCACAGCTTTGCCTGCTTCTCGAGATACGCGGCCTGGAGCGCCGACCCCGAAGCGAGCCACGACGCATCGGCGGCAGCCGGGGCCGAAGCCAGAAGCCGCATCCAGCCTTGCGTCAGTTCGTTACTCGACTGCGAGATCGCCGCGAGGACGGCCTCTGGTGACCCGGGTTCCATGCGCGAGCGCATTCTGCGTCGCACAAACGGCGACGTCAAATGATTTTAACTAACTGATCCATTAGTTCTTTTTGATTAATGGGCCAGCACCAGGCGCAGCCCCGCGATGGCCCCGATGCCCAGGGCGATCAGGAGCGCCTGCCAGGCGGTGTCGCGCAGCTCCGGACGGCGGTGCAGCCCGGGGATGAGATCGGCGACCGCGACGTAGATCATGCTCGCGGCAACGATGCCGAGCAGGGTCGCCTCCCACTGCCCGGCTGCGCGAAGCCCGAAGTAGCCGATGAGGCCGCCCACGATCGTGGCAAGGGAGGACAGCAGGTTGATGGCGAGCGCCTTGGCGCGGGTGTATCCGGAGTGAAGCAGGATCAGGAAGTCGCCCACCTCCTGCGGGATCTCGTGGGCAATGATCGCCACTGCGGCGATGATGCCGACCTCGGTGCTTTGCAGGAAGGCGGCTGCGATGAGCAGCCCGTCGAGGAAGTTGTGGATCGTGTCGCCTACGATGATGAGCAGGCCGCTGCGGCCGTGGTCATGCACGGCGCTGGCGCCGGATTCGTGCGGGTCGTGGACCTCGCAGTTCTCGGTGTGGCAGTGGCGCCAGATCAGCAGCTTTTCAAGCACGAAGAAGAGAAAGATGCCGCCGAGGATCGCGGCCGCGGCCTCGTGCGCGTTGCCGCGCTCGAAAGCGTGCGGAATCACCTCGAGGAAGGCCGCCCCGAGCAGCGCCCCGATGGCGAACGACACCAGGATGGGCACCCAGCTCGCGCGGACCAGCAGCGATACCGCCGCCAGGCCCGCGGAAAGCGTTCCGCCTGCCACGCTGGCGGCGAGAATCCATCCGAGCGTGAGCGTCATGGGCCCGCGGATTCTACTCGGACAGCCACAGCAGGGCCGCCATGCGCGCGCCCGTCCCGTCCCGGCGGTACGAGTAGAAGCGCGCGGGGTCCGAGTAGGTGCAAAAGCCACCGCCGAAAATGCGCTCCACGCCGCGGGCTCGCAGGCGCTGCCGGGCCACCGCGTAGAGGTCGAGCAGCCAGTGGCCCGGGCGGGTGGGCGAAAACGCATCCTTTTCCCTGAAAACGGCGCGCACTTCGTCTCCGACCTCGTAGACCTTCGGGCCGATCGCAGGCCCGAGCCAGGCGATGATTCGATTCGCTTCTACTTTCATTTCTGCAATGGTGGATTCGATGACGCCGGCGGAGAGGCCGCGCCATCCCGCATGGGCCGCGCCGATCACGCTGCCCGCTTCATCGGCGAAGAGCACCGGCATGCAGTCGGCGACGCGGATAGCGCACACGCGCATTCTCGTTCGGGTGACGGCGGCGTCGCCTTCGAAATCCGAATGCGGTTGATCGAGGTCGACGACCCGGACGCCGTGCACCTGGCGCAGCCAGGCGGGCTCGCCCGGCAGCATCGCCCGCAGCTCGGCGTCGCTGGTATTGCGCGTGCTCACGAGGGCGCGCACGCTCGGCGGTGCAGGCCAATCCGGATGAATCACCTCCGTCACACGCTTTCCTTCCTGAGATCCTGGAGAAGCCGCTTCATGTCGCGCGGCAGCGGCGAGCGCCACGTCATCGCGCTTCCGGTGCGCGGGTGGGTAAGCGTGAGCTCGGCCGCGTGCAGCGCCTGCCGCGGAAAGGACAAGCCGTGCCGCGTGCCGCGGCGGTAGACCGCGTCGCCTACCAGGGGATGCCGGATGTGCTGCAGGTGAACGCGGATCTGGTGGGTGCGGCCGGTTTCCAGGCGGCACTCGATCAGCGCCGCGTGGCCGAAGCGCTCGACCACGCGAAACCCGGTGCGCGCCGGCTTGCCGCGATGGGTCACCGCCATGCGCACGCGCGAGCGCGCATCGCGTCCCAGCGGCGCGTCGATGGTGCCGCTCGCCGGCGGGTCGCCCTGGACCACCGCGAGGTAGATGCGCCGCATCGTGCGGCTGGCGAGCTGCTTCACGAGGTGGGCCTGCGCTTCCACGGTCTTCGCGACCACCAGCAGCCCGCTCGTGTCCTTGTCGAGCCGGTGCACGATGCCGGCGCGCGGCACGCCGGCGAGCCTGGGCGCGTAGGCGAGCAGCGCGTTGAGCAGCGTCCGGTCGGGCTGGCCGGCGCCGGGGTGCACCACCAGTCCCGCCGGCTTGTCGATCACGATGAGCTCCGGATCCTCGTGCACGATCTTGAGCGGCATGCGCTGCGCCCGCGGCGCGGCCGCCTCGGGCGCGGGCGGGGGCTCGAGCACGACCTCTTCCCCGCCGGTCACGGCCAGTCGCGCTTCGGCGCTGCGGCCGTCGAGCTTGATGTGGCCGGACCTGAGCCATGCCTGCAGGCGGTTGCGCGAGTACTGTGGAAAAAGACGCGCCAGCGCCTGGTCGAAGCGCAGCCCCCCGAGCTCGTCCGGCACCGTGGCGTGCATCGGCGCGGCAAAACCTTCCTCCCAGTCCGGGTCCTCGTCGAGGCTATAATTTTTGCCGCCCATGCGATCAAGTTTACTTCTTGCCCCGCTTCTCTCCCTGTTCGTGCTGCTTCTCGCGTCCTGCGGCATTTTCTCGGGCAAGGAAGACGACGAGACCGCGGGCTGGTCGGCGCAGCGCCTCTACGGCGAGGCGAAGGACGCCATGGCCGGCAAGGAATGGGCGAAGGCGATCAAGTATTTCGAGAAGCTGGAGGCGCGCTTTCCCTACGGGCGGTTCGCGCAGCAGGCGCAGCTCGAGGTCGCCTACTGCCAGTTCAAGGAAGGCGAGCGCGCGCTCGCCGTCGCCGCGGCCGACCGCTTCATCAAGCTCTATCCCAACCACGCCAACGTCGACTACGCCTACTACCTGAAAGGGCTGATCAACTTCAACGACCTGTCGGGGTTCCTCACCAACCTCACCACGCCCGACATGACCGATCGCGATCCCAAGGCCTCGCGCGAGGCGTTCGAGGCCTTCAAGGAAGTGGTGACGCGCTTTCCGGAGTCCAAGTACGCATCGGATTCGGCGGCGCGCATGCGCTACCTCGTGAACGCGCTTGCCCAGCACGAGGTTCACGTCGCGCGCTACTACATGAAGCGCACCGCGTACGTGGCGGCGGCGAACCGCGCGCAGTATGCGATCCAGCACTATCCGCAGGCCCCGGCGGTCGAGGAGGCGATGGCGATCCTCGTCAAGGCGTACGACGCGCTCGGCATGGCCGAGCTGCGCGATGCGGCAGACCGCGTGATGCACAAGAACTTTCCGGACAGCGTGTACCTGAAGGCGGGCGGGGGCAAGAAGGGCGCGCCGTGGTGGCGCCTCTGGGATCCGGAGTGGTGAGCCGGCGCATCCTCGTCATCGGCGCGGCCGGCATGATCGGCCGCAAGCTCGTCGAGCGCCTGTCGAAGGAGGCCGGCACCAGTCTCACGCTCCACGACGTGGTGCCTTTCGAAGGCGGGCGCCAGAGCGTCGTCTCGGACCTGTCCACGGCCGGCGAGGCGGAGAAGCTGGTCGCGGGCCGGCCGGATCTGATTTTTCATCTCGCCGCGGTGGTCTCTGGCGAAGCGGAGGCCGACTTCGACAAGGGCTACCGGGTCAATCTCGACGGCACCCGGCGGCTCTTCGAGGCCATACGCAAAGCAGGCGGCGATGAGGCGGGTTCCGAGGCGGGTTCCTATCGTCCGCGGGTGGTGTTCACCTCGTCCATCGCGGTGTTCGGCGCGCCGTTTCCCGAGGCGATCGACGACGAGTTCCTGGGCGCGCCTCTCACGAGCTACGGCACCCAGAAGGCGATCTGCGAGCTGCTTCTCTCCGACTACAGCCGGCGCGGCTTCTTCGACGGCATCGGCATCCGCCTGCCGACGATCTGCGTACGTCCGGGCAAGCCGAACAAGGCCGCCTCGGGATTCTTTTCCGGCATCATCCGCGAACCGCTCGCCGGCGAGGAAGCCCTGCTGCCGGTCGCCGAAACGGTACGCCACTGGTTCGCTTCGCCGCGCGCCGCAGTGGGCTTTCTCATGCACGCCGCGCAGCTCGATAGCACGAAGCTGGGGGCGCGAAGAAACCTCAGCATGCCGGGGGTGTCGGCCACCGTGGCTGAAGAGATCGAGGCGCTGCGCAGGGTCGCGGGAGCCGACGCGGTCAGGCGGATCCGTCGCCAGCCCGACCCGGCAATCGAGCGCATCGTGAGCGGCTGGCCGCAGAACTTCGACACGCGCCGGGCGCTCGCGCTCGGCTTCCGCGCCGACTCGAGCTTCGAAGAGATCATCCGCATCCACCTGCAGGACGAGGTGCAAAAAAGCCCTCTACCGCCGCGAGCTCGCGCGTAAGCGCCATCGGCGGCAGGCTCGCGAGGATGCGTCGGCCGTAAGGCTTGCCGACCAGGCGGGGGTCGCACAGCATCAGCACGCCGCGGTCGGCTTCGTCGCGGATCAGCCGCCCGGCGCCCTGCTTGAGCTGCAGCACCGCCTGCGGCAGCTGCAGATCATTGAACGGATTGCCGCCCGCGCCGCGGATGCCCTCGATGCGCGCGGCGAGCACCGGGTCGTCGGGCGGCGCGAAGGGCAGCTTGTCGATCACCACCAGCGACAACGCCTCGCCGCGCACGTCGACGCCCTCCCAGAAGGACTGGCTGCCGAGCAGCACCGCGTTGCCGAGGCTCCGGAAGCGCGACAGCAGCTCGCTGCGCGAGCCTGTCCCCTGCACGAGCAGCGGGTACTCGATCGTCCCTTCCAGGATCTGGTGAGCGCGGCGCAGCGCCCGCAGCGTAGTGAAGAGCAGGAACGCGCGTCCGGCGCTCGCGCGCAGCACCGGCAATGCCGCCTCGATCACCGCTTCGGTGAAGCCCGCCTCGCCCGGGTCGGGCATCAATTTGGGCACGTAGAGCAGCGCCTGGCGCGGAAAGTCGAAGGGGCTCGCCCAGCGGCGGGTCTGCGCCTCGGCGACGCCGAGCTCACGCGTGAAATGGCCGAAGTCCTCGCCGACGGCGAGGGTGGCCGAGGTAAAGATCCAGGCCCGTGGATGGTCGCTCATCTGGCGTCGGAAGAGCTCGGCCGAAGAAAGCGGTGTCGCATGAAGCTGGACTGCATGGCTGAACACCTCGACCCAGCGCACCTCGGTGGCAGCCTCCGTTTCGCGCAGGCGCACGAGGAGGTGGCGCGCCGTGCCCGCGCGCCGCGCGCAGCCGTCGAGCCCCTCGGAGCGGCCCGCCTGCGCCGCAAGCACGCCTTCCAGAACCTTCAGTGCTGCGTTCAGCCTGGCGAGCGCGTCGTCGAACCCGGCGAGGCGCAGCGCCTGG
>Ga0247825_10001832_pt1 | contig 14079 bp, 9 predicted proteins | sample 13C_Vanillin_Day_FD_194413 | JGI IMG/M metagenome (GOLD analysis project Ga0247825, IMG submission 194413) | Soil microbial communities from agricultural site in Penn Yan, New York, United States - 13C_Vanillin_Day48 | ecosystem: Environmental > Terrestrial > Soil > Agricultural land | place...
AGCGCATCCTGATGGAAGCGTTCGCCGGCACCGGCGCCGACTTCAACGTGCTGCTCGGCGACACGGCGCTCGCCCGCATCCACTTCATGGTTCGCACGACGCCGGGCCAGGTGCCGGCGTTCGACCGCAAGGAGGTCGAGGCGCGGCTGGCAGCGGCGGCGCGGCGCTGGCCCGACCGGCTGCGCGATGCGCTGATCGAGGCCGAGGGCGAAGCGCGCGGCATCGACCTGTACAAGCGCTGGAGCAGTGCATTTCCGCCCGACTACCGCGAGCGCGTGCCGGCGCGCGAGGCGGTGGGCGACGTGCGTCACGTCGCGTCCCTCACGCCGGCGGCGCCGCTCGCCGTGGCGCTGTACCGCCCGCTGGGTGCGGCGTCGAACGCGCTCGGCTTCAAGGCCTACCGCCTCGGCGCGCCGATCGTGCTGTCGGACAGCCTGCCGATGCTCGAGCACATGGGCGTGCGCGTGCTCGGCGAGCAGAACCACCGCATCGAGAACGAGGCCGGATCGGTCTCGATGCACGACTTCGACCTGCAGGGCCACGTGGCCGACGAGTTCGATTCCGACACGCTGGCCATGTTGTTCGAAGACTGCTTCGTGCGCGTGTTCCGCGGCGACGTGGAGAACGACGACTTCAACCGCCTGGTGCTGCGCGCCGGCCTCGCGGCCGACGAGATCGTGATCCTGCGCGCGTATGCGAAGTACCTGAAGCAGATCGGCTTCGCGCTGTCGCAAGGCTTGATCGAGGCCACGCTCGGGCTGCATCCGCGCATCGCGCGCATGCTCGTCACGCTGTTCAAGCTGCGCTTCGACCCCGCCGCGCACGACGAGCAGGGCGAGCGTTCGCAGGTGAACGCGATCGAGCAGGCGCTCGACAAGGTGAGCAACCTTTCGGAAGACCGCGTGCTGCGGACGCTGCTCGCGCTGATCCAGGCCACGCTGCGCACGAACTTCTGGCGCACGGGCGTCGGGCACTCCGGGGCGCCCGGGCCGCGGCGCACGTTCCTGAGCTTCAAGCTCGAGTCGGGCCGCGTGCCGGGGCTGCCCGAGCCCAAGCCGCTGTACGAGATCTTCGTGTACTCGCCGCGCTTCGAGGGCATCCACATGCGCGGCGGCAAGGTGGCGCGCGGCGGCCTGCGCTGGTCGGACCGGCCGGAGGATTTCCGCACCGAGGTGCTGGGCCTCGTGAAGGCGCAGATGGTGAAGAACGTGGTCATCGTGCCGGTGGGCTCGAAGGGCGGCTTCGTGCTGAAGAAGGCGCCGCCCGCGACCGATCGCGACGCCTGGATGAAGGAAGGCATCGCCTGCTACCAGGACTACCTGCGCGCGCTGCTCGACGTCACCGACAACCTCGCCGGCACCACGATCGTGCCGCCGCCGCTGGTCGTGCGGCGCGACGGCGACGACCCCTACCTCGTGGTGGCGGCCGACAAGGGCACCGCGACGTTCTCCGACTACGCCAACGCCGTGAGCCTGGAGTATGGCCACTGGCTCGGCGACGCCTTCGCCTCCGGCGGCAGCGCGGGCTATGACCACAAGGCGATGGGCATCACCGCACGCGGGGCCTGGGAAGGCGTGAAGCGCGCCTTTCGCGAGCGCGGCACGGACATCCAGCAGACCGAGTTCACGGTCGTGGGCGTGGGCGACATGTCGGGCGACGTGTTCGGCAACGGCATGCTGCTGTCGCGGCACATCCGGCTCGTGGCCGCGTTCGACCACCGGCACGTGTTCATCGACCCGACGCCCGACGCGACGTCGTCGTTCGCCGAGCGCGAGCGCCTGTTCAAGCTGCCGAGGTCGTCGTGGGCCGACTACGACACGAGCAAGATCTCTACCGGCGGCGGCGTGTGGGCGCGCAGCGAGAAGTCGATCCCGATCTCGCCGCAGGCGCGCGAGGCGCTGGGCATCGCGGCCGACCGGCTGGCGCCGGTGGAGCTGCTGAGCGCGATCCTGAAGGCGCCGGCGGACCTGTTCTACAACGGCGGCATCGGCACCTACGTGAAGGCCTCCGACGAAACGCACGCGGACGTGGGCGACCGCGCGAACGACGCCGTGCGCATCGACGGGCGCGACCTGCGCGCGAAAGTGGTGGGCGAGGGCGGCAACCTCGGCTTCACGCAGCGCGGGCGCATCGAAGCGGCGTTGAACGGCGTCTCGATCAACACCGACGCGATCGACAACTCGGCCGGCGTCGACACCTCGGACCACGAGGTGAACATCAAGATCCTGCTCGGCCTCGCCGAGGCCGACGGCGAACTCACCGGCAAGCAGCGCAACGCCGTGCTCGCGCAGATGACCGACGACGTGGCCTCGCTCGTGCTGCGCGACAACTACTTCCAGACGCAGGCGCTGTCGGTCACGAACCGGCTCGCCGCGAGCCTGCTCGACCAGGAGGCGCGCTTCATGCGCTACCTCGAGAAGCACGGGCGCCTGAACCGGGCCATCGAGTTCCTGCCGACGGACGACGAGATCGCCGAGCGAATGGCGCACGGCGGCGGCCTCACGACGCCCGAGCGCGCGGTGCTGCTGGCGTACTCGAAGATGTGGCTCTTCGACGAGATCCTCGCGTCCGACCTGCCGGAGGACCCGTGGATCGGCACCGCGCTGGCGCGCTACTTCCCGGGCGCCTTGCGCGAGCGCTTCGGCAGCCACATTCCGCGCCACCCGCTCAAGCGCGAGATCGTGGCCACGCACGTGCTCAACAGCATGGTGAACCGCGTCGGCTCCACGTTCGTGCACCGCCTGTCCGACCGCACCGGCGCGAAGGCGCCGCAGGTGGTGCGCGCCTATCTCGCCGCGCGCGAGGTGATGGGCGACGTGGCGCTGTGGCAGCAGGTCGAGGCGCTGGACAACCGGGTGCCCGACGCCGTGCAGTCGGCGATGCTGATCGAGGAGGGCTGGCTCACGGCGCGCGCGACCACGTGGTTCCTGCGCTCGCGCCGGCTCGGCGACCCGCTGGAGCAGACCTTCGAGCGCTTCCGCCCGGCGGTGGAGGCGGTGCTGCAGCGGTTGGCGCCCGAAGCCGCCGCGTCGACGATGGCGACCACATGGGTGACTGCCGGCGTGCCGATGCCGGTGGCGCAGCGCGTGGCCAGCGCCGACGGCCTCTACGCCGCGCTGGACGTCGCCGAGGTGGCGGAAGCCGCGCGGCGCAGCGTGGCCGAGGTGGCCGAGGTGCACGCCGGCGTGGCCGCGCGGCTCGGCCTGGGGCGCCTGCGCGGCCAGATCGACGCGCTGCCGGCCGACAGCCACTGGCAGGCGCTGGCCAAGGACGCGCTCGGCGACGACCTCGCCGGGCTGCAGCGCTCGATCACGAGCGAGGTGCTGGGCGGCGGTGAGGGCGCAGCCGAGGCCGGGGCGCCCGGCATGCTCGCCGCGTGGGAGCGTCGCAACACCACCGCGCTGGAGCGTGCGCAGCGGCTGCTGGCGGAGCTGGCCGACACGAAGGCGCTGGATCTCGCGATGCTGTCGGTCGCGCTGCGCGAGCTGCGCAACCTGGCTTGAGCGCGAAGTCTTGGGCTCACGGCCGCTGGAGCCCGGCGGCCGCCGCGCGCCGCTGCAGGAAGCGCCGGACGGCAGGATCGCGCTCCAGCCCGATGGCCCGGCGGTAGGCCTGCGCGGCCTCGTCGAGCGCGCCGCTGCCAGCCAGCAGCTCCGCGCGGGCGGCCCAGTACGGCTGGTAGTCGGCCAGCCGCGCGTCGCCGGCCAGCGCATCGAGCGCCGCCAGGCCCGCTTGCGGCCCGCGCGTGCGGGCCAGCGCCACCGCCCGATTGACCGCTGCCACGGGCGAGCCGGTGAGCACGCACAGCGCGTCGTACAGCCGTTCGATGGCCGGCCAATCGGGCGGGACGCGATGGCGGCGCATGGCATGCGCGGACTGCACCGCCGCTTCCAGCTGGTAGCGGCCGAGGTCGCCGCAAGCGCGCGCGCGCAGCAGCAGCGCCTCGGCCTCGTCGATCATCGCCAGGTCCCAGTGACGCGGGTCCTGTTCGGCCAGCGGCACGTAGTCGCCGGCCGCGCTGCGCCGGGCGTCGCGGCGAGCGTGGGTGTGCAGCATCAACGCCAGCAGGCCGAGCGCCTCCGCTTCATCGGGCAGCAGCGACGACAGCAGCCGGCCGAGCCAGATCGCCTCGTCGGCGAGGTTGCGGCGCCGCGCGTCGGCGCCTTCCGCGTCGGACCACCCTTCCGCATAGGCCGCGTAGATGGCGTCCAGCACCGGGCCCAGGCGCTCGCGCAGCGCGTCGCGCTCGGGCACGTCGAAGCCGATGCCCGCTTGCCGGATCTTGGCCTTGGCGCGCGACAGCCGCTGGCCCATCGTCGCCGGCGCGACGAGAAACGCCGACGCGACCGTGGCCGCGTCGAAGCCGAGCACCACCTGCAGCATCAACGGTGCCCGCACGCCCGGCTCGATGCCGGGATGCGCGCAGGCGAAGAGCAGCCCCAGGCGCCGGTCGGGCACGGCGCGCTCGGTGCCGTCGTCGGCCGCCAGGTCGCTCAGCAGCAGCAACTGCTCGCTCGCCTGCGCGTCCAGGCGCCGGCGGCGCGCCGCGTCGGTCATCTTGCGGCGCGCCACGGTGAGCAGCCAGGCATCGGGCGTCTGCGGCACGCCGTGCAGCGGCCAGTCGGCCAGCGCCGCGGCGAAGGCTTCGGACAGCGCGTCCTCGGCCCCCGCCACATCGCGCGTGCGCGCGGCGAGAAAGGCGACGAGCTTGCCGTAGCTTCGCCGCGCCGCGGCCTCGGCCGCGCGCGCCGGATCGCTCCCCTGCGTCATCGGCGCCGGCTCACTCGGCGCCCATCGCCCACACCGGACGCACTTCCACGATGCCGTGGCTGGCGCCGGGGCAGCGGGCGGCCCAGGCCAGCGCCGCGTCGAGGTCGGCCACGTCGACGAGGTAGTAGCCGCCGAGCTGCTCGCGGGTTTCGGCATACGGGCCGTTGAGCACCTCGGTCTTGCCCGAGCGCAGCCGCACGGTGGTGGCCGTCTGCGTCGGACGCAGTCGGTTGGCGCCGCGCAGCACGCCGGCCTCCTGCAGCGCCTCGGTGTAGGCGTGGTAGGCGGCCTGCGTCTCCTTCATCTGCGCCGGGCTGATGGTTTCGAACGCGGCCTGGTCGGCATAGATCAGAAGCGTGTATTCCATGTTGCATGTCCTTCGGGTGGCGGCGATGCACCGTGCCTCGCCTGTGACAATGACGCGCGGCGGGCGCCCGCTTCGACATTGGCGCACAAAAGGGTCGGGCCGGGCCCTATTGGTTGCGCTCAGCGCGTGACTAAGATGCGGGCTCCACCATTTCGGGCCGTAGAAACCATGCTCAAGATGCGCTCCCTCAAGCTCGCCGCCGCCGTGGCGGCGTGCGTCGCCCTCGGCTCGGCCCAAGCGGCACCGTTCCGCTGGGCCAGCGCCAACGACCTGCTCACGTTCGACCCGCATGCCCAGAACCACCAGACCACGCTCGCGTTCCTGCAGCAGGTCTACGAGGGCCTGACGCGCTATGACGCCAACTACCAGGTGCAGCCGGGCCTGGCCACCAAGTGGAACCTCGTGTCGCCCACGCAGATGCGCTTCGAGCTGCGTCGCAACGTGAAATTCCACGACGGCACGCCGTTCACCGCCGACGACGTGGTCTTCTCTCTCACGCGCGCGATGACGCCGCCGTCGAACATGACGGCCTACGTGCAGAGCATCAAGGAAGTGAAGAAGGTCGACGACTTCACCGTCGACCTCATCCTCAAGGGCCCGAGCCCGGTGCTGCTGCGCGAGCTCACCGACGCGCGCATCATGAGCAAGGCCTGGTCCGAGAAGAACAACGCCGTGAAGGCGCAGGACTACAAGGCCAAGGAAGAGAACTTCGCGTCGCGCAACGCCAACGGCACCGGCCCGTACAAGCTCGTGTCGTGGCAGCCGGACGCCAAGGCCACGCTGACCAAGAACGAGACATGGTGGGACAAGCCGGGCGGCAACGTCGACGAGGTGGTGTTCACGCCGATCAAGTCGGCCGCCGCTCGCACGGCGGCGCTGCTGTCCGGACAGCTCGACTTCATCAACGACCCGCCGCTGCAGGATCTCGAGCGCCTGCGCGCCAACGGCGACCTGAAGATCATGGACGGCACCGAGAACCGCACCATTTTCTTCGGCATGGACCAGAACCGCGACGAGCTCCTCTACTCCAGCGTGAAGGGCAAGAACCCGCTGAAGGACAAGCGCGTGCGCCAGGCGCTGTACCAGGCGATCGACATCGAGGGCATCCGCAAGACCACGATGCGCGGCATGTCGATCCCGGCCGGCACGATGATCGCGCCCAGCGTGCACGGCTGGTCGAAGGACATCGACGCGCGCGCGTCGAAGTACGACCCCGACGCCGCGAAGAAGCTGCTGGCTGACGCGGGCTACCCGGACGGCTTCGAGGTGACGCTCGACTGCCCGAACGACCGCTACGTGAACGACGAGGCGATCTGCCAGGCCGTGACGGCGATGTGGACCCGCGTGGGCGTGAAGACGCGCCTGAACACGCAGGCCATGGCCACCTACATCTCGAAGATCCAGAAGTTCGACACCAGCATCTACATGCTCGGCTGGGGCGTGGCGACGATGGACGCGCTGTACTCGCTCGATTCGCTGGTCAGCACGATCGATGCGGCCGGCGGCGCCGCGGGCAATTTCAACCTGGGCCGCTACAGCAACAAGGAAGTCGACACGCTGATCGGGCAGATCAAGGTCGAGACCGACGAGAAGAAGCGCGACGTGGCGATCGCGCAGGCGCTGAAGCTCTTGAAGGACGACTACGGCTACCTGCCGATGCACCATCAGATCCGCCCGTGGGCGATGCGCAAGGGGGTCGAGACGGTCTACCGCCCCGACGACCGGCCGGTGCCTTGGTGGACGAGCGTGAAATAGCGCCCCCACGCTTCCTCTGGTCGCTGCCCCCCGAGGGGGCCTCGCTGCGGACCGGCAAAGCCGGATCCGCGCAAGACCTTGATCCGGCGCGATCAGTGCATCGCGCTGAAGCAGACCCTCCCGCTCTTCATCACGAGCTTGATCCGCTCGCCCTGACCCGCCAGGCACGACAGGTCCGCGAGCGGATCCCCCTCCACCACCAGCAAGTCCGCGATCGCGCCCGGCACCAGCTGCCCGAGCCGCCCCGCCATCCCGACGATCTCCGCGCCCACCACCGTCGCGCTGCACAGCACGTCGGCGTTCGACATCACGCGCGCGCGGATCTGGAACTCGTCGCTCTGCATCCGGTGCGATTCGCCGAGCAGGTCGGTGCCGAAGCCCATCTTCACGCCGGCTCGTTGGAAGATCTCCAGCGAGCGCAGGCCGGCCTCGCGCACGTTCGCGATCTTGGCCACGCTTTCGGGCGGCAGGCCCAGGCGCTCGCCTTCGCCGGCCAGCGCCTCGTAGGTGACGAGCGTGGGCACGGCGTACACGCCGCGCTCGGCCATCAGCTTCGCCGCGGCCTCGTCGACGAGATTGCCATGCTCGATGCTGCGCACGCCGCACTGCACCGCGCGCGTGATCGCCTCGGCGGTGTAGGCGTGCGCCAGCACATAGGTGTGGCGCGCCGCAGCTTCGTCGACGATGGCGCGTGTTTCGTCCAGCGAGTAGCCGAGCGCGTTCACCGGGTCGGTGGGCGAGGCCACGCCGCCGGAGGACATGATCTTGATCTGGTCCGCGCCCATCTGCAGCTGCTCGCGCACCGCGGTGCGCACGTTGTCCACGCCATCGACCACGCGCGTGCTGGCGATGCGGTGGCAGCCGCACGGCGACACGGGCAGCAGCCGGTCGCTGCGCGGGCGGAAATCGCCGTGGCCGCCGGTGGGGCTGAGCGGCGAGCCGCTCACGAAGAGGCGCGGGCCGACGACGGCGCCGTCCATGCCGTCCTCCACCGCCTGCTTCAGCGCGTGGTCCGCGCCGCCGGCATCGCGCACGCTCGTGAAGCCGCGCCGCAGCATGCCGCGCAGGATCGGCAGCGAGCGCAGCACCACGGTGGCCTGCGCCAGCTGCGTGATGAGCCCGAGGTTGATGTGCGAGAACGTGACGTGCACGTGGCAGTCGATCAGCCCGGGCATCACGGTGCGCCCGCCGGCGTCGATCACGTCGGCATCGCGCGCGGCGATGGGGCGGCTCGACACCTCGCGAATGATCCCGTTCTCGACAAGCAGCTCGTGATGGCCGAGCAGCTCGCCCTGCACCGGGTCGAGCAGGTTGGCGCGGCGGATGAGGATGGGCGGCATGGCGGGCAGTCTATTGTGCGATCGGCCGGATGTCCTGGCCCTGCTGGGCGAGGGCCCTTGAACGGGAACTCGCCTACAGTGCGCCCATGAAGCTCGTCGACCCTCGCGTCGCGCTGCTCGCCGGCGCCACCGGCCTCGTCGGCCGGGCGCTGCTGCCGATGCTGCTGGAGTCGCTCTATTACGCGCGCGTGCATGCGTTGGTTCGGCGGCCGGTGGCGGGCCTGCCGGCGCACCCCAAGCTCGAGGTGCATGTGGTCGACTTCGCGCGCCTGTCGGCGCTGCCCACCGTGGACGACGCGTACATCGCGCTCGGCACCACCATCGGCGTCGCCGGCTCGCAGGAGGCCTTTCGGCGAGTCGACTTCGACGCCGTGGTCGACACCGCCCGGGCCGCGCGCGCGGCCGGGGCCCGGCGCGTCCTCATCGTGTCGGCGCTGGGTGCCGATGCCCGCTCGCGCGTCTTCTACAACCGCGTGAAAGGCGAGATGCAGGCTGCCGTCGCGGGGCTCGGCTACGAGTCCGTGGTGCTGGCCCAGCCGTCGCTGCTCATCGGCGACCGCGCCGCGCTCGGCCAGCCGACGCGCCGCGGCGAGGTGTGGGCCGAGCGGCTGCTGCGGCCGGTGATGGGCCTGGTGCCGCGCGGCATGCGCCCCATTGCCGCGGCCGACGTGGCCGCCGCCCTGATCAGCGCCGCGCTCGACTCCCCGCCGGGCGTGCGCGTGCTGCGCTCGGGCGCGATGCAGGGCGCCGCCGCTACGCGCTGAATGCACGACTTCCCCGGCCTCCGCCAAGCGGCGGGCTGGGGGGAGCGAAACGTTCAGTCGAAGGCTCAGGGGTCGCAGACTCCTGAGCCGAAGATCCGCACGCAGTGGCGCCCGGCGGACTTCGCCTCGTACATCGCCTTGTCCGCACTGCGCAGCAGCGATTCCGGATCCTCGCCGCCGGTGGGCCACAGCGCGATGCCGATGGAGGCGCCCACCTGCACGCAGTGGGCGTCGATCTCGATCGGCTGGCTCACGCTGTCGAGCAGGCGGTTCGCGAGGCCCAGCGTGCCCTCGCGGGCCGAGACGCCGCGCTGCAGGATGGCGAATTCGTCGCCGCCCATGCGCGCCACCACGTCGACATCGCGCGCCACCTTGCGCATGCGCTCGGCAATCGCGGCGAGCAGCTTGTCGCCCGTCGCGTGGCCGTAGCGGTCGTTCACGGGCTTGAAGCCATCGAGGTCGATGTAGTGCACGGCGAAGCCGGTGCCGTCACGCCGCGCGTCGGCCACGGCCGCGCCCAGGTATTCGAACAGCACGTCGCGGTTCACGAGCGACGTGAGCGCATCGTGCCGCGCCACGTGCCGCATGCGCTCCTCGTTGCGCTTGCGGTCGGTGATGTCGGTGTAGGTTCGCAGTACGCCGCCGCCCTCGATCGGCACGCTCTGGACCTCCATCACGCGGCCGTCGGGCCGCTGGCGGTCGTAGCTGTGCGGGCGATCGAGGATGCCGCCCGCGCGCACGAACTCCTGGAGCTCCTGCGGCGTGTGGCGGAACTCGTCGGTGCTCCATTGGTACTGCAGCACGGCCTCGAACGTGGGGCGCGACGCCATGAGCTGCGGCGGCAGCCCGAGCAGCTCGATCGCGCGCCGGTTGCAGACCTCCACCACGCGCTGCGCGTTCACCATCATCACGCCTTGCTCCATGCGCTCGAGCGTGGCCTCCAGCAGCTTGGACTTGTCCTGCAGCTGCGACTGGCTCTCGCGCGCGCGGCGCTCGGCGTCTTCGAGGCGCCGCTGCTGGCGCTTCAGCTCCGTGATGTCCACGTGCGCGTAGAAGCCCTTGCCGTCCGGGCTGCGCTGCGCGATCACGCGGCTCCAGCGCCGATTGGGCAGCGGCATCTCGAACGGCGCGCCGGCCAGGCGCATGTTCTCCGCGAGGACGCCGAGGCCGAAGTCGAACGGCTCGCGCTCGGCCGCTTCCGGCTCGCCCCACGCGGCGCGGTAGACGTCGCCGAAAGACTTGCCGACGGCGGCGCTGCGGCCGCGCAGGCCGTACATGAGCACGAACGGCTCGTTCACCCACAGGATGGTGTTGTCCGGGCTGCAGACCATCACGCCGTCGGGCACGTGGTCGAGCAGCGCGGCGCCTTCGATCGCCGGCGTGGTCTCCGCGGGGGCTTCCGGCTGCGTTTCGTCGGGCCGCCAGATGCGGATGCGCCCGACGCCCGGCAGCGGCAGCGACGACACCAGGTAGCGCCGGGTGCCGTGCATGAAGGTGAACGGCCGGCTCTGCGTGCGGTGCCGCGCCACGCCCTGGTCGATGTAGCGCTCGATCGAGAGCAGCTCGTCGCCGCGCAGCCGGGCCTCGTAGAAGCGGCGCAGGTTCGCGCGGTAGGGCTCGCCGACGTGGATGTGCGGCTCGTGCTCGGGAAAGAACTTCAGGAAGGTGCGGTTCCACACCAGAGCGGCGTCGTCGTCGTCGAACACGCACGCCGCGAGCCCCAGGCCGTCGAGGGTTTCGCCGATCGATCGCAGCAGGGAGAGGGCGTCGGCCATGGGGTGCGGCGCCGCGGCTACTTGCTCCAGCCGTCCTTCAGGCCCGTGATCCGGTTGAACACCGGGCGGTCCGGCGCGTGGTCGGCACGATCGGTCACGAAATAGCCGTGGCGCTCGAACTGGAACCGCTCGTCGGGTCGGGCCCGGGCCAGCGACGGCTCCGCATAGCCCTGCGCGATCTTCAGGCTGTCCGGGTTGAGCGCGGCGAGGAAGTCGCGCCCGCCCGCATCGGGCTGCGCCTCGGTGAAGAGCCGGTCGTACAGCCGCACTTCGGCCGGCACCGCGTCGTGCGCACCGACCCAGGTGATGGTGCCCTTCACCTTCACCGCGCTCGCGCCCGGCGTGCCGCTCTTGGTGTCGGACACCACCTTGGCCTGCACCGCCACGACGCGCCCGGCGTCGTCCTTGCGGGCCCCGGTGCACTCCACGATGTAGCCGTACTTCAGGCGCACCTTGTTGCCCGGGAAGAGACGGAAGAAGCCCTTCGGCGGCGTCTCCTCGAAGTCCTCCCGGTCGATCCAGACCTCGCGGCCGAGGCCGAAGCTGCGCGCGCCGAGCTCGGGCAGCTGCGGGTGCGCGGGTGCCCCGCACGGCTCTACATGCTCCTGGCGGCCGAACACCTCGGCCCAGTTCACCAGCTCGAGCTTCAGCGGGTCGATCACCGCCATCGCGCGCGGCGCGCGGCCTTCGAGATCGTCGCGCAACGCGATGTCGAGGTTCGCGTAGTCGATCCAGCCGCCGGCCTTGCTCACGCCGCTGCGCTCGCAGAAGAGGCGGATCGCCTCGGGCGTGTAGCCGCGGCGGCGCAGGCCCACGAGGGTGGGCATGCGCGGGTCGTCCCAGCCGCTCACGTGGCCCTCGTCCACGAGCTGGCGCAGCTTGCGCTTGCTGGTGATCACGTACGTGAGGTTCAGCCGCGCGAACTCGTACTGCTTCGGCAGCGGGTGCCGGAGCAGCCCGCCCTCGGCGAGACGCTCGAGCAGCCAGTCGTAGAAGGGGCGCTGGTCCTCGAACTCGAGCGTGCAGATGCTGTGGGTGATGTTCTCCAGCGCGTCCTCGATCGGGTGCGCGTAGGTGTACATCGGGTAGATGCACCACTTGTTGCCGGTGTTGTGGTGCTCGGCGTGCTTGATGCGGTAGAGGGTCGGGTCGCGCAGGTTGATGTTGGGCGACGCCATGTCGATCTTCGCGCGCAGCACCATCGCGCCGTCGTCGTGCTTGCCGTCGCGCATCTCGCGCAGGCGCGCCAGGCTCTCTTGCGGCGGGCGGTCGCGCCAGGGGCTGTCGGTGCCGGGCTTGCCGAAGTCGCCGCGGCTGCGGCGCATCTCCTCGGCGCTCTGCTCGTCCACGTAGGCGTGGCCCGCGCTCACGAGGTGCTCGGCCGCGCGGTACATGAAGTCGAAGTAGTCGCTGGCGAAGTACAGGTGCGCGGTGCCGTGCACCGTCCAGTTCCAGCCCAGCCAGCGCACCATCTCCTCGATCGCATCGACGTACTCCTGCTCCTCCTTCTCGGGGTTGGTGTCGTCGAAGCGCAGGTGGCAGGCGCCGCCGTACTCGGCCGCCAGGCTGAAGTTCAGCCAGATGCTCTTGGCATGCCCCACGTGCAGGTAGCCGTTGGGCTCGGGAGGGAAGCGGGTGCGCACGCGGGACGGGTCGGGCCGCCCGGCGTCGTGGTGCGCGGCATCGCCCGGGCCGCCGCCCCAGCGGCGCACGGCGTGCACGCCGGCCTCGAGATCGCGCTCGATCACGGCGCGCAGGAAATTGCTGCTGGCGGCGGGCAGGGAAGGGTCGGGGTTCGACATGGGTTGCGGCGGGAAAACATCACGCCGATCGACGGGTGGCTGCGATTCTAGGGTGCGCTTCACACAGCTTTACGCAACGGCGGTGAACGGGCCCTCCGAGGCCCGCGTTGGTGGAGGACGGCCGCGCCTTCCGGCGCTCGGCCTCCAACCGAGGAGTTCCAACCATGAGCTATCGCAAGCCCCTGATCGCCGCGGCGCTCGCCCTCGCCGGTGCGCTCGCTGCTGGCGCGGCGAACGCCGGCAGCGACGTCCACTGGTCCATCGGCGTGAACCTGCCCGTGTATCCCAACGTGTCCGTCGGCGTGTCGAGCGCGCCGCCGGTCTACGGGCCGCGCTACGGCTATGGCTACGGCTACCAAGTGCCGGTCGTCGTGGCGCCGCCGCCGGTCGTGTACATGCCGCAGCCGGTGTATCGGCGCCCCGTGCCGGTGTATTCCGCGCCGGTCTACGTGCAGCATCATCCGCGCGGCAACTGGAACAAGCACGACCGTTGGGACCGGCGCGACGATCGGCGCCACGATAGGCACGATCACGACCACGATCACGACCGGCACGGTCGCTGAGGCTTCGAGATGAGCGTGGGGGCTTCATGTCATGAGCGCCTGCCTCCACAGCAGGTCGCCCAGGAACCGTCCCGGCAAGAGCGTGAAGACGCCGGCGACGATGCACCCCCCCACATACAAGCCTTTCATCGTCTTGCGGTGGGCCGCCACGTTGCCGTGCCGCGCGTTCCACACCGCGATCGGCAGCAGCACGGCCGTGACGACCGTGAGGAGGTGGATCGGCGTGAAGCCGAACAGGTTGGGCAGCCGATAGTCGCGGATGAACACGCTCGTGAGCGCGACGGCGCCCATCAGCACCACCCACGTCCAGCCGAGCGCGCGGTGGCTGCCGGTGCCCTTGCGCCGCGTGAGGATGGCGACGCCGAGCGCGAGCGCCGAGACGGCGCAGATCATGTGGAAGAGCACCAGCGGATGGCGTTCGAGCAGGTGGGCAAAGTGGTCCATGGCGGTTCCTGAAGCGGCGGGCGAGTCAGGCAGATGCTAGGAACCGATGCCGCCCGGCGCCGCAGCGTCGCGACGAATCGCGAAGGCAGCGGGCGAAACCTCGCCGGCGCGGCGCGAAGCGCACGCGCCGGATCGTCACATCGCCTTGAACCGGTGGGCGTAGATCCGGCTCACGCCCACTTTCTCGGGCCTGCCGCGCAGCGTGAGCGAGATCTTTCCCGCCTCGTCGCGCGTGGCCGCCGCGATGCAGCGTGCCTGCACCACGGTGCCGCGGTGCACCTGCCAGAAGCGCTGCGGATCGAGCTGCGGCAGCAGGTCGCGCAGCGACGTGCGGATCAGGTGCTCATGATCGGCCGTGACCACGCGCACGTACTTGTCGGCCGCCTCGAAGTACACCACCTCGTCGACCGGCACCACGTGCACCGTGTTGCCGACGCCGGCCTGCACCACTTCCAGCTTCGCGCCGGCGTCCGGCGCGAAGCTGGAAGTGGTGCAGGCC
>Ga0247825_10001837_pt1 | contig 14047 bp, 17 predicted proteins | sample 13C_Vanillin_Day_FD_194413 | JGI IMG/M metagenome (GOLD analysis project Ga0247825, IMG submission 194413) | Soil microbial communities from agricultural site in Penn Yan, New York, United States - 13C_Vanillin_Day48 | ecosystem: Environmental > Terrestrial > Soil > Agricultural land | place...
GATGCTATACTTTGAAGTTCCTGCCCGATGCGGAAGTGGCGGAATTGGCAGACGCGCTAGCCTCAGGAGCTAGTGGCCGCAAGGCCATGAAGGTTCGAGTCCTTTCTTCCGCACCAAATCACACAGACACAACTCAACTCAACTCAACATCAATGGCCCTAACGGCCACACTCAAAGGAATCACGCATGCCACCAACCAGCGGCACCATCAAGCGCATCACAGACAAAGGCTTCGGCTTCATCGCGGCGGCCGACGGCACCGAGTACTTCTTTCACCAGTCCGCGTGCACCAGCACGCCATTCGACTCCATGCGCGAGGGCGAAGCCGTGACGTTTACGATCGGCCAGGGCCCGAAGGGTCCCCGCGCCGAGAACGTCAGACAGGCGTAGTCGCGCCTCACGCCTCGGTGGCCGCAGGGCCATCGGGGTTCGAGTCCGTTCTTCCGCACCATTCGACGCGGCCTCGCCTCTCGGCGCGGCCTTGCTCATGCATCAGAACCGAACCTCCTTTGTCATCGAGTGCGAGCGCTCCCGCATTGGGAACACGCGTTCGATGAACGCCGGGCTCCAGTAGCCTGACTGTCCCCCGAAGCCTACGTCGAGTGTGACCGTCGCGCGCACGGTGTGCGAGCGGTTCAACGCGAACGCGGGGAACCGTTCCCTGATCGCGGCCGACGGCACGTAGTAGTTCAGGTTGCTCTTCTCATCCAGATACGACCCGGTCGCGTAGAGCAGCCGGGGACCACCCGTCTCGGGCAGGAACTCGAAGGTCAGCGCGTAGCCGTGCGCGTACGTGCCGGTGAGCACCGGGATGATGTCGAAGTCGCGCCCGTTGCCGTTCCGCTCGATGCGGAAGTCGCGCAGCGTGATTCCGCCAGCAGCGTACTCGCGTTTCAACTTCTCTAGCTCGGCACGATCGCGCGTCATGCCATCGGTCACCAGCTGACGACAGCGCGCGGCGGAGTATCCCCAGCTCGATGCCAGGAGCGATCTCCGTTCCTTCACCTGTTCGCAGAGCGTGGCGTCGCGAAACGTGACGGCCGCTTCCTGCAGGCACTTCGAACGGACGTAGAACGAGCGATAGCCGTCGGGATTGAAGAACAGGCCGCTCTGGGATTCCGACGGGCCGATCGCGTCGCACGCCTTCACGGATTTTGAGCGCGCCTCGGCGTAGTCAAACGCGTCGGCCTCCGAGGCGAGGAGGAGGCCCGCGAGAGACAGCACGAGCAGCCGTATGCCACGCGTTATCATGCCGTTGTGAAGATCCGCGTCAGTCTAGCGTGCCTCCTGCTGTGTGTATCGACCCAGGTCGCGCCAGCAACAGCGCAGGACGCGGCACGCCTGACCGCCTCGTTGAAGGCGATCACCGACGGCGCGGACAACGCCGCCAGGCGGGACGCGATCGTCGCCCAGCTCAAGACCATTGGCGTCGAGCCGGTCATTGAGACGTTCGGCGGCGGGCGCAACGCCGGCGCGAACATCGTGGTGACGCTGCCGGGACGCGACCCGCGCACCATTCTTCTGGGAGCGCACTACGACCGGGTCATGATGGGACAGGGAGCCGTGGACAACGGCGCGGCCTGCGCCGCGCTGATCGAGATCATCGCGGCCATCAAAGCCTTCCCGCTGCAGCAGCTGACGCTGAAGGTCGTGTTCTTCGATCGCGAGGAAAACGGGCTGCAGGGGTCGCGCGCGTTCTTCAACGATCGCCCCCGCATCGACTACGCGCTGAACGTCGATGTCTTCGCGTACGGTGGTTCGATCTTTGCCACCGGATCGCACCCCGATGGCCTGCTGCTCCGGTGGCTTCAGGTCGCAGGGAAGGAAGCCGGGCTGCCGGTTCGCGACGTGCCGCGCGGACGGTATCCAACCAGCGATCACCAGACGATGATGAACGCCGGAGTCGAAACGCTGGGCATCGGTCTCGTCGATCAGGCGGATATCGACGGCATCCTGGCTCTCAGCGGCGGGAAGCCGGCTCCGGCCCCGCGCATTCTTCAGATCATCCACACGCCTGCCGACACACTCGCCGAAGTGCGCCCCGAGCAGATGGCCAGGGGCATCACGCTCGTCGAACAGCTCATTCGGATTGTGGACCGCTCTCAATAAGAGCGTCCAGGGACTGCTTTAGGAGCGAGCTTCGGGCCAGAGCGCGACGAAGTCGGGCAGTCGCCTTCTCACTCCACGCAGGCGAAGCACGAGGCGATCGAAGCGGTGCTCATCGGCGTCGTTCCATGCGAGTCCGTAGTGTTCACGGATTGACGATGGCAGCATGCCGACGCTGACCAGCCGGTTCCACGACGGGAGCAGCGGGATCAGGCGCGACACGCGAGGTGAGAGTACTGCCGTTGACAGCTCGCGTGCCTGAGAGCCGACGGCGAGGATCCCCGACGCGTACATCCGCGAGAGCTGTTCGGACGCGTGCGTCCAGCTGACCGGCACATCTGCCGGGCGTGCGCCGAGCGCGTTGGCCACCCAGGCACTCTCGGCGCAGTACGCGTCGCGCTCACTGGCGCTCACCGGTCCGACGAACCGCTCGTACGCAAGCGGGATCGATTCGAGCAATGTCAGGTGCACCCACAGGACGAGCGCGGGATCCTCGGCCGAGTAGGGCGTCCCGGCGGGGAACACGCCGACGTTTTCGTGCAGGTAGCCGTTGACGCGGGTGTGAATCGTGCGGATACCGTGGAGGGCATGCTCACGCTCGGCATCGGTGCCGAACGACAGCGCGAGCATGGCGCGAATCGTCGAGTGCAGCCGCGATGCGGCTGCGAGCGGCGTTGCCCGGAAGCTGCTGTGATCGTAGACGCCAGCGGCGATCAGCGGGTGCGCCAGCTGCAGAAGGATCGCTCGCGTCCACCCGAGGAGGACGAAGCGCTCCGCGTTCAGGCGCTGCGCGACTATTGCCGTTCCTTTTCGGCGCCACCTGCGCCGCCGGCATTGCCGGCTGCCGATTCAGCGGAAGACTTCCACAGCCAGCTGGCCACGCCGACCAGCGCGAGGCCCATCGCACCCTGACGTACCAGCTGCCAGCCGCGTCCGTTCGGCTTGTGCGACGGATCGAGGAGATCGCGGTAGGCCTGGAGTTCTTCAGGGCTGGCCCCGAGCGACGCAGGTGGACTTGCCCTGAGCGGAGTCGAGGGGCTTGCCCCGAGCGAAGTCGAGGGGGGCTTCGCCTCCTGCGGCTGGCGCGGGCGCTCACGCCGTTCCGGCGCGGGCACCCAGCGGGTCATGAACGTGAATGTTTCAGACGCGCAGACGGGACAAATCTGCGTATCGTGGACTTCCTCACAGTCGAGACAGAGTCGAGCGTTCCTGAGCTGCATGGTCCTCTTCGGAGTTTACGGCAAGAGGGCCGTGCAGTTCCGGATCGCCGCGAAGGTCCGGCTAAAGCCGGACACTACGTTGGCTAGCGTGGATAGATGGCGATGCGGTCGCCCGTAAACGACCCGACCCAGAGTGACTTGCCGACCTCAACCGCCACCGTGCCCGCGGAAAATCCTGGAATCGCGGCCTTCCGCAGCACCTCACCCGACTTCATCGTCTTCGGATCGATCCGGACGACGACCGTCTCACTCTGCGCGCCCTGGCCAGCCTGGCCGGAAGCGAGCAGCGATCCATCCGACGCCCAGCGGACGTTGTCCACGCGGAAGCCCAGCTGGATTTCGTCGCGCTTCGGCTCCTTCTCGCCGCGTGAGAGCCGGAAGAACGATTGGCTGCCCCAGGCCGCAACGTACAACGTGCGGCCGTCAGGAGAGATCTCGATGCCGTTGGCTCCCGACGATTCGCTTCCAGGCACCTTCTGCCAGCCGCTCGCCGTGTGCCATTCCCAGAGCTCGCCGTTCCTCTCGCCCTTCTGCAGCCCGCCAAAGCCGGCGCCGGCGCCGCGTGGGTTGAAATTCGTCGCGATGAACCCGCCATCGTCGAGCCACCGGACGGAGTTGAGGCCGATCGGATCCGGCGCAACCGCGCACCCGATCCACGTCAGCGTTGGTGTCTGCGATCTCGTGTCGAGCGTGAAGACCTCGATCGATTCGCGCGCGCCATGGCCGACGACGTAGAGCGTGTGAAGGCCGTTGCGCGCTTCTCGCAATGAGAGCCCGTGTGTCGTGAACTTTGTTTTCTCGGGCGCTCCAGGGCAGGCCTTGTAGGTCTTCGCGTCGAGCGCTTCTTTCGTTGAGGCTGCCGGATATCCCCTGACGGTGGTCCGATCGCTGACGCGAATCAGGTTGATACCGCCGGTTCCCGAGAATGAGCCCGCCACCACCCATTGCCCGCCGGGCACCACGACCAGATCCTCCGGAGCCGATTGCCCGCAGACGAACTGCACCTCGCCGGCCGACGCCACGCATGGAGGAGGAGCTGGTGCTGGAGGCGCTTGTGCTCCCAGGTTTACACCAGCGACAACGAGCGCAGTCAGAATGATCGGGGTGGACCGTTGCATTTCTTTCCTCCGTGTACTGCTGGGTGAATGTACTCGACTCCCTGGTCCGGCTGAAGCCGGACACTACAGGGCCTCGGCTAAAGCCGGACGCTACTTGTGCGTGGCCCGTTTACATGGATTTAATGTGGCGGAAACATGCGGAAAACACACCGACGTTACGCTCACGACATGCGCATGTTACAGGGAGTTCTCGTTGGACTGTGCGTGATCGGGTACGCCTCCGTCGCCGGGGCGCAGGTCCTGCAGCAGCAGACTGCGACGGCCACGGCGGCAGCTGCGGCGCCGCCGGCACAGAGCTCGACCCCGAAAGAGCAGCCGTCGACCTACGACCGGATCTGGACCGATTTCACCCAGTGGTACAAGAACGACAAGAACACCGTCATTCAGCAGGTGCTGTTCACCGGGCGCTTTCAGTATGACCTCGCCGCGGTGTCGGCGGACCAAGGTGACCACGACGAAGCAAACATCCGGCGCGTCCGCTTCGGGCCCCGCGTCACCTTCCTGCGCCAGTACCTGGGGCACGTCGAAGTCGAGGTCAACCCCCAGGAACGCGACCCGTTCTATGTGCGGCTCACCGACGCCTATGTGCAGTGGAACAAGAGCCCGAAATTCGCGGTGACGGTCGGCAAGCAGGCCGCGCCATTCACCAACGAGGGCGCCACGTCGTCGAAGGAACTCCTCACCATCGACCGCAGCATCATCGGCCAGGACATCTGGTTCCCGCAGGAGTACATGCCTGGCGTCAGCGTGTCGGGCAAGATTGCGCCCTGGAACTACCGGTTCGGTGTGTACAGCTCCGGCGCGATGAACCGGGAGTTCGGCGAGTTCAACGGCGGCGGCTTCCTGCTCGCGGTCGTCGGCTATGACTTCGCGAAGAAGCTGGGGATGAAGGAAGCGCTCGTCACGGGCAACTACGTCTATCAGGATCCGAACGTGAACAACACGTTTACGCGCCCGAATCAGCAGGTTGCCTCCGTGTGGACGCGGTTCGAGGCGGACAACTGGGGCGTGCGGACCGACCTCGACGTGTCTCAGGGCTACCTCGGGCAGAGCGACATGTGGGGCTGGATGGTGATGCCGTTCTACAACTTCACGAACAGGCTCCAGGGCGTCACGCGGATCACGCACTTGAGCAGCGCGGATCCCAACGGCCTCAGGCCCACCGGATACGAAGCCCGCGTCGTACCCGGCCGCGGCGACGAGTTCAACGAGTTTTATATTGGCGCGAACTACTACTTCTACGGCCAGAAGCTGAAGGTGCAGACCGGCGTGCAGTTGGATGACATGAAAGACCGCGCCAACGATGGCGGGGCGTATTCGGGAGTGTCGTGGACGACTGGGCTTCGGGTCGGCTGGTAACTACCGACTATCCAACTACCGACTATCCAACTACCAACTATCCAACTAAGGAGCCGCCGGCGGATGGTGCCGCACGTCCTGCGCCGACACCATGAAGATCACGTCCTCGGCGACGTTCGTGGCGTGATCGCCGATGCGTTCGAGATGGCGTGACACCAGAATCAAATCGAGCGCCGGCTCGATGGTGTTGACATCCTGCAGCATGTAGGTCAGCAGTTCGCGAAACACCTGCGTCTTGAGCGCGTCCAGCTCGTCGTCGCAGTTGAGGACCGCGCGGGCGAGATCCATGTCTCGCTTGACGTAGGCGTCCAGCGAATCCCGGAGCATTCCCTGGGCGATCGAGCCCATGCGCGGGATGTCGATCAGCTGTTTCACCGGAGCATGACCCAGGTAGCGCGCCGCCGCTTCGGCAATGTTGACCGCCAGGTCGCCGACGCGTTCGAGGTCGCTGTTGATCTTCACCGCGGCGACGATCGCGCGCAGGTCGGTGGCCATCGGCTGATGGAGCGCGAGCAGGCGGAAGGCGCGGTTGTCGACCTCGATGTGCAGCCGGTTGATCGGCTCATCGCCGGTGAGGACAGTGCCGAGCAGGTCGACGTCACGGGCCACGAGCCCCTCGACCGACGCGCGCACCCGCTCCTCCGCGAGACCACCCATTTCGAGCAGCCGGCCCTTGAGCGTCTCGAGCTCCTCCTGGAAATGGCGAATTCCCTGTTCCACTAGCCAAATCTCCCGGTGACGTAGTCTTCAGTCAGCTTTTCGGACGGTGCCGTGAAGATCTTGTCGGTGCGGTCGTACTCCACCAGCCGCCCAAGCCAGAAGAACGCGGTGTAGTCGGAGACGCGCGCCGCCTGCTGCATGTTGTGCGTCACGATCACCACCGTGTACTGCTTCTTCAGGTTGTAGACGAGCTCCTCGATGCGCTGCGTGGCGATCGGATCGAGCGCCGACGCCGGTTCGTCCATCAGCAGGATGTCCGGCTTCACTGCCAGCGCGCGCGCGATGCAGAGCCGCTGCTGCTGGCCGCCCGAGAGCGCGAGCGCCGAGTCCTGCAGGCGATCCTTGACCTCGTCCCACAGCGCCGCCTGCTGCAGGCTCTGTTCGACCCGCTCGGTCAGTTCCGTCCGCGTGCCCGCCATGCCATTGATGCGCAGGCCATACGCGACGTTCTCGAAGATCGACTTCGGGAACGGGTTCGACTTCTGGAAGACCATCCCGACGGTGCGGCGCAGTTCGTCCACGCGCGTGCCAGGGCCGTAGATGTTCTTGTCGTCGATCAGCACGGTGCCGTCCACGCGCGTGCCCGGGATGATGTCGTTCATCCGGTTCAGCGTCCTGAGGAACGTGCTCTTCCCGCAGCCTGATGGCCCGATGAACGCCGTGACAACGTTCGGGAGGATCTGGATCGAAATGTCCTGCAGCGCTCGCTTGTCGCCGTAGTAGAAGTTCATCCCGCGCGCCTCGATCTTGCAGGGACCGGACGCCGGAGGCGTGAGTTCGCGCTGCGACACGATGTTGCCAAGCGAAGGAGGCGTCGGGCCGGTTGCCACGCTCACAGCGCCACCTTTCGCTGGTACCGGTCGCGCAACCAGATGGCGACGGCGTTCATCGTCAGCAGCAGCGCCATGAGCACCAGAATACCTGCCGCGGCATTGGCATGGAAATCCTGCTGCGGACGCGACGTCCAGTTGAAGATCTGAATTGGGAGAACGGTGAACGGCGACCCTAAGCTGTTGGGAAGGAACGAGACGTATGTCAGCGCGCCCATCGTGATGAGCGGCGCGGTCTCGCCGATCGCACGCGACAGCGCGAGAATCAGGCCCGTCAGTATTCCCGGCGTCGCGATCGGCAGCACCTGATGCCAGATTGTCTGCCACTTGGTGGCGCCAAGCGCGTACGACCCTTCGCGGATCGATCCCGGCACCGCGCGCAGCGCCTCGCGCGTGGAGAGGATCACGACCGGCAGCGCCAGCAACGCCAGTGTGGACGCGCCGGCAAGCACGCTGCGTCCCATCCCCATGACGCGCACGAACACGCCAAGACCGAGAAGCCCGTAGATGATTGACGGCACCGCCGAGAGGTTGGTGATGTTGATCTCGATCGCCCGCGACACGAAGTTCCGCTTGCCGTATTCCTCGAGGTAGATCGCCGCCGCGACGCCGATCGGCAGCGCGAACGCAGCCGTCAGGAGAATGATGAAGACGCTGCCGGTCAGCGCGGGAAAGATGCCGGCCCTGGACGCACGTCTCGAGGGATACCCGGTGATGAAGTCCCACGACAGGCGGCCGATTCCGTCCCGGACGACGTCGAAGATGAGCGCACCGAGGGCGGCCAGGGCGATGAGCAGCACCAGTAAAGCCACGACCTGGAAGGCCAGATCCGTCGCCCGCCGCATCGACAGAGTCACGAGTACTCCTCGCGGTATCTCTGGCGCAGCCATGCGCTGACGAGGTTCAACCCGAAGGTGCCGATGAACAGCAGCATCCCGACGGCAAAGATCGTGCGGTACTCGATCGTGCCCTGCGGCGTGTCGCCGAGGCTGACCTGAACGATGTAGGCGGTCATCGTCTCGATTTGCACCAGGGGATTCAAGGTGAGGCGCGGCTGCTGGCCTGCCGCAATCGCCACGATCATCGTTTCACCCACGGCGCGCGAGATGGCCAGGATGAACGCCGCGGTGATTCCGGAGAATGCGGCCGGGACGACGACCCGCAGGCTGGTCTGCATCTTCGTCGCGCCGAGCGCGTAGGAGCCCTCGCGCAGGCCGTTCGGCACGGCGCGCATCGCGTCCTCGCTGAGCGACGACACCAGCGGGAGGATCATGATCCCCATCACAATCCCGGGGCCGAGTGCGTTGAAGCCGCCGAGGGTGGGGATCACTTGCTGCAGAAGCGGCGTGACGAAGAGCAGCGCGAAATAGCCGTAGACGACCGTCGGGACACCGGCCAGCAGCTCGAGCACCGGCTTCAGGATTCGCCGCACATGCGAGTTGGCGTACTCGCTGAGATAGATGGAGCTGAGCAGCCCCATCGGCAGCGCCACGAGCATCGCGATCATCGACACGAGCGCCGTTCCCGCGACGAGCGGCAGCACGCCGAAGCTCGGAGTGGAAAAAAGCGGAGTCCACTCCGTCCCGAACAGGAATTCGGTGATCGGGACCTCTCGCAGGAACGCCACCGTGTCAACCGCCAGCACCGCGATGATGCCGACGGTCGTCCCGACCGAGACCAGGGCGCACAGAAAGAGGCCCCGCTCGATCAGGGGCTCGAAACGTCTCATTTTTCCCGCGCGAACAAAGCCTCCAGCGTCATGCCGACCTGCGAGCCGCCGGTGCCGAACGCGGTCCCGAGCTTGTGCTCTCCGAAGTGCTTCTTGGCCAGGTCGTAAATCTGAGGAGTGAGCTCGACGTAGCCGACCTCGCGAACCAGTTCCGGCTGCACGAAGTACGACTCGACAAAGGCTTTGACCTCTGGACGGTCAGCCGCCTTGCGCGCGACGTAGATGAACAGCGGACGGGAGAGTGGCTGGTAGGTTCCATTACGCACGGTCTCGAACGATGCCGTGACGGGTCCGTTGCCGTTCTCCGTTTTCCCGTCGTCCACCGGCACCGCCTTCAGGCGTTCCTTGTTCTGTTCGACGTAGGCGAGCGGAATGAACCCAAGCGCGAGCTCGTCGCCTCCGACGCCCTGCACCAGCACGTTGTCGTCTTCGCTCGACGTGAAGTCGCCGCGGCTGGCCTTTTCCTTCCCGTTGATCGCTTCGGTGAAGTAGTCGAATGTGCCGGAATCGACGCCGGCGCCGAACAGGTGAATCTCACGGTCGGGCCAGCCCTTGCGGATCTGACTCCACTTGGTGACCTTGCCCTGCGCGCCCGGCTCCCACATCGTCTTCAGCTCGGCGGTGGTGACGGCGGAGGCCCAGGAGTTCTTCGGGTTGACGGCGATCGCAAGCCCGTCATACGCGATCGGCAGCTCGATGAACTCGATGCCGCCCTGCTTGCAGGCTTCCATCTCGGCCGCGCGGATGGGCCGCGACGCGTCGCTGATGTCGGTTTCGCCGCGGCAGAACTTCTGGAATCCGCCGCCGGTGCCGGAAATGCCGACCGAGACGTCTACCTTCGGGTTTTCGCGCTTGAATTCTTCGGCCATGGCTTCGCTGATCGGGAACACGGTGCTGGATCCGTCCACGCGGATCATCCCGCTCAGCTCGTTGCTGGCCTCTTCGGTTTTGGTGTCGCTCCCGCATCCGGCGGCAAGCGCAGCGGCCAGGATGAGGGTGCCTGTGCGTACGGAAAGAATCATGAGCGTACGCTATCGGGCGTGAATTTCGCGCTCGTTACCGTGATGTTAAATCCGTGTAACACGGCCTTTCAATCGATAAACCTGTAACCCAGCCCGATCACCGTTTCGATTTGCCGAGACGCTGGGCCGAGCTTCGAGCGCAGCCGTCCTATGTGGACGTCCACACTGCGTGTTTCGACCGAATCGTCCCACCCCCAGACGCGCTCCAGGAGCTTGTCGCGGGAAATGACGCGGTTGCGGTTCTCCACGAGATAGCGGAGGAGCTCGAACTCGCGGCGCGTCAACCGTATCTGCGACCCGTCCACCCTGACCGAGATCGCTTCGAAATCGGCAATCAGGTGCGAGCCTGAGTACGACACTGCTGGAGGTTTGCGCTCGGCGCCGTTTCCGCGACGGAGCACAGCGCGAACGCGGGCCACCAGCTCGCGCAGCGCGAAGGGCTTCGTGATGTAGTCATCCGCGCCCAGTTCGAGGCCGGTGACGCGGTCGCTTTCGCTGGCGCGCGCCGTCAGCATGATGATCGGGATGTGCGACGTCGCCGGCCGGGCCCGGACGATCCGGCACACCTCGACGCCACTGAGCACGGGGAGATTGAGGTCGAGCACGATCAGGTCGGGCGCTGTTTCGCTGACTGAACGGATGGCGGCGTCGCCGGCACCGGCGATGTCCACCTCGATGTCGCCCTTCCGTTCGAGCGCGTGCTTGATAAGCCCGGCTATATCCTGCTCGTCTTCCACGACGAGAACACGAGTACCCACACAGGGAAGCTATTCAGTCCGGGTTTCTGCCGCGTCACAGCAGCGTTAAATCTAAGTTACGGGATGAGATTTACTTGATCGTGATCTCTCTGTGATCCGGGCGTGACACGAGCTGTTTACGCTGCTGGATATGCACGTGGGCATACCACGGCACCTTTACCCGGCACGTCCGGCGCAGGCCCTCCGACCCGGGCTTCGGGGTCGGTCAGGGCAGGCATGACGCAGCGGAGTGCATTCCGGCTCACCGTCATCGTCTGCGCCCATAACGAAGCCCACTTCATTTCCCCCTGCCTTCACTCCCTGCTCGCGCAGACGCGCGTGCCCGACGAGATCGTGGTCGTCAACAATGCCAGCACCGATGAGACGCGCGCCGTGGCGCAGCAGATTCCGTACGTCCATGTGGTGGACGAGCCGCGCAAAGGCCTGGTGGTCGCACGCGAGACGGGGCGGCGCGCCGCGACCGGCGACATCCTGGTGTACCTCGACGCGGACTGCCGCGCGCCGCTGAACTGGCTCGAACGCGTGGAGCGCCGGTTCCTGCGCACGCCCGGCCTGATCGGCCTCTCGAGCCCGTACCGCTACTACGACTGGGACTGGTGGGGCCGCCTGCTGATTCGCGCCTACGACTTCACGCTCGCGCCGGCGACGCAGCTGCTCGTGAAGTACATCCTGCGCATGGGCACGGATCTCGTTGACGTGTGGGAGGCCGCAAACCGCGACGACCTGTTTTCGGTGACGAGCCTCAAGCACTATCCGTATATCGCCAACAGCGACTTCCACAAGCCGAAGCATCTCTATTCATGGAAGACGCTGGTGCGGAGCGAGAAGAGCTGGCCCGCGATTGCGCGCGCGCTGCGCAACAACGTGGATGTGGCGATCACACTCTTCCGCAACGGGTCGTGGAGTCCCGCAACGTAGGCGGCAGTCCGTTTCGACCACGAGAATCACGGCGGCCACCACGATCACGGCACGCGACCCGGTACGGTGCTTGCGATCCACGCGAGGCGCCGGAGGACTCGATGAAGCCCGCGATCTGCTGCCTGGCCGCGATGCTGGTTTCTCTGTCAGTTGACATCGTCGCGGGCGATCGTGAGCCTCGCGAGGGCGAGGGAAATGCGGTCATCGAGCGGTTTCTGGCGCGCGAAGACACGCCGCTGCGCGAATATCGGGCCCGGCGAACGCTGCGCGCGGCGAGCCCGCGCCTGGGCGCGCACGCCTCGCTCGAGGCGATCACGGAGCTGACGGCCGGCGGAACGTTCAACTATCGAGTCGTTCGCGAGGAAGGCTCCGGCTCAGTCCGCACGCGAGTCCTGCATGCCGTCCTGCGCGACGAGAAACGGACGTTGGAGCAGGGAGACCCGAAGCAGAGCCGCCTCTCCGCTGACAATTACCGCTTCACATTCGAGCCCGGCAGGGGCGCGTTGCTGGATGCGACGCCGACTGAACCAGGCGAACTGCTGATTGGAATCACGCCGCGGCGCAGCGATGTGCTGCTTGTGGACGGAACGATCGCAGTGGACGCCAGCGGCGATCTCCTGCGCGTCGAAGGACGGCTGGCGAAGAATCCGTCGTTCTGGACGAGCCGCGTCGAAGTTGTCAGACGCTATGCGCGAATTGCGGGCGTCCGCGTTCCCGTGTCGACCACATCGGTGGCCCAGGTGAAGATCGCCGGCAAATCCGAGTTCGAGATGACCTACAGGTACGAGTCGATCAACGGCAAAACTGTGCCGTGACAAACCTCCGTTACCTCCCGGGCTTTCGAGACGACTCTTCGTGATCTTCGTGATCTTCGTGGCCTTCGTGGTTGTTCCTTCTCCCACACCCTCCCTCTACCTCAAGCATCCAAGGTAACGTCCGTGTAAATTCTTGTGCGCCCCGGTAAATCGCCATGCCGGATCGCATATAAGGGTTGCTTCGGCGCATTGCAGTCGGCTTTGCCGCGCCGATCGACCCCATCACAAATACCCATGGTTATCGAACATCGTCTTGCCGTCCGTGCCGTCCAGCAGATTGCTGCGGAAGCGGCGCGTGAAGCTTCTCCCGAACTCTCGGTTGCCGGCGTGCTCCTCGGAGACGGCGGCACCAGCTACGTGGAAATCCTGATCAAAGCCGAGGGCTGGGACGTGGACCAGATCACACTCGGCGTCTTCCGCAACCACGGTCCCGCCGCGCTGAAGAGAGACATCTCGAACCACCTTCAGCGTCACCTCGACGAACACCGCGCGATTTAGGCCTTTCGGCTCGCTGCGCTTCGCTCAGGGCAGGCCTGTTTTCACCCGCGTCCGCGATTTAACGCGGTCGTAACGCAACCGTTACGGCGTGATCACGGCCCCTTCCTACAGTGATTCGCTGTGCGGGTGAGCGCTTCAGCTTCCCGCCGTGATTCGCTTCGGAGGAGGCTCATGAAGTCTTTTTGCAGGTTCGTCGCGGGGATTGCGGCGACGCTGGCGTTGAGCATGACGACCGTCGTGCTGGCGCAGCAGACCGAGTCGCGTGTCGTCGGCACGGTGAAGGACAGCAGCCAGGGCGTGCTGCCCGGCGTGACGGTGAACGTGACCTCGGTTCAGAACGGTGCGGTCCGTACGGCAACTACCGGCACCGACGGCGCCTACATTGTGACGAATCTCGCGCCCGGCCGGTACGTCGTCGAGATGGATCTCTCCGGGTTCCAGAAGAGGAGCCGGGAGATTGTTCTCGGCGTCGGCCAGGTCGAGACGCTCGACATGACGCTGGCAGTCGGCGTCAGCGAGTCGATCAACGTGTCCGCGTCGGCCGCGGTCATCGACACTACCTCGGCGCGCCTGGGCGTCAGCGTCTCGCCCGAGGAAGTGGCGAACCTGCCGGTCAACGGCCGCAACTTCGCCAACCTGATGACGCTCGCGCCCGGTGCGACGAGCGACGGCAACGGCGGGTGGGCGAGCGTGCGGTTCAACGGCAAGTCGAACCAGCAGAACTACCTGAACTACGACGGCGTGGATGGCACATATGTGTGGGACGCGAGCCCTGGCTACCTGAGCGCCACCGGTTCGCAGTTCCGCCTGCAGACATCGATGGAATCGGTCGCCGAGTTCCGCGTCAACTCCGGCCTGGCGCCGGCTGAAAGCGGCCTCGGCTCGGGCGGCAACATCACCGTCGTCAGCAAGAGCGGCGGCAACCGGTTCACCGGCTCGCTGTTCGAATAGATC
>Ga0247825_10001838_pt1 | contig 14045 bp, 12 predicted proteins | sample 13C_Vanillin_Day_FD_194413 | JGI IMG/M metagenome (GOLD analysis project Ga0247825, IMG submission 194413) | Soil microbial communities from agricultural site in Penn Yan, New York, United States - 13C_Vanillin_Day48 | ecosystem: Environmental > Terrestrial > Soil > Agricultural land | place...
GTTCGCCGCCGTCCTGGTATTCACGGCTGCGCCCGTGTTGGGGCAGACGGCGGCGAACTACCCGGTGAAGCCCATCCGCTACATCGTCGGCTACACCCCTGCGGGCACCGCCGACATGCTGGCGCGCGCAGTCGGGCAGAAGCTGTACGAGGCCTGGGGCCAGCAGGTCGTGGTGGAGAACCGGCCGGGTGCCGGCACCAACATCGGGACCGAGGTCGCCGCCAAGTCTCCCCCCGACGGCTACACGCTGTTCATGCCGACCGTGGCCAATGCCATCAACCCGACGCTCTATGCGCGGCTCACTTACGACCCGATTCGCGATTTCTCCTACATCACCAACTTCGCGAAGGTGCCGGGCATCGTGGTCTGCCACCCATCCGTGCCGGTCAAGAACGCGAAGGAGCTGATCGCACTCGCGAAGGCCAAGCCCAACGCGCTGCGCCACGGCTCGACCGGCATCGGCAGCCCGCACCACCTGGCGGCGGAGATCTTCAAGAGCATGTCCGGCGTGAAGATGATTCACATCCCGTACAAGGGCGCGTCGCCGGCGATCACCGACGTGGTGGCGGGGCACATCGAGATCTATTTCGGCGCGATGGTGTCGACCATCCCGCACGTGAAGAGCGGGCGTCTGCGGGGACTCGGCGTGACCAGCATCAAGCGCGTCGCCGCGGCAGGAGACATACACACGCTCGACGAGCAGGGCCTGAAAGGCTTCGAGACCGGCTCGTGGTTCGGGATGGCGGTGCCCACCGGCACGCCGCGCGAGATCATCACGCGGCTGCACGCGGCATCGATCAAGGCGATTGCATCGCCCGATATCCGCGACCGCATGAGCGCCGAGGGGGCGGAATTCGTCGGCGATACGCCGGAGCAGTTCACCGCGTTCGTGAAGGCGGAGATGGCGAAATGGGCGAAGGCAGTGCGGGCTTCCGGTGCGAAGCCGGAATGACAACCATGGCGGATGGCGGAGGGCGGATGGCGGATGAAAAATCGATGAGACGCAGCAGGCGGTGGTTTTCCTTTCGCCATTCGCCATTCGCCATTCTCCTTGGCTGCGCGTTGGCGTCAGCCGTTTACGCGCAGCCGTATCCGAACCGCCCGGTCCGGATGATCGTGGGCTTCCCGCCTGGCGGGGCGGCCGACATCCTCGGCCGCATTGCCGCGCAGCGCCTGACCGAGGCGATCGGGCAGCAGGTGGTGGTGGACAACCGCGGCGGCGCGGGCGGGCTGATCGCAACGGAGATCGCGGCGCGCACCAATCCAGACGGCTATACCCTGCTGTTCACCTCGATCCCGCATGTCATCAATCCGCATCTCTACAGGAAAGCGGCGTACGACGCGATCAAGGACTTCACGCCGGTCGTCCAGTTCGTCGCGGTGCCGCTGATGATGGCGTCGAATCCCTCGTTCCCGGCGAAATCGGTGAAGGATCTCATCGCGATTGCAAAAGGCAAGCCGGGACAGGTGAACTTCGCCTCGGCGGGCGGCGGCAGCTCGAGCCATCTCGCCATGGAGCTGTTCAAGAGCATGACCGGCACCAATATGAATCACATTCCGTACAAGGGCACCGGACCGCTCATCACGGATCTCATCGCCGGGCAGGTGAGCGTCACCATCGCCAGCGCGGTGCCGCTGTCGCCGCAGGTGAAGAGCGGCAAGCTGCGCGGCCTGGCTGTGACGAGTCCGCAGCGCTCGCCGTCCTTCGACCTGCCCGCGATCGCGGAAACCGTGCCCGGCTACGAGGTAGTGAACTGGTTCGGCATCCTGGCGCCGGCGGGCACGCCGCGCGCGATCGTCGCGCGCCTCAACAAGGATTTCAACGCCGCGCTCGCCGCGCCCAAGCTGCGCCAGATGCTCTCCGCGCAGGGCGCGGATGCGGTCGGCGGCACGCCTGAGGAATTCGGCAAGGTCATCCGGGCGGACTACGCCAAGTGGGCGAAAGTGGTGAAGGAGTCGGGAGCCAGAATAGACTAGGGCGGGGAGGATGATGGCGAATGGCGAATGGCGGATGGCGAAAGGGCTGAGACCCGCAGTCAAGCGCAAGACAGCTGCGGGGGGAGGAATTACCGCTTGCTGTAGGTGGTACGGGGTGATGGGTTTGCTGCTGTCCTCATCCCTCATCCCTCATCCCTCATCCCTCGCATGGGCTGGCCACCCGTTTATCACTGACGACGCGGGTACCCAAGGCAAGGGCAACTGGCAGCTCGAGCTGATGGCGCAGCGCGACCACTACGACCGCACGGCGAACGCGGGCGCAGGCCCGGTGCAGCAGCGCAGCCGCTCGACGTTGTTCAATCCAGTGTTGACCTACGGGCTGCTCGACAACGTCGACATCGCGCTCGGATTGAACCACCTGCGCTATCAAGTGACCGAGAATGGGCCTGTCGCCGGCGAAGCGAGCGGGACGTCGGATTCCACGTTGGAGCTCCAGTGGCGCATTTACGAGAAGGACGGTCTCAGCCTGGCCCTGAAGCCCGGCCTGACGATTCCGACGGGCGATGAGAGCCGCGGGCTCGGGGCCGGCCGGGCGTGGTGGGGGATAAACCTGATTGCCGACTACGAAGCGGAGCCGTGGATCTGGCTCGCAAACATTGCCTACGACCGCGCGCGCTACAAGCTGCCGCAGGATCAGCTCGACAACAGCAGCGATCTCTGGCGCGTGTCGGGCGGCGTCGAATATATCGTGCGCAAGGAGCTGCGGCTGGCGGGCGAGCTTGGCGTGCGCACGAGCGAGTCGCGCAACGATCCTTTCCTGCCCGGACGCCACGCCCGCTTCGCGATGCTGGGGCTGATCTATTCGCCGACGAAGAAGCTTGATTTCGACATCGGCTATCGCAAGGGACTCAGCCGCGCGGAGACCGACAAGACCTTCCTCGTAGGGGCCACGATCCGCTGGTAGCAGCGATGCCGCGCATGCTCTGGAACTTCCTGATCTCCGTCACGCTCGCCTACGCGGCGGTGGTCGTCCTCGTGTTCGCATTCCAGTCGCGGCTGGTGTTCTATCCCGAAATCGGGCGCGAGGTCGCGGTGACGCCGCAGACCTACGGTCTCAAGTTCGAGCCGGTCGAGATCCGCACCACGGACGGCGAGACGCTGCAGGGCTGGTGGGTGCCGGTCGAGGAGCCGCGCGGCACGGTGCTGCTCTTCCACGGCAACGCCGGCAATATTTCGCACCGCCTCGACTACCTGATGATGTTCCACCGCATGCGTTACACGACGCTCATAGTGGACTATCGCGGCTACGGCAAGAGCACCGGCTCGCCGTCGGAGGAGGGGACTTACCGCGATGCGGAGGCGGCCTGGGAATACCTGCGCGGCGCGCGGGGGGTGCGGCAGCAGGATCTGGTGATCGTCGGGGAATCGCTCGGCGGCGCGGTGGCATCGCGGCTCGCCGCGAAGATGTCCCTCATCCCTTTCCCTTCTCCCGAAGGGAGAAGGGGAGCAGATGGCGCCCCTCTCCATAAGGGAGAGGGGTCGGGGGTGAGGGCTGGGCCGCGCGCCGTCGTGCTGCTGTCCACTTTCACCTCCGCCACCGATCTCGGCGCGCAGATCTACTGGTTCCTGCCGGTGCGCCTGATCAGCCGCATCGGCTACGACAGCGCGGAGAATCTCAAGCGGATCAAGGCGCCGGTCTTCATCGCGCACAGCCGCGACGACGAAGTCATCCCGTACTCCCACGGCCGCAGGCTGTTCGAGCTGGCGGCCGAGCCCAAGGCATTCGTGGAGATGAGCGGCGGGCACAATGCCGGCTTCATTTTCGTGCGCCCGGAATGGGCCGCGCAGCTCGCCGCGTTCCTGGAGCGGGCGTCCCAGGCGCAGGCTGCCAGTGAACGTAAATGAGAGCGGACCAGTCCAAGCGGCATGGCAAAACGCAAGCCACGGATCGGCATTGCGCTCGGCGCGGGATCGGCGCGCGGCTGGGCGCACATCGGCGTGCTCGACGCGCTGGAGAAGGCGAATATCAAACCCGAGTTGGTGTGTGGCACGTCTATTGGCTCGCTGGTGGGCGCGGTCTATGCCAACGACACCCTGCCGCAGCTCGAGCAGTGGGTGCTGGCACTGACCTGGCGCAAGGTAGTAGGCTATTTTGATCTCTCGTTCAGCAGCGGCCTGCTGAAGGGAGGCAAGCTGTTCGATTACCTGCGCGGCGGCCTGCTCGACAAGCGCATCGAGGAGCTGAAGCGGCCGTTCGCTGCAGTCGCAACCGATCTCGCCAGCGGCCGGGAAGTGTGGCTGCGCGAAGGCCTCGTGGCCGACGCCGTGCGCGCCTCGATCGCCATGCCGGGCCTGTTCACGCCGCACGTGCAGGAAGACCGCTTGCTGGTGGATGGCGCGCTGGTCAATCCCGTGCCGGTATCGCTGGCGCGGGCGATGGAGGCGGACTTCGTGATCGCCGTGGACCTCGGCTCGCAGAGCAACGGGCGCCAGCTGATGACAGCCGAGACCGGCAAGTTCGTGCTGCCTGGCATGGTCGAGGTCATTACTGCCGGGCTCAACATCATGAGCGTGCGCATCACGCGCAGCCGGATGGCTGGCGAGCCGGCCGAGGTGGTGATCCAGCCGCGGCTGGGCAACGTCGGGCTGCTGGAGTATCACCGTGCCGCCGAGGCGATCGAGGCCGGCCGCGCCGCGGCCGAGCAGGCGATTCCGGCCATCGAGCGTGGGCTGCAGGAGTGGCGCTGAGGCGGTTCTGACAGCGCCTACCGTTCGTCCTGAGCTCGTCGAAGGACAGCGGCGACGCCCGAGTTTCAGGCACAAAACCCGTTCATGGTTCGACAAGCTCACCACGAACGGATTGTTGGAGATTCGTCGATCTCGTTGAAAAGGAGGAGGTCATGGCAGAAAAGCGCTACATCTATCCCGAAGGGCTGATGCGTCCCCCGACCTACACGCCGGTCGTCGCCGCGCGCGGCGGCAGGACGATCTATGTCTCCGGGCAGGTGCCGGTGAACGAGAAGGGGGAGCTGGTCGGCAAAGGCGATCTGCTTGCGCAGACGGAGCAGGCTTTCCGCAACGTCGATATCGCCCTGAAGGGTGCTGGCGCGACCTTTGCCGACGTCGTGAAGATCACCACGTTCGTCGTCGGCTACAAGCCGGAGCACCGCAGCATCATGCACCAGGTGCGCTCGAAGTACGTCGCGAAGGACAGCATGCCGGCCAGTACGCTGCTGGGCGTGCAGGCGCTCGCGGTGGCGGACTACCTGATCGAGGTTGAAGCAGTCGCTGTCGCTGACTGACGCGGGTGGCGGATAGCGGATGGCGGATCGAGCATGCTGTTCCTTCAGTGCCCGAACCGCGACCCCCGATCCGCGAGTCACGTCAGTTCTCGGGCTAGAGCCCGAGAACTGACTTCATGCTGTCGACCAGCGCTTCCGGCTTGAACGGCTTGCTCATGTAGCCGCTCGCGCCGTAGGCCAGCGCGGCGACGACGTCGTCGCGCTCGCTCGTCGCGGTAGCGACGATGATCGGCGTCGTCTTGTAGATCGGGTGTTCCCGCATGCGCCCGAGGAGCTCCAGGCCGCCTATCTCGGGCAGCTTCACGTCCATCACGATGGCGTCGGCCGCCGGCCTGCGGTTCAATTCCGCGATGATCTCGTCGCGCTTGCCCGCGGCGCGCGTGTTGAATTTTGCCAGCAGCAGCGCGCGAGCCATCACCAGCGAGTTGGCGTCGTCCGCGTCGATCAGCAGTATGGTGTGCTGGTCGCCGCCGGCTTGCGGCGCGATGCGCTTGGGCGGCCGGTTGATGATGCTGACGTGAAAGCCCGCCTTCTTCGAGGTGCGCACGCCGGCCATCGTGGCCTCGGCCTGCTGCTTCTGCTGCAGCGTCGGCTCCTTGACCGGCCGGTTGATGAAGCGCGTGAAATCGAGGTCGTTGTCGCCGCCGCCGGCAGGCTTGGCCGCGGCGGCGTTGCGCTGGACGTAGCCGTCGGCGACGAGCTTGTCGAGCGCCGGGATGATTTTCTCGGCCGGCACCTGCGGCAGCTTGAGCTTGATATCCGCGAGCGTCGCCTTGTCGCCGATAAGGCCGAGCAATATTTTCAACCCGGTCGAGAGCGTGCCGGGCTTCGCCGCGAATTCGGCCTTGCCCTTGGGCGTCTGGCTGAAACTATCGGTCACAGCTCAAACCCTCTTGACGGTGCTGACAGTGTTTTTTTGGATTGAAAACAAGCAATTATGACATGTATGCAGTAAAACTGCATATCCGGCGCATGTTGAGGCGCCCGGCAGGGCCGCCCAGCAGGCCAGCGATGGCGGGCGACGGCCAGCGGGGATTTGGTAACTTGGACGTCCGGAGAACGCGCAAGTTTAGCCGCTCGTTACCCGTCACTCATTACGCATTAATCAGAATGGGCTGGGATACCGAAAAGACGAAGGCCTCGCCGCTGTTCGAGGCGCTGCGAATCCACGGCGGCGCCATCTTCGACGCGAGTCGGCCGGCGCTCGAAGATTTTCAGGGGCTGCTCGACGCGCGCGAGCCTCGCGTCTGCGTCTCGAACGGAAAGCCGCTGCGCCTCGTGCGCCAGGGGCCCCGGCCATCGATCCTGGAGGAGAAGTACGAGGCGCGCACCTATCTGCACGGCGAGCTGCAGGTTCGCGAGAACAATTTGCACGACATCTTCAACGTGCTCGTCTGGCTCGCGTTTCCCCGGGCCAAGGCCGCCTTGAACGCGCGTCACTTTGCGGCGCTGAAGGAGCAGGCGACGGCGGACGTAGCGAACCGCGGCCCGGTGCAGGACGCGCTGACGCTGTTCGACGAGGGCGGGGTGGTCGTCGTCGCCAGCGACGACGAGCTGCTTGCGCTGCTGCGGGAATGGCGCTGGAAAGAGCTGTTCTGGGAGAACCGCGCACGGCTCGTGGAATGCATGCAGTTCACCCTGTTCGGGCACGCCGTCTATGAAAAGGCGCTCGATCCTTTCCTGGGGATTGTCAGCCGGGGGATCCTGCTCAAGGTTGAGCCGGAGCTGCTGGCCGCGCCGCCGCGGGAGCGGCTTGCCGAGGTCGACATCCGTCTCGCGGCGCACATCCGGGATCCCGCGAGCATTCTGGTGACCCGCGAGCTGGCCGTGGTCCCGATACTGGGTGTGCCCGGCTGGCATCCGGACAACGGACGCGAGGGGTTCTACGACAACACCGACTATTTTCAGCCCGCCCGGTCCCGGGAAAAGCGATAAGTGATAGGTGATAGGTGATAGGTGATAGGTGATAAGAGCCGGTAGAAACAGGCCGGCGTGCGCCGGCCGTCCATATCACTCGTCACTTATCACTCGCATGTTTTCGGCGTTATGCCGAAAACATTGTCGTCCGGTTCTTGCCGCCGCTCTTGCTCGCGTACATCGCCTGGTCGGCCTTCTCCAGCACGGACTCGAGGTCCGAGCCGTGGGTGGGGTAAGCGGCGATGCCGATGCTCAACGTCGCGTTCACCGTCCCTCCGCGCGTGGTGAGCGGGGACTGCTCCATGGAGCGGCGGATGCGGTCGGCCACGCCGACCGCGCCGCTAGCCGGCGTCTCGGGCAGCAGCACGACGAACTCGTCTCCGCCGTAGCGCGCGACGAGATCGGTCTGGCGCAACTGGCGCCGGATGCATTCGACCGTGAGCTTCAACAGGCGGTTGCCGGTCTCATGGCCGTAGTTGTCGTTCACCGTCTTCAGGCTGTCGGAGTCGATCATCAGCACGCTGAACGGGCGGGCGTAGCGTTCGGCCTGGTGAAAGGCGCGCTCGGCCACCGTGGCGAACGCCCGCATGTTGAGCACGCCGGTCAGCTCGTCGGTCTCGGACAGCACTTTCATGTGGCCGTAGGCGCGGCGGATGTCGGCCGAGAGCATGGTGGTGATGTAGGCGACCAGCAGCATCGGGGATACCTGGGCAAGCAGCTTGGTGCCGAACGGCAGCGACAGTATCTCGTCCTCCCGCTGCGGATAGCCGAGCCAGACGTAGCACGCGGCGATCAGTCCCATCTCGAGCAGCGTGGCGAGCTTGCCCAGTGTCAGCGCGCTTACGATGATCACCAGGATGTAGAGGTCGTGCAGCGGGCTCGCCACGCCGCCGGTGTAGACCAGCACCCAGGTGATGAAGATGATCATCACCCAGGTCTCGAGTGCGATCTTCCAGTGGGTTTCCGTGCGATAGAAGTTGGCATAGTGGAACGCCAGCACGAAAGCGGCGAAGAAGAACATCGCCATCGACAGCGCCGCCCCGGTTTCCGCATCGGGGGCGAGCACCACCTGGTAGAGCATCACCAGGATGAGCAGCAGCCATTCGATCTCCGCCACCGTGCGCGAGAACCCGCGCAGCTCCTCGGTGGTCAGCGCGGGATCGAAGATCAATTGCGTCTGCATGCCCGGGTGGTTCCTCGTCTGTCAGCCTATGCGCATGATACCGGCAACGCTCAATCGGGTGAAAACACCGTGAATCGATTCCTGCCGTTCGCCTTGCTGGAGTAAAGGGCCCGATCGGCGTTCTTGGCGACGACCTCGAAGCGCCCGCCGTGCTCGGGATAGGCGGCGACGCCGATGCTCACCGTGGTGGGGATCGAAAGCTCGCCCGCGGTGACCGGAGCCTCGGCGATACGCTTGCGAATGCGCTCGGCTACTATGGCGGCGCCTGACGCAGGCGACTCGGGGAGCAGGCACATGAACTCGTCGCCGCCGTAGCGCGCGACGACGTCGGTGGTGCGCAGCTCAAGCCGTATGCATTCCACCACGTGCCGGATCAGCGCGTCGCCCGCCTCGTGGCCGTGCGTGTCGTTGACCTTCTTCAGGCTGTCGGAATCGATCATCAGCAGGCTCAGGACGCGGTGATAGCGCTCGGCGAGCGCGCACTCGCGCTCGGCGATGGCATTGAAGGCGCGCATGTTGTATGCCCGCGTGAGCTCATCGGTCTCCGAGATGAGCTTGATCTTCGCCATCGCGTTGAGGATGTCCTGCGCCAGCATGGTCGTGATGTAGGCGACCAGCAGCATCGGCGCGATGTCCACCGCGAAATCCCCGGTGAGGGAGGTGAGGAAGGCGGGGTTGGTGGTGTAGCCGAGCAGCAGGTAGCAGGCGCCGATCAGCCCGACCTGCAGCAGCGTCGCCTTCTGTCCCAGCGTCAGCGCGCTGGTGACGATCGGCAGCAGGTAGAGATTCAGCAGCGGGCTGTCGAGGCGTCCCGTGTAATAGAGGACGTAGGTGATGAACACGATCATGATCCAGGTCTCGATCGCCAGCGACCAGCGCCCGGGCCTGCGCACGAGGTTGAAGTAGTGAAAGCCCATGATGATCGCCGAGAAGACGATCAGCCCGAAGTAGATCGCGACGGTGTTGTCCTCGCTGCGGTTCTGGAAGACGTGATACAGCAGGACGAGAATGACCAGCAGCCATTCGATTTCGGCCACGGTGCGCGAGAAATCCCGCAGCTCGGAAGATTCGATCTCGGTGCCGCCTGGACGGGGAGTCATAGCGCTGGGGACGCTTTCTTTCTTATGCGCTTCTTGTCCCGGTGCGCGCGCGCCGGGCCCGAGGTATGGTAATCGAAAATTCCCGGCGCGGGGGCGCCCTACTTCGCGAAGAACTCGCGGGTTTCGAAGATTTTCGCCGCGAAGCGCTTGCCGCTCGCGCGCTGCTGGCGCTTCAGCACAAAATCGAACAGCAGCGGGTTGTGCTCGCGGATCGCCGCAAGCACCGGCGCGGCGCCGGGCTCGATCAGGCCGAGGCCCGCGAGCTGGCTCATCGAAAACAACGGCATCACGCCTGGCAACGGGTAATCGGATCCGTTCAGCAGTCGAGGGTGCCAGTCCTCGCGCTCGATCATCCGGACCAGCGCGGGCCCGACGCGGTTCTGCTGCGTGACCGCGGAGATATCCCCGTAGAGAGTCTTGCCATAGGCCGGGTCGTCCATCAGCCGCGTGAACAGCTCGAAGCTCGGTGCCGGCGCGCCGCTGCGGTCGGTGTCGTTGTCCATTCCGACGCTGGCGCAGTGCGCGACGACAACGCGCACGCCCATAGACAGCGGCAGGCGCAGCGCGAGGGGGTTGTTCAGGCGCTGGCGGTCGCCGACGTGCACCGCGCGCTCCATGCCGCCGTGGGTGATCACCGGGATATCGAGTGCCTTCAGCTGTTCGTAAAAGGGCAGGCAGCGCTTCGAGGCGGGATCGATGTTCATCGCTGCCGGCAGCCACTTGATCGCGCGCGCGCCGTTGGCGGCTGCGGCGCGCAGGGCGTCCACAGCATCGCGCCGGTACGGGTGGATCGAGGCGATCCATTCGAATTGTTTCGGGTGGCGTCGTGCCACCGCCATCGGGTATTCGTTTGGAACGTAGAACGCGCTTTCGGCGGGCAGGGAGGTGCCGTCGTCCGCGTGGCAATGATCGAACGCCATCAGCATGACCTTGAACCCGGGGCGCAGGCCCTCCACCAGCGCGAGCAGCCGTTCCACGTAGGTCGCGTCCACTTTTCCAGGCGAGGCGCTCGCGCAGCTGGCGTTGAGGTAGAACAGGTGCTGCGCGTACATCATCGGGTAGAGCGGGCTCTCCATTTTTGCGTTGAACCGGATGCCGCTGCCCGAGTCGCCGGTGCCCACGAGGTGCGCGTGGCAATCCCACATGCGAGCGGGATCCACGCCTGCCCAGGCCTGCGTCACCAGCTCGTGGCGCGCGAGGGCATCGGGCAGTTCCTTGAGGCAGGGATTGAACACGCCGTGCTCGGGCCAATAGCGCCAGGCCGCCGCGCCGGCGAGCGCGCCGACGGCACCGAGAGTGCCGAGAATCAGTTTGCGACGTTTGGCGGGCATGGAAGGGGCACGGGAATCCGCGCGTAATCATAGCTGCGATGCGCGCGTGAGGCATTACTGGAGTACTATGCGGGCGTGAAGCGGCGGGTGTGGGACCGTGCGCGCATGTGGCAGTATATATTTATGATTTTAATCAAGTACTTACGTGTAATCCCCAAGGGGTTGAACTTGCGGTTTGCGCCCCCCATCTAAGTGCCAATCCGTCACCGGAGGTCATCACCCACATGAAGCGAATCTTCCTGCTGATCGTTACCAACTTCGCCGTGCTTTTCGTGCTGAGCATCAGCATGCAGCTGCTCGGCATCGACCGGATGCTCTACCAGGAGACCGGGCTTAACCTGGTGGCGCTCCTGATGTTTGCCGCGATCTTCGGCTTCGGCGGCGCCTTCATCTCGCTCTTCATCTCCAAGTGGATGGCGAAAATGGCGACGGGCGCCCAGGTGATCGAGGTGCCGGCCAACACGACCGAGCGCTGGCTGGTGGACACGGTTAAGCGCCAGGCCGACAAGGCGGGCATCGGCATGCCCGAGGTGGCGATCTACGAAGCGCCCGAGATCAACGCGTTCGCGACCGGCTGGAATCGCAACAGCTCGCTGGTGGCGGTGAGCACCGGGCTGCTGCAGAACATGAAGCAGGAGGAGGCCGAGGCGGTGCTCGGCCACGAGGTGAGCCACGTCGCCAACGGCGACATGGTAACGCTCACGCTGATCCAGGGCGTGCTCAACACTTTCGTGATCTTCCTGTCGCGCGTCGTCGGTTTCCTGGTGGACCGCGTGTTGCTCAAGAACGAGCGCGGCTACGGCATCGGCTACTGGGTGACGACCATCGTCGCCCAGTTCGTGCTGGGCATAGTCGCCGCGGTCATCGTCGCGTGGTTCTCGCGCCGGCGCGAGTTCCGCGCGGATGCCGGCGGCGCGTCACTTGCCGGCCGCGAGAAGATGATCGCGGCGCTCGAGCGGCTGAAGCTCAACCACGAGCAGACGACCCTGCCGGCGCAGGTCCAGGCGTTCGGAATTTCGGGCGGCGGCGGCTTCATGGCGTTGTTGAGCTCCCATCCGCCGCTCGACGTGCGCATCGCCGCGCTGCGCGAAGCGGGCCAGCCGCAACGGGTGTCTCCAGTGCGGCGGGCGTAGCCGCCACACGTGGCTCGCGGATCGCGGGTCGCGGATGGAACGAAAAAGCCCGCTCGCGCGGGCTTTTGTTCTGTGCTGGCAGCTCACGAACCGCTATCCGCTATCCGCGAGCCACGGCATCCAGCTCACTCGGCAAGCCGGATGCCAGTGAACTGCCACCGGTCCGCCGGGTAGAAGAAGTTGCGGTAGGTCGCGCGCAAGTGTCCGGCGGGCGAGGCACACGAGCCGCCGCGCAGCACGTACTGGCTCGCCATGAACTTGCCGTTGTACTCCCCCAGCGCGCCGGCGGGCGGATGGTAGCCGGGGTAGGGTGAGTACGAGCTCTGGGTCCATTCCCAGACGTCACCGAAGATCTGCGACGCGCCGGCGCGCACGGGGAGGGGGTGAAACCTGCCGCTCTCCACGAAATTGCCCGCCACCGGCTGCGTGCGCGCGACGACTTCCCATTCGGCCTCGGTGGGCAGGCGCTTGCCGCGCCAGCGCGCATAGGCGTCGGCTTCGAGCAGGCTCACGTGGCACACCGGCTCGCGCCCGTCGAGGCGGCGCAGGCCGGACAGCGTCATCGTCCACCATGCGCCATCGATCTTTTCCCAGTAGAGCGGGGCGCGCCAGCTTTTTTCCTGCACGGTTTGCCACCCCTGCGACAGCCACAGTGCCGGGTTTTCGTAGCCGCCGGCCTCGATGAATTCCTGGAATTCCGCGTTGGTGGTGAGCCGGCCCGCGAGGCGGAATGCGTTCAGGTAGACGCGGTGGCGCGGGCCCTCGTTGTCGAACGCGAAGCCGCCGCCCTCGTGCCCGATCTCGTAGACGCCGGCCGGCCAAGCGCTCCAGCCCGGGTCCCGGCCGCTCTCCGTGTCCTCCACGCCGGCGCGCTCGCGGTACACGGGGCGCAGCGGGTTGATCGAAAAGGCGTGCTTGATGTCGGTGAGGAGCAATTCCTGATGCTGCTGCTCGTGGTTCAGGCCGAGCACGACTCGCTCCGCGATCTCGTTCCAGTCACCACCGGAATCGCCGTCGATCAGGTCCAGCATGTGCCGGTCCACGTGCTCGCGGTAGCGGCGCACTTGCTCGACGGTCGGGCGCGACAGCAGCCCGCGCTGCAGGCGGGGGAAGAAGCGGCCCACGCTCTCGTAGTAGGAGTTGAACAGGTGCCCGTAGGCGGAGTGGTGCACCCGGTAGCCCCCGAGGAAGGGCAGCAGCAGAAAATTCTCGAAGAACCAGGTGACATGCGCGAGATGCCACTTGGGCGGGCTGGTGTCCGGCATGCTCTGGATCACGTGGTCCTCGACCACCAGCGGGCGGCAGATTTCGAGCGACTGCGCGCGCACCTCGGCATAGCGGGTGGCGAGCAAGCGCCGGTCGGCACGCGGCAGGGTTTCTTGCTTGGCTTGTGGAGTTCCTAACACGGCGAAACACGCGTGCGTTGCGTGCCAGAATCGACGATGACGCGAAGGGCGGCGCAGGACAGTATGTGGAATACGACCAAGCCGGTCGACAAAGTGTCCCGCGCAGGGCGAAGCAGGTTCCAAGCGTTGTGTGCTTGGATGCGACCCCGGAGCGGGACAGGAGAGCGCCGTATTGCGCGGGACTTACACACGCCTACGCGGTCGCATCCCCGAAGACGGGGCCCCTGCTCCACGCTCCGGCGCGTCGTCGATTCTGGCCGCAACCCCGGCGCAGGCGTTTGAATATCCAATGATGCTTCAGGGGCTGGCACGAGTTTTGGCCCAGGGCTTTGTCGCTCGCCTTGCCTATATATCCAGATATGGGCTGCGGCTCGCTTCGCGCCCTGAGCCAAAATCGTGACAGCGCAGCGCGCGTTTCGCCGTGTTAGGAACTCCTCGGGGCATGTATCCTCCTCGATACCGGACCTGCTCAGCTTCCGACAGCGTTTTTCTTGTTGCGGTTCACTTTTGATACGCCCCCGGCGGTTCATCGGATGCGTATCGCGCAGAAGCTACAAAGCCCGCATGTGCGGGCTTTGTCGTAACTACTGGTCACCAATCACGAGTCACTGGTCACGCTCCATCAGGGTCGGAGCGCTGGTGTTTTCAGGTTGCCGCCCACGTGCAGCGAGCCGCGCGCGACGGTGAACGTCTTGGTGCCGAGCTCGGCGCTGATGCGCCCCGACAAATCGCCGT
>Ga0247825_10001839_pt1 | contig 14039 bp, 8 predicted proteins | sample 13C_Vanillin_Day_FD_194413 | JGI IMG/M metagenome (GOLD analysis project Ga0247825, IMG submission 194413) | Soil microbial communities from agricultural site in Penn Yan, New York, United States - 13C_Vanillin_Day48 | ecosystem: Environmental > Terrestrial > Soil > Agricultural land | place...
ACTGCACGTTGACCGCGTCATCCAGGATTCGCGTGCGCTCGGGCGAGTCCAGCGAGCCCGCGTAGAGACCGGACATCGCTCCGATGGCGCGATAGAGGAAGTGCCGGCCGTCGGGCAGGAACACGGCGAACGCGTGGGCCGTTTCACCGGCGGTGGCGTCGAGCGCGGTCGCGGCCGACGGCCTTCCACTGGCGGCCGGCACGCGCCAGAGCGGCGAGCCACTCGCCGGCGTGAAGAGAATCACGTCGTCGCGGCTCCAGGCCCCCGGCACGTTGAGGCTCGCCTCCGCCACGGTGGAGGGAGGGCCGCCCGAGGCCTCGATCTTCATGAGCTTGCCGCCGGCCACGAACGCGACGAAGCGGTTGTCGGGCGACCAGAACGGCGCCGCGGCGCCTTCGGTGCCGGCGAGAGGTTGCGACGTGAGACTGTCGAGCGGTCGCACCCAGAGCATCACGCGTCCGCTGGCGTCGGGACCGACAAACGCGAGACGGCGGCCATCCGGCGACACCGCGAACGACAGCGCATCGAGGCTGGCTCCCAGCCGGCCGGGCACCGAGATGGACGCGCGATACACGCGGCTGTCAACGGGAGCCTCGCGGCCAAAGAAAACGATGGCAATGACGACGACCGCCGTCAGCAGAAGGAGGGCGGCGGCCACCCACGGCAGCGGGACACGCGCCAGGCGCGGCGCCTCGCGGACACCGTCCGAGGCATCAACCTGGCCCGACAACGCCTCCATCGCAAAGGTGAGGTCGCTCGCCGACTGGAACCGAGACGAGGGAACCTTCTCCAGGCACCGGTCCACGATGCGGAGCAGCGCCGACGGAATCGGGTGGTCGGGATTCTGCACATTAGTCGGGTCGGCCGACAGGATCGCGCCCATCGTGTCGGCCGCCGTCTCGCCGCGGAAGGCGCGATGCCCCGCCAGCATCTCGTAGAGGATGGCGCCGAGCGAGAAGATGTCCGACCGATGATCGGCCGGGAAGCCGCGGACCTGCTCCGGCGACATGTACCCGACGGTGCCGAACACGACGCCCGGAAGCGTGTCGGGCGCGCCATGAGCCGCGTCGGCCGCGGACACGGTCGGCAGAGTGCTGACCGCGGCCGCCGACGGCTCGATCGCCGTGAGCTTCGCCAGCCCGAAATCCAGGATCTTCACGCGGCTGTCGGCGGTCACGAAAATGTTCTCGGGCTTCAGATCGCGATGGACGATGCCCTTCTCGTGGGCGGCGGCGAGACCGCGGGCGATCTGCACTGCGTACTCGATCGCCTTCCGCGCGGGCAGCGGCCCCTGGTCCGAGACCCCCGGCGATCGCCGTGCTGCGGCGACCTGCTGCAGCCGCTGGCGGAGCGTCTCGCCCTCGAGCAACTCCGAGACGATGTATGGGGGCGAGGGCCCGGACGCCGGCGCCTCATAGCCGATGTCGTGAATCGCGAGGATGTTGGGATGGTTCAGCGCCGCTGCAGCGCGCGCTTCCTGCTCGAACCGTTGCAGGCGTTCACGATCGGTCGCAAACGCCGGCGGCAGGACCTTGACGGCCACGTCGCGCCCCAGCCGGGGGTCGCGGGCGCGGTAGACCTCGCCCATCCCGCCGGCGCCGATTAGGGCAGTGATTTCATACGGGCCGAGGCGAGTACCTACGGTCAGAGACACGGCAAGTGGGTGCGATTATAGGAGATGCCGTGGCGAGAGCGGATACGTAACGGGTGACGGCGCAGTGACTATCGATCTCGAGGGTCGTTTCAAAAGCCACTTGCCGACTTTCGCGAAGTAATTCGGCTCTTCCGCGGGGTTTTCACTCATCGATCAACAGTGCACTTCTCGGCTCCGGCCCGTTGCGTCGGCAGGAAAGGCTCGCGCAACGTGCCAGCAAACGCAGCCGGTGTTCTTTAGGGGCGTGATCGGCTACGGTAGCGCCGGGGGTTGAATGCGGACAATTCGATCTTGGCGCGTCACGGCAGTGGTCGCTCTGCTGCCCCTGCTCGCGAGTTGCACACAGCCACCGGATTCTTCGGCTAGTGCGGGCGAGAGCGTCGCTCGCTTAATGACTCCGGAGGAAATGGACGCTCTTCCGAGTAGGGCGCCTGACTGGCGCATCGCTTACGGTACCGACTCGAATCAGTACGGCGAACTGCGCGTTCCGGATGGCACCGGACCTCACCCGCTCGTCATTCTGATTCACGGCGGTTGCTTCAAGGCCGCCTATGGCAAAGCCCAGTATTTCGGCGCAATGGCGGATGCGCTCAAAGCCGACGGAATCGCGACATGGAACATCGAATACCGGCGGCTCGGGCAACCCGGCAGCGGGTGGCCCGGCACGTACCTCGATGTGGGGCGGGCTGTCGATCACGTTCGCGCCATCGCGGGTGAGCACCAGCTCGATCTCGGCCGAATCGCGATCGTCGGGCATTCGGCGGGTGGGCACCTGGCGATGTGGGCGGCAGCACGGCTTCGCCTGAAGAAGACAAGTGATCTCTATCTTCCAAACGCACTTCCGGTCCGCGGCGTGATGGATCTCGCCGGCCCAGTCGACATGACGGCCAACGTCTCCGGATACGAGGCGCTGTGCGCCGACCCGGTTATCACCTCACTCATGGGTGGCACGCCGGCCGAGGTCCCCGACCATTACGGACAGGCGTCGGCGATTGCGCTGTTGCCTCTGGGAATCCCACAGGTACTGGTGTTGGGCTCGCATGAGGAATTCGTTCCCTTGTCCGCCGTCGACGCGTACGTGAGGGCCGCGACGGCAGCCGGTGATCACGTGCAACGCATCCTGATTCCGGGCGCCGGGCATTTCGAAATCGCCAGCCCGCTCTCCTTTACCTGGCCGCAAATCAAAGTCGCCATCGGGTCGCTCGTCGACGGGAAGCTGGCCCCATAAAGTTCAACGAATGCCGGGTTAGATCCTGACTAACGGCGTAGTGACGAGTAGGCGGGACCACTTCTCCCGCCGTTGACCCCCAGCGCTCAACGACTGAGCACTTGGAAGACTCCCGCGCGTGTCCAGGCCTTGCCGTAGCGTGTCGTTCGACCCTGTTCGTTGAGTTGAGCCGCAATCGCTTCGTAGCTTAGACGCTCGCCACGAGGACGCTCTCTCAGTCGCCTGGTCGAGGACGTTTCGCTCGTCAGGACGGAAGCCGTACGGCTTGCGACCCTCGACTCGCTGTCCCTGCCGCCGCAACCGTTCGCGTGCCGCGCGAAGTTTCAGGATGGTGACGCTCTTGCCGAATTGCGCCACGGCTGACAGCACCTGACGGACCAGCGTGCGGGTCGGATCGTCGGCTGCACTCGTCTCCGAGGAATGACCCTCGGCGGGAGAGGCGAATTTTCGAGTGAGGACGGATCAAGATGATCGATGCCCGAGTGACACGCGTGATCAGAGACCGAGGGATCCTCTTCGCTCGGCTCCTCCTCTGATCGATGATGGTCCGCATCGATGACCGGAGTGCGCGCCGTTCTCTCGAAACGCAGCGTCACTCTAACCAGGCCCCTGCACGCGAGGAGGTCTCCCATGCGCAACTTAGTTTTTGTGGTTTCGTTGGCAGCGGTGTCGGTGTGGACCGTTGCCGACCAAGTGAGAGAAGTGCGATCGGCAACGACCCTTCAGGTCGTGAGACAACCATCACAGGAACGGCTGGATCAGATTCGTCGATCGCTCATGGCGCAGATCGTTGTGCATGACGACGCCGAGGGCGTGCGCGCGCCGACGGCGGCGGAAGCGGCAGCGCTGTCCGGTGCTGCGTCCGAGACGGTCCAGACCGTGGCGCTCCCCGGCGGTGGCATCGCGCTGCTGACGAGTGGCGCACAGTTGTCGATGGTCGTGGCCTCACGAAGCGGGGGCGACACGGTACAGGTCACTCATGGAGCGATGCCGGCGACGACTTCCGGCGATGGGGCGAAAGGAGGCAGCCATGCTCGCTAGGCTTGTGGCGGCTCTTCTCCTCCTGACCCTGCCGCTGCCGGCGCTGGGTGCCGATGTCATCGTGATCAACGGCGATCCTCCGGGCGTTGGCTTCAACGATCCGACTCCGGCCGCGCCGATTGGCGGCAATCTCGGAACGACCGTGGGCCAGCAGGCGCTCAACGTGTTTCAGTTCGCGGCGGATCGATGGGGCGCAAACCTGATCAGCGATCAACCCATCCTGGTCATCGCGTTCTTCATGCCCCTGCCGTGCACGGCAACCTCTGGCGCCCTTGGCGCCGCTGGTGCGTTCTTCTACTTCGCGAATGTTCCGCCCGCGCGCAGTGGTAGGGCGCTCGCCGCGAATACCTGGTACCCGGCGGCCCTGGCAGAGAAGCTGACGAAACAAGACATCGTGGTCGACCCGGCAACGCCGTTCGAGATCATCGCGTTCTTCAACAGCGAGCTGGGAAAACCCGGCTGCCTGACAGGGAATGGTTGGTACTACGGCTTGGACAACCGGCAACCCGCGAATCGCATCGACCTGCTCGCCGTCGTCCTCCACGAATTCGGCCACGGTTTAGGGTTTGCAGCCGTTCCGACCAACACCAATACCGGCGCACGTCCGCTGAACTTTCCGTCGGTGTGGGAGAGATTCATGTTGGACGTGTCGAGTGGGAAACGCTGGATCGACATGACCGACGCCGAGCGTGCCGCTTCGGCACGCAACGACCTCAACCTCGTGTGGGCGGGACAGAAGGCGTCAAACGTCGTGCCTTCTGTGCTCGACTTCGGCGCCGAACTGGTGGCGCTCGAGCCGGACACCTTGGGCGCCAACGAGGCGGTGCCCGCCAACTTTGGTGCGAAAATGCCTCCTCACCTTCGCGGTCTTATCACGGCCCCAAACGACGGCGGCGGGCCCTCGTTGCTGGACGGTTGCGAGCCGTTTCCTCCCGGATCCGACGCCGCTGGCGCGATCGTGCTGATGAGTCGCGGTGTGTGTACGTTCGTTCAGAAAGCCGTCAATGCGCAGAATGCCGGCGCCATCGCCGCCGTCATCGCCAACAATGTCGTTGGCCTCGTGAGCCCGACCGGCGTCGAGCCATCGATCTTCATCCCGGTGGTTGGCATTACGCAGGCACTAGGGGCACAGCTTCGCGCCACGCCGACCTTTGCGGAGCTTCGACGGAACACCACCGTCAGAGCAGGGACGGCGTTCAACCTGCCACGGCTCTACGCTCCCCTTACCTTCGTGCCAGGATCGTCAGTGTCCCATTGGGACGTGACTGCCACGCCCAGCCTGCTGATGGAGCCGTTCCTTACGCCCGACCTCACGAGCAGCGTGAAGAACCCTGAGGATCTGACGCGTAGACTGCTGGTCGATATCGGGTGGTAGTTCATGCCCGGAGCAGTCTACCTTTCACTGTCGATCGATCGGGGAAGCTTACAATCCCCTGCAAGTTGATCTACGGAAAGGATGGAGACTGATGGCTAAAAAGTATTCCGCGGCGACACGGTGTCGAACCCAGCCGAAGGCTCGCAAGTGTGAGCCGTTGTCTCATGAGCCGTGGCAAACGTCACATGGACCGCTACTCATTAGTAATCCGATGCGTCCCCGACCTAGGGCCGCTTATCGTGATTAGTTTGTTGGCACCAGGCGCTTCAGTTCTTCCGTCCAGTTGAGGACGGCAGAGACCTGAGTGGCCCCCGCGTCGTCGCTGACCCGTGCCACTCTGAGAAAGCGGCCGTCTGTGGGCGAGACGTCGTACATCCTTCCTGAGCGCCCAGCAGCTGGCGGTCCGAAGTCGAACAGCTTCTTCGCGGTACCGACTTTCAGCTCGGGCTCCAGCGCGATCGGCACCGCCATCATGACGCCGTCGGGAGTGAGGTAATAGAGCTCGTTGGTGCTCTTCGGCCCCCACACTGGGTAGCGACCTCCACCGCGGGAAATCTGCGCGCGGCGCATGCTGGGATCGGGGAACGAGCGCAGCATGATCTCGTGCTGGCCGCCCGATTCATCCGATTCGTAGGCGAACCACTTTCCATCCGGGGACACCTGCGCGAGGCGATCCTCAAACTTCGTGTGCATGAACGGCTCGAGGCGATCAGGCTTCGCGAGGTCGAGAATGCTGGTGTCAACGAAGTTCTCCTGCACCAGCAGGCGCGTGCCGTCGGGCGTGATCGTTTGGACCATCTGATCTCCTGAGCCTGCGTACTCAACTCTAGCCGCCGTCGCTCCGTCAGCGGGCTGCGAATAGATGTCGAAGTTGCCGGCCCTGTTCGACGAATAGAGCACCCGGTGCCCGTCCGGAGTCCACACAGGCAGGAGATCCTCTGTGGGCCCGTCGCTGAGGCGGGCGAGTGCAAGGCGTTGAAGGTCAAGGATCCAGATGTCGCGGTTGGTTCCGGCGACGTCGAGCGCAACGCGTGTACCGTCAGGCGAAATGCGGGCGTACACATAGCCCCGCGGCTCGACGGCGATGTTTTCGACCGTTCCTGACCGGTCGATCCACTGCAACGTCGCCGTGGGGGACCGCGCCGGCAGGAACACCAGCGTCCCTGACTCCGAGACGGCGAAGTCTGCGGCACCGTTGTCTTGAAAGTGCGCCACGTCGACGTTCGGAACCGTGACCGGAGAAGCGACCTGCGGCATATCCGGGTCAAACGCGGCAACCTGGAGCGTAGAGCGGGAGGCGAAGACCAGGTGACCGGTGGAGACGTAACGGCCCATGCTGCCGCCGCTCCACACGACTCGAACGTCGCGGGAGGACAGATCGATTGTAGCGATCTGTGCCGGCTGCTGCGGGTCGTCCCTCACCACAGTGAAGAGCACCGTGGAGCCGTCCGGCAGAAACTCAGGCCACCCGTACGACAACTGCTTCTCTTGCCGGTTCGGGGCCTTCAGGAGCTCGGCGGCGCCACCGTCGATCGCAACACGATAGAGCCCCTCGGTGGTCGCAAAGACGATTGTCCCGTCGTCGTGCCAGCTGGCGCCGAGGGGACGGCCGGTGTATTTGGTGAGGACGATTGGCTCGCCGCCTCCGACCGGAATCCTGACAAGACCCTGCTCGGCGAAGAGCCCCAACCAGCGTCCGTCGGGGGAAAAGAACGGATCGTAGCCCACGCCGATGGCGACCGCCTCTTTCTGATCCAGCCGCCGAACCCACATGCGATTGCGGCCTGCGAAGGCGACCGTCGAACCGTCCGGCGAGATCGCTACGTGGCTCGTACCCCACCCGGCAGGCATCCTCGCATCCACGAACGGCAGGGACACACGCGCCTCGACCGAGGAGGCTGGCGCCGCCGTCCTCTGCTTCGCAGCTATCCAGCCGAGGGAGCCGGCGAGCGCCAAAGCCGCAACTCCGCCGAGCGCCATACCAACGCGCAACGGGCTCCGTTGCGCCGCCGCCGAGGATTCCTGAGCAGTCGACGCAGATGCGTCCTCGAGTTCGATGCGCGCGTCGCCGATGTGATGAAGACGCCGCCTGGAATCTTTTTCGAGACATCGGCCGAGGAGGCGAACGATGCCGGGCGGGGTCTGTGTCGGCACGCGTGTCAGATCCGGCTGCGCCCCGAGTACTTGAGCGAGTGCCTCGGCCGTGGTCGGTCGCGCGAACGGCGACATCCCGGTGAGCAGCTCGTAGAGCACAACCCCGAACGACCAGATGTCCGACTGGCGGCCGACAGTCTCGCCGCGCGCCTGTTCGGGGCTCATATACGCGGGCGTCCCCAAAACCATGCCAGCACCTGTGTGCAGCACCGTGACAGTCGATGCGGTCGGCTCCGGCCCGTCCATGACCTTCGCCAGCCCGAAGTCCAGCACCCTCACGGTGCGGTCTGGACGCAGCTTGATGTTCGCCGGCTTCAGATCGCGGTGAATGACACCCTGCTCGTGTGCGGCCTCCAGGGCGTCTGCAATCTGTTTCGCGATCGGCAGTGCCTCATCGATTGAAATCGGGCCTTGTGCAATGCGGTCGGCGAGCGTCGGCCCTTCCACGAGCTCCATCACCAGCGCGCGGATGCCATCGGCTTTTTCCAGACCGTGGATGATGGCGATGTTCGGGTGATTCAGTGATGCCAGCGTCTTGGCTTCACGCTCGAAGCGGGCCAGCCGCTCGGGATCGTGCGCAAAGGCGTCGGGGAGGATTTTGATCGCGACCTGTCGCCCGAGGTTCGTATCAGTGGCCCGATAGACCTCTCCCATTCCGCCCATGCCAATCTGGGCGGTGATGTCATAGGGACCGATGCGCGTACCTGGAGTCAATGACACGGCGGGTGATCGGAACCGCCGTGATTATACGGGGATGGCGCAAATCGCGAGGATCGGTAACGAAATACGGCGCAGCGCCTCCGATTCTCGACCGCCGTCTTCGAAAGTCACTTGGCGATTGTCGTTACAGCTGGAAAGCGTTTGTGAACACTCGGCTGGCGGCAAGGAGTCCTGACGATTCACGTCCCGCCGCCTCTCATGAGCTTGACCGGTTGCACCTGCGCCTACGATGCCGCGTTCACACCGGCATGCTGATGATGCGGCAGAATGACCTTTCCCAACCAGCCGTTGTCGTCGCTTGTCAGTACAGCGTTGAAGCGGTGACCGGCGCGCCGAAGCCGAGAGTGCCGACGAGCGGCAGCTCCAGCGCGACGTCGTTCGGATCCACGCCGAACGTCAGGCCGAGCAGGTTCAGCTCCATGCCTTCTTCGATGCCGGCGACGAGCCCGAGCACACCGAACAGGTTGACCTGTCCACCCGTACCGCTCAGCGAGCGCGCGAACACGCGCGTGCCGAGGTAGTCCTTGCCGACGGCATGCGCCGGGAGATCCGCGCGGAGCTCCGGCACGTGTCGCAGCACGAATGCCGTGAACGTGTTGGAGTTGGGACCCGGCCAGATGCGGTAGGTATTGTTGTATGGGTACGCCGCGACCGTGTGCTCGATGCGCTCGATGAGCGGATCCACGCCGGGGCCGCGCACGTCGGCCAGAAGATCGGGCGCGCTGCCGAACCACCGGCCATCCGGGGCGCGCTGGCTGATTGTGACCGCGCTGCCGCCGCGGCGAACGCGAAAGCCTGTCACCTCATACACGGTGAACGCCGGAGCGTTGGCCGGTTTGGCCGCAATCCACGTATGTACGCCGAAGTAGCCGCGCCATCGGACCGCGCGCGCCGCATACACCTGGATCACCCCCTCTGGAGTTACCGCGGGATCCGGCGCCAGTCCGATCGGCGCGCGGCTGGCGCTGCGCCAGTTGCCTATCGAATCGGGATCGCGATCGGCATGAGCGAGTCCCAGCAGGAGCAGCGGCAGGAGCGGCAGCAGCCACTTCGCGCGTCGGAGCATGCCTCACGATAAGCCGTGACGGGCGCGACGACAAGTCGCCGTCGGCTCTCATGAGAACGGCGTTGAAGGTCACCATCAACGTTGACATGTATCACGCCCACCGCGAGGGGCTGGCTCGTCTCGAAACCGCGCGTCAGCGGCAATAACGCCGAAGGGACTTTCGATCACTGGGCGTGGCTTCGAAAGCCACTTGGCGACAAGTCGGGAGGAATACGCGTTTGGTCACTGTTTCGAATCACACCGTGAGATCAGCATGGTTCGCGCATCTCGGCGCGCGCCGTCAAGCTTCGCCCACTGCCGCGGGCCACGGATGTTGTCGCACTACGAGATGAGATCAAGTGGCTGGCTGATCCGATGTGGTAGCGTGGGGACGTGTCACGACAATCGCCACACGCGCACGTAATGGAAGCAGGTTAATACCGTTGGCTCCACGCGCGAGTGTTGGGGGCCAGAACAGCCGACGCACCCGCGCCGCGAGCATCGTACAATCCTTCCGTGATTCGCGCATTGAATGTAACTCGGAGCGGTGCGTTTGTCTCCAAGTTCATTCTTCCAAAGCAGGACGTAATCACCATCGGCCGGGATGCCAACAGCGACCTGGTGCTCGCCTCGTCGTATGTCTCCCGGCGCCATGCCGAGCTGCACCGCGCTGGCGACGGTTGGGCGATCGTCGATACCAGTAGCAACGGCCTGCAGGTGCGCGGCCGCGCCGTCGTGCGGCTGGAACCGTTCCCACTGTCAGTGGGCGACCAGATTGTCATTGGCGACTATGCCTTGCTGTGTGAGGCGGCCGATGCGGCGCAGGCCGCCGGTGCCGGGAAATCGATTTCGCCGGGCCCCTCCGCCGCGGCACCTGCGGCCGACGACGGGACGATGCGCTTTCAGACCACCGATCGCACGATTATCACCGCGTCCACTCCGTTCGCCTATGGGCGTGCCAGCGCGCTCTTTCGCGGACAGGGCGATTCCAGCCACCTGTGCGTCAAGCTGTTCCCGAAGGTCGACCAAGACGAGCGCCGGGCCTTCCATGCCGAAGTCAGCGTACAGGCGTCACTGAAGCATCCGAATATCCTGCCAGTGCTCGGCGCAGGCCTGCATGCAACACCGGCCGGCAGCCCGTTCATCGTCCTGCCCTTCTGCGCCGGCGGCAGCGTGCGTGACCTTCTGCGGGAACGCGCCTTCTATTCGGTGGACGCCGTCATGCCGCTTCTCAAGCAGCTGGCCGCCGCAATCGACTTCGCCCACGAGTCCGGCATCATCCACGGCGACATCAAGCCGGAGAACGCGCTGCTGTCGGCTGACCGCCGCGAGGTATTTCTCAGCGACTTCGGTATGGCCAAGGTGTTCGCGCTGAAGGAGAGCTTCTCGACCAATGTAAACGTGATGGCCGGCGGGACGACTGCCTATTTGAGTCCGGAACAGATTCAGGGCAACGAGCAGACGCCGCTCTCCGACATCTATTCGTTCGCCATCACGGCGTACGAGCTGCTGACCGGACAGCTGCCGTTCGATCGGACCTTACCACCATTCAAACAGATGATGTTGAAAGTCAGCGGCACTATTGCCGATCCGCTGCGCTTCAACCCAGGTCTCGGCGAGCGAGCACGTAACGGCCTGACGGCGGCACTGCACGTCCATCCTCTGAAGCGACCGCTCTCCGCGATCGCCCTGTGCGATCTGCTCGCTTCCCCGAAGAGCACCGCGCCAGGTCCAGCGAGTGCCCGCGCCCGCACGGGTGGACCACAGGTGTTCATCAGCTACAGCCACAAGGACAAGAAGTGGCTGGAGCGGATCGCCGCACACCTGCGGCCGCTGGAGCGCGACGGACGGCTCATCGTGTGGGACGATCGGAAGATCGAGGCGGGCAGCGATTGGCGCCGCGCCATCGCGACCGCTTTGAGTGAGTGCTCGTGCGCGGTGCTGCTGGTCAGCTCCCACTTCCTCGCCTCGGATTTCTGTGCCGGTGACGAGCTGCCGGAGCTGCTCTCCGCGGCCAGCTCACGCGGGCTGACCATCTTCCCGGTGATGCTGAGCCCGTGTCATCTGAACGGAAGTCCAGGGCTGGCCGCGCTGCAAACTGTCAACCCGCCGACACGCACGCTCATCGAGTTGGATCGCGGAGAGCAGGAACGGATTCTCGCCGGCCTTGCCGAAACGATAACCTCGCTGCTCTGATGCGGACGTACCTGTCAAGCCGACACTGGACCCTTCGCGACGACACGTTATCATGCGGCCGATCCGGAGCGTTGAAAGACGCGCCCGGGCGTGGCGCAGGGTCGCCGTCCCGCCGGCAGCGTCACTCCTCAGGACGGCTCCGTTGGCGGGAAGGCGCCGTCCGCCGCGTGATTCGTAACGATCAACGGCGTAGTGGCGTCTGATGCGGTCCACGCGTCTGTCGATTGCCATCACGAGATGAAAGCCTACGCCGTAGACTCGCCCGATCGTTTCCGACGAACTCGTCTCGTGTTTACAAACACTTAGCTTCCAGTCTTCCGTTGCCATCCTGGCCCGAGCCGGTTGGCCGGCAGGTCCACTACAAATTTCCTACTACCGGCCGCTCCCTGGGGGATTGGACGGTGGTAATGTCGGACGCTTCAGGACGCCCGCATGCTGACCACCGTGAGCGCCGCGCTATCTGCCCTCACCCGACGTCGCTTCCTGGAACAACTCGGCCTTGTCGGGGGCACGTCGCTCGTCATGAGCGCGATGACCTCGTGGGATCTGATGGCTGGGCAGGCTGCCCGGAGGCCGGTGCTTTCGGGCCGGCCGGCGCGAGCCAGAGTGCTCGTGTTGGGCGCCGGCGTCTCGGGGCTCGTCGTGGCGTACGAGCTTGGCAAACTCGGGTACGACTACCACGTTCTCGAGGCGCGCGACCACGTTGGCGGCCTCGCGTGGACCGTGCGTCGCGGCACCACGCACACCGAGATCGGCGGGGAGCGCCAGATGTGCACGTTCGATGCCGGCTTGTACGCGAACGTCGGCGCGTGGCGCATCCCGTATACACACACAGGAGTGTTGAACTACTGCCGCGAGTTGGGCGTGCCGCTCGAGATCTTCATGAACGAAGCCGAGAACGCCTACTTCTACTACGAAGGGCAGGACGTCGGTCCCCTGGCCAACACACGCGTGCGGCTGCGTGAGGTCAAGGCCGACATGATTGGCTACACCAACGAGCTGCTCGTGAAGGGGCTCGACCAGGGGCAACTCGATCTCCCGGTGACCGCCGAAGACAAGCGGCGATTCGTGAGCCACCTGGTGGCGCAGGGCTACCTCGATACCAGCGACCGGCGGTATAAGGCATTCGCCATTCGAGGACCGGGCACGCCGTACGACTTCGCCGCCCTGCTGCGCTCCGGCTTCAGCCAGCGCATGCGATCCGTTTCTGCCACGAGCGGGACAACGGCGGCGCCGATGTTTCAACCGGTCGGGGGAATGGACCAGTTTCCCAAGGGCTTCGAGCGTGCGATCGGCGCCAGCCGCATCACCTTCAATGCTGACGTCCAGTCAGTCCACCAATCGGATACAGGGGTCAGGGTCCTCTACGTCGACACGAAGAACGGCAGGAACCGCGAGCTGCAGGCCGATTTCGTCGTGGTCTGCATGCCGCTGTCAGTGCTGTCGGAGGTCGACATCAACCTCTCGGCCGAGCTGATGGCGGCGGTCAAGGCCACGACCTACAGCAACAGCGCAAAGATGGGTCTGGCGATGAAGCGCCGATTCTGGGAGGAAGACGATCAGATCTTCGGCGGACATCTCTACTCCAATCTCCCGCTGGGCGAGTTCTCCTATCCGTCTAACGACTACTTCTCGCGCAAAGGGGTTCTGCTCGGGCTCTACGTCAACGGGCCGGTGGGCGATCTGCTCGATCGATCGGTCACGGACCGCGTCGAGCACGTCCTGACGCATGCGAGCAAGGTCCATCCGCAGATCCGCCAGGAGTTCACGAGCGCGTACGCGGTGTGGTGGCGCAGGGTGAAATACAGCCAAGGTGGCTACGCGTCCGGAGTGCCGGCGGAGCGCCGCGCGCGACTCGCCAGGATCGATAACCGGGTCATCATCGGCTCGGCTGCCGCCGCGCCAGAGTCGTCCCCGGACTGGATGGAAGGGGCAGTCTCCGCCGGCTGGCAGGCGCTGACCTCGTTGCACGAGCGCGCCATGCGTGTTTGAGCGCATACCCGGCGCCTGCTGGCGGTCATCGACAGCGGCTCAGGCTTCGCCGGCACGCCGCTGAAAACGGGTCACACATCGAAGAGCTCGCGCCGACCGTCCCACTGTGAGTAGTCGGGACTACGGATCTTCGCGCACGATGGCGCAGTGCGGGCGGCTCGCGAACTGGGCCTGTCTCGCCAGGGGTTGCTGAAGATGATGGCGCGGCTGGGGCTTGCGAAGTAGCGGAGTCGTTTGCTACAAAATCGCGTCCAGAAAGCTCGACCCGACGTTCAGGCAATCGAACACGTGGAGCCCGAGCCGCGAGGCCAGATCCACACACACCTCGGTGCCGCGGCAGCTGTTTCCGTACGGATCCAGGCGTGGCGAGTAGGTGCCGATTCCGAGCTGGCGATTCACGACGGTGATCACGCCGCCGCTGACGCCACTCTTCGCCGGCACGCCGACGCGATACGCCCACTGTCCCGAGTAGTCATACATCCCGCACGTGAACATGATTGACAGCATGTCCTTGACGTGCGTGACCGAGTAGGCGCTGCGTCCGGTCAAGGGATGCCGTCCCATGTTGGACAGCGTTGCCGCCATCATCGCGAGATCGCGACAGGTCACCTGAATCGCGCACTGCTTGAAGTAG
>Ga0247825_10001840_pt1 | contig 14034 bp, 8 predicted proteins | sample 13C_Vanillin_Day_FD_194413 | JGI IMG/M metagenome (GOLD analysis project Ga0247825, IMG submission 194413) | Soil microbial communities from agricultural site in Penn Yan, New York, United States - 13C_Vanillin_Day48 | ecosystem: Environmental > Terrestrial > Soil > Agricultural land | place...
AACAATCTGAGCCTGGCGCTGCTCGGATCGGGGAAGGTTGCGGAGGCGGAGGCCACGGCGCGCCGGGCAATCGCGCAGGCTCCGAGGCTGGCCGTGGCGCACGTGTCGCTGGGCCTGGCGCTGGCGAACCAGGCGCGCTTTGCCGATGCGGTCGAGAGCCTCAAGGCGGCGCTGGCGCGCGGTCCCAAGGACCCCGGCGACGTCATGACCAAGCTCGGGCTCGTGCTGCTCGAGGGGCAGCAGCCGCAGGCTGCCATCGACTGCCTCGGGCAGGTCGTGGCGCGCGATGCCAAGTCGCTGGCGGCGCTGGAGGGCCTGGCGCAGGCGGAGTTGCTGGAGGGTCGCTTCCAGGATGCGGCAAGGCACTTCCTGGCGGCGACGGAGCTTGCCCCTGACGATGCGAGGCTGCTCGCCAGCCTCTTGTACGCGCGGCTGCAGACGGCGGACTGGACCGAGCATGCGGCGCTCATTGCCCGGCTGGAGAAGAGGCTCGCGCAGGGGGCCCAATCGGTCAATCCATTCCAGCTGTTGGCATTGGTCGACGAGCCCGATTTGCAGCGCAAGGCGGCGGCTGGATTCGCCGCGAGGTTTGCCGCAGCCGACAACGCACCGAGCGCGCCGCCACCCGGGGCGACACGTGGCGCGCGGCCGGACAGGATGAAGGTCGCCTACCTTTCGTCGGACTTCGGCGTGCACGCCACGGCGCTGCTGGCGGCGGGGCTGTTCGAGCATCACGACCGCGGTCGCTTCGAGGTGACGGCGCTGGCGTGGGACTGCGACGACAGCCCCATGCGGCGTCGGCTGGAGCCGGCGTTCGACCGGTTCGTCGACATCGGCGCCATGCCGGATGCGGCCGTCGCCCAGCTTATCCGCGAGCACGAGATCGACATCGCCGTCGATCTCAAGGGCTTCACGCGGGGCCACCGATGCAGAATTCTCGCCGGGCGACCCGCGCCGATCCAGGTCGGGTATCTCGGCTATCCCGGCACGATGGGCGCGGCGTGGATCGACTGCCTGATCGCCGACCGGTTCGTTGCGCCTCCCGAAGCCGCGCAATGCTACAGCGAGAAGCTCGTCTACTTGCCGGACTGCTACCAGGTCAACGACGACAAGCGCGCGGCGGCGGGCGAGCGGCCGGAGCGCGGCGCGGTTGGGCTCCCGGAGCAGGGGTTCGTGTTTGCCTGCTTCAACAATACCGACAAGATCACGCCGGACCTGTTCGCGATCTGGATGCGCCTTCTCGAGCAGGCGCCCGGCAGCGTGTTGTGGCTGCTGCGGCCACCCGATAGCCGGGAGGGTGGCGTTGCCGTCGCCAACCTGCGCCGATATGCGGGGGCGCTCGGAGTTGCGGGCGAGCGGCTGGTGCTTGCTCAAAATGTACCCTTCGCCGAGCACGTGAGGCGGCTGCAGTGTGCCGATCTGGTGCTCGACACGCTGCCTTACAATGCGCACACGACGGCGAGCGATGCGCTGTGGGCGGGCGTTCCGATCGTGACGTGCCCCGGCCGGTCGTTCCAGGCGCGCGTGGCGGGGAGCCTGTTGCAGGCGATGGGCTTGCCGGAGCTGATCGCTGCGTCGCTCGGCGACTACGAGGCAATTGCCATGAAGCTCGCGACAGATATGGACGCTCTGGCCGAGATGCGGTCGAAAGTGCTGCGCAACCGGACGACATCGGCCCTGTTCGATACCGGACGCTTCACGCGGAATCTGGAAGCGGCCTACGAGGCGATGTGGCAACTTTGGCGCGAGGGCCAAGCCCCGCGGGCCATCGACCTGGCGGCAAGCACCTAGGAGAGGCGGCAATCCTCGTGCAGACAATCGAGCGAGCCAATGCCGAGGCGCTCAGGCGGATGCTTGCCGGCGATCCGGTACTGATCGACGTCGTGCCGGCCGGTGAGGCCATCGCCGGTCTCGGTGCGCGCCACATCCTGCATGCGGGGCCGCCGATCGCCTGGGAGCGCATGTGCGGCCCGATGCGCGGCGCCGTGATGGGCATTGCCGTGTTCGAGGGCTGGGCGAAGGACCTCGAGGAGGCCGAGGCGAAGGCTGCGGCCGGTGCGTTCCGCTTCGAGCCCAACCACCACTACAGCGCCGTCGGGCCGATGACGGGCATGACCACGGTCAGCCAGCCGCTGCTGGTGGTGGAGAACCGCGCGTTCGGCAACCGCGCCTACTGCGCCATCAACGAGGGCCTCGGCAAGGTGATGCGCTTCGGCGGCAACGATGCCGAGGTGCTGGCGCGGCTCGCCTGGCTGCGCGACGTGCTGGGGCCGGCCCTGGGGCGGGCGCTGCGGGAGATTGGCGGCATACCGCTGAAGCCCATCATCGCGCGCGGGCTAACCATGGGCGACGAGATGCACCAGCGCAACGTCGCCTGCTCGAGCCTGCTCTTGCGGCTGTTGGCGCCAGCGCTGGCGCGAACCACGAGGGACACCGAGACGCTGGCACGTTGTCTCGATTTCGCGGCCAAGAACGATCAGTTCTTCCTCAACATTGCGATGGCCATGGGCAAGGCCATCACTGATCCTGCGCGCAACATCGAGGGCGCGTCTGTCGTGACAGCCATGTCGCGCAACGGCACCGACTTCGGCATCCGCGTGTCGGGCACGGGCGATACCTGGTTCACGGCGCCAGTTGAGATGCCGGTCGGGCTCTACTTCCCGGGCTACACGGCAGCCGACGCCAATCCGGACATGGGCGACTCCGCGATCGTGGAGACGGTGGGCCTCGGCGGCTTCGCCATGGCAGCGGCGCCGGCCGTGGTCGGCTTTGTCGGCGCGGGGCCTGCCTCAGGCGCCGTGACCTTCACCCGGGCGATGGGGGAGATCACCGCAGGCAGCAATCCTGAATGGACAATTCCGGCGCTCGACGGGGCCGGCGTGCCGACAGGCATCGACATCCGCCTAGTGGTGGAGACGGGGCTGGTGCCGACGATCAATACGGGCATCGCACATCGCCGGCCGGGCATCGGGCAGGTCGGAGCGGGCGTGGTCAAGGCGCCGATGGCCTGCTTCACGGCGGCGCTCACCGCGTTTGCCAAGACCATGGGTGTGGCGTGATGGCGGTGGTGCTGAACGAGATCCGCCGCGGCTTCTACCTCGACTCGGTCGCGCTGATGCGCATCTCGCGCGCCGTGGCGGCGCTGCCGGGCGTGGAGGAGGCGGGGCTGATGATCGCCACGCCCGCCAACAAGGAGATCCTGCGCGAGGCGGGCATCCTCGGCGCCAACGGCGAGCACGCGGGTCCCGGCGATCTCGCGATTGCGCTCAGAGCGAAGGACGCGGCGACAGCGACTGCTGCCATGGCGGAGGCGCAGCGCCTGCTCGATCAGCCGCGCCGTGCGGCCACGGGCGGCAGCGCGTGGCAGCCGCACACGCTGCGCGGGGCTGTGCAGCAGATGCCCGACGCCAACCTGGCGCTCATCTCCGTGCCCGGTGATTTCGCTGCGGCAGAAGCGAGGAAGGCACTGCGGCGCGGGCTCAATGCCATGATCTTCTCCGACAACGTGGCCGTGCGTGACGAGGTCGATCTGAAGCGCGAGGGGCGCGAGCTCGGGCTGCTCGTGATGGGACCGGACTGCGGGACCGCCATCATCTGCGGCGTGCCGCTGGGCTTTGCCAACTCGGTGCCGCGCGGCGATGTCGGCATCATCGGCGCATCGGGCACCGGCATCCAGGAGGTGTCGTGCCTGCTTGCGAACGCGGGAAGCGGCATCTCGCATGCGATCGGCACGGGCGGGCGCGATCTCTCCGCCGAGGTCGGCGCCATCACCACGCTGATGGCGATCGACCTGCTGGACCGCGATCCTGCAACCGCGCACGTGGTGTTGATCTCCAAGCCGCCGGCGCCGGAGGTGGCAGATGCCGTGTTGGCGCGCGCCGGCCGCAGCCGCAAACCGTTCACCGTGTGCCTGATCGGCGGCGAGCCGACGCGGGCGTTGCCGGCCAATGTGAGGGTCGCGAGCACGCTGAGCGAGGCGGCGGAAGCTGCGCTGGGGCGGGTCTTGCCGCGATACGAGGGGCCAGCGCCCAAGCTGTCCGGGCGCGGCAAGCTGATCCGCGGGCTGTTCTGCGGCGGCACGTTGTGCTCCGAGGCACAGCTGGTGCTGCGCGGCGCGGGGCTGGCGGTTGCGTCGAATGCACCGATCCCCGGCGCGGCGCGGCTCGGGAAAAGCCCGGGCGGCCACACGCTGATCGACCTCGGCGATGATGCGTTCACGCATGGACGGCCGCACCCGATGATCGAGCCGGCCCTGCGCGACGGGCCGTTGCGCGAGGGACTGGCGGACCAGGGCGTGGGCGTCATCCTGCTGGATGTAATCCTGGGATGGGGCATTCACGCCGATCCGGCGGGCGAGCTTGTCCGGGTCGTCGGCGGACGGCCGTCAAACGCGCCCGCGCTCATCGCCTCAGTGACCGGCACGGACGCCGATCCGCAGGTGCGCTCCGCGCAATTGCGCAAGCTGGCGGACGCGGGCATCATCGTCGCGCCGTCGAATGCCGCGGCGGCGGCGCTCGCCATACAATGCGTGCGATGACGCCACTCCGGGTCGAGGGGTGGGGTCCGCATGCCCGGCGCTTTGCAACGCGTCATTGCGTAGGGCGGATCGCCGCGGTCTTTGAACGGAGCCTGCACATCGAGGCGAACGGCGACTTCCTCTGCCTCGGCGATGCGAGCATCGGCCGCGGGCCGCTCAACGCGTTCGTCTCGACTGAAGCTTGGGCAAGGCTTGGCCGTGCGGTCCCGCCGGTCGGCAGCACGGTGCTCGTCGATCACCGCAGGTTTCGCATCGGCCCAGCGAGCATCAATATCGCCGAGGCTAAGCTCTGGCGTCCCGCGCCCTGGCCGCAGGCTCCGGATCGGCGACGCGTAGCGGAAGGTGTCGACCGGTTCACGCAGCTCTGCGTTGCGCGTGCGCCCGGGGACGGATTGGCACGGATGGTGCTCGCACCCACAGTGGGGTCCGGAACGGCGCTTGAGCGCGTCGCCCTCCCCCGCATCGGCCGGATGCGGGCTTGGCTCGACGCTTGTCGATTTCCGCCCGCGCACCACACCCCGCCCGTTGACCTGCTGGGCCTGGGACCGGGCCTGACGCCGTCCGGAGACGACGTCCTCTGTGGGGCGCTCGTTGCCCTGCACGCGGTCGGACGGGCTGACGCGTTGGGTCTCCTGGCCCGGGCGATCGACAAGGCCGCACCCGCCGCGACCTCCCGGCTTTCCGGAGCATTCCTGCGCGCAGCGGCGGAAGGGTTGGGCGCCGAGCCATTGCACGAGACGATCTGCGAGCTGCTTTCCGGCCGTGCCGAATCGCTGGCTCGGCATCTCGAAGCCCTAGGCCATATTGGCCACACCTCCGGCTGGGATGCGCTCGCAGGCGCCGTGCTCGTCTTGCAGGCATTCGGCACAATTGCGGTGCAAAGCGCTGGAGTCGCAAGCTCCGAGCTTTCCTTGTAAGGTCCGTCCCGCTGGCCCGCACGGCGCTCCCGCGTCCACGTCGGGGGGCGTGTCCCGGTCGGCGTCCGGCGGCCAAGCCGCCCACTAGGATCAAGGGGATCTCAGATGTTGAACGAGCGTTCGAAATGGCGCGCGCTTTCCGTCGGCGGCGCGCTAGCCCTGACACTGGCGCTTGGCCTCGCCGTGCACCCGGCGGCGGCGCAGGAGACCATCAAGATCGGCCACGTGGCGGCCCTCTCGGGCGCCTCCGCCCAGTCGGGCGAGGCGATCACGCGCGGGCTTGTGATCGCCATCGATGAGATCAACGCCAAGGGCGGGCTGCTCGGCGGCCGCAAGCTCGAGCTGATCCAACGCGACGATGAGTCCAACCCACCCAAGGGCGTGGTGGCCGCGCGCGAGCTCGTGTCGAAGGAGAAGGTGGTCGCCATGTTCGGCGGCATCGACACGCCGGTGGCGCTGGCAACGGTGCCGGTCGTCAACAAGGAGAAGGTGCCCTACATGGCGGTGTGGGCTGCCGGCACCGGCATCACCCGCAACGGCGCCGACCCCAACTACGTGTTCCGCGTCTCGGCTGTCGACGTTCTGGTCGACGTCAAGCTGCTCGACTACGCGGCGAAGAAGTTCAGCTCCAAGAAGCCGGGGCTGATGCTCATCAACAATCCCTGGGGCGCCTCGAACGAGCAGGGCCTCGTCGCCGCCGACAAAGACAACAACGCGGTCGAGATCGCCGGCATCGAGAAGTTCGAGAACAACGATGTCGACATGACGCCCCAGCTGACGCGCCTCAAGGAGAAGGGCGCCGACTCCATCATCCTGGTGGTCAACACGCCGCCCGGCGCGCAGATGATGAAATCGCGCGAGCGCATGGGCTGGAAGGTTCCGGTCGTCTCGCACTGGGGCATCTCCGGCGGCCGCTTCCCCGAGCTCGCGGGACCGACCGCGGGCGATGCGCACTTCGTGCAGACCTACAGCTACTTCGGCAAGCTCAACCCGACCGGCGAGCGCGTGCTTGCCGCGCTCAAGAAGAAATATCCGGCGATCAAGGGTCCGGAGGACGTCTTCGCGCCTGTCGGCACGGCCAATGCGTACGACGCCATGCATCTGCTCGGGCTCGCCATCGCGCAGGCCGGATCGACCGACGGAGACAAGATCCGCGAGGCGCTCGAGGGTCTCAACGCCAAGTTCGCAGGCCTGATCAAGACCTACGACAAGCCGTTCTCCAAGACCAACCACGATGCGCTGGGTGCCGCCGACTACATCATGGTGCGCTACGACGGCGACAAGATCGTGCCGACGCAGTAACCTCGCTCTCTCCCCGCCCGCCGCGGGGAGAGGGAACCCATGCTCGTCAGCTCGGCGCTCATCACCGGTCTCGGCCTCGGCAGCATGTACGGGCTGCTGGCGCTGGGCTTCCATGTCACCTACGCGGTGTCGAGCACCGTGAATTTCGCGCAGGGCGGCACCATGATGCTCGGTGCCGTCCTGTGCTTCTCGTTGTGGGTGACATTGGGCTGGCCGCTGCCCCTTGCGGTGCTCCTCGCGCTGCTCGCCTGTGCCGCCTGGGGCGTCATCGTCGAGCGCGTGGCGGTGCGTCCCTTCGTCCGTCGCGGGTCCAACTCCTGGCTGATGGCGACCGTGGCGCTCGGCATCGTGCTCGAGAATGCCGTCCTGTTCACCTTCGGCAAGGACCCGCGGGGCATGCCTCCGGGCTTCCTGACGACGCAATCGGTCACCATTGCCGGCCTCAAGATCCAGCTGCTGCAGATCCTGATCCCCCTCGTCGGCCTCTCCTTTGCCTTCGCGCTCCACCTCTTCTTCCAGCGGACCCGCCACGGCAAGGCCCTCCTCGCCGTGGTGCAGAACACCCTTGCCGCCCGCCTGATGGGGATAGACGTGGAGCGCGTCGCCACCCTCTCCTTCGCCCTCTCCGGCCTCCTTGCCGGCGTCGCCGGCATCATGGTGGCGCCCCTGTTCACGATTTCCTCCACCATGGGCACCCTGTTCGGCATCAAGGCCTTCGCCGTGGCCATCCTCGGCGGCATATCGAGCGCCTGGGGCGTCGTCATCGCCGGCCTCATCTACGGCCTCGCCGAGGCCCTCATCACCGCCCTGCTGGGCTCCATCTACACCCAGATCGTCACCTTCGGCCTCGTCATCCTCTCCCTCGCGCTGATGCCGAACGGCCTCTTCGGTCGCGCCGAGGTGCGCAAGGTATGAGCCTGGGCCCTCGCCTGCCCCTCATTGCCGCCGTTGTCGGCCTCATTGGCCTCATCGGCCTCTTCATCGCCCGCGCCGACAACTATCAGCTCTACGTCCTCGCCCTCGTCGGCCTCACCGCCATTGTCGGCGTCGGCCTCAACGTGCTGCTCGGCCTCTCGGGCCAGATCTCGCTCGGCCACGTCGCCTTCTACGCCATCGGCGCCTACGTGGTGGGCATCCTGACGACCCGCGCCGGCTTCTCCTTCTGGGCCGCCTTCCCCCTTGCTGGCCTCCTTGCCGGCATCGCGGGCGTCCTCCTTGCCGTCCCCGCCCTGCGCGTGCGCGGTCCCTACCTCGCCATGGTGACGATCGCCTTCGGCTTCATCGTCGAGCAGGGGGCCGCCGAGCTCGGCTGGCTCACCGGCGGCTGGAATGGCATCATCGGCATACCCCCGCCGAGCCTCGCCGGACGGGCATTCGCCGAGCGCCAAATCGCTATCCTCGTCCTCGCCCTCACGCTGGTGGCCTTCTGGCTCTATGCCCGCCTGCAGGCGAGCCCGTGGGGCAAGGCCATGCGCGCGGTTCGTGACGCGGAGATCGCGAGCCAGGCCATCGGCCTCGACCCCACGCTGATCCGCACCGTCGCCTTCGCGCTCTCCGCGGCGGTGACGGGCTTCGCCGGCGCCGTGTTCGCCGCCATGAGCGACTTCATCAGCCCGGAGTCGTTTCCCTTCTTCCAGTCGATCCTGTTCCTGCTGGTAGTGATGATCGGCGGCGCCGACCGCGTGCTCGGGCCGCTGGTCGGCGCGCTCGTGGTCGTGCTGCTGCCGGAGCTGCTGTCGTGGCTCGCGCAGTATCGACTGCTGTTCGTCGGCCTGCTGCTGCTGATCGTCCTGCGGCTGGCGCCCGACGGCTTCGTCGGCCTCGCCGAGCGCTTCTTCGCCCGCACCGACAAGGATCGCTTCGCCGCGCCCTCGCACGATGTGACGGCGATGCTCGCCGCCGGCAAGGCGCCGGGCGCGCTTGCGGTAGAGCACCTCGCGGTCAGCTTCGGCGGCGTGAAGGCCGTGGCCGACGTCACCTTCGCCGCCGAGCCCGGACGCATCACCAGCCTGATCGGCCCCAACGGCGCGGGAAAAAGCACCGTGCTCAACCTCGCCTGCGGCTTCTATGCGCCCGACCGCGGCGCCGTCCGCCTCGCCAAGCGCGACATCGCCGGCCTCCCCTCCCACAGGATCGCGCGCGCCGGCATCGCCCGCACCTTCCAGACCACGCAGCTGTTCGCGCACATGAGCGTGATCGACAACGTGCTGGTCGCGCTCCGCCGCGGCCGCCTCGCCTGGAGCGAGCTGCTCACTCCCGAGCGCGACGCCGACCGCATCGCGCGCGCGCAGAGCCTCCTCGCCTTCGTCGGCTACACCGGCCCCCTCGACCGCCCCGCCGGCGCGCTCGCCCACGTCGACAAGCGCCTCGTCGAGATCGCCCGCGCGCTTGCCACCGCGCCCGCCGTGCTCGCCCTCGACGAGCCCGCCGCCGGCCTCGACACGGCCGACACCCGCCGCCTCGGCGAGCTCCTGCGCAGGGTCGCATCGTCAGGCGTCATCGTCCTCCTCGTCGAGCACGACATGAAGCTCGTCATGAGCGTGTCGGACCACGTCGTCGTGCTCGACGCCGGCCACAAGATCGCCGAAGGCCCGCCCGCCGAGGTCGCCCGCAACCCGAGGGTGCTCGAGGCCTATCTGGGCGAGGCCAAGCACGCCGCCCGCGACCGCCCAGCGCCGCTTTCCCCCGACGCGCGCCCCCTGCTCGCGGCCGAGCGCCTCTCCTCCGGGTACGGCGCCCTCGACGTCATCCGCGACATCGGCCTCGATGTGCGCCAGGGCGAGCTCGTCGCCGTGCTCGGCGCCAACGGCGCCGGCAAGTCCACCCTCATGCGCGCGCTCTCGGGGCTGAACCGCCCGGTCGGCGGCACCGTGCTGCTGCTCGGCAAGCGCATCGAGCTGTATGCAGCGAGCCGCATCGTCGGCGAAGGCCTGGTGCTGGTGCCCGAGGGCCGCCAGGTGTTCCCCGAGCTCAGCGTCGTCGACAACATCCGCCTCGGCGCCTATGCGCGCGCCACCCCCGACGTCGCGGAGCGCGCCGACCGCCTGATCGACCGCTTCCCGCAGCTGAAAGCGCGCCGCGACCAGCGCGCCGGCCTGCTCTCGGGCGGCGAGCAGCAGATGCTGGCGATCGCCCGCGGCCTGATCGCGCGCCCCGCCGTGCTGATGCTGGACGAGCCCTCGCTCGGCCTCGCGCCCATGCTGGTCGAGCGCCTCTACGACCTGCTCGCCGAGCTGCGCGATGAAGGCACCACCATCCTGCTCGTCGACCAGATGGCGGCGCTCGCCCTCTCCGTCGCCGACCGCGCCTACGTCCTCCAGTCCGGCACCATCCGCCAGTCCGGCCCCGCCGCCACCCTCCGCACCGACTCCGCTATCGTCCAAGCCTACCTCGGCGAATCCCCTCTCCCCGTCGCGCCTCTTCGGCGCGAACGGGGAGAGGGTTAGGGTGAGGGGCGGCCCCGCACGCGACGCCCCCTCCCCCTCGAGGGGGGAGAGCCTGCCCCGGACTTGATCCGGGGGACGTGCGTCCGCGGCTTTAGCTCGGCCATCGCCGACCGCGCCCCGCACTCGACTGCCGAGCTAAACCGCTGGACGCACTGGGTGGGGGTGTCTCGCCCGCACTGGGGCGCCGCGTGACCGTTCCGTCACCCCTCAACGCCCGCTTCCCCCCGAAACCTGACAATCGGCAACCGGAGGCTTCGTGCCAACAACAGACATCGTTTGTTTGCAGCTTGGCGGAGGGCTGGTTTCATTTCAGAAGTTTCGCGATGTACGTGTTGACGGAAGCCGGCGGCTGACGCCAGACTTCTGCGGGGACTAGCACTCGCTTGCGTTCAGTCTCGACATCGAACGGGGCTCCACGAGCGCGGTCGTCGTACCACTTGGTCCATACCTCCCAAGTCGGATCGATAGTGAGCAGGGCCGTTCGCAGACGTTGCGAGCGTGACACCCAATCCTCCGGCGCGGCACCTGCGGGCCAAAGCGGCCTGGCCGTCAGCGTTGGACCTGACTGGCGCCAATCAAACCATTCAAGATCAGCAGCCAACCCTGTCGCGGTGGCGTCCGAGGCGCAGAAACTGGGGTCTCCAGCTTTCGCGGCGTAGCGACCAGCGGGGTCGAGATGCAGCGTGCTGGTACGGGTGCGGGCAGTGTCGGCTACTACTGTGATAGCGGCATTATGCGCGGGGACAGAGACGCGCATATCAAGAGAAAGAGAAAGAGCCTCGATGTCGCGGCCGGCTGCGAGGGCAGCAGCTTTAATTTCCTCGGTGACGTGGCTTGATCCAGCAGCCGCAAACCACGCTGTCGCGGTGCCCCGAAACACCTTCAGCAAACGGTCGTCGGCCATCTCCAACGCGGCCTCCTCAATTGCTTCATAGTTTTGCATGGCCTGCCTATAGTCTTGATCGGCCTGCGACAGACCTTGGCCGGCTTGTTGAAGCGTCGCCGGCGGCGGGGTTGCCTGAGCACGCTTCTGTATGAGGCGTTCCATTGTACCGCAGGTCCAAGGCAACGCCCGGAGTGCCGACCGCGCCGCGATCGCCCGCGAGAGTTCAATTGGTCGCTCCTTCAACCAAACCCAAAGCTGCTCCTCGTTCTTAATAGCCTTTAGTTTTTTCTCCTTTCGCCGCGCGTCAATCGCTGCGACGACGTTCTCCATGTCACGCTCGAAGTATCTGAAACGGACTTCCTCGGCCTGGCGCTTCACCAGCGCCCGGATATCGTCTGGTAGGCTATCGGCAGCCGGCAGTGGCGACCTCTCTATCAGAACTGGGATGATGATCATTCTGCGTTTGAGCGCGGTGGCAATCTCCTCGCACATCAGGTCACTGCCGCCCGCAGCCATCCGTGTGGACAACAGGTTCATCCAGTTCGGGCCAATGACTGCCAACAGCACGTCGGATTGTGACAGAGCGTCGAGAATGACCTCGTCAAAGACATGGCCCCCAGAAAGGTCGCGCACGTCCATGAAGACACCAGCGGTGCCATACTTATCAACAAGCGTATTGTAGATGTTCTGTGCGTCTGCCTTCACGTCGTCGCGACGGTAGCTGATGAATACCTTGCCCGCCACTCTCGCCTCCAGCGTGTTCAATGAAGTTCTCAGTATGCTTTGGTCGAGGCGCCGACGCCAGCGGGGTCGAGCGCGGCATCAGAATGTGCTTGAGCAGAGAACACCTACCCCGCCCGGGGACTTCGTCGGTTTAGGGTCACGACTCGCCGCGGCAGCCGCGTGCGTGCGGCAGGATTGCACCGAAAGCGGAAGGGGTAGATCGCGCGCCCCCGGCCCAAAAACATCGCCGCGTGCACGCGGTCGGGAGGTTGTGGCTGTCGAGGACGGCCTTCTCGCCCACGCCGAAGCGCCCCTCAAGCACCAGGTGCGGCGGCACCACCACGCGCGCGCCCGCCAGCAACTTGAGTCCGCCACCCCGCGCAATCTCCGCCGTCCTCAACCGACCTTCAGCGCCTCGAGCTCGTGCAGCGATGCCCACGTCGATTCCGTCGCCTTGTCGTAGAAGGCGTCCTCGAGCAGCTCCTCGCCGTAGAAGAAGAACTTCCCGCGCTTCTTCAGCCGCTCGGCGATCTGCCCCTCGCTGACACCCTTCTTCATGAGGAACACCCGTACGGGCGCGACCCAATGCACGCCCTCGAACCGCAGCTCGTCTTTCGCAAGCTTCACGCTCGGGGTCGGCTTCTTGGTCGGCTCCGTCGCTTCGGTCGGGAGCGGCTGGCCGATCAGGCCCAGCACCCAGTCCTTCGCCACCTTCGTGCCGGGGCAGGACTTGTCCGTCGTCGGGTCGTCGCGGTGGAAGAGGACCGTCTCCTTGCTGGCGCCCTTGCCGAGCCAGTCCAGCACGACCTTCGTCGCTGCAGCCGCATTCTTCCAGCAGGCCAGCCCGCGACCGCTGCCCGGAGCCTCCGTATCGTACTCGCCCAGCACCTCGATGCCGATCGACCGGCCGTTGAAGCTGACGGCGTGGACGCCTTTCTTCCGGAAATCGCACATTCCCCAGAGCTGGTCCTCGTCCACGAACAGATGCGGCGCGGAGGACCACCCCTTGGTCACCCGGTAGTAGTGCTCGATGTTGCGCAGATGTTGTGCGGTGAAGCCGTTGGGCCGCTGTGCAAGGCTCGGCGCGCCGGTGTGATGCAAGGTGACGGAATTGCACCAGTCGGGCTTTTTGATCTGGGCAAGATCGCTCTTCAAGCTGTCGACGGTCCAAACGCGCCCTGTGTTCTCGAAACCCATGATGTCCCCCAATCAATGTGCGCTACAGTATGCTGAGCCGACTTCCTGGAGCTGCATGCAAGCGGCTGCCTCAACTCCAGGCCGATCGATCCTGGCAGAGACGATCGGTCCGGGCAACCGTTTGTCTGCCCAGGCAACGGCCGCCCCCCCAAGCCTTTCGGCACGCTTCCACGTCCAGTTGCCGGAGAAACTCCAGGACTCCCGATCGGCAAAGTCGTCCGCCTTCGCGATCCGTTAGCCAAATCCTTCCACACGCGGGAGTACGCTCGTCCTCCGTGAGCTCGTTAAGGGCGGTGGATCGCGCGTTTCATGGTCTGTGCAACCAAGGTAATCGGCGAAGCGACGCCGCACTACGATGCGGTCGTGATCGGCTCCGGCTACGGCGGCGGCGTGGCTGCGTCCCGCCTCGCCCGCATGGGCCTGCGCCTGGCGGTCCTCGAGCAGGGGCGGCTGTGGCGGCCCGGCGACATTCCGACAACGGGCAAGGGGCGGCTCAAGACGCTGCGGCTGACGGGCCGCGCGCCGAAGCTGGGCGATCCTGCCGGTCTCTACTACCTGTCGGTCGGCAAGGGGCTGACCGTGTTCGGCGCATCCGGCCTCGGCGGCGGGTCGCTGATCAACGCCGGCGTCACGTTGCGGCCCGATCTCGGCAGGCTGCGCAAGGCCGGCTGGCCGGATGCGGTGGTCGGCGACGGCCTCCTGCAGAAGGGTCTGGCGCGGGCGGAGGCCATGCTGGGCGTCGCGCCGGTGCCCGCCCCGGAGCGCTTTGCCAAGCTCGCGGGCATGCGCAGGGCGGCGCAAGCAACGGGCCGTGCGGTGCAGCTGCCGCCGATGACGATCTCCCACAAGCCGGGACCCAACGTTGCCGGCGTGATGCAGTACGCCTGCCGGTACTGCGGCGACTGCTGGTCGGGCTGCAACGTCGGCGCCAAGAACACCGTGGGGATCACGTACATCACCGATGCGGCCGATCATGGCGCAACCGTGCTCTGCCAAAGCCGCGCCCAATCGATCGCCAAGACCGTG
>Ga0247825_10001842_pt1 | contig 14016 bp, 14 predicted proteins | sample 13C_Vanillin_Day_FD_194413 | JGI IMG/M metagenome (GOLD analysis project Ga0247825, IMG submission 194413) | Soil microbial communities from agricultural site in Penn Yan, New York, United States - 13C_Vanillin_Day48 | ecosystem: Environmental > Terrestrial > Soil > Agricultural land | place...
AGACGAAAATCGATGCTTTTTACAAACATTCAAATTGCGCATCGTGAAGTCAAGAGGACTCAACGGGGCTCGAGTCCGGCCGGCGGCGTTGCCCGGCTTCTGTCCGCAACGGCACCCGAGGGAATCCACCATGTCGCGCTTCCGCATCGCATGTCTCGCTACAGCCGCGGCCTTCTCGCTCATTGCAGGCGCAGCCAACGCCGCGGACAAGATCACCTTCCTCACCAGTTGGTACGCGCAGGCCGAGCACGGCGGCTTCTACCAGGCGAAGGCCGCGGGCATCTACGAGAAGGCCGGTCTCGACGTGACGATCAAGATGGGCGGCCCGCAGGTGAACGGGTTGCAGCTCCTGCTCGCCGGCGAAGGCGACGTGATGATGGGTTACGACTTCCAGGTGCTGAACTCGATCTCGAAGGGCCTGCCGGTCATCACCATCGGCACGTCGTTCCAGAAAGACCTGCAAGGCATCATGGCCCACGACCACGTGAAGGGCCTCGACGACCTGAAGGACAAGACCATCCTGGTCGCCACGCCCGGCCGCACCTCGTGGTGGCCCTGGATGAAGCGCAAGTACGGCTACACCGACGCGCAGACGCAGGCCTACACGTTCAACCTGCAACCGTTCTTCAACGACAAGAACGTCGTGCAGCAGTCCTATCCGTCGTCGGAGCCGTTCCAGGCGATGCAGAAGGGCACGCCGGTCAAGTTCTTCCTGATGGCCGACAACGGCTATCCGCCCTACGGCACGACGATGGTGACGACGACCAAGCTGGTCGCCGAACGCCCCGACGTCGCACGCCGCTTCGTGCGCGCCTCGATCGAAGGCTGGAAGAGCTATCTCAAGGGCGATCCGTCGCCGGCCAACGCGCTCATCAAGGCCGACAATCCGAAGATGGGCGACGAGCAGATCGCCTTCGGCATCAAGCGGCTGAACGAGCTCGAGGTCGCCGACGGCGGCGACGCCAGGACCATGGGCATGGGCATCATCACCGAGGCGCGCTGGAAGGCGACCTACGAACTGATGGTGCAGGAAGGCCTGCTGCCGGCCGACACCGACTGGCGCAAGGGCTTCACGACGCAGTTCGTGAAGGACCTCAAGATCACTTCGCGCTGACGCGAGGCTGAGAGGACATCGACATGGCGGGCGGCGGGACAGTCTCGGCGGGTCGGAAGCGGATCGCCGATATCGTGCCGCCGCTTGTCGTCGGTGTTCTGGTGATCGCGGGCTGGGAGGCCGGCTGCCGCGGCTTCGGCATTCCCTCCTACCTGTTCCCTGCCCCGAGCGAGATTTTCACAACCTTCATCTCGGACGCGCCGGCCCTGATGCGGGCCCTGTGGGTGACACTCCGTGTCACGCTGATCGCACTGGCGCTCGCCGTGGTGATCGGCTCGGCGGTCGCCTTCATGTTCGTGCAGAGCCCGATCATCGAGCGAAGCTTCTTCCCCTACGCCATCATCATGCAGGTGACGCCGATCGTGGCGATCGCGCCGCTGATCATTATTCTCGTGAAGAACACGCAGCTTGCGCTGGTCATCTGCGCGACCATCATCGCGATCTTCCCGATCATCTCCAACACCACCGTGGGACTGCGCAGCGTCGACCAGGGGCACCAGAACCTGTTCGCCATCAACCGCGCGTCGCGGCTGCAGAACCTGATCTATCTGCGGATTCCGAGCGCGCTGCCGTTCTTCTTCGCGGGGCTGCGCGTCTCCAGCGGGCTGGCGCTGATCGGCGCCGTGGTGGCCGAGTTCGTCGCCGGCACCGGCGGCCGCAACACCGGCCTCGCTTACGAAATCCTGCAATCGGGCTTTCAATTGGAAATTCCCCGCATGTTCGCCGCGCTGTTCCTGATCACGGTCGCCGGCATCACGCTGTTTCTCGCGATGGTCGCGCTGTCCAAGCTCGCGCTCGGCACCTGGCACGACAGCGTCGTCGAAAACGAAACCTGAAAATTCAGCCGGAGGACTGCCCCATGCTCACCACCAAACAGAGCGTTCTGCGCCGCTTCTGGTACGCGGTGATCGCGCTCGACGACCTCAAGGACGGCCCGAAGCCGTTCCGGCTGCTCGGCGAAGACATCGTCCTGTTCCTCGACAAGGACGGCAAGCCCGCGGCGCTCAAGGACCGCTGCTGCCACCGCACCTCCAAGCTCTCCAAGGGCTGGATGAACGACGGCCAGATCGTCTGCGGCTATCACGGCTGGACCTACGACCGGACCGGCAAGCTCGTTCATGTGCCGCAATTCCCGGTGCAGCAGGAGGTGCCGAACCTGTCGACGCCCGCCTATCACTGCGAGGCGCGCTACGGTTACGCCTGGGTCGCGCTGGAGGAACCACTCGCCGCGATCATCGACGCCGAGGAGGAGCACGATCCGTCGTACCGGCGCATCCCGCAGTTCTACGAGGTGTGGAACACGTCGGCGTTCCGGCTGATGGAGAATTCGTTCGACAACGCGCATTTCGCCTTCGTGCACAAGGGCACCTTCGGACAACTCAACCAGCCGCTTCCGGAGAAATACGAGATCAAGGAAACCGACTACGGCTTCGAGGCCGAAACTCTGATCACCGTGGCCAATCCGCCGGTACAGTATCGCATTGCCGGAACCACGGAGCCGACCACCAAGCGCCACATGCGCAACAAGTGGTACATGCCGTTCTGCCGCAAGCTCGACATCGAATATCCGTCGGGGCTGCGCCACATCATCTTCAATTCGGCGACGCCGATCGACGACGACAAGATCATGGTGGTGCAGTGGCTCTACCGCAACGACACCGAAGCGGACTGCCCGGCGCAGGAGCTGATCGACTGGGATTTCAAGATCACCCGCGAAGACAAGGACATCATCGAGTCGACCGACTACGACGTGCCGCTGGACATGGGCCGCCGGGTCGAGGCGCACATGGTATCGGACCGCCCGGGCATGCTGATGCGCAAGCGCCTGATGGCGCTGTTCGAAGAGCACGGCGAGGCCGAGGTCTATGCGCCGCGCAATGCAGGCGCGGCGGCCGTCTCCGCGATCGCCGCGGAATAAGGGGCCTATCATGGCGCAGTCCGCGGCCCTCGCCCAAGCAACTGAAATAGACACGGGAACCGCCCGTTATCCGATCGCCCGGTTGCTCGGCGACATTTCGGGGATCGACTTCACCACCGAGCTGACCGACCTCAAGCGGCGGTCGCGCGACTACTTCTGGTACAGCCCGATCCTCAACGAGCAGCTCAAGGACAAGCTCGCCGATATCGTGGTGACGCCGAAGGACGAGAGCGAGGTGATCCGCGTCGCCGCGGCCTGCGCCAAATACCGCATCCCGCTCACGGTGCGCGGAGGAGCGACCGGCAACTACGGACAGTGCGTGCCGCTCGAAGGCGGTGTCGTGCTCGACATGGCGGCGATGAACGCCATCGAATGGCAGAAGCCCGGCTGGCTGCGCGTGCAGGCCGGCGTGAAGCTCTGGGACATCGACGCCGCGACCCGGCCGAACGGCTGGGAACTGCGGATGCACCCCTCGACCAAGCGCTCGGCGCAGATCGGCGGGTTTGTCGCGGGCGGCTCCGGCGGCGCCGGCAGCGTCACTTACGGCGGCATGCGCGAGCCCGGAAATATCCTCGCCGCCCGCATCGTCACCCTCGAAGAAAAGCCGCGCGTGATCGAGCTGCGAGGCGACGCCGCGCAGAAGATCAGCCGCGCCTATGGCACCACCGGCATCATCACCGCGCTGGAGATGCCGCTCGCGCCGGCGCTGCCGTGGACGGATGTGATCGTGGCATTCGATAACCTCGTGCAGGCGGTGAAGTTCGGCAACGCCATCGCGTTGGCCGACGGCATCGTGAAAAAGCTGGTCTCGCCGATCGAGTGGCCGCTGCCGCAGAACTTCGCGGCCTATCGTCCGTATTGCCCCGACGGCATGAGCCTGCTGCTCTGCATGATCGGTGAGATGTCACTGGAAAGCTTTGCGACACTGCTGGAGCCGTTCGGCGGCAGCATCACCTACCAGCAGCCGGCCGAGGACGTGCTCAACAAGGTCCCGCTCTACGAGCACACCTGGAACCACACGACCCTGCAGCAATTGAAGGTCGACCGCTGCCTCACTTACCTGCAATGCCTTTACCCGCACGACCGCATCGCCGACGCGGTCGCCAAGGTCGGCGCCATGTTCGAGGGCGAGGTGATGCAGCACCTCGAGTTCCTGCGCATCAACGGCCTGATGAGCGCGAGCGGCATCCCGGTGATCCGCTACACCACGCCGGAGCGCATCTACGAGATCATCGCCGGCTACGAATCCTGCGGCATCATGATCGCCAATCCGCACGTGGTGACGCTGGAAGACGGCAGCCGCTACAAGCGCGTCGATGCCGACCAGTTGGGCTTCAAGCAGCAGGTCGATCCGATGGGCCTGCTCAATCCCGGCAAGATGCGAAGCTTCGTGCCACAGGCGGGGTGAGATGAGCGCGCCGATCCCCCTCAAGACCGTGACGGAAGCAGCGCCCGCGAAGCCCTCGACGGCGCCCGGCCGCCCGCTGCTTCGGCTCGACGGCATTGCCAAAACCTTCTCCAACGGCGTGACTGCCGTCACCGGCGTCGATCTCACCATCCGGCCCGGCGAGTTCGTCAGCCTGCTGGGGCCGTCCGGCTGCGGAAAATCGACGCTCCTGAAGATCATCTCGGCGCTCACCTCACCCAGCGCCGGAACCATCGACTGGCCGCAATCCGCCTACGACGTCGCCGGCACGCCGGAGCCTTCGCTCGGCTTCGTGTTCCAGGAGCCGACGCTGCTGCCGTGGCGCACCGTCGCCGACAATGTCCACCTGCCGCTGATGCTGTCCGGCGCCGGCAAGCGCGACGCCAGGGACCGCGTCGCCGAGGTTCTGGAACTGGTCGGACTCTCGGCCTTCGCCGGCGCCCATCCGCGCCAGCTGTCCGGCGGCATGAAGATGCGGGTGTCGATCGCGCGCGCGCTGGTGACGCGGCCGCAGATCCTCCTGATGGACGAGCCGTTCGCCGCACTCGACGAGATCACCCGCATCAAGCTCAACGACGACCTGCTGCAGCTGTTCTCGCGGCAGAACCTGACCGTCATCTTCGTCACCCACAGCGTCTACGAGTCGGTCTATCTCTCCAGCCGCATCGTGGTGATGAGCGCGCGGCCCGGCCGCATCAGCGCCGACATCCCGATCGACGTCAGCTATCCGCGCGACGAGGAATATCGCACCTCGACGCTCTACAACGAACGCTGCCGCTTCGTTTCGGCAGCGCTCAAGCATGCTATGACATCGGCCGGGACCGAGTAGCGCGCCATGCTGCGCCACCTGGTCCCGAAATCGATCCGCGCGCCGTTTGCCCGCTACAGCCATGCGGTCGAGGTGCCGCCAGGCGCCCGCTGGTTGCTGTGCTCGGGCCAGCTTGGCATTTCCACCGACGACAAAATCCCCGAGAGCACCGGCGAACAGGCGGTGCTCTGCTTCGAGGCGATCGGCGCCTGTCTCCGGGAGGCGCGCATGTCGTTCGGCGACATCGTCCGCATCAACGCCTATGTGACCGCACGCGAGCACATGGCCCCTTACATGGCGGTGCGCGACCGCTACGTGGCGCTGCCGGCGCCGGCGTCCACCCTGATGATCGTCGGCGGATTCACCCGCCGGGAGTTCACGGTGGAGATCGAGGCCATCGCCGCGAAGGTCGACGGTTAGCCGCTGGCCTGAACTTCCCGCACCCTGCCTATTCGCTGAGCAGCTTTGGCAGGCCCCGATGAGGTCACAGCTCAAGCGCCTGAACTCTCGAATGTATTTATTGGCATAGCTCTTGCTGCCCCGGAGCCCACGTGACGAACCCAAAGGGGCACCGAGATGTTTCGATCGACAAGAATTGCAGTCCTTGCTCTCGCCGCGATGGCCGGCGGACTGTCGAGTGGATCCGCGCTGGCGTCGGGAACGCTGCGCATCGGCATGACCGCGTCCGACATTCCGCTCACCACCGGGCAGACCGACCAGGGCGGCGAAGGCATGCGCTTCATGGGCTATACGGTCTATGACGCGCTGATCAACTGGGACCTGTCGAGCTTCGACAAGCCGTCCGATCTTGTGCCGGGCCTTGCCGCGAGCTACGGCGTCGATCCCGCCGACGCCAGCAAGAACCGCTGGGTGTTCAAGATTCGCGAGGGCGTCAAATACCACGACGGCTCCGAGTTCACCGCGGCCGCCGCGGTGTGGAATTTCGACAAGCTTTTGAAGAACGACGCGCCGCAGTACGACCAGCGCCAGTCGGCACAGGGCCGCTCGCGCGTTCCCGCCATCGCCTCCTACAAGGCGGTCGACAAATACACGCTCGAGATCGTCACCAAGGCGCCCGACGCGACGCTGCCCTATCAGCTTGCCTGGATCATGATGTCATCGCCCGCGCAGTGGGAGAAGCTCGGCAAGAACTGGGACGCCTTCGCCAAGGAGCCGTCCGGCACCGGCCCGTGGAAGCTCACGCTGTTCGCGCCGCGCGAGCGCGCCGAGATGGTCCCCAACAAGGACTATTGGGACAAGGCGCGCGTGCCGAAGCTCGACAAGCTCGTGCTGCTGCCGCTGCCCGAGGCCAATGCGCGGGTGGCGGCGCTGCGCTCCGGCCAGGTGGACTGGATCGAAGCGCCTGCGCCAGACGCGGTGGAGTCGCTGAAGAAGGCCAAATTCAACATTGTGATCAATGCCTATCCGCACAACTGGACCTGGCACCTGTCGCGCGCGCCGGGCTCGCCGTGGAACGACATCAAGGTTCGCAAGGCCGCGAATCTCGCCATCGACCGCGAGGGCATGAAGGAGTTGCTGCAGGGCCTGATGATCCCGGCGGAAGGCTTCATGCCGCCCGGCCATCAGTGGTTCGGCAAGCCTTCGTTCAAGGTGAAGTACGACCAGGCGGAGGCGAAGAAGTTTCTCGCCGAGGCGGGCTACAGCACCAGCAAGCCGCTGGTGGTGAAGGCGCTGATCTCGGCGTCCGGCTCCGGCCAGATGCAGCCGCTGCCGATGAACGAGTTCGTGCAGCAGAGCCTTGGTGAAGTGGGCATCAAGGTCGAGTTCGAGGTGGTGGACTGGAACCAGCTCATCAACATCTGGCGCGCGGGCGCCACCGACCCGGCTTCGAAGGCGGGCCACAGCATCAACTTCACCTACTTCGTGCAGGACCCCTTCACCGGCTTCATCCGCCATCTGCAATGCGACCTGAAGGCGCCGAAGGGCACCAACTGGGGCCACTACTGCGATCCCGAGATGGACAAGCTGCTCGACGCGGTGAAGACCACCTTCGACCCGAAGGAGCAGCTCGCCGTGCTGCAGAAGGTTCACGAGAAATATGTGGACGAGGCGCTGTTCCTGATGGTCACGCATGACGTGAACGCACGCGCGATCAGCCCGAAGGTAAAGGGCTTCATTCAGGCGAAGAACTGGTTCCAGGACTTCTCGCCGATCACGATGGACAAGTAGGCCACGTGCGCCGGCCGCCGCGGCAACGCCGCGGCCGGCGTTTTCCTCATACGGCCGCGGAGCCAGACCGTGCTTCTCTACGCGCTCAAGCGGATCGTCTACGTCACGCCGGTCGCGCTGGGCGTCAGCATCTTCTGCTTTCTCCTGGTCCATCTCGCCCCCGGCGATCCGCTGACCGCGGTGATGCCGATCGACGCCACCGCGGCCCAGCAGGCCGAGATGCGCGCGGCCTACGGCTTCGACAAGCCGCTGCCGATCCAATACGGCATCTGGCTCTGGAAGGTGCTGCAGGGCGATCTCGGCCAGTCGATCGCCAGCGGCCGCCCGGTGCTGAGCGAGGTCGGCCGCGCGGTCGGCAATTCGCTGATCCTGGCCTCGGTCGCAACCCTGATCGGATTCACCTTCGGCACCTTCTTCGGCTTCGTTGCCGGCTATTTCCGCGACAGCGCGCTCGACAAGATCGCGTCCTCGGTTTCCGTGCTGGGCGTGAGCGTGCCGCATTACTGGCTCGGCATCGTCATGGTGATCATTTTCTCGGCCACGCTCGGCTGGCTGCCGCCGACCGGCGCTGGTCCCGACGGCTCCGGCAAATGGCGGCCGGACATGGAGCACCTGCGCTACATCATCCTTCCCGCCGTCACCATGTCGGTGATCCCGATGGGCATCATCTCGCGCACCGTGCGGGCGCTGGTGGCCGACATCCTGGCCCAGGAGTTCGTGCAGGCGCTACGCGCCAAGGGCCTCTCGGAATGGGGCGTGTTCAAGCACGTCGTCACCAACGCCGCGCCCACCGCGCTCGCCGTGATGGGCTTGCAACTCGGCTATCTGCTCGGCGGCTCGATCCTGATCGAGACGGTGTTCGCCTGGCCCGGCACCGGCTTCCTCCTCAACGCCGCGATCTTCCAGCGCGACCTGCCGCTGCTGCAGGGAACCATCCTGGTGCTGGCAATGTTCTTCGTTGCGCTCAACCTGATCGTCGACGTTCTGCAAACCGCGCTCGATCCGCGCATCCAGCGGGGCTGACCGATGTCCGTCCTCGCCGATACCAGAGTTGTCGTTCCGGAGGTCAAGGCGAGCCGTGGCTATTGGGCGAGCGTGGGCATGCGGCTTATTCGCGATCCCGTCGCGATGGTCGCGCTCGGCGTCATCCTCTTGATCGTGTTGGCCGCGATCTTGGCGCCCTATGTCGCTCCCGCCGATCCGTATCGCGGCTCGATGCTGCGGCGGCTGCGCCCGATCGGCTTTCCCGGCTATCCGCTCGGCGGCGACGAGCTTGGCCGCGACATGCTCACCCGCCTGATTTATGGCGGACGGCTGTCGCTGTTCATCGGCGTGATGCCGGTGCTGCTCGCCTTCTGCATCGGCTCGGGCATCGGCGTGTTTGCCGGCTATATCGGCGGCCGGGTCAACACCATCGTGATGCGCGTGATCGACGTGTTCTTCGCCTTCCCCTCGGTGCTGCTGGCGATCGCGCTGTCGGGCGCGCTCGGCGCGGGCGTGCTCAACTCGATCGTGTCGCTGACCATCGTGTTCGTGCCTCAGATCGCCCGCGTTGCCGAAGCCGTGACCACGCAGATCCGCACCCGCGACTATGTCGAAGCGGCCCGCGTATCCGGCGCCAATGCCTTCACCATCGTCCGGGTTCACGTGCTCGGCAACGTGCTCGGGCCGGTGTTCGTCTACGCCACCAGCCTGATCAGCGTGTCGATGATCCTGGCGTCCGGCCTGTCGTTCCTCGGTCTCGGCGTGAAGCCGCCCGAGCCGGAATGGGGGCTGATGCTGAACACACTGCGCACCGCGATCTACACCCAGCCGATGGTCGCGGCGCTGCCGGGCGCGATGATCTTCCTCACCTCGATCTCCTTCAACCTGTTTTCCGACGGGCTGCGCTCCGCGATGGAGGTCAAGCAGTGAACGTGATCGTCGACACCATGAAGCCGGTCGGGGACGTCGACCGCGGCGGCGAGGCGACGGCGCTCCTTTCGGTGCGCAGCCTGGTCAAGCATTTCGGCTCCAACAGCGGGCTTCTGGCGCGCACGCGGACCGTGGTTCGCGCGGTCGACGGCGTCGATTTCGACGTGATGAAGGGCGAGACGCTCGGCATTGTCGGCGAGTCCGGCTGCGGCAAGTCGACGACGGCGCGCCTCGTGATGCAGATCATCAAGCCGGACCAGGGCGAAATCCTGTTCGACGGCGAGGCGGTCGGCTCCTCGGCGCTGGGCCTCAACGACTTCCGCAAGCAGACCCAGATGGTGTTCCAGGACAGCTATGCGTCGCTCAATCCGCGGCTCACCGTCGAGGACACCATCTCGTTCGGACCCCGCGTTCACGGACTCCCCCGCAAAGCTGCGATCTCGCGCGCCCACGACCTCCTCCATCGTGTGGGGCTCGAGCCATCGCGCTTTGCGGGTCGCTATCCGCACGAGATTTCCGGTGGCCAGCGCCAGCGCATCAACATCGCCCGCGGGCTTGCGCTCGAGCCGCGGCTGCTCATCCTCGACGAGGCGGTGTCGGCGCTGGACAAGTCGGTCGAGGCGCAGGTACTCAATCTGCTGCTCGATCTCAAGGACGAGTTCGGCCTGACCTACATCTTCATCTCGCACGACCTGAACGTGGTGCGCTTCATGTCCGACCGCGTAATGGTGATGTATCTCGGCAAGGTCGCCGAGGTCGGCCCGTCGGAGCAGATCTTCACCACGCCGCGCCATCCCTACACCGAGGCCCTGCTCGCCTCGATGCCGTCGATGGACCCCGACAACCGCACCCAGGAAGCGCCGATCTCCGGCGATCCGCCCAACCCGATCAACCCGCCGCCCGGCTGCCGCTTCCACACCCGTTGCAGGTTCGTCACCGCGCTGTGCGCCCATGCCGAGCCGCCGCTGCACGACGTCGGCGGCGAGCATTTCGCGGCGTGCCATCTCGCCAATCCCGCTTCCGGTCATCCTCGGCTTGCGGCCGCGTAGGAGCATCCGATGGGCGACAGCGACACCCTGGTTGACGTCCGGCAGCTCACGGTCGATTTCGGCCCGGCCAGGAAGCCGGTGCGGGCGGTCGACGGCGTCGATCTCTCGCTGAAAAAAGGCGAGACCGTTGCGCTGCTCGGCGAATCCGGCTCGGGCAAGAGCGTGACGCTGCGGACGCTGCTGCGTCTGCATCCGAAATCGGCGCGGACCGGCGGCACCGTCGCGGTCGATGGCCGCGACGTGCTGGCAATGTCGGCGGCCGAGCTTGCCGCCTATCGCGGCCGCACCGTGTCGATGATTTTTCAGGACCCGGGCCTCGCCTTCGATCCGGTCTATCGTGTCGGCGACCAGATCGCCGAAGCTGTGAAGCGCCACGACGGCGTGTCGCTCGCGGAAGGCCGCAAGCGCGCGCTCGAATTGTTCGAGCGGGTCCGCATCCCCTCGCCGGAGCGCCGCCTCGACAATTATCCGCACGAGATGTCGGGCGGCATGCGGCAGCGGGCGATGATTGCGCTCGCGCTCGCCTGTCGTCCCAAGGTGCTGCTGGCCGACGAGCCGACCACGGCTCTCGACGCCACGGTGCAGATCCAGGTGCTGCTGCTGATCCGCGAATTGCAGCGCGAGCTTGGCCTCGGCGTGATCTTCGTCACCCACGACATCGGCGTCGCGGTCGAAGTGGCCGACCGCATCGCTGTGATGTATGGCGGCCGGATCGTCGAGATGGGCTCGTGCGCGACGGTGATCCGCAAGCCGGCGCATCCCTACACCCGCGGGCTGCTCACCTCGCGCGCCGGCCATGCGGCGCAGAAGGGCAGCCGCCTGGTCGCCATTCCCGGCGCGCCGCCCGACCTCGCCAACCTGCCGCCCGGCTGCGCGTTTGCGCCGCGCTGCCCGGAGGTGGCCGACGGGTGCCTCCAGACGGTCCCTGCCCCGGTGCCGCTGGATACCGGGCATTTCGCCTGCTGCTTCCGCGTTTCCGCGTCCAGCGCGCCGAAGGAGCTTCGCCGCGCCATCGCGTGAAGTGCGAACGCGCTTCAGGTTTTCGGCGGCCTGCCGCCAAACAGCGCGCTGACCGCGTCGCCGAAGCCTGCGACCTCGCGCTCCGGCAACACCGCGTGGCTGCCGGCAGTCGCCTTCGGCCGCCCGAGCCGCACCAGCGCCTCCGCGAGTACCACGCCCGCGGCAATGCCGTCGATCACCGGCACCGGCACCTCGGCCTGCACTTTGTCGATCAGCCCCGCCAGCGCCGCACCGGCCACCACGACGCTCTCGGCGTGATCCTGCTCGACAAGCTCGCGCGCAAGCTTCGCGGTCGGCGCGACCAGATTGGCCGGATCGGCGAAATCCTGCGGCCGCATGTCGAGTGGCCGGTATCCCGCCATGCGGACCGCGAGCCCGGTCCGCTCCACCACGCCGCGATAGACGTTCAGCACCCGCCGCACCGGGCCGATGAATCCGATCGGCCCGCCGAGCAGCGCCGCTGCATGCAACGCCGCCTCCGTCATGCCGACGACCGGAAACGGTGCTGCCTCTCGGGCCCCGTCGAGCGCGGTGTCGAACGATATGGCGATCAACGCGGCGTCGGCCGATCCGGCGTGTTTGGCCAGAAGTTCGATCACCGCAGCACCGGCGAGCGCATTTTCAGCCCGCGTGCCGATCACCCGGGGACCGCGGCGGGCCGTCAGCGGCACGATTTCGGTGCCCGGACCGGCAACCGCGCGCGCCGCCGCCGCGCATCGCTCGGTGATGGCTTCGGTCGTATTCCCATTGATCAGTAAAAGGCGCATGGCGGTCGTGATGTTCCATTGTTCACAGCCCGGCCGTTCCGGGGTCAGCCTGCGGCCATGCCAATCTGATGCCAACATGGCCGGCCGGTTGCGACCATACGCCCGTCTGTCATCGCTTCGCTGGCCCACTTGGAGAACGTTGGATCCCAGTTCCCCTCGCTCCGCTGAAAAACTCCGCAAATCAGGCGTGACGGCCGGCACTCATCGTTCGGGCCACCGAGGATTGTGGTCATGTCCGTATCACTGTCGGGCCTCTGTCCAGCTTTCCGAAAACGCCAGAGCCGAGGTCGAGAAAGGCCTGCCTTCCCGCTCGCGCGGCCAGGACTGTCCTTTGGCTTCCACGCCATTTCGGACCAGTCGCGTGCCCAGCGCAGGGATCAGCACGGTGCACAAGCCATAGCGCCGATCCGGAATCTGGTTGGGCTGGGCATGGATGAGCAACGGCTCGCCGATATCAAACCATGTCAGCGAGATATCTTCGCCATACGACTTGACGTGCTCGGTCCAAAAATAACGAGGATCTCCCGTCTTGCTGAATTGCGCATCTGCACAGGGGATCGTGGTGTCGGCGAGTTCTGCGTTGAGCATTCCCTGCACGGTCGACTGCAGCCAGCGCGCCATCGCGATATTGTCAGAATAGATACGCCAGCGGTCCTCGGTGAGTTCGCTCTTCAGGTAGAGAACGTGGCCGGGTCCGGCCGGCGAGAATATGATTCGCCAATAGCTCGCGTTTGTTGAATTCGGATCGCCGTCCTTGGGGCTGATGCGGATAAATGGATTTTCGCCAGTGAGGATCGTTTTGTTGGGATCAAGAGTGTTCATGAATTTGGTCTCCGTAACCCGCTGCTGCGGTTCTTTACCTGTCAACGACGTATGCCGTGCGATTGATGAATTCCAAGGCCGTGCCGTCCGGATCGCGGAAATAGGCACGCGGACCGTCAATCGTGCCGCCGCGGCGGTCTTCCTCGAAGAAGACTTCGACACCCTTGGCGCGCAGGCCGTCCACCGCGGCCTGGTATCCCGCCGCGTCGACCATGAAAGCGTGGTGCACGCCGTCCGACATATCGAGCGGGCCCTTGATGATCGGAGCCGGGCGCTTGATCAACAGCACGCACACCCCGCCGGCATCAAGGAAGGTGATGCCCTTGTCGGGTCGCTGAGACAAAAATTTGCAGCCTACGATCTCGGTATAGAATTTCGTGCTCCGATCGGCGTCGCTCACCGGGATGCTGAAATGCGCGATTCCCTTCAATTCCGGCATCGCCCTTCCCCTTCTGGTGTCCTCGGGAGGAGACATTATAGCTTCGGCGGCTGCATGAAAGGGGTGTAGACTTTTCGCGTTTCGCGTCTCTCTTTCAGATTGCGTGCGCACGCGACAGCCCGGACCGCGGAGTGAGTGCCATGCTTCCACGGCGTCGATTTCTGTATCTGGCCGGGAGTGCTGCCGCACTTTTGACGGCGTCGCGGGCCGTGCGGGCACAGGCATTTCCGTCGCGGCCGGTTCGCATCATCGTCCCAAGCGCCGCCGGCGGTCCAAATGACGTTGTCACGCGCCTGATCGGGCAATGGCTATCGGAGCGCCTGGGTCAGCCCTTCATCATCGAGAACCGGCCGGGTGCCGGCACCAACCTGGCCACTGAAATGGTCGTTCGTGCCCCCCCCGATGGCTATACGTATTTCTCGGCGGGGCCGGCGTCCGCGATCAACGCGACCCTTTACGACAAACTCAGTTTCAATTTTATCCGCGACACCGCACCGGTCGCGGGCCTCATGCGAGTGTCCAATGTTCTTGTGGTGCATCCGACATTCC
>Ga0247825_10001843_pt1 | contig 14016 bp, 14 predicted proteins | sample 13C_Vanillin_Day_FD_194413 | JGI IMG/M metagenome (GOLD analysis project Ga0247825, IMG submission 194413) | Soil microbial communities from agricultural site in Penn Yan, New York, United States - 13C_Vanillin_Day48 | ecosystem: Environmental > Terrestrial > Soil > Agricultural land | place...
CTGCTCGGCCGCATCGGTCCCGAATCGATGCGCGCCTCCCCTTCCCCGATCATCGTGAGCGCAAGATGAGCGAGCGGTGCGAGATCGCCGGAGGCGCCGACCGACCCTTGCGCAGGGATGCGCGGGTGCACCTTCGCGTTCAACATCGCGACGATGAGATCGACGAGCTGTTCCCGCACGCCCGAGTGCCCGAGCGCGAGGACCTGAGCCCGAAGGAGCATCATTCCTCGCACCTCGGCGACCGAGAGGTCGGGCCCGACTCCGGTGGAATGGGAGCGCACGAGGTTCTGCTGCAGCTCCCGCACGTCGGAGGCGGAGATCCGGGTCTCGCTGAGCGCACCGAAGCCCGTGTTGACGCCGTAGACTCGAGGCGCCGCGTCGCCCGCCGTCGCGATCGCGTCGATCGCGGCGCGAGATCGAGCGACCTTCGCGCGCGCCTCGTCGGCGAACGCTACCGAACGCCCGCGTACGGCAACGTCTTCCAGATCGAGCAACGTGATAGGACGACCGATGAAGACGGGTTCCGCCATGGCGCGTCCGTACCGCTTCCGCGCCCGGACGACAACTTGCGGTTCGGCCGTCTCGTCGAGGCGACGTCGATCGGAAGGGCGCGTCAGCTCACGAAGATCCTCGGCTGCCGGAGGGCCCCGTCGCGACGCATCGCGGTCGAGACCCTCCGGCACGAGCTCCGAGGCCGTGAGGGCGGCTCGAGCTGATCAGCTCCGGCGCGTGACGCGCCACGATTGGGGAGGAGAGACGAGGTCGTTAAGCTCGGCGCTATGGATCGGCAAACGAAGAGCGGGATCGGCGGAAGAGTCGATGCGCGATTCTCGGAATCGGGCGCCGCTCGTTCAGGCTCGAAGCGCTGCCTCGCTGTTATGTCCGACTGAGGCCCACAAGTAGCATGATCCAAGCCGTCATCCTGTCGCATCCAAGTACTTGAATCTTATGGGCGCAGGCCTCCACAGCTGCGCCTTCCAGCCCTCACCGGATGGGAAACGGTCTCCTCACCCCTCCGCCGCCGGCGGGCTCCGTAGCGCAGCGTGCGAAGACACAGCGGCTCGGATCAAGAGCAACCCGAGCGCCGCGGCGGCGACGGATGCGTCTCCTCTACTCCGTCGCGTTACGCCGTCGCGTCGTCGTCGCACGCGGCGCAAACAGGCGGCGACTCAACCGGCCGCCTCGATGTTCGCCTTTTCCTCCCGTGCTAAGCGATCCAGTGTGCCCGCTGTTCGAACGCCGCTCGGTGAGCTCCAAGGGAATCCCGGAAGCGTAAGCGCCGGCTTCGCGAGCGCCGACCCGACGAAGGCAGGTGACGACTTCGCGGTGATCATGCTCCGCCCGGACGGACGGATCGCGTCGTGGAACTGGGCCGCCGAGCGCGTCTTCGGCTTGGACACCGCGCATGCGCTCGGCCAGAGCTTCGCTTGCCTTTACCCACGCGAGGCCGTCGATGCCGGACTGCCCGAGCACGATCTCGCCGCCGCGCTCGAGCTCGGAACCACCGTCGTTCACGAGGTCCCACGCCGGCGGAGCGACGGGACCATCTTCCGAGCGACCGTATCCCTTGGCGCGGTCTTCGGGGCCGACGACTCGCACCTGGGCTTCGTCGAGGTCGTGCAGCGCAGCGAGCGTGACGCGTCACCGGCGCAGAGATACGCGGACTCCCTGGCCAAGGCAGACCTGGTGCTCCGCTCCGTTCACGACGCCATCGTGGTTCAGGATTCGTCGGGCAACGTCCTGTACGCCAACGACGCCATGGCGACAGCGTGCGGGCTCCCGGACGGAGCGGCGATGACGCGGACACCGCTCGAGGGGTTCCCGCGTCTGCTCGAGGTCTTCGACGAGCAGGGCAAGCCCATCACCCCGCTGGACATCACGTTCGCCTACGACACCGGCGCGGCGACCGTCGAGCCGGTCCTCTTCCACGTGCGCGTGCGGAAAACTAACGATTCGCGCTGGTGGCTCGTGCGAAGGACCTCCCTGCGCGACGAACAGGGCCGGCCGCAGCTCATCATCCACGTCGGCAGCGACGTGACCGATACCGTGCGTGCGAGGGAGGCAGCGAGCTCACTCGCCGACGCGACCCGGCTGCTCTCCGCGTCGCTCGACTACGCGACGACGCTGCGAACGCTTGCGGAAGCGCTCGTTCCTCGGCTCGCGGATTGGGCCGTGGTCATCCTCGTCGAAGAGGGCACGCCACGCCAGGTCGCGGTTGCGCATCCGGACCCGACACTCACCGCACGCGCGCGTGAGCTCTGGGAACGTTTCCCGGTGACCGCGGAGAGACCGCTCTCGATCGCGAACGTGCTGCGTACGGGAAGGGCACGGCTCTTCCCGTACGTGAACGAGGAAACGCTGCAATCGTTCGCGACGAACGAAGAACATCTGAGCCTACTTCGTGAATTTCAACCGCACTCGGCGATCTTCGCTCCGATCGTCGTCTGCGGCCGCACCGTCGGCGTGCTTGCCTTCAGCGCCGTCAGCCCGAGGCGGGCGTACGATGACGCGGACCTCGACCTCGCCGTCGAGCTCGGACGAAGGGCGGGCAACGCGATCGAGCAGGCGCGCCTCTACCGTGACGCCCAGCGCGCCGTCCACCTGCGTGACGAGTTCTTGTCGATCGCGGCTCACGAGCTCCGGACACCTCTCGCCGCCCTCACCCTGCAGCTACAAAGCCTCAAGATGACGGTGAGCGGTGATGCGCTCGAGCACGACGCCGACCGCTTTCAGGGACGCATCGACAAGACGCTTCGCCAAAGCAACCGGCTGGCCCGACTCGTCGACGGCCTCCTCGATGTGTCGCGCATCGCGGGCGGTCAGCTCGATCTTCACCGACAGGAGGTCGATCTGCGCACCATCGTGAGCGGTGTCTGCGAGCGTTTCGCCGAAGACGCCGAGCGTGCAGGGTCCGAGCTCTCGTTCTCGAACGGTGGACCCTGCATGGGTTCGTGGGACGCGGATCGGCTCGACCAGGTCGTCTCGAACCTGGTCTCGAACGCGATCAAGTATGGCCAAGGCAAGCCCGTGGAGGTCTACTGCACGGCGGACGGCGACAACGGAGTCGTTACCGTCAGCGATCGCGGGATCGGGATTGCGCCGGAGAACCTGGAGCGCATCTTCGGTCGATTCGAGCGCGCCGTCTCGGAGCGCAACTACGGCGGACTCGGACTCGGACTCTGGATCGCCCAGGAGATCGCTCAAGCCCACGGCGGACGCGTGGAGGTGACGAGCACCGCCGGCGAGGGAGCCGTCTTTCGCCTCGTCGTACCGCGGAGCTCGGTTTCGGCGGAGAGGCGTCATGGTTGACGTGTTGGTCGTCGACGACGATTTCGATCTCCGCGACACGCTCCAGGAGATCCTGAAGGACTTCGGCTACGAGGTCGCTGTCGCCGGGGACGGCCGCGAGGCGCTCGCATGGATGCGGAGCCACGAGCTCCCACGACTCGTTCTCCTCGACTGGATGATGCCGGTCTGTGACGGCGCTTCTTTCCGCGCGGCGCAGCTCGCCGACGCGCGGCTCGCATCGGTCCCCGTCGTCCTGCTCACCGCCGACATCCGTCTCGAAGAGAAGACGAAGGCTCTCGATGCGAACGCCTACGTGAAGAAACCCGTCGAGCTCGACACGCTCATCGACACGATCCGCCGGCACAGCCGGGATTCGTAGAGCACCAATCCGACGTCAGTCGGCTTCGGCGACCTCGACCATCGCGGCGTTGCGGAGCGAGCGACGCATGCACGCGAGGTTGAACTCGGTGATGCGGGTACCTTCGCGCATCAGCAAAGCTCCCGCGTCGTCCAGCAGGTCCGCGGCGGTCACCATCCCCTCTCGCAGGGAAGAGACAGGAAGGCGCTTCGTCTCTCTCACGCGGAGCTCGACCTCGAACCGCAAGCGGATCGGCGAATTCTCGGCTTCGACGAGCCACTGCCGACGTAGCCTCGCACTCGGCTGCCGAAAGCGTTCCGCGGACGACGGCGCCGGGATCCCGGTCGTAAACGTTCGTCCTTCGGCGGCAGCCAGGCGCTTGAACGCGCCCGCCGCGAGGTTGACGATCTCGCCGATCATGTCCTTGATCGCGGCGGTGTCGACCTGGGGGTCGCCGAACACGGCCTCTGCGAGGGCAGCCGACGAGGGGCCGTCGACACCGACAGCGAAACACACCTCGGCTGACTCGTTCGCGAGCGACAGCGGCAACGTCGCGACGGCGACCGATCCATCGAGCACGTCTCGACCCGTGGCGACCGAGAGGTGCATGCCGAGCATCTCGGCGACCTCCGAACAGATCGACGCGTCGACCGAGCTCCAGGCGGAGAGCGCCGACAGATCGGCGGTCTTCGGAGCGAAGGCGGGAGAGAGCCCAACTGCCAGCACGCGTGACATCCAATGCCGGATCCGATTCGGAGCGTCGATGCGAGCGAGGAGCTCGTCCTTGCCGAGCGGCTTGCGAACGAAATCGTCCACGCCGGCGTCGAACGCGGCTTTCAGATCGCCGCTCGATTCACGAGCGGCCGTCATGATGACGTATGTGTGCGTCGTCGACTCTCTGGCACGGATTCGCTTCACGAGATCGGTCCCCGTGATGCCCGTCAGGGTCGATTCGATGAGCACCAGGTCGAACTCCCGCTCGTCGAGGATCGCAAGCGCGGCCGCAGCGTCCTCTGCCACCACGATATCGTGAAGCTTCGCCGGAAGGAGGCACAGCGTGACATCACGATCCCTGGGGTTCCGATCGACGACGAGAATTCTCATGCCAGTTCCTCAGGCAGCAACAGGAGGAAGTGCCAGCTTCTTCGCGGCGGACATGAGCAGGTCCGGCTTGAACGGCTTGATGATCCACCCCTTCGCTTCGAGCGCCTTCGCGCGCGCGACGAGCTCGGGCTGTGCTTCCGTCGTCAGCATCACGACCGGGACCGCCTTGAAGCGCGGGTCCTTGCGAAACGCCTCGAGGAAGTCGAGCCCGTTCATCCGCGGCATGTTGACGTCGCAGATCACGAGCGAGAGGCCGGGCGTCTTGTCCGACTTCTCGAGCGCGTCCATTCCGTCCTGGGCTTCGATCACGTCGAAGTTGGCAGCAACGAGCGCCTTCTTGACCTGCTGCCGCACCATTAACGAATCATCGACTACAAGAACTTTTGCATTCATCTCTCTGCATTCCTCCTAGAAAAGCACCATCTCGCCCTCGGCACCGACCGGACCGTGCTCCGCGTGCATCTCCTCCGTGAACGAAAACTCTTCGTCGAACGTCGCGTCGAACCGCATGAAGAAGTAACCGTCGTCGACGACGAAACGATGCCAGACGGAGGAAGACTCCTCTCCAGGCTTGAGGCGGATTTCTTTGACGATCGCCATCGTCGGCATTCCGATCATGAGCGCCACGCCGCGCGGAAGCAGCTGGTTCTTCAGCCGCCCGAGGAGCATGTTGGCAAACTCGCCGAGGACGTCGCAAAGGGCTGCGTCTGCGGGACCGCCCATCTCGGCAGGCATGAGCGCCTTCACGACACTGCGCGCGCTGATGAGAGTGAGGTTGCCGCGCGTATGCTCGGCAGCGAAGCCGATCGCCGCGACCACGAGGTCCTCGTCGGCCGGCGGAGGCGGGGTCCACGGGCCGGCGTGGGTACACGCCTTTTCGTAAGCGGCGAACATACCCTGGGCACTATCGACCAGGACCAGCTCGAATTCCTCGAAGGGATTTGTCATCTCGACTCCTTGTTGTCTCCTACTCCAAGCCAAGACGGTGCTCGCTCGAGTTCAGCTCGTGATCGCGAAGTGCCGTTGAAGTCCTAACGGCACCAAACGGCGGGAGTTGAGGGCGAACGACGGCGATGACCCTCCGCTGGAAGCGCGAGCGCACGTGGTCGGCTAGCTGCGACTCGATCTATAGGTAGGCTTCGTCACACATGTGCTCGCGAGCATCCCTCGAACCGGTCCGCCGACACCCCGCCGCGGTCTCGATGAAGCTCGGCCCTACCAGCGGCGGTCAGCCCGACGTGCTACCCCGGGACGAGCTGATCCGATGAGCCCGATGCTCGAGCGCTGGCTGCGAGAGCTGCGGCGGCATCATCTCGACACGGAGGTCGACGCCTCACTCGGGTCGCTGACGGTCCAGATCGACGGCGGCACGGCGAGCGTGGGTCGGACACGAGGCGTCCCCCTGTTCTCGTCGCCCCCGGTTCAGGTCGAGACCGCTCGGGTGGAGCCGGGGATCTACGGAGGAACGCCGACGTCGGAGGCACGGGTCCGCCTGCTCGCCGCGGCGGCTGCGTTCGGGCGTCGGGTCCTCGTGCACGCTCCGACCGTCACCGACGGCACCTATCGCGGACGGCTCGCGATCGACCTGCCGCGGCGAGCCATGCACGCCCTCGGGCGATCCACGGCCGAGCCTGGGGATCGCTTCGACGAGAGGTTCGTCCACACCTTCTTCGACGACGAACCCATCATCGGTGAGGCAAGGCGCGCGAACCTCGCGTTCGTCGGACGAGAGCGCGGCTGGATCATCCTCGAGCAGAGCATCGGTAGGCCGGAAGAACGCGCGGAGAGCTTCGCGCTCGAGCTCATGCGCGCGCTTCGCTTCGTGCGTGCAGCCGAACACCTCCGTCGCGTGACCAATCCCGAACATGCCGTCATGACGATGCGCGCGCGCGGCGAACGTACGAAGGCGCGGGGCGCCGTCGGCCGCGCTCGCCTCCGCCGTGCGGTGGGCTGGGTCGACGCGGGGTTCCCGGGCGGCCCGAACTGCTTCCGTCGCGCCCTGGTCGAGATCGGGCTCGATGCGGGAGCGGCCCACGAGACGCTCGTGTTCGGCCTCGACGTCGGCCGCACCGGTCACGTCGCGTTCAAGGACACCGAAGAGCGCACGTTCGACGTCGCCTTCGAGATCGGCCCGTCTCCTGCCATGGACCGCGCGCGCCTCACGGCCAGATGGCCAGATGACCGATGAGTAGAAGGTCGTTGACGTTCCGCCCACGCTGAGGCGATAGATTCCGGCATGCGTTATTACGTGTCCCTCGATCCCGCGGCCAAGCTCGATCCGACGGTCGTCGACGTGACCGAGCTCCCGACGGGCCAGCTCGAGGTGAGCCTCGACGGCAAGGTCGTCCCGGTGGACGTCGTCTGGCTGGACGGCACGGCATCGATCCGCGTCGGCGGCCGAGTCGTCGATCTCACGGTCGAAGGCCAGCTGCCGGAGATCGGCGCCATCGCGAGCGGACACCGTTCGTACGTGCGAGTGGAGAGCGAACGGCAGCGCGCCGCCGCGGCAGCGCAAAAGGGCGCTAGCAGCGGGAGCGACAAGCTCATCAAGGCACCGATGCCGGGCCGGGTCGTTCGTGTTCTCGTCGCCGCCGGCGCGGACGTCGAGGCCGGGACGACGCTCTGCGTGATCGAGGCGATGAAGATGGAGAACGAGGTCAAAGCGAAGAGCGCGTGCAAGATCGTCGACATCCATGTCACCGAAGGCGCCACCGTCGAAGGTTCTGCAAAGCTCTTCACACTGAGCGACCTTCGAGAGGCTGAGCCGACGCGATGACCTCCGCGCGCAAGCGTATTCCGCTCGTGCATGCTCCCACGCCGATCGAGCGTCGTCGCGCGCTCGACGAGATCGTTGGAGCAAACGTCTGGATCAAGCGAGACGACGCCACCGGTGGTGCCGAGGCGGGGAACAAGGTCCGCAAGCTCGAGTTTCTCCTCGCGGACGCGATCGATCGCGGCGCCGAGGTCGTGATCACCTGCGGCGGTCTCCAGTCGAACCACGCGCGGGCAACAGCTCTCAGCTGTGCGCGGCTCGGACTCCGCGCGGTGCTTTATCTGCGCACCTCGGCTCCCGTCCCGGCGACCGAGGCGGTCGAGCTGACGGGAAACGTCTTGCTCGATCGCCTGGCGGGGGCGGAGCTCTGCTTCATCACGCCTGCCGAGTACCGCGAGCGTGGAGCGATCATGGAACACGCCCGCCGCGAGCTCGAGGCCGCGGGCGGAGCGGCGTACGTCATCCCGGAGGGAGGGTCGAACGGGCTCGGATCGCTCGGTTACGTCGAAGCGATGCGAGAGGTAAGGCGGCAGATCGATCTCGGTCTCTGCGCCGGACTGGAAGGCTCGTCCGATCGAAGACCTCGCTTCGACGTGGTCGCCCACGCGTGCGGGTCGGGCGGCACGGCGGCCGGCGTAGCGCTCGGCGCGGCTCGCTTCGAGGTCGCCCGCGAGACGTGGGCCTTCGCGGTCTGCGATGACCGCGCGTACTTCGAGAAAACCGTCGCCCGTATCGCGGCCGAGTCGCGCGGCTTCGATCCGTCACTGCCGCCGCTCTCGCACGTCGCGCCGGGCGCCGAAGACCCCGCCGACACGCCGGAGCGCGCACGACTCGTCATCGACGACCGCGCGAAGGGGCCCGCCTACGGCGAAATGGACGAAGAGCAAAAGCGCTTCCTGGCGCGCGTGGCGCGGAAGACGGGACTCGTGCTCGATCCCGTCTACACCGGCAAAGCCATGTGGGGCCTCGCTCGAGCCGTCGAGCGAGGCGAGATCCCCGCCGGCGCGAACGTGCTCTTCATCCACACCGGCGGCTTGCCGGGCCTGCTCGCGCAGGGCGAGGAGCTTCGGGGAGCGCTCCATTGAAGCGCGGGCTCCGCGCGAGCGTCGCCGCGTGGGGCATCGTCCTCTACGTCGGCTGCCGCGCGATCGATATCGTGCTCCAAGCGCAGTCGCTCGCGGCTGCCGTCGGCCAGGTGGTCCTGGTCGAGTGGGGCAGCTCACGCCTCGGCGTCACCTGGAGCGACCCGACGCCCCCGACGTCGAATGCCGCCACGGCGTGGCGGGTCGCGGCTGGCGCAGCGTGGGGCTTTCTCGGTGCAGCACTCCTGTTCGGGACGCTCTTCCTCAGCCGGAGTGTCGGCGTCGAAGCAGTGGCTCACATCGAGGTCTCCGTCCTGGCGATCGGGCTCGGCACGGCCGCGCTTCATTCCTGGCGCGACGAGCTCCTCTTTCACGGCATCACGCTGCGAATGCTCGAGGGGACGCCCGTTTCGCCGGTTTTCAAGGTCCTCGCGTGCGGCGTGACCTCTGCCGGAGCGGCCCTCGGACGAAGCGACTCCACGGCGAGGTCCGTCGTCGTTGCAGCGCTCCTCGGGATCGCGTTCGGAGCGCTCTGGGTTCAGGATCGCGGCGCGTGGCAGCCCTCGGCGGCCCACGCCGCCTTCCGCTGGTCGACCGGAACGCTCCTCTCCGGTGGGATCGTCCACAGCCGACTGGCGGACAACGCCTGGGCGGGCGGAAACGCTGGAATGCTCGGGGGAACGGCCGCCGTCATAGCGCTAGCTCCGGCGTGTATTTTTGCCCTCGGATGGACGGCTCAGCGAATCTCGCCACGTTCCGCCTGAGTCGGATAGGATCCTGGGGACGAATGAGTCAGGGCCCGCCCTTCACCTCCTCGCGTGGACGCGAGGCGTCGTCGGTCGACGACTCGAAAGAGGCCGAGTCCCGACGGCTAACGCCTTCGCTCGGCATCGGACGCGACTCGGAGACGCCGACCGACTCTTCGAACGAGGACTTCCTCTTCCACCTCTATCGCGGGAGCGAGCTGCTCCAGGACAATCGTGTTCACGAGGCGAAAGAGGAGCTCGAGCGCGCGCTTCATCTGCAGCCGCGTGACTCCAAGGGCCAGGACCTCCTCGCGGTCGTCTACTTCCGCCTCGGACTCTATCCACGAGCGATCCAGATCTACGAAGAGCTGCGCCGCAAGAACACGGATGACACCGCGCTCCTCCTGAATCTGGCGCTCTGTTACCTGAAGACGGGCCAGCCGCAGCTCGCGCGCCGCGATCTCCAGCACCTCCTCGCGCTCAACCCGACGCATTCGCGCGCGTGGGGCTATCTCGGTCTCGCCTGCGAGCGGCTCGGTGATCTCGTGCAGGCCGAGCGTGCGTTCGCTCAGGGCGGGCATCGTCAAATGGCGAAGCGCCTCTCCGGCCGGCGCGATCCCGGGGCCGGACCCGCTTCGGGCGGCATGCCCTCGCAAGAAGTCCGTGACGCGGCAGGAGCCGCCTACCAGGAGCTCGACGCAGGAGAGCTCTCGTTCACGCTCGCCGAACCGACGAGCGATCGGAACGTGGCCGACCGCGCTGGACAGAGCAGCTGGAGCGCGCACGAGCTCGGGCAGGTTCGTGCGAACGAACGTCCCGAGAAAGCTGCGCCCGCCGCGCAGGCGAAGCCAGAGACACGCAAGCCGGACACGCGCGACGGGCCGCCCCCGGCAGCTCCTCCCCCTCAGGCGCTCGGTCAGAGCCAGGCATTCAATCGCAGGCCGACGCTGATCGCGCCCGTCGGAGCGCCGCCTGCTCACGAGATCGCCACCGAGTTCGCGACGGTCGAGCGTATTCCGTCGCAGAACTCTCCGTCGTTCACCGTCGACGACGCAGCTTCACTCCCGCCGTCGGTCCGGCATCCCGTCGTCGCGGTGCCCAGCCCCTTCGGGCCCGCGAAGTCCCACGACGTGCTCCCGAACGTACCGGCGCGCCGCACGCTTCCTCCTCCCGTCGTCAAACGCGCGAGCACACCACCACCTCCTCCTCCGGCGCCCACGCCGGAACCGACCGTCGGCGTTCGGCCTCCGATCGAAGAGACGCCGCAACCGCACGTCGGCACCACCACCGCGACGCTCGCCGCCGCGCGCCCGCCGAGCGTCCGGGCCCCACGCCCGAGCGAGCCGCGAGCTCACGAAGCGGTCCGCTTCCCGAGCTCCGGGGTCGTTCTTCATCCGTCCGGCGTCGCGCTGGTCCGCTCCACCTCCGAGATCGGGTTCGCCGCGCGGCTCGAGTCGATCCGCGCACAGCAGAGCCACCTCAAGATGCAGCTCCTCGAGCGGCGCACGAAGGGCAAGTCGACCGGCGAGTCGTTCGGCGGCGTCACGAGCCCGATGGTCCTCGCGTCGGGCGAAGGACAACTGGTGCTCGCTCCACGTCCCGGCCGCCACCTCACCGCTCTGCCGGTGGGCGGAGAGATGTGCTTCGTCCGCGAGGACGTCCTCCTCGGTTTCGGCGGGGGCCTCTCCTTCGAGAACGGTCGACTCACGACCGGCGAAGGCGAGACGATCGCCGTGGTTCAGCTCCGGGGCGACGGCGCGGTGCTCCTCGAAGCGATGGGCGAAACGCTGACGCTCGACGTGCGCCCCGATCGCAGCTTGAACGTGCGGCGCGAGGCCATTCTGGGATGGTTCGGACGGCTCGTGCCGCGAGCTCTATCGCCCAATGAGGCCCCGTGCGGCCAGCGCGGCCTCGTCGGATTCTCCGGCGAGGGACACGTCATCCTCGCGAGCGTCTGAGCGACCTTCGGGAGCTCGTGTCGTGTGATTCACACGACGCTGAGGCGCGGGAAGAGATTCGTCCAGTCACGGACGAGACTGAGCGTCGTTCGAGGATGACGCCAGCCAGTGGGAGGGCTAGACAGTCCCTCGTGACCGAGGACCCGAGCCGATCGCGCGCGGAGCGACGCCGGTCCCTGAGGCAGGACGCCTTCAACATTCCGAACGTCCTGACCATGGGGCGGATCGTCATGATTCCGCTCTGCCTCTGGCTGCTCGACAAGGACACCCCGAAGGCGGGCTTCTGGGCGGCGCTCGTCTTCACCGGTGCGGCCCTCACGGACGTCCTCGACGGCTATCTCGCGCGCAAGCTCGGTGTCGTGAGCGTCCTCGGCAAGCTCATCGATCCCTTGGCCGACAAGCTACTCGTCATGGCTTGTCTCGTGTGGATGGTGAAGATGGATCGCATGCCGGCATGGGCGGTCATCGTCCTGCTCGCGCGCGAGTTCAGCGTGACGTCGCTGCGGAGCGTGGCAGCGAGCGAAGGCGTCATCATCTCCGCCGGGCAGGAGGGCAAGACCAAGACCGCCTTGCAGATGCTCGGCATCATCTTGCTTCTCTCCGGTTATCCCTACCACCTCTCGTACGCCGGACTCGATCTGGGTGTCGTCGACCTCGCCAACGTGGGGCGCGTGCTCGTGTATCTGTCCCTCGTCTTCTCGGTGGCGAGCATGGCCCAATACCTCTCGCTCTTCTCGGCAGCCGTCGAGGCAAAGGAAGAAAAGCTACGGACGGACGAGAGCAGCCGCTCGGTGAATGACCGAGCGTGATTCGGACACGCTCGGCCCATTCAGCCTTCGTCATCCAGGGGCGGCATGCGCGCCCGGCATATGCCGCTTGCCAGCCTGCGAGCTTCCGTGCCATCAAGGTGGCGTGAAACGCCTGCCTTCCTTCAGCCTGCGTCGTTCCAGGGGCATCGCGCTCGGCAGCATCGTCGTTGGTGTATTCGTCGCCATCGCCGTTGCCTGCTCCAACCAGGGCGAAGGCGAGCGGTGCAACGTAGACAACGGAAACGACGACTGTAAGACGGACGAAGGGCTCATCTGCTATCGCGCCGCTTTGCTCCGGGACACTCGCGACTACGCGCCCGATCGCTGCTGCCCGAGCGATCCGTCGAAGGCGACCCACCCCCTCTGCAAGAGCCCGGTCAGCGGGCTCGGGGACGCGGCGGTCCCCCCCGATACGGGTCCGCCCACTCCGGTCGCCGATGCCGATGTCGATACGGGCACGACGGACGACGCGGGAGCCGACGCAGCCGCCGACGCCGACGCCGACGCACAGTGAGGACGCGCCCGTGTCCCCCGCATCGCTGCTGGAACACGCACAAAACGCCCTCCTCCTGTCGGTCGCCGTCGCGCTCCCCGTGCTCGCGGTGGCGGCTGTCGTGGGGCTGATCGTCGCCGCCTTCCAGGCGGCGTCGCAGATCCAAGATCCGACGATCGCGCATCTGCCCCGGCTCCTCGCCGTCGTCGCCGCCCTCGTCGTCCTCGGGCCGTGGATGGGGAGCCAGATCGGCGCGTTTGCCGAGCGCATGCTCGTGATGGCGGCCTCGCATCCATGACGTTCCAAGGGGCGGCGACGCCCTGAGTTGACCCCGGCTCGGCCGTTTGATACTCGCAGCCAATGAGTGAATCCTCACTCAGTTCGCGCCGGCGGAGCGCCGGCCGGGGCCCGCAAGAGGCACGAACACCGCGGAAACGTGCTCGTTCGGAGACCGGGGACAGCCACGCGGCGACGGCGGACGGTGACAAACGCCGCCGCTCGGGAGACAAGCGCGAGCGCATTCTCAAGGCGGCGGTGAAGGTCTTCGCGCGAAGCGGCTTTCACGCCACGCGGGTGAGCGAGGTCGCCAAGGCCGCGGGCGTCGCCGATGGCACGATCTATCTCTACTTCGACTCGAAGGAGGAGCTCCTGTTCTCCCTCTTCGAGGATCGCATCGACAAGCTGCTTTCGTTCATGCGCGAGGAGCTGCCGAAACAGCCCGACGCACCGGCGCGGCTGAGGGCCGTCATCGACATGCAGCTCGGCCTTCTCGCGGGCGAGCGTGACCTCGCCGAGGTCATCACCGTGATCCTTCGCCAGTCGACCCGCCTGATGAAGGAGTTCGCGACGCCCCACTTCACGGCGTACCTCGACGCGATCGCGAAGATCGTGGCGGAGGGGCAAGCCGCGGGCACCTTCCGGCAAGACATCTCGCCACACATTGCGGCGCGCGCGATCTTCGGAGCGCTGGACGGCATCACCCTGACCTGGGCGCTCGGGCGTGCGGAGCAGGGAGCGCTCGGACGCGCCGCCGGTCAGCTCGCGGACGTGCTCCTCCGCGGCCTCGCGCCATGACGTGGAGAGCGCTGCTGTCCCGCTGCTCGAGCCTCGGATGAAGCTGCTCCGCGAGCGAGCACGGGCGCTCGCCTCGGCTCGAGCATTCTTCGAGTCGCGCGGCTACCTCGAGGTGGAGACGCCGATCGCGATCCCCTCCCCCGGGCTCGACCTCCATCTCGACGCATTCGAGGCGGTTCCAACCGGCCTGCACGGGACGCCCGGACAGCAGCGATTCCTGTCGACCTCGCCGGAATACCAGATGAAGCGCCTTCTCTCCGCCGGCCATGGGCGCATCTTCCAGATCACGCGCGCGTTTCGCGCCGGCGAGGCGGGCGAACGCCACAACCCC
>Ga0247825_10001845_pt1 | contig 14003 bp, 16 predicted proteins | sample 13C_Vanillin_Day_FD_194413 | JGI IMG/M metagenome (GOLD analysis project Ga0247825, IMG submission 194413) | Soil microbial communities from agricultural site in Penn Yan, New York, United States - 13C_Vanillin_Day48 | ecosystem: Environmental > Terrestrial > Soil > Agricultural land | place...
CTGGTAATAGTTGAGCAGACGTCGAGTCGTCGCGCCTTGCCCGCAGGCAACATCAAGAACGGTACCTTTCTTCTCAGGGATCGCGGCCAGTAGCTTCTCGACCAGTTTGTCGCAAGCTTCGCGTTGGTTTGTAGCTTCGTTGGTTGAGTAGCCGTAATTGCAGTAGTCACTGTGGCCGAAAAACTCCGCCAAGGTGGGGTCTGTCATCCACTTGCTGTAAAGCGACAGCAAGCGTTCCTCGGCCTTCTGGTCCCTTGTCACTGAGATGTCGGGCATACCGCTTCATAGTACTAACACTTGTGAAGGGTGGTGTCTGGGGGCCCACGACTCTAATGGAGAAACCATGCCTCAGCGGGGTGGGAAGCGGGCGGTGAGTTGAGCACAGCCCGGAGTCGTCGCTCACCAGCCGCCAAATGCCACGATGTGTAAATCGTGCGAACTTGGGTGACTTTATCCGCACGGATTTTCATGAGAAGGACAAGGCCAATGTGGCGGCCTACCGAGTAAGAAACCGCCCCGCTTCAATCAAGCACTCTTCTAGGCCCTGCGACCGCTCCTACGAACGTATCCACTCCTGGAGAGGTTAGAGATCGAGAGGATGGAGATCGGGAAGTGCGACGTACGTAATTGGCGGCGTCGAGACACTGCCAGGATCGAGTCTTGAAGGCCAAAGCCAGTCACTTTCGTTCCCAGGGCCAGACTACGCGGCGGTAGCCCATGAACTCGAGCAATCGGGCTTTCTACGCCCCTTGGGGGTCACACTCAACCGAGAACGGACTGTCTTCAGTAACGCTCTGGGGGCGTCGTGCCTCCGAATTACGTCTCGGTGGGATTTTCGTCACGCAATGAGGCCGCTCTCTCTCATTGCACGGACGTCATCGTATTCGTCTTCACGTTCTTGGGCTCTCCATACACGGTTCGCAGCGGAAACCACGGCCCGTGCCTGCGTCGGCGTTAAAGGCCTGAGCTTTTCGATGAGCGCTTCGACGTCCGGCAGATCGCGACTTTCCCAGTAGTCCAGGAGAAGCCCTCCCTTCGCCCATTCGAACTCGAGTGCATCGATCAACTTTTCGGTGGCAGTCAGTCGGCTATCCTTCGTCATTCCCGCACCCACCGCCTCGCAAATCATGCAGGCTTCGGCTTCCGTGAGGTCGAGGAAGTCGCGCACCTGTGCTCGAGGACGATAGTTCCTCTTTGGCTTGGTCAACTTGGCAGCGATAACTGCCGGGAAGTAGAGGGCCACGCCATAGGCGGCCGAAAGACCATCACGACGCCACCCACCTCGCACCTCCGCGGTGATGTCGGTCAGCTGGTCCCCCTTCATTTCTGCGTCGACCATCATCTCGTGAAACAGCACCGCCTGAGCACGATCGAGATAACCGACCGTCTTGTTCTCAATGACCACCATGACAGCGTTAGGATCGAACTCGTTATCGGGCTCTGGAATCAGTGCGGCTGAACGCCAGATAGAGACGCTGTCCTCTGTCTTCGGGCGACCGGCGACTAGGCCAAGCTCGGTCTGGTAGCTACCTTCGCCCACAATGTCGACACGCACGTAATCGACCGGCAGCGTCTCCGAATTGAAGATGGTTGGCTTGTCCAGGCGAACAGGTGGAGGTGCATTGAAGCGGTCCGACAAGAAGCGCTTGAAGAGATTCAACAGGGTCTCCTTGGATACGGAACTCCGGTCCCGGGGCGGCTAAGAGTTAACTCGGTCGCATTCGTTGAGGACGATCTCCGCCGCCCGAACAAGGTCCTCCGGGTTAGCCTGCTGCCCAGGTTTGGGTGTTGCTCCTGCGAATTGCGCCGCATCGCCACCTTCGTCAGACCGGAGAACTTCCGCGGCTTCCGCCGGAGACAGCCCCTGCAGTCCTCGACAGATCGATTGCCCCGCCGGATTGAGAAGGAGGTCGCGGACGCGTCCTCGGAAGTTGGCCTCGGTCTCATCGCGGCCCGTGAATTGGAGCACATCACCATCACTTGATGACCCGCCGCCACACGCGATGAGCAAGATTGCAAGTACGAAGCCGCCGAGTGTCGCGGCTCTCCTGCCGTTCACAGCTTGTAGTCCTACCTGATGCCGGCGTTGCCGGTGTGAGGCGGGCTGATCGTATTGGTGAGCTGGAAGGTGCGATCCGTGGTGGCGTCGTAGCCGACGTCGCGGCGGAGGGGGTTGAAGCCGGTCGCCGAGGTTGAGCCGGCGCCGCTGGCGCCTTCGTTCGCTTCACAGGCGAGACCGTCGCCGTCGCCATCGAGGTTGTTGGGGTCGGTGGGGTCGGCGTCGTAGATGGCCTGAGCCTGCGCCCGGGTCAGACCGGGGCAGTTGATGTCGGGAGAAACCTGGGCGACCGCCGTCGACGCAGGGCCGACGACGATCGCCGCGGTAATCAGGATGGCGAGCAGCTTCCTCATGTTCGTTATCCCTCTCAGACTCACAAGGTCACGAGTCGCCGAAACGTTACACGTTGCCGACTAACGGCGGCCGAGGGCGCGAATGGTCTGGATAGCGACGCCCTCTTTGGGCGTCGTTGGGGGATCTCTTCCTTGTCGCGTCCCACCAGGACCAGGTGCATGCCCTTGCGGCGCAGCTCGTTCACATAGAACTCGATGAAAGTCACCTTCATTGGTGGCAATCGGCCGTCTAGGACTACTTCCACCTTGATTGGTCCAACCTGCCTAGAGACCCATGGGCTCGAGCCGAGTTGACTAATGCCTGACACGATGGCTGTATCGTGACACCTCGCTAAAGAAGGAGTCACGAATTGACATCAAACGTTGCCTACCTCGATGAATCGACCGCCGCGGGCTGGGAGCGCACGCTCTATGCCTTCTTAGCTGAGAAACAGAGGCGCTCCGACTCGCTTCGCACCGTCCAGAGCTACCAGCGCATGCTTCACGATTTCTTCGGTCGCTCAGGCAAGACGCCGGACCTGGTCGAGACGCAGGACGTGTTCGCCTGGGCGTATGGCGTCGGGCTCTCGGGTCGCCAACCTTCCTCGATTACCATCGGCGCCCGACTCGCGTGCGTCAGCTCCTTCTACCGGTTCCTGATACGGATGAAGATCATCAGCAGTAACCCGTGCGATCCACTGGAGCGTCCCAAGGCCCTGCCAGGGGCGCCACGAGGGCTCACAGGCGCGCAGATCAAGCGACTGCTGGATGTTGTGCCAGGTACACCCGTCGGCCTCCGCGACCGCGCGATCATCCTCACCCTTGTCATGACCGGGCGCCGGCGCACTGAAGTCATCAGTCTCAAAGCAGGCAGCCTTTCGATAGAGGACCGGGTGTACTACACCTACCGAGGCAAGGGCGGCAAGACGGGCAAGCGTGAACTCCCGCCACCGGCAGTCGAGGCGATCAATTCATGGCTAGCGTGCAGCGGTCGGAGCCTGGAAGTCATGGCGCCAGACGACTCCCTCTGGCCCAATCTGAAGTCCGGCCTGGCAATCACAAGCGGGACCTTTTACACAAACCTCCGCCGGTACCTCAAGGCTGCAGGGCTCCAATCAGGCGGTGTCCACCTCTTCCGTCACAGTGCCGCCAAGCTAAGGCGAGACGCCGGCGAGACGGTCGAGGAAGTGTCGAGCTTCCTTGACCACAGCAGCCTGGCGGTGACCTCGACGTATTTGCGGAGATTGGAGGGCCAGGAGGACCGCAGCTGGGAAAAGGTGGCGGCGGCGGTGGGAATCTTGGCTACTTAGTAGCAGCGGATCTCGATTTCGTTGGCATCTGGGTCTTGGATGTAGATCGAAGTAGCCTGGCCCCGGGCGCCCCATCTTGAAACCGGCTCGCGAACCACCACCACGCCCCTGCTCTTCAGTTCCGCCGACAGTTCGCCAAGGTCAATACTGTCGCTGACGAGGCAGAAGTGATCCAAGTTCCTCACGGCAGGGCCGTCCCGCTTCTCCACCTGAACCAGGTCGATCAACGTATGCTCGTTGATCCTCACCGACGGGAAGCCCACTTTGCCGGCCCTGAACTCATCCAAGCGCTCACTCTCCAGACCAAGAATGCCCGTATAGAACGCGAGCGCTGTTTCTACGTCTCTCACAGAGAGCACGATGTGATCCATCTCGACTATTCGAAGTTTGCTCATTCTCTCCACTTCTCGGCGGTGGCGCGCTTGCTTCCGAATCTAATGCTGCTCGCTCCTAGTGAGAACCTGCAGGTGGTGCCCGTCCGGATCGTCAAAGTAGATGCAGCGGTCGTCGCCAGGCCGGCCATGGACTGCCACACCGGCTGCTTCGAGGATGCCCTTAACCTCCTCGTAGCCTCCTCCCTCCAGCCTTAACGCCATGTGGTTCATCTCGCTACCGGAGTGGATGTCTGACCCGTCTCGCATCTGGAACAGCGCCACCTGCTGACTGCCGCAGCTGAGGAAGCTCTGCCAGGAGCTCTCGTGCGCGATCGTGAATCCCAGCAAATCAATGTAGAACCGCTTCGCCCTCCCCAGGTCTTGGACGTGCAGGACAACGTGGTCGATACCAGTGACTTTGAGAGCTGTGCCGAGCATTGCAAACCCTCCGCTTCAAATGATTGGAGGGCTGGATCGTAGCAGGCTAGTCAATCGGTAGTCGCCAAAGCGCGGCGAAGCTGAGGCGATGCTGGCGAGACGGTCGAGGAGGTATCGCAGTTCCTAGACCACAGCAGCCTGGCGGTCACGACGACGTACCTGCGAAGGTTTGAGGGGCAGGAGGACAAGAGCTGGAGCCAATTGGCCGACATTCTTGGGGTTTGAGGGTCAGCGTAATAGAATGTATGTGCGGGGTAAGTCAGCTCCTCCTAGGAGAGGTGGGCCTGCCATGCCTTCGCCGCAAGTCTGTACTTGTCACCGGCCTCGTTTCGTCTTGGATGACGGCATCGAACGCTGCCTGCTCTGCTCGAAAATCTCATTCAGAGCCGCCGGCACTATCATCCCTCCAAGCACATCCGAAAAGGAGCGAATCGAGCCAGGACCGCCTTCTGCTCAGCCCAAAAGCCAAGATCGCGAAACAAGTCCTGCCGGCGACGCCCTAGATGTCGATCTGCTAGACGAAAAAACAGCTGTCGCCATCGCAGAGGAAATCCGCCAGATTCGCCAAATCTTCGGCATTTCTCACGACACGATCGAAGTCGAGGACGAAATCGTAGGCATTCACTTTTCGGAAGAGTGGAAGGAATCTTTAAAGACTGACATAGAGAAGGTGTTACCCCTAGGCGAGGACGAGTCAATTGAGAACCGGACGGCGGCATACAAGGCCTTGGAGGCTGCCGCGTCCGAGAAATTCTTCCTTGCCTTCCGCGATAGCGCGAAAGCTGCACTGCTTGCGTTCAGCTCCTCCCCTGAGAGTCTTGAGTTCCACAGCAAGCATTTGGAGTTCAACACCGAACTAAAGGTTATGGGTCACGCTCTTCTCGCCGCAATTCAGGCCGACAGACTCCGGAGGAAGTATGGCTTAGGGGAAGATTGGCCGGCTGAAATGGCGATCCTTTTCGGCACTTCAGCGGTTCCACCGCCACGTCGAGGTGTCCTTAGAAAGCGGCTCGCGAAGGAATCTCTCGCCAATCAACTTGGCAAGCTTCTATTCGAGTCCGTGCCAGTGCCCTTGGATGATCCTCAGACTGTCCAAGTACATCGAGATGCCTTCCACGAAGTTATTGAACAGATCCTCCAAACACACCGACAGCGCCGCCGTTCGGGGTCAATGGGACCCCTCTATCACCAGCAGCCAGACGGCACGATGGTCCCTGTCCCACCTGAAAACGAAGAAATACTGATGTATAAGTTGATCCAGGATCACCTGCCGAAGTACCTTTCGCAACCACTGCCGGCGACCGCGATTCCGAAGCGAGTCCTAGACCAGCGCCTTCGAGACGCCGCTGAGCGTCGACGTCGACTTCCTCCTTACCCGGAGGACTCACTACTGCTTACCGTCCCAGGGCAACGTCGCGCAAGACGAAAACGCAAAAAGTGACACTTCGTCTTTTACTAGATTGTGGTCAGGACTGAGAAGTCCTGCCTGCCACGATCCAAGGGCCCCCGCTTCGGCGGTGTCCAGCCCCCGAGAAGCCAGCTGGCAGGCCCGGCCTCTCGGGGGTTTTGCGTGGAGCAGGAAGGACGCGAAGACAACGAGCAACTTGCTAACGGCCTCCAGGTTGAGCGTGTATGGACGCCGGACCTGGAGGCCATGGAGGCGGCGCTTCGTGCTGTCCTGGAAATGCCTAAGAAGCTTGCAGGAGACGGAAATGGACCCAGTGAGGAAGACCCAGGTCGCGGCCTACCTCCGCGTTAGCAGCGATGAGCAGCGCGACAACGAAACCATCAGGACCCAAGAGGATGCCATCCTGCGATTTGTCGAGATGACAAGTCTGGAAATCGTCGACTGGTATAAGGACGATGGCGTCTCCGGGACCATTCCAATGGCGATGCGCCCTGACGGCGCTCGCCTCCTGCGGGACGCAGCTCGGGGACTCTTTCAGGAGGTCCTGGTCTTCAAGATCGACCGCCTCGGGAGAGACGACCTTGATCCTATCGTTGTCTGGCTAGAACTCGAGAGACTCGGCGTGAAGGTGCGCTCGGTTATCGAGGGAGTCAGCACGATTTTCGAGTATCACATACGGGTCGCTATGGGAGCCGAAGAGCGCCGGAGCATTCTCGTCCGCACGCAAGCGGGCATGGATCGCGCCGCCCGTGAAGGCCGCTACTGCGGTGGCATCGTACCTCTGGGTTACAGGGCTGAAGGGCACAAACGCACTGCAAGGCTCGTTCCGGATGACAGCACCTTCTGGGCGGACTGGACCGCGGTCAGGCTTGTCCAGCGGATATACGAATGGCTTGGGATGGAGGGACGAAGCTGCCGCTGGATAGCGCAGGAGCTGAATCGGCTTGGCGTCCCGACTGCGTACCAGCGAGCGGGTCGTGGGCTTCGGGGTCAAAGAACACAGGCGCTCTGGCGCCCGGGCCGCATCCGCAATCTAGTCGTTAATCCGATCTACAGGGGTGTTCTGGCCTATGGCCGCCGCCGCAGTGTGGGGTCAAAGCGCATCGAAGTAATCGAGGCGAGCGTCGAGCCCATCGTACCTTCTGAACTCTGGCGCGCAGCTCAACAGGCACTACTCGACAACCGTATCGCCCCGAAGAACACCCGGCGCAGCTACCTCCTCCGTGGAGTGATCAAATGCGGGCTCTGCGGGTTGGCTTTCTGCGGTGCCCAGGGCCGTGAAGGCGTCTGGTGGTACCGCTGCAACGGCTACATGGCGGAGCGCGGCGGTAAGGACAAGCGTTGTCTGGCGAGGTCGATCCGGAATACGGACATCGAGGACTTGGTCTGGTTGGACATCGAAGCACTGCTACGCAACCCTGGCGACCTTATAGACCGTCTCCAGGGCGAGGCGGCGCACCGCGAAGATTCGGCCGCCGCTGTCCACGAAGCTGAGCGGGTGACCCTCGATGCCGCACTTGTGGAGTTGTCTGGTCAACGACAACGAACGCTCGATCTCTTCAAGCGGGGACACATCACCGGCGAGGAGTTGGAAGCAGACATGGCCGAAATTCTGCAGCGTCGCCAGAGTCTAGAGCAGCGACTCGACAACTTGTTGCAGGCAAGTACGAAGGAGGAGCCATCAGTTCCCTTGGACCTCTTTGAGGAGCTGCGTAGGCGGCTAGACGAGGGGCTCAGCGACGAAGTACGAGGCGAGGTGGTGCGCGCGTTGGTGAAGCGGATAACCGTCTATACGACGGTGTATGACCCAAGGCGCAAGGATCTGCGGATCGTCATTGAGTACCGCTTTCCTCGGTGTAGTTCCGACGTCACGGGCACGGATTCATGGCTGCAACGAGCATAAAGTTGGCCGGGAACGTGACCGAACCCTGGGCGCGCGAAATCGTCACGATGTGGTCCTCAAGGGGCTGACGCAGCACCTCGAGGGTCTGCTGGCCGAACTCCGGCAACTCGTCCAGGAACAGCACACCTCGGTGCGACAGGGAGACCTCGCCGGGACGGGGCTGGCGGCCGCCACCCACGAGCCCGGCCTGCGACACAGTGTGGTGAGGCGACCGGAAGGGTCGCTGCGAGATCAGGGGCATGTCCCGCGGCAGTAGCCCAGCGACGCTGTAGATGCGCGTGACCATCAGGGCCTCGTCCGGCGTCATCGAAGGCAGGATCGAAGGCAGGGCGCGGGCGAGCAGGGTCTTGCCTGCGCCGGCCGGACCGAGCATAAGCACGTTGTGACCACCGGAGGCCGCGACCTCGAGCGCGCGCTTCACGTGCTCCTGGCCGCGCACTTCGGCGAAGTCGGTGCCGGTGTACGGCGTGGCCTCGCTCAGAGGACGGCAGGTGCGCTCGAAGGGATGGATCGGGACGCTGCCATCGAGATGGCGGACGAGCTGGGTCAGCGTCTCGACGGGGTAAACGTCGATGCCGTCAACGAGGGCCGCTTCTGCCGCGTCGACAGCAGGTACGTAGACGGCGCGCATGCCCCGGTCGCGCGCCAACGACACCATAGGTAGAACGCCGTGGGTGGGACGCAGACGGCCATCCAGCGCAAGCTCACCGAGGAAGATGGACTCCGAAAGATCGGCGACAAGCTGCTCTGAGGCCACGATGATGCCGACCGCGATGGGCAGGTCGAAGCTGGGACCTTCCTTCTTGATGTCGGCGGGCGCGAGGCCGATGCAGGTGCGCCTGCCGGGGAAACTGCAGCCGGAGTTCTTGATCGCCGACCGGACGCGCTCCTTCGCCTCCGTGACGGCTGCATCCGGCAACCCGACCATTGTGTACGCGTACGGTCCGCCGAGGATATCGACCTCGACTTCGATTAACTCCCCGAGGAGGCCCACAACCGCGGCTGAATACACTTTAGCAAGCATGTTCTAAGATGTATCCCGTCAGTGGCGGCGGTGTCAACAGGTACTTAACAAGTTCTCAAAAGAATTTCGAACATTTGCACCGGAACAATCAAAGGGTCCGGACAAAAGACGGGATTCGGGAGCAAGGATGACAGTCGAACACTATCGTCTCCTGTTTGAGCACAATGCGTGGGCCAACAACCGGGTCGTCGAGCAAATTGCGAACATGGGTGAGGCAGCGTCGCGCCCTACAGGCCTTGATCTTGGCGAAGGCAGTGTCATTGAGACCCTGGTACATATCCTGAGTGCAGAGCTAGCGTGGTTCGCCCGCTGCCAGGGCGAGAACGGGTCTCATCTCACAGTGGAGGCGGCTGGTACCATCGCCACGATCGACGAACGATTCAAGGCACAGGCTCTCGAGTGGCAAGCGATGCTGGGACGCCTGACCGACGCCGGCCTCGATTCCATGTCGACCAATACTTCGCCGGCGTCAGGAAAAGTGTTCAGTCACCCGCTATGGACACGGCTCTCTCACGTCCTCAGCCACTCGACGCAACACCGGGGCGAACTTGCGCTCGCGTCTACGCGATTGGGCCATTCGCCAGGCGAACTAGACTTTCTCGAGTATTACGAGTTTCACAGATAGGACCGGCCGGTCTCAGTCTTTGGCGCCGAGGCCGTAGTGCTCCGACAGTGCCGTCTCGGTTTCCGGCTCCAGCACGTCGCCATCGATGTGGGCGTCGGGCTGCGATTCGACGATGCGCTGCTGCGCTGCCACGACGATTCGCCCGTCCTCGAAGGCTGCGCCGCCCACGGGCACGATGCGATGCGTCAGGCCCAGCAGGCCCGCATCGACTACGATCCACGTGGGCACCTCGGTGAGACGGTCCATCAGGTAGCGCTCGACCTTCCCGAGGGCCTGGTTATCCTGCGAGACGACGTCCGCGCCCAGCCACTTATCTAAGCCCTGGCGTTCCTGGTTCGGCATCATGAGCGTGCTTCCTTCCCGACGCGAAGAGGCGCCCGCGGTGTGCGGACGCCTCTTAGTGTAGATGACTTGCTTAGCGACTGATGCGACGTTCGCGTTCGACGTACTGGTCGCCGCGGTCATCCTCATAGACGACATCCTTGGTCTGGACACGCCTGTGCTCGTGGGGCGTTACGCCGTCATCGTAGGTGTCGCGCGCGACGCCTCGACTCGGGCCCGCGAAGCTCCAGCCTTCGAGGAAGGCAAACGAGATGATCATCCCGAGGATACCCACCAGGAGCAGGATCACGCCAATCGCGTTGATGTCGATGCCGGAAGTGTTCGCGTTGACGCCGAACGCCAGGACGGCGCCCGCTGCTATGAGAATCAGGCTGGTTCCGATGCCAGTTCCACGCATATGACTTACCTCCCTTACCTGAAGTCGAGAGTACGTGTACAGGCGTAGAACCGGGATTTCGGGCAATGCGATTTTGTATCAACAGCGTGGCAGTGGCCCAGGGGCGTATGGGCATATACGGGAATGCGAAAGGCCTCGATTGATCGAGGCCTTTCTTTAGCGGTGCGGCGCTCCAGCCTACTCCGGGAAATGGATGAACAGAGAACGACGCTCCTCGGTGCCGACAGCCTTGCTGATATGGCCTTTGCCGGTGGTGTCCTCGACGAGCATGATGCTGCCCGGCCCGAAGACCCGTGCCTCGCCATCGCTGGCGGTGATCTCAACGCCACCGCTCAGATTGACGATGAACTGTCGGCGTGGCGCCGGGTGGTAGTCCAGGTTGTAGTCCAGCCGGTTCCTGCGGAAGTTCAGGCCCGTCACAGGCAGCGTCTGCGACAGGAGGGAGGCCATGCCGTTGTCGGTCAACGGCACCTCCACGTCCTCGAAGTGGGAAATCCCGTCGGCATCCTCGTAAAGCCTTACGTACTTGAAGCCGTCAGCCATGATTCTCTCCTCTAGCTATTTGCCCCAGAGCTTTTTGGTGGCGAGGTCAGCGCCCTCTCTCAGCGATCGGAACTTTGCCCACGCGATCTTCGGGTGGGCAACACGGCCGCCGAGACCGCAGTCGGTGCCGGCGAGGACATTCTCCTTGCCGACGAGGTTGGCGTACCGGATCAGGCGCTGGGCGACGAGTTCCGGGTGTTCGACGAAGTGGCTGTGGTGGCCGACGACGCCTGGTACAAGCGTCGTGCCCTCGGGCAGCTTCACGTCTTCGAAGACTGTCCACTCCCACTCATGGCGGGCGTTCGAGGCCTCGATGGAGTAGCTGCCGGCTTTGACAGCGAAGATAACGTTGGCGATGTCGCGCAGGGGGATATCGTGCGTGTGCGGGCCGTGACCGCTGCCCCAGCAGACGTGCAGGCGCACGAGGTCCTTCGGGCAGTCGCGCAGGGCGTGATTCAGCGCTTCGACGCGAAGCATGGCGTACTTGTTGTAGTCCGCCACAGACATCTCCGGGAACATCTGCCACCCGTCGGGAAGGTCGGGGTCGTCGATCTGGAGGACGATGCCGGCGTCCGTGATCGCCTTGTACTCGTCGTGCATGGCGTCGGCGATCGCGTAGAGGAACTTCTCCGTGTCGTGGTAGTAATCGTCGCGGAGCCAGTGCTCGATGGTGCCGGGTGAGTTGGCCGGCAGAAAGCCTTCCGCGGGCTTGTGCTTCGCTATTGCTGCCTTGAAGTTGCGGATGTCCTCTTCGGCGTACTCGCCGCCGGTGTAAGTCAGCGGCTCGACCACGAAGGTATAGTTGGCCTGGCCGGACTGCACGCCGCCCGACTGAATGGCACCCGGGCCGGCAGCCGCGATGGGGCGGCCGAAGAAGTCGTGCTCACGGTAATACTCAGGAAAGTCCTTGATGTCGCGCGCAGAGATGTTCATGGCGTCGACCGTCTCGCCGGGCTTCAGGGGTCGCTGTTCGAAGCCGCCGAGGCGCTCGCGGACGTAGTTGGTGAAATTGGTCTTGCTGAGCTCGCCGTCGTTGACGCTGTCGATGCCGTTCTCGATCTGCAGGCGCACGACTTCGTCGACGGACTCCGACAGGAGCTTGTCGAGTGCCGCCTTGTCGTAGTTGTCGCCACGGGCGCGCGCCTGGATCAGGGGCGCTAGCGTATCGGGTCGCGGCAGGCTGCCGGCGTGGGTCGTGATGATTCGTTCGGAGCTATTGAGCATGTAGCGATGGGGTCCTTTCGAGCGTTCCTTTGGCAGTCGGAGCGTATCAGATAACAGACATCAGGTAACAGGTTGAGCAAGTGGCGAGGACCGCCCAGGCTCCCCTGGCCAAAGTAATAACAGGCTCCCTCTCGGGAGCCTGTTATCTGATCTCTGCGAAGGTCGCTAGGACTTCTTCAGCGGCGGCTGCTCCGGGTCGAGCCACGCCTTGAGGCCGCTCGATGTCGTGATGCAGAGCCAGTTCGTGCCGCCACGGTGGACGGCGATGTTGCGGATGACGGGCCAGTTCAGGGCGAACCCGCCGGCGACGCCAACCTTGTTGTTGAAGAACTTGGCGCCGTGATATCGCTGGACTTCGTTAATAAGGTCCTTGCGCTTGTTGTCATCGAACTCGGCACGGGCCTTGTTCGTGAGGTCGTCCAGGGTCGCATCGCCGCCCTGGAAGTACCCACCGGCGGAGTTGTGCATGAAGTACGCGGCAGCAGCCGGGTCCTGTGAAGACGTGTCAGGGCCCCACGTGACGCCGCTGAATTGGCCCTTGGCGTTCCGGTACTGTGGTGTCCACTCTGTCTGGTAGTTAATCAGCTTGCGGTTCATCTTGAACACGCCGCTACCTTCGATCATGCCCAGATATATCTCCGCCCTGGTGTAAAATCCCGCAGGGAAGCTGGATGGGCCGGGTGCGGCATAGACCATATCGAACTCAAAGGGCGCCTTTTGGCCCGCGGCTTCGACCAGTTTCTTGGCTTCAGCGAGGTCGGACACGTAGTTCTTCGCGTTTGGACCGAACCCCTTCTCATCCTTCGGATCTAACCACCAACCTTCGTAGACACCTCGCGGAAGTGCTGCCTCCCAGTACGACTGTACAGGCAGACCCTCCTGGGCGAATTTGTCCGTGTTGTGCGCTGAGGCAATGAACAGGTCGCGGTCCAGCGTGCGCATAACGGCGATACGAAGACGCTCGTCCCGGAAGGGGGAACCTTCGACCTGACCGAAGAAGATGCGCTCCGTGCCGGTGATGTTTGGGTCGGTCTGGCGCATTGTTAGCTGCGGCAGGTCCTTCTTGGTGATCAGGAGCTCGTTCGCGGGCACTCCGTACTCATAGATGGCTCCGGCACGGAACTGCGCGACGCCGGTGGCCTGCTCCGGGATGACGGGCTCTTCGATGCGGTCGATGAAGGGCTCACCGTTGGTTAGCTTGGCGCGCTTGAAGTTGGGGTTCTTCTGCCAGCTGTACTTCACCTCGTAGAGGACTCCGAGGTGAAGTACCAGGTGCCGAGCACCTGCGAGCCGATGAGGGAGAGGATGGTCGAGTTCGGCTGGTTGAGCTTGATCACAACCGTCTTGCTGTCCGGTGCGGTCACTGAGGTGATGGGGGAAGCGGGGTTCTTAGCGTTGGAAAGTTCGGCGGCGCCGATACCTTCGTTCTGGAGTCGGTTCCAGGAGAAGATGACGTCCTCGGCGTCAGCTATGCGGCCGTTGACAGGCGCCACCGGGGCGAAACCCGCGCCCGGGTCGAGCTTCAAGGTCAGCGTGAGCTTGTCGGGAGAGAGCTCGAAGGACTGCGCAAGGTCTCCCTCGATGGTGCCGTTGGCGCCCTCCATGAAACCATCCGCCACCCGCAGTAGCTGGCTGAAACCGCGGCGGGCGCCGCGGATGTTAATGCCCGGCTTCATCGGGTCGTGCGTAAGGATGACGCCGGGGTGGCTGTCGATGTAGGTACCACCCTTCTTCGCGTTCTTGGTCTCATCCGTAATGCTCGCGAGGAGGCCCGAAGTGTCCTTTGGGCCAGATGCGCCGGAATTGCTGGGCGAATCTTCATCGCCACCACCGCAGGCCGCGAGGAAAGCTGCTGCGCCACCGAGGGCGCCGGTGGCCGCGATCGCACGCCGGCGGCTTAGACGGCTGTCCAAGACTTTGTTCCAGTAGGACCTTTCCACTTTACGGACCTCCCTAAGGCTTATGACGGGCGGCGCATCTGGCCGCGACCAACCGTGTCTCAATCACGATTGGGATTATAGTAC
>Ga0247825_10001847_pt1 | contig 13997 bp, 12 predicted proteins | sample 13C_Vanillin_Day_FD_194413 | JGI IMG/M metagenome (GOLD analysis project Ga0247825, IMG submission 194413) | Soil microbial communities from agricultural site in Penn Yan, New York, United States - 13C_Vanillin_Day48 | ecosystem: Environmental > Terrestrial > Soil > Agricultural land | place...
GCTCGAGACAGATCTGCGCGGCGTCGACTCCCACGGCATCTCGATGCTACCGACCTACGACCGGGAGTTCCGGGCCGGCCGCCTGAACATGCAGCCGGTGTTCAAGACTCTTCGCGAGGGGCCGGCGATGGCGCTGATCGACGCCGACGCCTCGCTCGGCCACCCGGTCTCGGTGTACGCGATGAACCTGGCGGTCGACAAGTGCCGCGAGGGCGGGGTGGCCGTCGTCTCCGTGGTCAACTCGCATCACTTCGGCGCCGCCGGCTGTTACTCGCGGATCGCCGCCGACCGCGGCGTGATCGGCATGGTGACCGCGTCCACCCGGGGCGTGACCATGGTGCCGACATTCGGCGCCGAGCCGGTGATGGGCACCAACCCGCTGGCCTTTGCGGCGCCGGCGCGGCGCAACGCGCCGTTCGAGCTCGACATGGCCACGACGACCGTCGCGGCCGGGAAGGTGAAGGTCTACAAGCTCAACCACCGCCCATTGCCCGCCGGCTGGGTCGTCGACGACAAGAACCAGACGGTGACCGACCCCGAGCAGGCGTTCGGCTACGTCTTCGACCGTCCGGAGGGCGGGATCACGCCGCTGGGCGGCGCCCGTGAGGTCGGTGGCCACAAGGGCTACGGCCTCGCGGTCATGGTGCACATCCTCGGCGGCGCCCTGGCCGGTGCCTCGTTCTCGCCGATCCGCAACCGCACGCAGAAGCCGTCGGATCCGCACAACATCGGCCACTTCTTCCTGGCCATCGACCCCCGCGCCTTTCGCGAGGAGGGCGCGTTCGAGAACGACGTCGACCAGGTGATCGACACGCTGCACGGCGCCCGCCGCGCGGACCCGGCCCAGCCGGTGCTGGTGGCCGGCGATCCCGAGATGGCCACGCGAGCCGAACGCCTGCGCGACGGCGTGCCGGTGCCCGACGACCTGATGGAACAGCTCCGAACCGTGGCCAAGACTGCCAACGTTCCATTCGTCCTGGGAGACCGCTGAGCCATGAACGACAACGCGTACCGCGCGCGCGCCGAGCGGGGCGAGGTGCAGATCGGCACCTGGGTCACCATGATCCGCACCCCGGCGGTGATGACCCTGCTGCAGGCGGCCGGGCTCGACTTCGTGCGGGTCGACATGGAGCACTCCTCGTTCTCGATGGAGACCGTGGCCGACATGGCCACGCTGGCCCGCGCGCTCGAGTTCCCGATGGTGGTGCGGCCGCCCGAGGGCAATCGCGAGTGGATCACGCGGCTGCTCGACGCCGGCGTGTGGAACCTGCACGTCCCCCAGGTCGACACGCCCGAGCAGGCGGCGGAGGTGGTGGCGGCGACGCGCTACGCGCCCCTGGGGCAGCGGGGGATGTACGGCTTCGGCCCGCACACCCAGTACCGGACGCTACCGCCGGCCGAGCACATGGCCGCCGCCAACGCCCGCGTGCACGTCACCGCCATGCTGGAGTCGAAGCGGGGCTTCGATCAGCTCGACGGCATCGCGGCGGTCCCCGGCATCGACGCGCTCACGATCGGGCCGACCGACCTGGCCCAGGACCTCGGGGTGCTGGGGACGCCGAAACAGCGCGACGTGCTGAACGACTATCGACGGCGGCTGGTCGAGGCCTGCCGCAAGCACGGCAAGGCCGTCTCGATGGCGGTCGACTCGGTGGAGACCGTCCGCGAGATGATCGCCATGGGCGCGACGATCGTGAACTTCTCGTCGGAGACCGCGGTGCTCCGCGCCGGTTATGCGGCCGCCGTCGCCGAGATCCGTCGCCCGGCCGCCCCGCGCGGCTGACGGGCGCCATCTTCCAGCTCGCGCTCTTCCGCCTCGGGGATTTTCGCTGTCTCGGGGCCTCGGTCCTGCTCAACGCCGTCGGCATGATGGGCGAGACCGTCGTGCTCGGCTGGCTCACGCTCGAGCTGACGAACTCGCCCTTCCTGGTCGGTGTGGCGATGGGCACCCGGATGCTCCCGCTCTTCTTCGTCGGCGTGCTGGCCGGCGCTCTGGCCGATCGCTTCCCGCGCCACCGGCTGCTGATGCTGACGAGCAGCGGCCAGGCGCTCACCGCGGCGACGCTCGGCCTGGTCACCTGGCTCGGGGTCGTGAGCCTCGGGCACGTGCTGGTCCTGACCTTCTGTGCCGGGGTGCTGCGCGGCGTCGAGCACGCGGCGCGCCAGAGCTACACGCACGACGTCGTCGGCCCGGCGTCCCTGATGAACGGCCTGGCGATCCTCGGCGTCGCCATGCGGAGCGGCTGGCTGCTCGGCTCGCTCGGTGTCGGCGCCGTCATCGCCCAGGCCGGCTCCGGCGTCGCCTATTTCACCGTCGCGCTCGGCTTCCTGGGAGGCGCGCTCGCCTTGCTGCCCGCCTCGACGCCGCCGTCCCCCACCGGCGCCGCCGACGCGGGCTCGCTGTGGCGGAGCGCGCTGGAGTTCCTCGTCGCGGTGCGGCGCGACCGGACGCTGCTGGTGCTGATGATGCTCACGGCCGGGGCCGAGGTCCTCGGCTTCGCGCACCAGGCGCTGCTGCCGAGCCTGGCCCGCGACGTGCTCGACATCGGACCGGAGGGACTCGGCGCGCTGAACGGCGCCCGCGCGGTCGGGGGCATTCTCGGCCTCGCCGCGGCGTCGGTGCGTGGCTCGGTCGGCGGCGGTGCGCTGTTCGTCGCGGTGCTCGTCTCGTTCGGGGCCAGCCTGATCGTCCTCGGGGCGGCGCCCCACGTCGTCGGGTTCGTCGGCGTGCTGGCCGTGGTCACCGTCGTGAATGCCGCCGGCGCGCTCGCCGACCTCCTCGCCCAGAGCCTGCTGCAGCTCAGCGTGCCGCTGCACCTGCGCGGACGCGCCGGGGGCGCCTGGGTGGTCGCCATCGGCCTGGCCCCGCTCGGTCAGCTCCAGATGGGCGCGCTCGCCTCGCTGTTCGGCGTCAGCATCGCCCTGGGTGCCAGCGGCCTGGCGCTGGCGACGCTGGCCGGCGCGACCGTGCTGTTCTTTCCGCGCCTGAAGCGGGTCTGAGCCGGACATGGCCATCGACGCCGTCGGGGCGCTGCTCTCGCCGCTCCTCGGCGCGCTGGAGCGCGTCATCTGGGTGCAGCGCCACCTGCATCCGCCGCTGGCGGCCCGGCTCGCCGACACCCTCGCGCCGGCAGCGGAGGCGGTGTCCACGCCGCTGAGGGCATTGGAAGCGGCCGCGTGGCCCGACGACCTGGTCTTCCTGCGCGACCGGCTGGTCGACGTCGCGCGCCAGACCCTGGCACTGAGCGGGGCGTTCGTCGAGGCCGCCCGTGCCTCGGGCGACGTCTTCGATCTCTATCGCGCGCTCCGGCGCTTCTCCCGCGTGCAGGAGGCGCTCTATCCGCTGGCGCCGGTCCTCGATCCGGTGAGCCACTGGTTCCTGGAGCCGGAGCGCCGCGACGACGAGGCGCTGATCGAGCGCCTGCGCGCGGGCGCCATGCGCGAGGCAGGGCTGCGGGTCGGCGTGCTGCACGCCCACAACGAGCGCGACACACGCGGCGGGTTCTCGCTCTACGTCCCCGAGTCCTGGGACGGTCGGGCACCGCGTCCGCTGGTGGTGGCGCTGCACGGCGGCACCGGGCACGGGCGCGACTTCCTCTGGAGCTGGCTCCGCGAGGCGCGCTCCCGCGAGGTGCTCGTGCTCTCGCCGACCTCGCAGGACCGCACGTGGTCGATCATGGGCGAGGATCTCGACGCCGGGGCCGTGCGCGGGATGGTCGAGGGCGTGGCCGAGCGCTACCCGATCGATCGGGCGCGCGTGCTGCTGACCGGCATGTCCGACGGCGGCACCTACACGATGACCTGCGGCCTGCAGGAGGGCATGCCGTTCACCCACCTGGCCCCGGCGTGCGGCGTCCTGCATCTGGGGCTCCTGGGCGGAGGACTGGAGCGGGCGCGCGACCGGCCGATCTATCTCGTCCACGGCGCCCTCGACTGGATGTTCCCGGTCTACACGGCGCGCATGGCCCAGGAGGCGCTGACGTCGGTCGGCGCGCGGCTCGTCTACCGCGAGCTTCCCGACCTCTCGCACACGTACCCGCGCGACGAGAACCCGCGGATCCTGGACTGGCTGATGAGCTCGTAGCCGACGCGTATAATCCGGCCATGACGACGATCCAGCCGACCGGCGAGATCCTGGGCGCGACCGTGCGGGGTATCGACCTGGCCCGACCCCTGAGCGAGGCCGACTTCGCGCTGATCCTGCTGGCGCTGGGACGGCACGGCGTGCTGCGCTTCCCCGATCAGCACCTCGACGCGCCGGCGCTCCGCGACTTCTCGCAGCGCTTCGGCTCGATCCAGCACATGCTGACCGGGTTCCACGAGCCCGGCATGCCGGAGGTCGGGATCCTCTCCAACGTGGTCGAGAACGGCCGGCCGATCGGGCTGGCCGACGCCGGGCAGGACTGGCACACCGACATGTCCTACAACCCGACCATCGGCTTCCTCAACGTGCTGTTCGCCGTGAAGGTCCCTCGGCGCAACGGGCAGGTGCTCGGCAACACCGCGTTCGTCAACACGCACGCGGCCTACGAGGACCTGCCGACCGAGATCAAGGAGCGGCTGGCGACCGCAACGGCCACCCACGACTTCAACAAGTTCTGGGAGAACATGCGGCGTCGCCCAGGCAGCACGCGGGGCCCGATGACGGAGGAGCAGCGCAAGCGTCGGCCACCCTCGGTGCATCCCGTCTTCCTGACCCATCCCATCACGGGACGGCCGGTGCTCTACTGCAATCCCGGCTACGCCATCCGCATCAACGAGCTCGACGAGGCCGAGAGCGAGCGCATGCTGGCCACGCTGTTCGCCCACCAGCTCCAGCCGAAGTACCAGTACCAGCACCGCTGGACCGAGGGCGACGTGCTCATGTGGGACCACATCGGCACACTGCACAACGCCATCCCCGACTACGGGCCGGACGAGCATCGGCTCATGAGGCGCTGCCAGGTGATGGCCGACAAGATCTTCGACCCGGAGTTCCTGCACCAGTACGTCTGACCGGCGCTGCTCTCACAGGCCCAGGGAAGTTCTTTTCCCATCGTCTCGCGATACCTGGCACGCCGCGTGCGTCTCCCAGCCGACAGGAGGAGCACGCATGACAAAGCGTACCGTGGTGTCCGCGATCATGGCGAGCCTGATCGCCGGCGTGTGTCTCGGCGGGTGTGAGAAGGGAACGATGCAGAAGACGGGCGAGAAGATCGACGAGGCCACGGGCCAGGACAAGCTGATCGGCAAGGGCCCGGCGGAGAAGACCGGGCGGAAGATCGACAACAACGTGAACGACCTCAAGAAGTAACGCCGGGCAGCCGACCGGACGGCCCGGCTAGCGGCCCCACCAGCGCGCGAGGGCGGCGGTGAGGTAGTCGTGGTTGAGCCGCGCGACGACGCCGAGGTCGATGTGCTTGGGGCAGACGGCCTGGCACTCGCCGTGGAGCGTGCAGCCGCCGAATCCCTCGCGATCGGCGGCGGCGACCAGGGCCTGCGTGCGGCGAGCGCGCTCGGGCTGGCCCTGTGGCAGCGCCGCGAGGTGGGTGAGCTTGGCGCCCACGAAGAGCGAGGCGGCGCCGTTGGGACAGGCGGCGACGCAGGCGCCGCAGCCGATGCACACCGCCGCGTCGAGCGCGCGCTCGGCGTCGTCGTGGGCCACGAGGAGCACGCTCGCGTCGGGCGCGCTACCGGTCCGGACCGACACGTAGCCGCCCGCCTGCACGACGCGGTCGAGCGCGGCGCGATCGACGACCAGGTCGCGCACGACCCGGAAGACGCCGGTGCGGAACGGCTCGAGCGTGACCGTCGCGCCGTCGCGGAAGGCGCGCAGCGGCAACAGACAGGTCGTCGTCCCCGGCACCGGGCCGTGCGGGCAACCGTCCACGACGATCCCGCACGCCCCGCAGATCCCTTCCCGGCAATCGCTGTCGAAGGCCACCGGCGGCTCGCCGCCGCCCACCAGCTTCTCGTTGAGGTCGTCCAGCGCTTCGAGCAGCGTCGTGTCGGGCGAGAGATCGCTCACCTCGTAGCGGACGAAGCCGCCGCGGTCGTGGGCGTCGCGCTGGCGCCAGATGCGCAGCGTGAGCTTCATCGATACGACCGCTCGCGCAGCGCCAGGGTCTCGAAGGTCAGCGGCTCGACGAGCCGCTGCGGGCGTCGCCCGGGCGCGGCCGGCATCCACACCGCCACGTGGGCGAAGCCGTCGTCGTCACGCCGCGCCTCGCCTTCGGCGGTCTGGTGCTCGACGCGGAAGTGGCAGCCGCACGATTCCTCGCGGGCGAGGGCGTCGCGGCACATCAGCTCACCGAGCTCGAGGAAGTCGGCCACGCGGCCGGCGCGCTCCAGCTCCTGGTTCAGCTCGCCGGGGCCGCCCGGCACGGTCACGTCGTCCCAGAACGCCTCGCGCAGCGCGGCCACCTCGTCGATCGCCTTGGCCAGACCGCCGCGGTTGCGCTCCAGCCCGCAGGCCTCCCACAGCACCCGGCCGAGGGCGCGGTGGAAGTCGCTCGCAGTGCGCCGGCCGGAGCGCGTCAGCAGCTTCTCGAGGCGCGCCCGCACGTCGGCCTGCGCGGCCTTGGCCTCGGCGCTGTCCGGGGCCACCGGAGCGAGCTGCGTACCGGCCAGGTAGCCCGTCAGCGTGCCGGGCAGGATGAAGTAGCCGTCGGCGAGGCCCTGCATGAGCGCGCTGGCGCCGAGGCGGTTGGCGCCCTGGTCGGAGAAGTTGGCCTCGCCGATCACGAACAGGCCGGGGATCGTGCTCATGAGGTCGTAGTCCACCCACAGGCCGCCCATGGTGTAGTGCGCGGCCGGCGCCACGCGCATGGGAACCTCGAGCGGATCGTCGCCGATGACATGGTGGTACAGCTCGAAGAGGTTGCCGTAGCGCTCGCGCAGCACCCCGGCGCCGACGCGCGCCGCCGCATCGCGCAGGTCGAGGTAGACGGCGCGGCCGCCCGGCCCCACCCCGTGGCCCTCGTCGCAGACCGTCTTGGCCGCGCGCGAGCCCAGGTCGCGCGGCACCAGGTTGCCGTAGCGCGGATAGCGGCGCTCGAGGAAGTAGTCGCGCTCGGCCTCGGGGATCGCGTCGGGCCGGCGGTCGTCGCCCCGCCGGCTCGGCACCCAGAGCCGAGCGTCGTTGCGCAGCGACTCGGACATGAGGGTGAGCTTGGCCTGGTGCTCGCCGGCCGCCGGCAGACAGGTGGGATGGAACTGCACGAAGCCCGGGTTGGCGAAGGCCGCGCCGCGCCGGTACGCTCGCCAGATCGCCGTCGCGTTCGAGGCCTTGGCGTTGGTCGACAGGAAGTAAGCGTTGGCGTAGCCGCCGGTGGCCAGCACCACGGCGTCACCCACGTGCGTCTCGAGCGCGCCCGACACCAGGTCGCGAGCGACGACGCCGCGCGCCCGTCCGTCGACCACGATCAGGTCGAGCATCTCGCGCCGCGGCAACACCGTGACGCTGCCGCCCGCGACCTCCTTGGCCAGCGCCTGGTAGGCCCCGAGCAGGAGCTGCTGCCCCGTCTGGCCGCGCGCGTAGAACGTGCGCGAGACGAGCGCCCCGCCGAACGAGCGGGTGGCCAGCAGACCGCCATACTCGCGGGCGAACGGCACGCCCTGCGCCACCGCCTGGTCGATGATCCGCGCCGACAGCTCCGCCAGCCGGTACACGTTCGACTCCCGCGAGCGGAAGTCGCCGCCCTCGAGCGTGTCGTGGAAGAGCCGCTCGACGCTGTCGCCGTCGTTGGCCGCGTCCCGCGCAGCGTTGACCCCGCCCTGGGCGGCCACGCTGTGGGCACGGCGCGGCGAGTCGTGGAACGTGAGGCAGCGCACCTGGTAGCCGAGCTCGCCCAGCGAGGCCGCCGCGGAGGCGCCGGCCAGCCCGGCGCCCACGACGATGAGCTGATGCTGCCGCCGCTGCGTGGGACCGACCAGCTCCAGCTCGTCGCGGCGGCGCTGCCAGCGCCCGGCGAGCGGCCCGGCCGGCGCGGTGTCGCGCAGCCTCATCGCAGCCACCCGGCCAGCACCGCAAGCGGCACCGACGCGAAGCCCACCGCGATCACCACCGACAGCGCCACCACCGCGGGGCGCCGGCGGCGCGCCGCCGCGTCCGGCCGGGCGCCGAGGGTACGCGCCGCGGCCCACAGCCCATGGAGGAGATGCAGGCCGAGCAGCGCGGCCGCGCCGACGTAGACGGCCGCGATCGGCACCGGCCGCAGCCCGAGCACGACGTTGTCGTAGACGCGCCCGGGCTCGAAGCGCGGATGCAGGACGCCCACCGTGAGGTGCAGCAGGTGGTAGACGACGAAGGCCAGGAGGAGCGCGCCGCCGATCCGCATCCCTCGCGACGCCAGGGCGGAGGTGTCCCGCGGGGGCCGGGGCGCGTGCCGTGGTCGCGCCATCCGGCCCGCGCGCGCCAGCGAGACCACGCCGGCGACGTGGACGATCATCGCCGCGGCCAGTCCCGCCCGCGCCGCCCACAGCCAGCCGGGGGCGCGGCGCAGCGCCGCCGCGTAGCTGTCGGCTACCGCCGGCCCCGAGAACAGCGTCAGGTTCCCGGCCACGTGCAGGACCACCCAGGCCCACAGGGCGAGGCCCGACACGGCCACCAGGGCCTTGCGGACCACCGTCGAGCGCCACGCACGGCTCACACGTCAGTCATAGCCCGGCCCCCTTCATCAGTCGCATGCAATCGCCTTCGTCCACCGTTTAGGTAAACTTATGAATCGATGCACCTGGAGACCCTCAAGACCTTCTGCGACCTCGTGGAGACGGGCAGCCTCTCGCGCGCCGCCCGCCTCAACCTCGTCTCCCAGTCCGCCGTCAGCCAGCAGCTCCGCACCCTCGAGCGCCGCTACGGCCGCCGGCTCATCGAGCGTGCGCCCCGCATCGGCGCGCGGCCCACCGAGGGCGGCCGCCTGCTCTACGCCGAGCTGAAGCCGATGCTGGAGCGCCTCGCCACCCTCGAGCAGCGCCTGCGCACGCGCGTCGAGGTCGTGGCCGGCACGGTGCGGGTGGCGGCTGTGTACAGCGTCGGTCTCCACACCCTGCCGCCCACCATCAAGCGCTGCCTGGCCGCGCACCCGGACGTGAAGGTCCACCTGCAGTACCGGCGCACGAACGAGGTGTACGCCGCCTGCCTCGACGGTGAGGTGGACTTCGGCATCGTGGCGCTGCCGACGCGCCGACCGCAGCTGGAGATGGTGCCGCTCGGGCACGACGAGCTGGTCGTCGCGGCGCCGCCCGGCCACCCGATCGCGCGCCGCGCCCGTTGTTCGCTCGCCGCGCTCGATGGCCAGCCGTTCATCGGCTTCGACCGCGACATCCCGACGCGGCGGCTGGTCGACCGGCTGCTGCGCCGCCAGCGGGTGCGAGTGAGCTACGTGATGGAGCTGGACAACATCGAGACGATCAAGCGTTCCGTCGAGGCCGGGCTGGGCCTGTCGCTGCTGCCGGCACCCACGCTGACCGCCGAGATCCGCGCACGCACGCTGGTGGGGCGGCCCCCGGTCGAGGGCCCGTTCCACCGGCCGATCGGAGCGCTGTATCGGCGGACGCGCGAGCAGTCGGCCGCAGCGCGGACCTTCCTCACCCTCCTCACGACCGAATTCGGCGCCCGCGGCGCGCCACCAATGCGCTGACTCCCTTTCTGCGAGGGCGGCGTACCGAAGCGAACGGGATCCGGTACGGCTGGAATGCTCGGAGCGATGGCGCGGCACTGCGCGGGTATGCGCGATGGCTTGACGACGGGGATTACGGACGGGCTACTGCGGGCGGTCACGCCGCATGAGCCGGCGGAGCCGTTCGGCGGTCTGCTCGGTCAGCCGATCAAGCACCCAGGCGTGCCGTAGCGGAATCACGCGGCGTGGTGTGTCCGGGGCGAGGTTCACCGAGCACGGCTCGCACGCCGACGGGCCGGCGAACGGACAGTCCTCGTAGCAGAACCACCGGGTGCCGCAGTAGACGCAGCGGTGACCGTGCTCCACGGCCCGGAATCGTACCATGGACCAGCGGGGAGGGAGACGCGATGAGAACCGAGGCGCTCGTGATCGACTGTGACGGGCACATCCTCGAACCGCCGGATCTGTGGGAGACCTACCTGGAGCCCGCTTATCGCGATCGAGCGCTCCGCATCCGCGTGGGTGACGACGGCTTCGAGCACCTCGAGATCGACGGCCGGCGCTCCACGATCGCCCGCCCGGGCCAGCTCGGCACGCTCGGGGGGATGGGTAAGCGGGTCGACGAGGCACGGGAGCTCCGCGAGCGCGCGATGCGCGGTGAGGTCGCAGCCCAGGATATGCGCGGGGTCCGTCCCTCCCCGGAGCAGACGTACCTCCGGGGCGCCGCGTTCGGCACCATGGACATGAAGGAGCGCGTGCAGCTCCTCGACCGCGAGGGAATGGCGAAGGCCGTGCTCTACCCCACGCTCGGCCTGCTGTGGGAGGCCGAGCTCTTCGACCCCGGGCTCTCGAGCGCGTATTGCCGCGCGTACAACCGCTGGATCGCCGACTTCTGCCGCGACTCCGGCGGCCGGCTGGTCCCCATCGCGCATCTCTCGCTCGGCGATCCCGCCGAGGCCGCGCGCGAGCTCGAGCGCGCGGTGAAGGACGGCTGCCGCGGCGCCTTCGTCTGCCCGTTCACGATCACGCGCGTGCCCCACGGCGATCCGCGCCACGACGCGGTCTTCGCGGCCGCCCAGGATCTCGACGTGCCGCTGGCCATCCATCCGACGTTCGAGCCGGTCGCCTTCAACGTCCATCATCGCTTCGACAAGTTCGGCTGGGCGGTCTGGTACTTCAATCTCTTCGCCGGTCAGGGGGTGCAGCAGGCGTTCGCGACCTTCTTCCAGCTCGGGGTCTTCGAGCGCTTCCCGCGCCTGCGCGTGGTCGTGCTCGAGTCCCAGGCGGGCTGGATCGGCTACTTCCTCGACCGCGCCGACGCGACCTTCACCGGGACGCCGCTCGGTGCCACCGTGCGCCTGAGGGAGAAGCCGTCGTACTACTTCAAGCGGCAGTGCTTCATCTCGGCGGATCCGGACGAGCGCACGATCGCCGCGCTGATGCCGCACGTCGGCGAGGACAAGTTTTTCTGGGCGAGCGACTATCCCCATCCCGACCATCCTGGCGCCTACCTGGAGGAGTTGCGCGGGATGGTAGCGCCGATGACCGAGTCAGGGCGTCGGGGAATCCTGGGAGAAAACGTCGCGCGGGCCTACCGGCTCGCGTAAAGTGAGCGCTCCAACTAGCCACAACCCAACGAGGAGATCGCCATGCCCGGCTATATCCCCAGCCCCAGACAGTGGGTGCGCGACCAGGTCGAGCGCTACGAGCGCAGCGGTGGGACCGAAGGCACCACACTCCGCGACACCGGGCTGCCGGTGATCATCGTGACGCACACCGGCAACAAGACCGGCGCGATTCGCAAGACCCCGCTGATGCGCGTCAAGGACGGCGCGAACTACGTCCTGGTCGGCTCGGTGGGGGGAGCGCCGACGCACCCGGTCTGGGTGTACAACCTGCGTGCCAATCCCGCCGTCGAGCTCCGCGACCACGCCGCGGTACGCACGATGCGGGTCCGCGAGGTCAACGACGAGACCGAGCGGGCGCGCCTGTGGGACCTCGCCGTCGCAGCGTATCCGCCATACGCGGACTACCAGGCGAAGACCACACGGCGGATCCCGGTCTTCATCGCGGAGCCGGGAGGCCGGCCGTGAAAGTCATCGATGGCATCGCGCGCATTCTCAAGCTCGAAGGCGCCGAGTTCCTGAGCGCCTATCCAACGACTCCGCTGATCGAGGCCGCGGCCAGGGCCGAGATCCGGCCGGTGCTCTGCCGTCAGGAACGGGTGGGCGTGGGGATCGCCGACGGCTATGCGCGGGTGAAGAACGGCAAGACCCTCGCCGTCTTCGGCATGCAGTACGGCCCCGGGGCCGAGAACGCCTTTCCCGGCGTCGCCACGGCGTACTCCGACTCCACGCCGATGCTGCTCCTGCCGCTCGGGCATCAGCGCGACCGGGCGCAGGTCTTCCCCCTGTTCAGCTCGGCGCGGACCTACGCGTCCGTGACCAAGTCCGTCGAGACCATCATCGCGGGAAGCCAGATTGCGGATGTCATGCGCCGGGCCATCAGCCTGATGCGCATGGGCCGCCCGGGCCCGGCGATGGTCGAGATCCCGGCCGACGTGGTGAACGAGGAGGTGCCCGAGGCCCTGATCGATGCGTACCGGCCGGTCAAGGTGACCTCGGCCGGCGCCAATGCCCGCGACGTCGAGGCGGCCGCCCGGGTGCTTCGCGAGGCGCGGCGGCCGGTGATTCACGCCGGCCAGGGGGTGCTGTACGCCGAGGCGACGGACGATCTGCTCGAGCTGGCCGAGCTGCTGCAGGCGCCGGTCATGACCACGATGGAAGCCAAGAGCGCGTTCCCCGAGGATCACCCGCTCGCGCTCGGCACCGGTGGCCCGGCCGTGACCGGACCCACCTTGCAGTATCTCCGCGAGGCCGACGTGGTCTTCGGCATCGGGTGCAGCTTCACCCGCCACGGGATGGCGGCCAGCATCCCGGCCGGCAAGACGATCATCCACGCGACCAATGACGAGCGCGACCTCAACAAGAGCTACGCCGCCGACCACCCGCTCCTGGGGGACGCGCGGCTCGTGCTGCGCCAGTTCATCGAGACCGTCAAGGACCAGGGCGGCCGCCCCGGAGGACGTGAGCGCGTGGGCGCCGAGCTCGAGCGCGTGCGCGCGGCGTGGCTCGCCGAGTGGGCGCCCATCCTCGGCTCGGCCGAAGTCCCCATGAGTCCGTACCGGGTGATCGCCGAGTTCATGCGTACGGTCGACCCGCGCGACGCCATCGTCACCCACGACTCGGGGAGCCCGCGCGACCAGCTGCTGCCCTTCTACCGGGCCGTCCCGCCGCGCAGCTATCTCGGCTGGGGCAAGTCGCACGCGCTCGGCACCGGGCTCGGCCTCATCATCGGCGCCAAGCTCGCGGCCCCCGACAAGTTCTGCGTCAACTTCATGGGCGATGCCGCCTTCGGCATGACCGGGCTCGACTTCGAGACGGCGGTGCGCTGCGGGATCCCCATCCTCACCGTGGTGCTCAACAACTCGGCCATGGCCATCGAGATCCCGCACCTCGTCGTGTCGCACGACAAGTACGGCACCCGCGACATCGGCGGGCGCTACGCGGACCTGGGGCGCGCGATGGGCGGCTGGAGCGAGCGGGTCGAGCGGCCCGAGGACATCGCCGGCGCCTTCGCCCGGGCGAGAAAGGCCACCGAGGGCGGGCAGGCGGCGTTGCTCGAGTTCATCACCAGCCAGGAAACGCGATTTTCCCACCGCGGCGTGCTGCGGTAAGGATCTCTGCCCGATGGTTATCGAGGAACCCGGCCCGTGGTCGCTGGAGGATTACGATGAGACAGGGGTTCCGCGTCATCGATTCCGACACGCACGTCAACCCCTCCATGGACGTGCTGCTGCGGTACGCCGACACGCCGCTACGCGACCGCTTGGACGATCTGGCGCCGTACCTCAGGAAGGTGAAGGTCTCTCCCGGCCGCGGTGACGCCGAGGACCAGGGGCAGGCCACCATCCTGGCGGTCAAGCAGCTTCGCTATTCGCGCGTGGCCGGCCAGAAGCCGAGCGCGCCGACGGGACCGGAGGGCGATCGCGGGTTCCTCTCCGCGCGGACGCACATGGTCACGCGACAGCCCATCACCGCGCGCGTGGCCGACGACAACGCCCGCGGCCGGCTCGGGGACATGGACATCGAGGGCCGTGACATCGACTTCATCATCCCCGGCCCGTGGGCGTATGGCGCGCCGGCACTGGCTCCACACCTCACGAGAGGACTGGTCGATGCCTATCATCGCTACATGGCTGAGTACTGCACGGCCGATCCGCGCCGCCTGAAGAGCATGGTCCTCGCCCCGGCCACCGACCCGTCGGGCAGCGCGCGAGCCATCGAGAGGCTCGCGAAGGACGACTGGGTGGCGGCCGTGTGGCCCCTGCTGCCCGAC
>Ga0247825_10001848_pt1 | contig 13997 bp, 11 predicted proteins | sample 13C_Vanillin_Day_FD_194413 | JGI IMG/M metagenome (GOLD analysis project Ga0247825, IMG submission 194413) | Soil microbial communities from agricultural site in Penn Yan, New York, United States - 13C_Vanillin_Day48 | ecosystem: Environmental > Terrestrial > Soil > Agricultural land | place...
ATCATCAAGAACCTCAAGGACGGGGAGATCACCGTCTCGCTGTTCATCGATCCGGATCTGGACCAGGTGCGCGCGGCGCACAAGGTGGACGCGGACCGGATCGAGATACACACCGGGCGCTACTGCGAGGCGCGCAACGAGCGCGAGCGGGCCCGGGAGCTGAGCCGCATCGTCGATGCCGCGAAGGCCGCCGCGAAGCTGGGCATGAGCGTGGCCGCCGGCCACGGGCTCAACTACGACAACGTGCAGCCGATTGCCCGCATCCGGGAGATCGACGAGCTGAACATCGGGCACGCGATCGTGGGCCGCGCCGTGCTGGTCGGGTTCGAGCGGGCGGTGCGAGAGATGCTGGAGCTGATGCGCACAGCGGGGTAGGGCGATGGCGATCGTAGGCCTGGGCATGGACATCTGCTCGGTGGAGCGCATCCAGCGCATCCTCCAGGGGCCGCGCGCCGAGCGCTTCCTGGAGCGCGTGTACACGGATGCCGAGCGAGCCCTGTGCGGCGAGCGGGCGGATGCGGCCAGCGCCTACGCCGCGCGCTTCGCCGCCAAGGAGGCCCTGGTGAAGGCGCTGGGGGCTCCGCCTGGCATCCGCTGGCGGGACATGGAGGTGGTGCGTGGCTCCGGCATGCCGCGCTTCACCCTGTCTGGCGTGGCCCGCGAGGTGATGGAGCAGCGGCGGGTGGATGCGCTGTTGACGATGACTCATGACGCAGGGGTGGCCGCGGCCACCGTCATCCTGCAGGAGCGGCCCTGAATGCAGAGCGTTCTGACCGCAGCGCAGATGCGTGAGGCCGAGCACGCCGCACAGACCCTGTTCGGCATGCCGTCGGCGCTGCTCATGGAGAATGCGGGCCGTGCGCTCGCGGAGACCGCGCGGAGCCTGGTGGCGCCAGGAGGGCGCTTCCTCGTCTTCTGCGGGCCGGGCAACAACGGGGGCGATGGGCTGGTGGCGGCCCGGTTCCTCCAAGAGAGTGGCGAGCGTGTCTCCGTGACGCTGGTGGGCGACAAGGGCAAGCTGACGCCCGACGCCCAGCGCAACCTGCAGGCGCTCGAGGCCTATGGGATCTCCGCGCAGCCGCTGGACAGCCTGTCCAGGCCGAGGGCAGGAGACGTGGTGGTGGATGCCATCTTCGGTACCGGGCTCAGCCGGGCGCCCGAGGGCGTCTTCGCGGAGGCCATCTTCCGCATCTATCGGTGGCGCAAGGTGGGCGTGAAGGTCGTTGCCGCGGACATGCCGTCGGGGCTGCAGAGCGACACGGGGGAGACGTTCCTGCCGTACGTGGAGGCGGACGTGACCGTCTCCTTCGGCTGCCTCAAGCGTGGGCAGGTGCTGGAGCCGGGGGCCTCGCTCTGCGGCGAGCTGCGGCGCGTGGACATTGGCTTGAGCGCGGCGACCGTCCAGGGGCTCGAAGGGCCGGTGTTGCGGCTCGTGGAGGAGTCCGACGCCCGCGGGGTGCTGCCCCCCCGCCGCAGGGACACCCACAAGGGGACGTATGGGCACGTCCTGGTGGTGGCTGGCAGCCGGGGCAAGTCGGGCGCGGCGGCGCTGGTCTCCCTGGCGGCGCTGCGCTCGGGGGCGGGGCTCGTCTCCGTGGCCACCCGCTCGGACACGCTCGAGGCCGTGCTGTCCCACGCCCCCGAGGTGATGGGGATCCCCTTGGAGGCCAAGGGGGCACTGGGGCCCGCGGACCTGGAGCCCTTGCTGGCCGCGGCCGAGGGCAAGGATGCGCTCGTCATTGGCCCGGGCATTCCCCGAGGACCGGACACAGGCAAGCTCATCAGTGAGCTGCTCGAGCGCGCGGACGCACCCGTGGTCCTCGACGCGGATGCGCTCAACGCCATCGCGGGGGACCTGGGCGTCCTGCACCGTGCGAAGCGGCCCGTGATCCTGACGCCTCACCCGGGCGAGATGGCCCGGCTCATCGGGCGCTCGACGAAGGATGTGCAGGCGGAGCGCCTGGAGGTGGCCAGGGAGCTCGCGATGGCGCACAAGGTGACGGTGGTCCTCAAGGGCGCTCGGACGCTGATCTCCAGCGCGGATGGGGAGCTCTACGTCAACCCCACTGGTAATCCGGGGATGGCCACCGCGGGTTCGGGCGATGTGCTCTCGGGGATCTGCGGGGCGTTCCTCGCGCAGGGGTTTCGTGTCCCCGACGCCATCTGGGCCGCGGTCTACGCTCATGGCCTCGCGGGGGATCTGGCGGCGCAGCGCAGAGGGCTGGTGGGGCTCGTTGCCTCCGACATCATCAAGGAGCTGACCAGCGTCTGGACGCGGTGGGAGCGATGAGCATGCCCACCCTGACGCGCACCCTGCGCTCGGAGTCTCCAGACGAGACGCACCGGCTGGGTGTGCGGTTGGGCGAGCTGCTCCAGCCGGGAGACTTCATCGGGCTCATTGGCGATCTGGGCGCGGGAAAGACGCACCTCGTGCGCGGCGTGGCCGACGGCGCCAAGGTGGCGCGCTCCGAGGTGGCCAGCCCCACCTTCGCCATCGTCTACCCGTACCGTGGGCGCATCCCGCTGTACCATGCGGACCTCTACCGCATCGCTGACTACGACGAGCTGTACGCCACCGGCTTCCTCGAGTTGATCGGTGGAGACGGCGCGGTGCTGGTGGAGTGGTTGGACCGCGTCCCCGAGGCGGCGCCACGCGAGTACGTGCGCCTCACCCTGCGCACGGTGGGGGACGAGTCGCGCGAGCTACATGCTGAGGCGTTCGGGCGCAGGCCCGCGGAGCTGCTCGCTGCCTGGGTGCCTTGACCCGGGGAAGGGCTCGACCGTCACCGCGAGCTCCGAGATGCGCCAGCGGTGCAGCATGAGCTGGCCATCCACTCCCACCACCTCGTCCTCGGCGACCTCGGTCCACGCCGTGTGGTTGCCGCACAGCGCTTCGCTCGCGATGAGGAGCTGGTTGAGCCGCGCGCCGTGCTGGAGCAGTGCTCCCTGGCACGACACAGAGCGGCCGCCATCCGAGAAGAACAGGGTCCGGTTGCGCCGGCTGGCCACCATTACATCACCGTTGGTGACCAGGAAGTTCATCGCCGAGCGGTCGGATCCGGACCCGTGCGTGTCCGTGATCGCGGACACCAGCTCCATCGTCTCGGCCACGGCCCTCGCGACCTCCTGGACAGTCACCGTCCCATCCAGCGGCACCCGGGCAGCCAGCCGCGTGAGGAAGACGTGGAAGCACCTCTCCGAGTCCGTCGTGCCCTGGATGTTCGGGCGCAGGTCCGGACGGATGAGCGCCTCCACCGCGTGACGGTGCTGCTCGAAGTTCTTCAGCGTGCCGTTGTGCACGAAGCTCCAGCGCCCATGCAGGAACGGGTGCGAGTTGCGCAGCTCCACCGCTCCCACCGAGGCCAGCCGCACGTGCGCCACCACGGTGCGCGAAGACACCAGGCTGCTCACGCGATGGAAGTCCGGATCGCTATGCGCCGGGCCCACTCCATGCGCGACGGAGGGGCGAGACTCCACTCCATACGCCGCGATTCCCCACCCGTCCTTGTGCTCCTTCGACTGAATGACGAGCGAGTTCTTCTGCGTCACAAGGGAAGGGTGAACGGCGGCGGGGACAGCAGAGCGGAAACCAAAGAGACGGCACATGGCTTTCGGATAGGGCTCCTCTCATTCACAGTGTGCCATGGCGCCACGAATGACAACACGCCCACTCTTCAACACCATGCGCGAGTGGTTCACTCCAAGATGGTAGGGAAGGTGACGGTAGTTTGAGCACGAAAAGATGATCAGGTCCGCGGCGTCTCCCACTGCCAGCCGCCCGTGCGATGGTAACCCCAGTGCCAGAGCGGCCCCTCGGGTGGTTGCCCAGTACACCTCGGCTGCCGTGAGCCCGTTCTCCAGGCAGGCAAGCCCCATGGCCAGGGGAAGGTTCTCGGACATCGCCGAGCCAGGATTCAGATTGGTGCCCAAAGCAATATTGACGCCCGCGTCACGCAGCTTGCGTCCCGGAGCGTAGGGCCGCATGCGGAGGAAGAGGGTGGAGGTGGGCACGAGCACCGCGGTGACGTCCGCCTCGGCCAGCGCGCGGATGCCCGCCTCGCTCACGTGCTCCAGGTGATCCACGGTGGCGGCTCCCAGCTCAGCGGCCAGCTCCGCGCATCCGCCCGCGGTGAGCTGATCCCCGTGCAGCCGCGGCCGCAGCCCCAGCGCCTTCGCGGCGGTGAGGAGCCGGCGGGCCTCGTCTGGGGTGAAGGCGCTCTGCTCGACGAAGATGTCGCAGAAGCGGGCCAGGCCCTCTCGGGCCACGGTGGGGAGGATCTCCTGGACGCACAGGTCCACGTACGCCTCGCGGCGGCCCTTGAACTCCTCAGGCACCGCGTGGGCGCACAGCAGCGTGGGCACCAGCTCCACCGGCGTGAGGCCTCTCAGCCGCTGCACCACGCGCAGCATCTTCAGCTCGCTCTCCACGTCGAGCCCGTAGCCGCTCTTCACCTCGGCCGTCGTCACGCCGTATTCGAGCAGGCGCTGGAGCCGGGGCAGCGTCAGGCGCACCAGCTCGTCCTCACTTGCGGCCCGCGTGGCGCGCACGGTGCTGACGATCCCGCCTCCCGCCTGGGCGATCTCCAGATAGGTGGCGCCCTGGCAGCGCAGATCGAACTCGGTGGAGCGCTCGCCCGCGAAGACCAGATGCGTGTGCGGATCCACGAAGCCAGGGCCCACCATGCGGCCCTGCGCGTCCAGCACCTCGGTGTGCGGCCCTACGGCGCCGAGCGGCAGCTCCGCCTCCGGGCCCACCCAGGCCACACGCCCACCTCGCACACCCACGCACGCGCGCGGGTGAGGGGTGAGGGCCTGCTCCGCGGGCTGCCGGTGCGTACCCTCCACGGTGAGCACCTCGGAGGTGTTGCGGACGAGCAACTCCAGAGGCTCCATGGCTCAGCGCCCCCAACGCGTCCCGAGGATGGGCGCGTTCCAGCTCTGCTCTCCGCTCGCCTTGACCTGGCCAAACCCCCCGGAGAACTCGAGCCGATCCTTCCGGCCCAGCGGCACCTGCATCACCAGTGCCCCGCCGTAATACAGCATGGTGGCGTTCTGGCTCTCGACGGAGAACACTTGGTGGACGCCCAGGAAGGGCACGAACCCCAGGCACACTCGCTCCTCGGGGGAGAAGTAGAAGGCGGCGGACGTCTCTGCGCCGACGATGTGCCCGGACCCGCCGCGTGTGTCGATGCCGAAGTCCGATGCGCCACGCACCACGAGCGCCGGGGCAACCCCCAGGGTCGGCGTGCCGTACCAGCTCGACAGGCCCAGGTAGACGCCGTAGCCCGGCAGCGGGAGCGGGTAGTAGATCTCTCCGTTCACGCCCAGGTGCAGCGCCAGCTTCTCGGTGAGGGGCTTCTGCAACGCCAGGTCGTAGGCCACCGACCACTGCTGCGTCGAGAAGATGTTGCTGTTGCCAGAGAAGGGCTTATCCACGCGCACCTCCGCGGCGAGCGGAGACGACAGGCGCGGACCGCTGCGCACGCCGGCCTGGAGCAGGGTCTTGTCCGGATGGCCCGGCCCCAGGCGCATCACCATGGGGCTCACCGTGGTGGGTGCGCAACCAGCCAGCACTGCCAACGCCACGAGCACCCCGCAGCGCGCTCGTCCAAGCCTTGAGAGGGCCGTCTCCACGGTGGACCTCACGCCGTCACTCCAGGGATCTTCACCCCGCGCTGGCGGGCGACCTCGACGGCCTCCGGGTAGCCCGCATCCACGTGCCGCAGCACGCCCATGCCAGGATCCGAGGTGAGCACGCGCTCGATGCGCCGCGCCGCCTCCGGGGTGCCGTCCGCGACGATCACCTGGCCGGCGTGCAGCGAGTAGCCCATGCCCACGCCGCCGCCGTGGTGGAAGGACACCCACGAGGAGCCATTCACCGCATTCACCAGCGCGTTGAGGATGGGCCAGTCCGCCACCGCGTCCGAGCCGTCCTTCATCGCCTCCGTCTCGCGGTTGGGCGAGGCCACCGAGCCGCAGTCCAGGTGATCGCGCCCGATGACGATGGGCGCCTTCACCTCGCCCTTGCGCACCAGCTCGTTGAAGGCGAGCCCTGCCTTGGCGCGCTCACCGTAGCCTAGCCAGCAGATGCGTGCGGGCAGCCCCTGGAAGGCCACGCGCTGCTGCGCCATGGTGATCCACCGCCGCAGCGACTCCTTCTCCGGGAACAGCTCCAGCACCGCCCGATCCGTGCGGCGGATGTCCTCGGGATCTCCGGAGAGCGCCACCCAGCGGAAGGGCCCCAGCCCCTCGCAGAACATGGGGCGGATGTACGCGGGCACGAAGCCTGGGAACTCGAAGGCGTGCTCCTGCCCGCCCAGCTGTGCCTGGCCTCGCAGGTTGTTGCCGTAGTCGAACACGTGGCAGCCAGCGCGCTGGAAGTCCAGCATCGCCTGCACGTGGATGGCCATGCTCTCCCGGGCCCGGCGTACATAGCCCTCGGGATCCCGCTGGCGCAGCTCCGCGGCGGCCTCCAGCGACAGATCCGCGGGGATGTAGCCGTTGAGCGGATCATGCGCGCTCGTCTGATCCGTCACCAGATCGGGCTTGATCCCGCGCCGGTACAGCTCGCGGAACACCGTGGCCGCGTTGCCGATCACGCCGATGGAGCGGCCCTGGCGCTTCTGCTGCGCGTCCTTCACCAGCGCCAGCGCCTCGTCCAGATCCCGGGCGACGACATCCAGGTAGCGCGTCTCCACGCGGCGCTGCGCGCGGGCCGGATCAATCTCCACGCCCAGGAACACGGCGTTGTTCATGGTGGCCGCCAGTGGCTGTGCACCGCCCATGCCACCCAGCCCCCCCGACAGCACCAGCCGGCCGGACAGATCCGCCGAGCCAAAGTGCGTGCGGCCCGCCTGGGCGAACGTCTCGTAGGTGCCCTGCAGGATGCCCTGCGTGCCGATGTAGATCCACGAGCCGGCCGTCATCTGGCCGTACATCATCAACCCCTTCTTCTCCAGCTCGTGGAAGTGCTCCCAGGTGGCCCACCTACCCACCAGGTTGGAGTTGGCCAGCAGGACGCGGGGGGCGTCGGGATGGGTGCGCAGGATTCCCACCGGCTTGCCGGATTGGACCAGGAGCGTCTCTTCGTCCGACAGCTCCTTCAGGCTGGCGATGATTCGATCGAACGAGGGCCAGTCCCGTGCGGCCTTGCCCGTGCCGCCGTAGACGACGAGATCCTCGGGGCGCTCAGCCACGTCGGGGTCCAGGTTGTTCATCAACATCCGGAGCGCTGCCTCTTGGACCCACCCCTTGCAGGAGCGGGTGGTACCTCGTGGAGCACGAATGACGCGGGACATGAAGAACTCCGTGGGTCAGGGATGACTGCCAGAGGGGCGGGCAGACTAGCCGAACTTTGGCAGCCTTCGCAGGCTTGAGCGTGCCGGACAACTTCTTGCACGGGCTGGTACAATTCCCACCCAACGGGGAGCTATGGCCGTTCCGAAAAAGATCCTCTTGGTTGATGATTCGCCCACTGTCCTCCTGATGGAGCAGCTGCTCCTTCAGAATGGGCCCTATGAGCTCCTCAGCGCCACCAGCGGAGCGGAGGCAGTGGAGCGGGCGCTCAAGGAGCGTCCTGAGCTCATCCTCATGGATGTGGTCATGCCGGGCATGGATGGCTTTGAGGTGTGCCGCGTGCTCCGGGCCAAGGAGGAGACGCGCACCACCCCCATCATCCTGGTCACGACACGCGGGGGGCCTGAGCATGTCGAGATGGGCTACGAGAGTGGCTGCAGCGACTACGTGACCAAGCCGTTCGATGGCAATGAGCTGAGGGCCAAGATCGAAAGCTTCCTGGGACAGTGATGTCGGCCGACTCCAAACCCGATCCCGTCCTACGCCCGAGGGTAGCCGCTGCCCTCAAGCGGCTGAGGGACAGCCGCCCGGGCGAGGCCTTGGGCGTGATCGGGGAGATCGTCTCCCAGTTGCTGGGCTGCGAGGAGTACGCGCTCTTCTCGGTGGAGGCGAGCGGCGAGAGCCTGCTTCCCGTCCTGGCCCTGGGGCTCGCCTCGGAACGGCTCGAGCTCCTGGTGGTGCCGAAGGGGATCATTGGGCAAGTGGCCCGGCATGGCGTGCCGTATGTCATGGGCCGGACCAGCGCCCTGGGAGCGGCGGCCCACGAGGCGGGGTTGACCGCCTGCATCCCGTTCGTGAGCGGGAGGCGGGTGTGCGGCGTGCTCGCGCTCTTCCGGATGCTGCCGCAGAAGCGCGGGCTGTCAGACGAAGATCTTGAGCTGATGGATGTGCTCGGCAGCTACGGCTTCATCGCGTTCATGGAGCCTCAGCAGGGGCTCATCGCTCTGCCCGAGCCCGCCACCGTGCCCCTCGCCGTGGCCGAGCCGTCCACCTTCAAGGCTGTCTACCTCCAGCCAGGCGGGGTGGTCGCCACGTCACGCCCTACCGAGGTGACGACCATCCTGGGCTCGTGCGTGGCTGTGTGCCTGTGGGACGAGGGGCTGCGCGTGGGAGGGGTGAATCACTTCCTGTTGCCCACCACCCCCATCGGCCAGCCGCCCAGCGGCCGTCATGGAAGCGCGGCCATTCCCATGCTGCTCCGGGAACTGGAGCGGTTGGGCTGCCAGCGGCAGCACCTGAGGGCGAAGGTGTTTGGGGGGGCGCACCTCATTGGGACTCCACTCTCGGGTGGGGCCCCCTCGCTGGGGGGGCGTAACGCGGAGCTCGCCAGGCGCGTCCTCGCGGAGGCGGGGATCGCCGTTCTCGCGGAGGATGTGGGCGGGACCTTGGGCCGCAAGCTGCGCTTCCGCACCGACACTGGGACGGCGCTGATCAAGATGCTGGGGGGCTGAGCCGGATCACCCGGCACGACGGCCCTGCTGGGGGGCCGGCCGCTGGTGCGGGAGCTGCGGCAGCGGAGCAGGGAATGCCCCATGGTGGAGGGAGCGCTCGGCCAGCCGGAAGAAGCCCATCAGCTGCATCAGGCTCTCCGCCTGCGAGGCCATCTCCTCCGCCATGCCGGAGAGCTCTTCGGCCGCCGAGGCATTGTGCTGGGTCGTCTGGTTCAGGCCGCGCATCGCCTTGTCGATCTGGCCAACCCCCAATGATTGCTCATTCGACAGGGCCGCCACGTCCTTGACCAGCTGTGAGGTCAGGCTGATCGACGGGACGAGCTCTCGGAGCAGAGTTCCCGAGCGCTCGGCGATCTTCACACTGTGGGATGCGAGCGCGATGATCTCCTTCGCCGAAGCCTGGCTTCCCTCCGCGAGCTTGCGGACCTCGGACGCGACGACCGCGAACCCCCTCCCATGATCACCCGCCCGTGCGGCCTCGATGGCGGCGTTGAGCGCAAGGAGGTTGGTCTGATACGCGATCTCATCGATGACGGAGACGCGTGAAGAGATCTGCTTCATCGCATCGATCGCCTCGGAGGCCGCCCGGCTGCACTCCCCAGCGTCGGCGGTCCCCTTGGACGTGAGCGACTCGACACGGCGGCTCCTCTCTGCGTTCTGCGAGATGGAGGCGCTCATCCGGGTGAGGTTCGACGCTACCTCCTCGGCGGTCTGCGCCTGCTCACTCGTGCCGCTCGAGAGAGACTGGGACATCGTTGACAGCTGCGTCGATGCCAAGGAGAGCGCAGCCGCGCCAGCGCGAACCTCCCCAATCATCTGGGCCAACCGTTCCTGCATCGAACGGAACGCGTCAGCCAGGATGCCGATCTCGTCGCCTGACCGGGTCTCGAGCGCTCCGGAGAGATCGCCCCCCGCGATACGGGTGGCGAAGGAGGAGATGACCCCGAGGGGCTTCGTGATGCGGCGGACCACGATGATGGCCGCGATCCCGAGCGCGACGGTGGCGAGCATGCCCACCAGGATGATGAACCGGCTCAGCTCTTGCGCTGGCGCAAGCACCTTGTCCAGGGGAGTAAAGACAGCTAACGCCCACGGTGTCGTGGTGTCGCCCACGCGGAGCGGGACCACGACTTCGATCGCCTCGGCGCCGAGGATCTCCGAGTAGACATGGGCACTCTCCACGCGGGAGCTCTCCAGAGCGCGCTTCATCAGGGCCTCGGCGGGTGACGTGCCGATCGGCTTTCCGAGGAGGTCCGCTGACGGATGCGAGACGAACGTGGCGTTGTTCGAGACGAGGAGCGCATGCCCTGTACCGAACGGGGCGAGCTTCGCGACCGCCTGCTGGATCTGATCGAGTGTGAGGTCCGCGCCCGTTACTCCCAGGAACTTGCCATCGAGCAGGATCGGAACGACGACGGTGGTCATCAGCGTCGGCTTGCCTGAGACGGGGTACACGAGCGGGTCCATGATGACCTCCCTCCGGTTCTGCTTCGGGAGGAGGTACCAGTCGCTCGCCCCCCCCAGGGTCTCGTGTTGGTAATCGACGCTGGGCTCGAGCTTGAGGGAGCCGGAGCCACGATTCCAGTAGGGGATGAAGCGCCCCGAGGCGTCCGTTCCGGGAGTGTTCACGAAGTTCGCGTCACGCCCATCAAATGCATTCGGCTCCCAGACAGTCCAAACTCCGAAGAGCCCTGGACTGCCTTCAAGGACCTTCTTGAGTGATGCCTCGCCGAGGCGGCGGTCGGCCAGGCCCGTCCTCTTCAGGGCCCCGAACGTCTGCGCCAGGGTCCTGGTGGGGAGCATGGCTGCGTCGAGCTGGTTCTTGACCAGGAGCGCGTAGTGCTCGGCCTCCGCGGTCGCGGTCTCGAGCGCCTGCTCTTCCGCGACGCGAGACAGTTGCTGGCGGGTGACGAGGGTGAGGAGGCCGAGGGCAATGACGATGATGCTGCAGAGAGCGACGAGCAACTTCGTCGCGAGACTGTTCCGAAGAGCCATGATCGTGTGCGCGCGCCGTGCTGGCGTACGCCATTAGCTACTAGAGCATGCAGGGTGCACGGTGTCCCGAAAGCGGCCGCATGCTCGGCCGCACGCGCCATGGACGACGAGGCACTTGGGCTGCTGGAGCTGGGGCTCGAAACGGGAAGGCTGATCAGGAGACGGACAAGCTCTGGACACAGCGTGCAAATTGCCTGGCAGGCTTTGTGTGGTAACACACAGAAGGGCCTTCGCCGCTGCCCGGAGCCACTGATGCAGGTTGATCTCGAGACGGTACGAGCAGTGTTCCGCGCCGAGGCTACGGAGCAGCTGTCAAGCGTGGAGCAGGACATCCTGGAGGCAGAGGCGTCCGCTTCCGCCGGGACGCTCGACCGGATCTTCCGCGCCATCCATACCCTCAAGGGCAATGCCCGGCTCATGGGCTTTCCCGCAGCGTCCGAGCTGGCCCACGCCTTCGAGGATCTGATCGAGAAGCTTTCCGCCCGCAAGGCGCCGATGAGCCCAGCGCTGGGAACGCTGCTCCTCCATGCCGTGGATGGGCTGCGCGAGCTGATCGGTGTCGCCTCGACGGAACACGGGCGGGGCAAGGTGGACATCATCGAGATCCAGCGCAGGCTTGCGGAGGCCGCGCGTGAGGGCCGCTCCAGCATGCCTGTGGCGGAGCCTGATCAGGAGAACCCCGAGACGGAGCAGGCCGCGGGAGCACCGGCACACACGGCGGCGGAGCAGTCGCTGCGCGTGGGACTGCACCAGCTGGACAAGATCCTGGATCTGACCGGGGAGATCGCCATCGCTCGTGGGCGGCTCTCCACCATGTTGGAGCAGGCGGGCCGCTACACACCCGCGCAGCTTCTGGCGGCGCACCAGGACGCGGATCGGCTGTACCTGGATCTTCAGGAGCTGGTGCTGAAGGTGCGGATGGTGCCCATTGGGCGGGCCTTCAAGCCCTTCTCGCGAACGCTGCGGGACCTGTGTGCCACCACCGGCAAGGTGGTGCGGCTGGAGATGAGCGGAGAGGACGTGGAGGTGGATACCACGGTGGTGGACCTCATCCAGGATCCGCTCACACATCTGGTCCGCAACGCGGTGGACCATGGAATCGAGCTCCCCTCCGTCCGGAAGCAGCGCGGCAAGGAGTACTACGGGACCTTGAAGCTGCGAGCCTTCCACGAGGCCGGCAGCGTCGTCGTGGAGGTGGAGGATGATGGCGCAGGGCTGGATCGGGAGCGCATCCGCGCACGCGCGCGTGCCATGGGGCTGCTGGGGCCAGAGGAGGAGCGGGGGGATGCGGAGCTGTTCCAGCTCATCTTCATGGCGGGCTTCTCCACCGCCGAGCGTGTCACCGAGATGTCGGGCCGTGGCATCGGCATGGACGTGGTGAAGCGCAACATCGAGAGCCTGCGTGGCTCCATCTCCATCGACACCCGGCCGGGGGCTGGCACCACCTTCAGCATGCGCTTGCCGCTGATGCTCTCCATCATCGAGGGCTTCTCGGTGAGCGTAGGCGAGGAGATCTACGTCCTGCCGCTGCAGAGCGTGCTCGAGTGCGTGGAGCTGCCGGAGCATGAGCAGCGGCCAGGGCGCATCGATGTGCTCAACCTGCGAGGGCAGCCGCTGCCATACCTGCGGCTGCGCGATCATTTCGCGCTGCCGGGGCCACCTCCCGCGCGTGAGAGCGTTGTCGTCGTGAGCCATGGCCGGGCGCAAGCGGGCCTCGCCGTGGACACCCTGCTCGGGCAGGGCCAGACAGTCGTCAAGCCGCTCGGCCAGCTCTTCCAGAATGTCTCTGGAGTCTCGGGCTCCGCCATCCTGGGGACAGGACGGGTGGCCCTCATCCTCGATGTCCCTGCACTGCTCAAGAAGGCACTCCCATGAACTGGCTCCGCAACCTCCGCATCCGCACCAAGCTGTTGGGCGCTTTCTGCGTCCTGCTGGCCATCGCCACTGGGATCGGGGTCTTCGCCCTCGCGCAGGTGTCCGCATTGCGCGAAGCCACCCAGGAGCTCGTGACAGACGAGATCCCGGCGCTCGCCGCCGTGGCATCGTTCCACAGCGGCGTCAGGGCTTACCGGGCCGCCGAGCTGCAGCACATCCTCTCCACCGAAGCGGAGCATATGGCGCGGTATGAGCTCGTGATGGAGCAGGTGTACAAGGACATGAGCATGCAAGGCGAACTATACCAGACCCTCATCAAGGATCCGGAAGAGCTCCGCATCTTCAACGAGCTCGTCGCGCTCTGGGAGGACTACTCCGCCGAACATGAGCGGCTCATCGAACTGTCCCGGCGTAACGAGGACATTCAAGCCAGGGATCTTGCCAGCGGCAAATCCGCGAAGCTCATCGAGGACCTCATGTCCAAGCAGGATGCTCTGAGGGATTTCAACCTCAAGACCAGCCGTCACGCGTCTGAGAGGGCGGAGCGCACCCACAAGGCGGCCCAGGAGCTGATCGGCACGCTGATCGTGGCGGGAATCCTGCTGGGCTTCCTCATGTATCTGGCGGTGGTTTGGAGCATCTCCCGTCCGCTGGCGGAGGCCGTGAAGGTCGCTGGCCGCGTCGCCGAGGGAGACCTGACGGTGCGCATCGACGTGACGGGCCAGGACGAGACGGGCCAACTGCTGGGGGCCATGCGCGACATGGCGCAGCGGCTGTCACGCATCCTTGGCGAGGTGAGGGATGGGGCCGCGGCGCTGGCCGCCGCCGCGGGGCAGGTGTCTGCCTCGTCCCAGGGCGTGTCCCAGGGCACCGCGGAGCAGGCCAGCAGCGTGGAGGAGACGACGGCGAGCCTGGAGGAGATGAGCTCCACCATCGATCAGAACAGCGAGAACAGCCGCCAGATGGAGCAGATGGCGCTCAATGGCGCCCGGCAAGTCCGTGAGAGCGGCGAGGCGGTGAAGGAGACGGTCGCGGCGATGGGCGCGATCGCCGAGAAGGTCACCATCATCGAGGAGATCGCTTACCAGACGAACCTGCTCGCGCTGAACGCGACGATCGAGGCGGCGAGGGCCGGAGAGCACGGGCGGGGGTTCGCGGTGGTGGCCACCGAGGTGCGCAAGCTGGCCGAGCGCAGCCGGGGGGCGGCCCAGGAGATCAGCGGGCTGGCGGCACAGAGCGTCAAGGTGGCGCAGCGCTCGGGGGCGCTGCTGGAGGAGCTGGTGCCGTCGATCCAGAGGACGGCGGGGTTGGTGCAGGAGG
>Ga0247825_10001849_pt1 | contig 13995 bp, 16 predicted proteins | sample 13C_Vanillin_Day_FD_194413 | JGI IMG/M metagenome (GOLD analysis project Ga0247825, IMG submission 194413) | Soil microbial communities from agricultural site in Penn Yan, New York, United States - 13C_Vanillin_Day48 | ecosystem: Environmental > Terrestrial > Soil > Agricultural land | place...
CCTCGTGAAACGCGAACCCCAGCTCGTGGGATAGACCTCTGGCACACGCAGAATTCTTACGGGGCCTCGAAAGAGGCCCCGTTGTTGTGAAGATGAGGTCGGTCTGCCTGTCAACCGTGACCGTGAACCGTGAACCCCCCACCCCTCACGCCAGCGGCGAATCCGGGAAGAACTCGTTGCACGCCTTGATGCCTTTGTCGTAGGCCACTTCGAACGCGGCTTCGCGCTCGGCGGCGGTGCCGTGGTCACGGCGTGGGCCCTCTGCCGAGCCGATGGCATCGAGCAGCGTCGTCATATCACGCAGGTCGTCGTCGCCTTCGAGCCAGCCCTGCTCGTTCGCGTACTTCGCCCAGGCGCCGGAGACGCAGTCGGCCTGGTTCTCGAAGTCGATCGCCTCGTTTCGGCTGCCGGCAGAGACGCCGAGCATGGTCTGTAGATGGTGGCCCCATTCGTGGGCCAGGCCAATGGCGGGAGCAGCATCGCCGGCGCCGGCGTAGAACTGCCAGAGCAGGTCCTGCCCGATGTAGATGCTCTGGTTCGCGGGGCAGTATTCGTAGGCGTAGCTGTTCGATGTGCCGCATGCCGTCCGAGCGGCCCGCCCTGACGCGATGTAGACGATGTCCCTCGGCGCCCGCACGCGTGGGTAAGTCTCCTCGAAGTACTGCGCCACCATTGGGGTGACGGCGTCAAGGTATTCGCCCATCTCGTGGTACGAGAAGCAGCCCTCGAGGGAGCCGCCGCCGCAGCGCTGCGAAGCGGCATCACCAGCATCCGGCGTCTGAGTGGCCGCCGGGCTAGTGTTGGCGGGCGGCGCGGAAGACGAATCGCGGCTGGCGACGTCCAGCCCCGTACAGGCGCTCAGCGCGATGGCGAACAGTGCAGCAACGAGCAGGAGCTTCATGGTCAAATGCACCTCTGATCCAAGGGTGTCAGGCCCGAGGTAGCGATGTGCGAAGTGACCGTTAGTCAGTTGTTAAATCAAAGCGTATTCAGAGGACCCAAGACCCCCTCCATATAGATTCGCCACAGGCATTTATCGTCCGGCACCGTCCGCGGGATTTGCTACACCCGCTGCTACACGTGATGTCAATTTCAGGTATGGGTTCCTGAGTCGCAGGCCGAGCATGTCTGTGACGAGCCCCCCTGGTGCAGCCCTCCGGCGAACGCAGACTGCTACGCGCCGAAAGGGCCGGCTCTGGTGGGGCCGGAGCTCTCCGGGGGATTCTGCTCTCACGGCAGCAACGGCTGCCCATAGCGATTGCGACTGGAGGAACCAAATGACCGAGAAATTCAACCGAGAGGAGGACGGCATATGACGACAGAGACGCCTCCCGGTTCCCGGAAAGCCCCAGCCCCCCCGGCCTTCACTGGGAGCTACCTGCCGTCCCTACCGGTACCTCTCCCGGCTACTCGAAGAAACCCGCGTGATGGCCTTCGGTGACTGAGACTTGCTGGGCGCGATGACTGGAGGATCATGAGAGCCTGCCCTGGGGCCGCAGCTCCTCACGCCGCTCGGCCCCCCGACCGCTACATTACGCGCCCTGCTCTTGCGCACTAGCTCGAACGTGCAGAGATGAGGGACCACCCACCGCATCATCACGGTGTCCACCGCCGGAGCCCGCCGGGCCACAACTGCGAGAAGCCAGCCGATGACGTTGCAGGCGAGCCAGCAGTTCGCTACGACAAGCGAGAAGACCAGGACGCCCTCGATTACCACCGACTCTCCGTCAGCCAGGTCGGTGGCAGCGAGCATGGCCATGATAACGAAGGCCGGAGGACGTAAACCCGCGCCAAGAGACACTCCTAGAGTGAGGTCGCGGGGCAGTCGGATATGCCACGACCGTCGAGGGCATTCCAGGTATTGCGCTGCGGCGACGCTTGACGTGACCCGTCGTCGGCAGCCGTTTGCGCTGCGCTGAATTCCACTGATCCAAGTCCTGCCTCAACCGCGAAGAAGAGATGAGCACCGAATCAGTCCCTTGTGACCCCGCTGCAAAGATTCAGGAGGAACCAACTGTGCGGATTCTCGTCTTGGGAGCAGCAATCGGCCTCGCTGCGTGGACAATCGTAGCGCCTTCTACGTCAAACGCCGCCATTCATGAGATTGTAGCGGCATACTGCAGTGGCGGGGACCATGGGGTTATCGATGAGGACGGATTCCTCGAACCTACGCCTCTGGAGGATGCCGCCGGCACTAGCCCGTCGGCCGGTCACGCCTTCGCTAAGCCTGTGCTCTCGAGCGGGGCCGTCGAAGTCGTGTTCCCGAACGTGCTGATTACGGACAAGCCCAATACGAAGTTCGAGGAAGGCACCGTAGCTGTGAACCTGCTAACGGGGACCTCAGAGATGGGGGCTGCGACCGCAGATCATCCGAGCGCTGCTCACTGTCCGAAGAACGCCCTACCTTGAGCCACATGTTGATCTGAAGCCTGAAGGGGAGCCCTATCGGCTCCCCTTCTAGTTGATTGGGCGCAACAGACACGATGAGTTGATCGTGTTCGCTTGAGACTCAGAAGTCATTATGGCAGGCGCATACGCCAAGAGCTTGAGCTATCCTTACAACCGCACACGACCAAGCTAACGGAATGCGATCCTACCTTGGAGACGAGTCCAAACCCGTCGGCTTCTGATCCGCCCAGCGAGTGGCACCGAACTCGGTCGCCTAGTTGGCGCCTCATCATTCCCATCATTGCAGTTGCCTTAATCGTCTTGCTCGGCGCCGTGGCTTACCTGACGGAATACAAGCAGGACTGGAAGAGCAAATCCTGGCCTACCACCACTGGACGGATCGTCGCGTCCAACGCCACTCCTCCGGTCGGGGACGAGGGCTGGAGCCTTGATGTCTCATACGAGTATCAGGTCGGCAACTCGTTATACACGTCTCGACGCGTGAGCTTCGGCTGGCTTTGGAGGGATGTGGAGCCGGCTGAGTTTGCTGAAGAGTATCCGCCTGGCACTGAGCTAACCGTCTTCTATGACCCCGGGAATCCAGCGACAGCTGTCCTTTTCCCTCGGGCGGGGATCGAAGGCTTCCTGGGAACCATCGGGGGCTTCATGATTCTCGCGCTGCTGACGGGCTCTATTTGCTTAGTAGGAGCCATGGTGTGGCGAGCATTACGGGGCCGTAGCTAGCTCCGAGCCTCCCAGATGTCACCATAACCCCGCACGTGGTTCCCTCCACCGGGTGTTACTCTTGGCCAAGGCAATCAACGGGAGGCGTGCGGTAAATCGATGACGCCGGCTTGGTGGGAACGGCACCGGAGAGGACCTTCTGTTGCGCTCCCACCTGACCCGCATAAACGGGTCCTCTGCACGTGAGATCGTCGACTCGAAGGCCGTCCGCTGTTCTCTTAACGTGGAGTCGGATGTTCAGGTCACCCCGGAATAGAGTCACGGAGACAGAGTCTTCGCCTTCAACAGGCGTGTAGCCAAGGGTTGGTGACTTAGAGTCGCACCTGCAAAGAGAGCTGTTTAGCTCAGTCAATCTCTGCCGCAGTCTGTCAGTCAGAGGGCACCGGGACTCCCGAGGGCCGCAAGCCTCAAAAAAACCTGGTGGGTCCTCGACAAATGTCGCCTGAATGACGGAGAGCAACTCCGCCGCGGAAAACGCTTCTCGCTGTGGAGAATCGGAGCATCCGACGACCACTACGCACACAATGGCGATGACGAGTAGTCTCATTCCCCAGCGTGCCGCTTCATCGTAGTGGACTTTTTCCAGCACAGCAGTGGATCAGTTGAGACATGAATCACCAGCCCAGGCCAAGCTAGCTCGCAGGACTATCGGCGGTGCGGCGCTTGCGAGTCGAAAACCATTGCACACCAGCATAGATCAGTAGCCCAATGCCACTCAGCCAGCCTCCGACACTTAGATAAACCGCAACCAACTTGCCAATGGTTGTTGGCATGCCCCCGATCAGGCCTGGCACGAGGACGGAATCCGAGTGATCGGATGGTTTGTACCGTACCGCCGTCTCGCCACCAGGGACGTAGCGCGCATTGTTCATAGCGCTTTCCCTGTTGAAGTTCCGAACTCCGACTACGTCTAAGCCGCGTTGGAGGTCTCCGCAACCAGACCTGAGGAACGCTGCTCCACCAGTAGCTTCCTTATAGGGGAGTACCACATACCAGATCATGCGCTGAGTACCGGTGTATGAGTTGTTGTGAACTGTGTAGGTGTACCTGACATCGAAGTACCAATCGCCTTCACCATTCGCCCTACGTTCGCATTCGAGGAGGACTCTCGTCACTTGCCCAGGGGCCGAGGGCCAGCCGTGTTCCGAATCGGGAAACTGCCTGTCGATCCCTTCTTGAATCGGCACGAAGTAGCCCATCACAAGGGACCCCAACGCTATGAGGCAAAGGCCGTAAAACCAGACGAAGCGTTTGGCGAACATGGCCTTGAGGACGCCGTCACAAGTGGACACCTGTCCGATCCGCCGGTTAGCCGCATTCTAGCCCCTTAACAGGCTCGAAGTTCAGACATATTCGGTCAGGGCAACGCTCAGCGCGTTAGCAAATCCTAGGGGTGGCCACGACCGAATGCCAACGGGCTCGAGATGCAAGGTGTGAGACTAACCGTGCCGTATTCTTTGCCGGGAAATGCGATGTCGGCGCTCCGTACTACCACCGGATCGTGACGGACACAGTCAACTAGCGAGGCACAAAGACAGTATCGCCATTGCTTGCTGTGGCTCCCGTCGCAGTCACCTGAAGCTTCGCGACGAATCTGTCACCGTGGACTTGGCAATTATGGCGGTATTCATGCGTCCGCCTGGAGCCGGAGTTTAGAACCTGGCCGGTGCTTGTCTCGATGTTCCATGAATAGGTGGCCCCGGGACCAGCATCCACGGCACTGAGCATTACCGTGGCGAAGGGATCTGAGTTGGTATTACATGCAGGATCTAGCCATTGTGTATGTATGGCTGCGTCGGGCGGATCCACCCTGTAGTTGCCAACGAAAATTGTGTCTTCATTCTCAATTGTTCCGGCGGCGGACTGAATTGTTAATTTGGCTATGAATCGATCTCCGTTTGTCTGACAGTTGTGGAGATAGGAATAGACGCGCCCCGCACCTTCCTCAATGAATGCTCTCTCCCACGTTTGGAGTGTCCATTTGTATGTTGCTGCTGAGTCGGAATGTTCTGCGGTTAAGGCGACGTTCGCAGTCGGATCGAGACGCGAGGAACAACCATCCTTCCATTCGGTTTTGATAGCTGCAGATTTCGGAAGGTCGACTCCTTGAGTGGCCGTCACTCGATCTTTGTTCGCACTAGAGTTTGAACCAGGGCTTGGGTTGTCACTTGGCTTGAGCGCTCCAACGAGGACCAGAACAAGACCGGCAGCTACCGAGAAAGCGCCAACACGTCCAAGGAGCACGGTAAGACTACGACGTGCGTCTCGATCCGCCCGACCGCTCTTTCCTGCAGTGGACAGGCTCAGCCACTCTTTGACTCCAAGATTGAAGTCATGGCCTCCAGCGACGAGTGCAGCAAGAAGGATCGCAATTAGGCCAATGGCGACCACAACAACGCCAGTTAGAAGAATCTCGTTCATGTGGGCGGCAAGATAGCACAAACAGTGAGAGCCTTGATCGTACGAGCTAGCGTGACGGACCTGTGACAGTCGGGGGCTGGTTCTTCATAACCAGAAATGCCCCGCCGAGGGGCAGCAAGCGAAGTATTCATTGAGATCCAGACGAATAACAAGGCGGTTTGTGCAATGGAGCTCACAGGAAGACTGCAACCATCAAATGGGATGAGAAGGCCGGTACCTGGCTCACATAGAGTGTGCAAAACGGCACGAGAGTGCCAGGAGGGGTAGCCGAGTGAACTCTTTTCCCATGGGGCAGACTTGGACCATTGGAATCGACCTGTCCGACCGTTTCACGAGCTTCTGCGTCCTGGATGACCAGGGAGAGGTCCAAGAAGAAGGCAAGGTGCGTACCACGCCAGAAGCCTTCTCCCGACGCTTCGCCGGTACAGAGCCTTGCCGGATGGTCATGGAGGTAGGGACGCACTCACCTTGGGCGAGTAAGCTTCTGGCCGGACAGGGCCACGAGGTTCTCGTCGCAAATCCCTGGAAGGTGAAGCTGATCGCTGCGTCGATCACCAAGACTGACCGGTCGGACGCTGAGACGTTAGCTCGCCTTGGTAGAAGCGATCCAAGGCTTCTAAGTCCTGTCGTCCATCGCTCCACCCAGGCTCACGCAGACCTTGAAGTGATCAATGCCCGTAAGGCGCTCGTCGCGTCCCGCAGCCTCCTGATAAATCACGTGCGAGGAGCAGTGAAGCCTTTTGGTACGCGCCTTCCTGGCTGTGACGCTCACTCCTTCCACAAGAAAGTCCCTGAAGCGATTCCTCTTGAGCTGAGCCAGCAATCGACCCTTTGCTCTCGGCGATTGCGACGCTCACCGAGCAAATCTCTGCCACCGATGCTCGCATCGAAGCCTTCGGCCGCGACCGCTATCCCGAGACCACTGTCCTCCGACAGGTGCCAGGTGTCGGGCCACGATCTCCCTCGCCTTCGTCCTGACCCTTGGCGATCCCCACCGATTCAAAGTCATCCGCCAGGTCGGTCCCTATCTCGGCTTGGTTCCTAAACAACGAGATTCGGGACAGCGCTCACCTGAGTTGCGTATCTCAAAGGCGGGCAACAAGTACCTCCGCGAGCTGCTGGTCAACGGCGCCCACTACATTCTTGGGTTCCGCGGGCCAGACAACGACCTACGCCGATGGGGCCTCACTCGAGCCGGGTCAGGGAAGGCGGCAAAGAAGAGAGCAATAGTCGGTGTCGCGCGCAAGCTCGCCGTCCTCCTCCACCGCCTCTGGGTGACTGAAGAGGTCTACGTCCCGGTCAGGTCGGAGGTGGCTGCTGCCTGAACGGACATCGCGATTCGACGAAGCCGCGTACCGGGCGACTGCGAACGATGGTTTGGGCTCCAGCCCGTTATCAAAATTGCAGCGCCTAGCTAATGAAGTACCCCAGTGTGCACCCGTCCCAGAGGGGACCTTGAGAGTGCGGATGGAAACGGGGCAAGGCACGCGGAGTGTTAGGTGGCCACCACGTTGGCCTTGACGGAAGATGGCCTTCTCATGGAAACCATCGTGGCCTTCCGGGATTGACAAGCGCATATATATGCGTATTCTCTCTGCATGCGCCGCAAGCCCGGAACCTTGATCCCGATCGAAGTATCGATCCTTGGCGCTGGCCTTGAGCTTTCTCATCAGGGCCAGGCTGAGTTCCACGGCTACGCCATCGCCAAGGAGATCCGTGAGCGCGAGGCAGCTCGCCGGTTGGCGGCGCAAGGCACCCTCTACCGTGCTCTTGACCGGCTCGAAGGATTAGGTCTACTTGAAAGCAGGCTCGAAGAACCCGACGTCGCCGCCGCGGGGAACAGACCGCGCCGACGCCTATACAAGGTGACGGCGCTGGGTGAGCGGGCGTATGCCGCGGCTCCCCAGGCGGCACAGGCTTTGAGGGGCGAGTTCCGGAAGGGCACGGCTCCGGCGTGAGCGCGACCTTCCAATCACCGACACCGGGTATCGCGGCAGGGCTGGTCCTGATTTGGGTCCACGTCTATACCGCTGGGCTGCCGGGACGCAGCCGCGAGCAGCGCGTCGGCCAGATTGTCTCTGACCTCTGGGAACATCATTCCGACCGATTGGGAGAGGGTGCCAGCCCGGCCTTGATCGGACTTGAGGCACTCGGTCGCGCTGCGCGTGGCGTGGCGGCCGACCTGTTCTGGCGTGTTCAACTGGAGGGACCTCAAGTGCAACTAAACATTCCCCTTGAACGACTGGGCGGCGCCTGTCTACTCATCCTCGTCGCTGCAGTCATGCTGAGCCTGAACGTTTCCGGGTACGACCCGGCCGTCGACGGTTTTGACACCGAGCTCCGGCGCCTCGCTCAAATCGAGGGCTGGCAGACGGGTCTGTACACGGCCCTCCAGGTGCTTTCCGGCATTGGGATGCTTGCCGGCGCTGTCGTCCTTTACCTGGCGCTCAGGCGTTATTCCGCAACGCAAGCCATCCTGGCTGCAGTAGCCCTGGCAGCCGCCGGGCTCATGGTGATGGTCAATTCGACGCTCTACGCGACGGCTGCGGGGCTCGCGGACGAATACGTGGCGGCCACTCCCGAACATCGCGACGCAGTCCTGACGGTTGCGCGCGCCTTCGTGCTCACGCTGACCACAACCGTCCTTGTCATGGCGGTGATGCTAGCGCTCGGCGTATATGGCTTTGCGATCATCGCTGCTCGTCATCATCTCGTGCCGGGCTGGCTCAACTTCGTTGCCTGCGGCAGCGTCGTCGCGATGGGGGTAGCCATGGTGACGGACTTGGTAGCCGACAGCGACATTACCTGGCTCTCCTTCGTCCTTTTCCTCGGTCTCCTGCTCCTCTGGTTGATCGTCGCTGGCGTCTGGCTACTCTTCGGCGGCTCTCGGCCCTTGCCGGGTTCATCTGCGCAGGCGCCAAGTATCGCGTCATCTGGGAGCGGCTAGCTTGCGACTCAGACGCGTGACTGTGCTTGTCGTTTTGTTATCTCTCTCCGCCGTCCTGTCTGCATGCGGAAGCGACGACAGCGGTACCGAGCCCGTCCACTTTCAGCGGGTCGAGGCGGAACTGATCTCGACGTCCATGAATCCGGGCATGGTCCGACCCGGCTTAACGCGGGACGATGTCGCCTTCTATGGACGCGCGAACCGTGACGAGACCTCCAACACCCTCCTCCTCTCTTTGCGAACACAAGACGATCTGGTCTGGGTGTCGCTCGAGGTCTACGAAATCAACGCGCGAAAGCGTCACGCTCTCGACTCGGAGACTCATGGACGCCTCACCCTGCTCTTGGGTGAAACCTGCGACGGCGCCATGGGCGACCTGCTTGGCGCTGGCTGCCGCTGGTACAGCTCTGACTTCTACGAGAAAGACTGTTCAGTGGGAATCGAGCGAGCGTCCAGGCAGGAAGTCTCCGGCCGTGTAGTCTGCGGCGCCCTCGGAGCCAACTGCTCGTCTGGAACAGGCAGCAGATCGACCGATGGCGCTTGCTCGGACGGGGAGCGTCTAGAAACGATCAGCCTGTCGATGCGATTTCAGCTGAGTGACTCAATCGACGTAAGCAAGCTTTCCACGACCCGGTAAACAGGCAATCGGGACAAGACACGATCAGAATGGGATGAGAAGGCCAGTTGCCAGCCCTGCGTACAGTGGGGCAAATCGGCACCACAGCGCCCAAGGAGGTAACTCAAGTTGGCGACTTCTCAAACGCGGCACCTGCCCTAACCGTTGGCATCGACCTCTCTGATCGTTTCACCAGTTTCTGTGTTCTCGATCAGCAGGGGGAAATCCTTGAGGAGGGAAGAGTTCGGACGACTCCCGAAGCGTTCCTCCGGCGCTTCTCCTCGGAGGACCGTTCTCGGGTAGTGATGGAGGTCGGAACCCATTCCCCCTGGGCCAGCAGATTGATGTCTGAGCTTGGTCCAAGGCCGGCAACAAGTACCTCAGGCAGCTGCTAGTTAATGGAGCGCACTACATTCTTGGATACAGAGGCCCGGACTCGGACCTTCGCAGGTGGGGCCTCCGACATGCCGCCGATGGCAAGACCGCCAAGAAACGAGCGATCATCGGAGTCGCCAGACGCTTGGCAGTATTACTCCACCGCCTTTGGGTTACAGGTGAGGTCTACATTCCATTAAGGTCGGGGTCACTGGCAGCCTAGAAGTCTCTTTCGGAAACGCCGCGTACGGGACGACTGCGGACAATTGTTTGGGGCTTCAGACCCCGAGATCAAATTTGCAGCGTCCAGCCAGGAAGTACCCCACTGTGCACCGGGCCCTCTGGGCCAAGAAGAGTGCGGATGGAAACAGGGTCTGGATTTCGCGACGGGAGCACCGGCCACCACGTTGGCCATTGACGTGTTAAGGCCTTCTCATGGAAACAATAGTCGTGGCGATTCGGAGAGTCGTTTTCAGTTCAAGTAGCAAATGATGTGATCGATCAGCAATGGTTCTAGCCTCGGACTCTCGTTCGGCAGACACATCGCAGCGCGATTGACAGACTCTTCGGAGCGATCGAGAATCCTGAACTACTGACTGCACAGTGGGCACTTGCATTTCGGGAGGTGAAGCAATGACTCAGGCGGCAACACGTTGGAGGCTTCAAGGCGATTACTTCGAAAACTGCAACTGTGACTTCCTCTGCCCCTGTTTGTTCGCTCCCGGAGGGCCTCTTACCGCACTGCCGACCGAGGGCTACTGCGACGTGATGCTGGCTGTGCACATTGATCGCGGCAGCTACGGACAAGTCTCACTCGACGGGCTCAACGCGGTCATCGCCGCGCATGCCGAGGGCTCAATGGGGGCCGGAGGCTGGAAGGTCGGCCTCTATCTCGACGAGAAGGCTAACGAAGACCAGCGGTCGGCTCTCGGCGCAATCCTGTCGGGCAACGAGGGTGGCCCGATGGCGGCTTTTGCACCGCTGATTGGTGAGATTCTCGGCATGAAGTACGTCCCAATTACCTTTAACAAGGACGGGAAGCGACGCTCTGTCGAGATCCCTGGTGTGGCCCAGATGGCCGTCACGGGCATTCCGAGCATGAAGCCGGATGCCGAGGTGTGGGTTGATGCCGGCCACCCCTTTAGTCCAGATCGGCTTTCCTTGGCGACCGGAGAACAGGGCAGCACATACACCGACTACGGCATGAGATGGGACAACTCTGGCAAGAACGGTCACTACGCTTCAATTTCCTGGTCTAATTAGAGTCGCCTCAGCCAAAGACCAGAAACGCGTGGCCACTCAACTGCTTAGCCGGGACAGAAACTTCATACTCGTTTTGCTCATCGCGCTCGCGATCGCCGCCTGGGCGCTCGTGATATGGCAAGCAGACAGCGTGGAAACATCCTCTTCCATGTCAATGAACGATGCCTCACAGTCAGGCACTGGTCCCGACTCAATGGCCGCTGCGACATTCAGCATGAGTACCGAACAGGCATCTATGGATGACATGCCCGAAGCGGGCAGTGGCGCGCCAAGCTCAGTGATGGCTGAGATGAGCATGGGCCTGACCATGAACATGAGCGCGGCTCTGTTCCTTGGCGTCTGGATAGCGATGATGGTCGCGATGATGTTTCCGACTGCCGCACCGATGATCCTTGCATTCGCCAGAATTCAAGGATCAAGAGAGGCAAAGGGCCAGGTCTTTGTGCCGACCTGGCTGTTCATTTTCGCCTACCTCACTCTCTGGTCAGCAATGGGTATGCTCGCCTTCTTAGGGGCATCGACTGCCGATAGCCTTGCAGAAGACTCGGCCTGGCTGTTGGACAACGCTGGGCGCATTGGCGGGGCTGTTTTGATCATCGCGGGCCTGTATCAGCTCTCACCCTGGAAGAACAGATGCCTCGTACAGTGCCGAACTCCCATGGGCTTCATAATGACTCGCTGGAAGGAAGGCCGATTCGGTGCTGTTCGAATGGGCCTCGAACACGGCGCCTATTGCCTCGGTTGCTGCTGGTTTCTGTTCGTGATTCTCTTCCCACTTGGCATGATGAACGTTGCCGCATTGGCACTGGTTACGCTTCTCATATTCGCCGAAAAGGCTCTCGCCATTGGAGAAAGAGTGGCCCGATTCGCCGCTGTCGGCCTAATCGGCTATGGAGCCCTGGTAATGATCGCATTGCCCGGTGCGCTGCCGACCAGCATGACAATCTAGGCTAGGCCCCAGCGACACACCTTGGGCTTCACGATGACATCATCGTGTGAACGTGGCGCTCAACGTCAGTCTGATTGCCTAGGAATCACTTTGCTAACCTGGCGAGGCATGCCCTAGGATGCTCAAGCAGCGCTGCTGCTGGCTCCGAGAGGTTGAAGGAAACAACATGCCAACTATCATTGGGCACCATGATGTCAAGGACACCAAGCACTGGCTCGCTTCACCCAAGCGGGAAGAAATCTTCGGCCCGCTCGGCGTCACCAACATCCGGACGTTTGTCGATCCCGAGAACCCGACAAGAGTAGCGGTCCTCATGGACGTGGCAGACCTCGATGCCTTGAAGGCTTTTATGGAGACTCAGGCGGCGGCCGCCGCGATGGAGCATGACGGCGTGCTGGCTGAGACGCTGGTAATGCTCGTTGAAGCCAGGGACCTTCCATAATCTGGGGCTCCAAGGCAGTGAGTCTCTAAGAAACACTCGTTCTCATCAGTAACACCGATGTTCTGAGATGTTCTAGCCGCGGTTAACACGATCAAACGGTCGGTTAGTCAGTTGTTAAATGACATGACATCAGGTCCCCGGCGCTCGTACTGCTGCAGCTTTGCCTGGTGCGAGTTGACGCCCTAGACTCACGGCAGTCTGTCTGGATCCGGGGAACTGTTCATGCGCAGAGAAGCAGCTGTGGCTTTGACGCGGGTGGCTCTTTGACCTCCGAGAAGGTCGCAATGGCCGAGGACGCGGCGCTTGCCGCCGGCACGGCTCCCTTCGACAATACTCCGACCCTCATAGTCGCCGCTTCTGTCGGCATCACCACGATGGCCTTCAACTGCTGGTGGCCCTTCCTCCCCCTGTATGCGAGAGAACTCGGGGCGACCAGCGACGCCAGCGCCCTGTTCTGGGTCGCGATCGCGACCACGGTACAGGGCATCGCCCGCCTCACCACTGGACCGATCTGGGGAGTGATGTCGGATCGCTACGGGCGTAAAGCGATGTTCCTGCGGGCACTATTTCTTTCGAGCGTAGTCGGCGCGACGGCGGCCGTCCTTACCGCTCCGTGGCAGCTCGTCATTCCGCTGGGCCTGGCCGGGTTGTTCTCAGGGTTCAATCCGGCCGCCACTGCCCTGGTCAGCGTCAGCGTGCCGGATTCGCGCCTCAACGCCAGTTTGAGCACCGTTACCAGCAGCCAGTACATCGGCACCACCCTCGGTCCTGCTTTCGGCGCCCTCCTGGCCATCTCCTTCGACTACCGCGCGTCGATCCTCATCGCGTCGGTCATTCCTCTGATCTCAGGCGTCGTGGTCATGCTCCTGGTGCCGCGTGATGAGACCGCCGTGACGAAGCGGAGCAAGGACGAACAAGCCTCGAAGCTGGAACCGTTCAGGCCTGGGTTCCAGTTCTGGGTCGCGATCGTCATCTACTTCATGATCTTCGCCCTTAACCAGCTGACAAGGCTGGCATCGCCGATTTCACTCAAGCAGATCGAGGGCAGCGACGATGTGGCGGGCCTCGTGGGTCTCCTGTTCTCGCTCGCCGGCCTCGTCAGTGCCGTCAGTGTGCTGTTCCTCGCCCCACGCGTCTTCGGCACCGGACGGATGGCAACCGGCATTGCGATCGCGTTCGTCTTTGCCGCTGCCGGCCACTTGCTCCTTGCCTTCGCCGGCACCGCGGCGCTGTATTTCCTGGGGTTCCTCATGATCGGCATGGTGATGTCGGCGATGACCCCCACCACGAGTACGCTCATCGCTGCGAATGCCAGCCGTGCTCGTCGGGGCACCGCCTTTGGCATCGCCAGCAGCTTCCAGGCCATCGCCCTCGCGATCGGTCCTATTGGCGCCGCGGTCTTCGCCGCTGTCTCGCTGGAGGCGGGATTCATCGGCCTCGCCGCCATGCTCGTCGTGCTGGCGGTCCTGGTCCGACTCACCTTGCGGGAGCCCAACCTGTCCGGCGTCTAATTCGCACGGCTGGCCTGTGACCCGCCTCCCCCTGACAGCTCCTGAATCTGTGCAATCGATACTTTAGTCTTTGGATTTAGTGTTGGCGAGAGAAGTTATTAGTGTAGGCTAATGCCGTTATTCATTGGTAACTCCATCGAGCTGTAACTATCCGCTCAGGCATCCAGTTCTTGAAGGGGAGCTTCGAGGGTATGAAGAAACGATTGATTGCGGCCGTCGCGGTTGCCGCACTGTCGCTGACGTTGGCAGCGTGCGGTGGCGACGATGACGATTCGGACGGCACCGGCGGCACCGGCGCAGCTTCTTCCGGAGGCGGCACGCCCGCGACGCTGAAGCTGG
>Ga0247825_10001850_pt1 | contig 13984 bp, 12 predicted proteins | sample 13C_Vanillin_Day_FD_194413 | JGI IMG/M metagenome (GOLD analysis project Ga0247825, IMG submission 194413) | Soil microbial communities from agricultural site in Penn Yan, New York, United States - 13C_Vanillin_Day48 | ecosystem: Environmental > Terrestrial > Soil > Agricultural land | place...
ATGCGCCGGCGCAAGTCGGCGCTGATCGACGGCGCCGGCGACGACGCGCGCGATCTCAGCGAGCACATGGTGAGGTGCCTGGGCCGCCAGGCGGTCGACGCGGCAGCGTGAGGGTCGGCTTCGTCGGGCTAGGCAAGATGGGAAGCGCGATGGCCGCGCGGCTCCTCGATGCCGGCCATTCGCTCGTCGTCTTCAACCGATCACCGTCTTCTTCGAAGGCATTCGAGGGGAAGGCAAGCGTCGCGCGCCACCCCCGCGAAACGCTGCAAAGCGACGTCGTCATCACGATGCTGGCGGACGATGCGGCGGTGGATACGGTATGGACGGGGCTCGAGCTCCCCGCGAATACGGTCCACCTCAACATGGCGACCGTCAGCGTCGGCCTTGCGCGGCGCTTCGCCGCGCGCCAGAAACGCTACGTCGCCGCACCGGTGTTCGGCCGCCCCGCGGCCGCGGCGAAGGGCGAGCTAGACCTCATCGTCGCCGGGCCGCAAGACGCGCTCTCAAAATGCCAAGTCTTGTTTGGCGTGCTGGGCAAGCAGACGTTCGTCGTCGGCGAGGAACCGGCGCAGGCGAATGCCGTGAAGATCGCGCGCAATTTCCTGCTGTCGACCGTAATCGAGGGGCTGGGTGAAGCCATTTCACTCGCCCGCGCCTGCGGCGTTTCCGCCGAGGAGTTCGTGCGGGTGATCACCAGCACGTCGCTCGCCGCACCGGCCTACAAGAGCTACGGCAAGCTGATGGTGGAGCGCACCTACGAGCCGGCGCAGTTCAGCATGGAGCTCGGGCTGAAGGACGTGGAGCTGGCGCTCGCCACCGCGCGCGAGGCAGGCGCACCGTTACCGGGTGCGGACCTGATCCGACAGCACTTGATCTCCGCCATCCACGCAGGACACAAAGAGAAGGATTGGGCCGGCCTGGTCGAATTGGCCAGCAAGCGCTGACGCAGTGTTTTGCGCCGCGCGGTTGACACTCGCTGATAGGCGATGGCACGCTGGCTTCAATCGCACGGGGAGGTGCTTGCCATGTTCATTCGCGTCCGTTCCGGGGTCTCGCTGGTCGCTGCGCTGTGCACGTTCTCGCTTTCGGCGGCCTTCGCCGCGCCGCCGGAACATACCCCGACGCACGCGAGGATCGACGCGGACAGCATTTTCATCAACGGCAAGGTCATCACGATGGACGATTCCAGCCGCAAGACGCGGATCGTGCAGGCCTTCGCGATCAAGGACGGGCGCTTCATCGCCGCCGGATCCAACGGCGAGGCGATGCGCCACAAAGGTCGAGATACGCGCGTGGTCGACCTCCTGGGCCGCACGGTGCTGCCCGGCCTGTCGGACGGGCACTTCCACGGCATCCATGGCGGGCCGGGCGTCGATCTGTCGACGGCGCGCAGCCTGCAGGACGTCTTCGACGCGGTGTCCGCCCGGGCGCTCATCACGCCCGCGGGTGATTTCATCATCAGCAACAGCGACTGGCACGAGGCGCAGCTGCAGGAGCAGCGCCTGCCGCTCGCGAGCGAGCTCGACATCGCCGCGCCGAACAACCCCGTCGTCCTCGTGCGCGGCGGGCACAGCTACATCCTGAACAACGTGGCGCTGCAGCGCTTCAACATCACCCCCGCAACCCCGGTGCCGGCGGGCGGCGCGATTCCGCGCACGCCGGAAGGCGACCTGACCGGCGAGCTCATCGACACCGCAAAAAACCTCGTGCAGCTGCCGCCGTCACCGCCGCAGACGCCCGAGCAGCAGCGGCAGGCGCTCCTCGACGTCCAGAGCCACATGAACGCCCACGGCGTCACGCAGCTGCGCATGGCGAGCAGCAACGTGCCGACCTACCGCCGCTGGCAGGCGCTGCGCGACGAAGGCGCGATCAGCCTGCGCGTGTCCTTCCTTTTCCGGCCCGGAAACAGCGCTACTGCGGTCAACAACTTCATCGCGACGCAGGGCGTGACTCTGGACGAAGGCGACGAGTGGCTGAAAGTCGTCGGCTTCAAGTTCGGCGTCGATGGCGGCTTCGAGGGCGGCCTGATGCGCGAACCGTACGTCGAGCCTTTCGGCCTGGGCGGCACGTATTTCGGCCTGCAGACAGTGCAGACGCAGGCATACATCGATGCGTTGAAGGCGGTGGCGCGCAACGGCTGGCGTGCGGCAACGCACGCTGTGGGCGATGCCGCGATCGATCTGGTTCTCGAGGCGTACCGGCAGGCGCACGTCGAGGCGCCCTACGCGAAAGGACAGTGGGTAATCGAGCACGCCTTTGTGGCGAAGCCCGATCACTTCCCGAAGATCCGCGAGCTCGGTCTGGTGCTGTCGGTGCAGGATCACCTGTACGTCGCCGGCCCCTCGCTGAGGAAGATGTGGGGCGATCACCGTGCAGAAAACGTGACGCCGGTGAGGACCTACCTCGACCAGGGCTTCCTGCTTGCAGGCGGCACCGATGCGCCGGTCATACCGACGAATCCGTGGTGGGCGATGTACCACTTCATCACGCGCGACACCATCACCGGCGGCGTGTTCGGGCCGCAGGAGCGGGTCCTGAACCGCGAGGACGTACTGCGCCTCTTCACCCTCAACTACGCGCGCCTGATCCACGAAGAAGACAGCAAGGGCTCCATTTCCCCGGGCAAGTGGGCCGACTTCGTGATTGCTTCGGGGGATTTCCTCTCGGTGCCGATGGGGGATCTGGACGACATGACCGCACTCGCAACCTACGTGGGCGGAAAGCGCGTGTACCTCGCGCCGCAGATGCAGCCGGGCGATTTCTAGCATCAGGCCGCGCACCCTAGCTCTCGCCGGCCTCTTCGCCGTGCTCGCCGCTGCACCCGCGGCGGCCGATACGCGGATCGCCTTCGTCGCCGCCCTCTCGGGTCCGGCGGCCGCGGCCGGCCGCGACCAGCGCGACGGCTTCCTGCTCGCCGTGGCCGAGCAGCATGGCCGCCTCGGCGGGGTTCCGGTGCGCGTGTCGCAGCTCGACGATCGAGGCGATTCAGAGCGCGCCGCGGCAATCGGCGAAAGCCTGCTCGCCGAAGGCGTTCGCTATGTCACCGGGCTGACCACGAGCGGCAGCGCATTGGCCCTGCAGCGCAAGCTGCAAGGCAAGCCCGTGGTGATTGTCTCCTCCGGCGCTGGCCCCGCTTCCCTTGCCGGTTCGCGTTGCTCGCGCAATTTTTTCTCCAGCGCGTCGCCCGACGATGCGGTGCATGAGAACGCCGGCGCCATCGCGCGCGCGCGCCGCTATCAAAAAGTAGCCCTGGTTGGCCCGCCTGGATCCCGTAAGGCCATCGAAGCCGCCTTTCGGCGGCAATACCGCGGCGAGCTCCTGTCCGTCTCCTCCCAAGAAGATATCCGCCGCAACCCGCCCGACGCGGTGTATGTCGCGCTGCGCGGGCAGCAAATGCGGTCTTTCCTCAGCGCTTACGAGCAAGCCGGTTTTTTCCATCGCATACCGGTCATCGCGGCGCGCGTGGAACCCGAAGTGCTTCAAGCGCTCGGCCCCGACTACGCCGGCCTCATCGTCTCGGTACGGTGGGCCGCCGGCATGCAAGCCGAGGCATCCGCCCGCTTCGTCGAGGCCTTCAATGCACGCTACGGGCGCGCGCCATCCAGCCATGCCATGCAGGCTTACGACGCCGCACAGCTTCTTTCGGCGGCGTTCCGCGCCGCGGGCGGAACGTCTGCTGCTCCAACCGCGGTTGCCAAAGCGCTATCGAATGTGCAAGTCCAGGGGGTCGCCGGTCCCATTCGCCTCGCCGCCAATGGCTTTGCGCTTGCCAACTGGCATGCCTGGGAGGTATTCAACGAATCGTCCGGTACGCCGTACCTGGTCGCGCGGGAGCGCACGCTGGAGGAGTATGCCGGCCCGCGGGTCGGCAGCTGCCGCGGCAAAAGCGGTTAGAAAACCCGGTTGAACCAGAGGAGCGAGAGCAGCGCGGAGATGAGCGCGGCGAGCGCGGCGGCGGCGGCGAAGAGCGCCGTGATCTCGGTCTCCTTCTTCTCCATCACGAAGCGCGAATTGAGCGACTGGTAGACTTTCTTCAGGTCAGGCGCCGTGCCGGCGTAGAAATACTCGGCGCCGGTGATCTTGGCGATGCCCTTGAGCGTTTCCTCGTCCAGGCGCACGCGCATCGACCAGCCTTCGCCCACCAGGATCTCGCCATTCGGCGTGCCGATGCCCACGGTGAACACCCGCACGCCGCGCTCGGCGGCCATGCGCGCCGCTTCGAGCGGGTCGGGGCCGGTGGTCGGCTGGCCGTCGGAGAGCAGGATGATGGCGGCGGAAGCGTAGGAGCCAGGCGGAGCCGCCGCAGGCTTGTCGGCCTTCTTCGCCGCCGATTTCGCCTGGTCGCCGCGCGGGTTCGACCCGCGCAGGTCGAACTCCGCGTCCGGGAAAATCGCCTTGAGGGCGACGAGTATCCCGCTGCCGATGGCGGTGGCGCGCTGCAGCTGGAAGCGGTCGATGGCGGTGATCAGGTCCTGGCGGTTCTGCGTCGGCGCCTGCACCAGCGAGGCGGTGCCGGCGAACGCCACGATGCCGATGCGCGTGCTGCGCGGCGTCTCGTTGACGAAGGTCTTCGCCGCGATCTGGGCCGCGGTCAGGCGATCGGGCTCGACGTCCTTGGCGCGCATGCTGCCCGACACGTCCATCGACAGGATCACGGTCTCGTGCTGCGAAGGCAGCTGCACCACGGCTGCCGGCCGCGCGATGGCGGTGATCATGAGTGCGAGCGACACGAGGAACAGCAGCGGCGGCAGGTGGCGCCTGATGCGCTGCCCCGCGCCCATGGCCTCCTTCACCATGTTGAGGCTGGCGTAGCGCATCGCCGCCTTGCGCTTGCGCCTGAGGATGGCGATATACACCGCCACGAGCAGGGGCAGCGCAAGGAGCAGCCACAGGAACTCGGGCCACAGGAACGTCATGCCATGGTCCTCAGGTGCCGCAACCCGCCCGCCGCGCCGCGTGCGGCGCCTCCGCCAAGCTGCGTGCGGCGCTTGCGCAGCTCGGCGAAGCGCACGATGGCGTCCGCCAGGTCATCGTCCGTGGCGAGCTCGAGCGCGTCCACGCCGGCGTCGCGGAAGGCACCGCGCAGCTCGTCCTCGCGCTTGCGCGCCAGCTCGGCGAAGCGCTTGCGGAAGCCGCGGTCGTGGGAGTCGATGAAGAGCTGCTCGCCGGTCTCGGCGTCCTGCATGACTAACAGGCCTATGTCGGGCAGCTCCATCTCGAGCGGATCGTACAGCCGTACCGCGAGCACCTCGTGCCGCCGCGCGAGCAGCGACAGGGGCTTGGCCCAGCCGGGCGCGCTGATGAAGTCGGACACCACGAACACCAGCGAGCGCCGCTTCACGATCTGGAAGGCGCTGTGCAGCAGCTCCTCCAGGCGCGTGCCGGAGGAGCGCTCGAGCTGCGGGCGCTCGCTCATGCGGTTGAGGAGGTGCAGCACGTGGCGCCGGCCGGTGCGCGCGGGGATCACGGTGTCGACCTTGTCGCCGTAGAACAGCGCGCCCACGCGGTTGCCGTGGCGCGTGAGGAGCCGCGCCAGCACGGCGACGAACTCGGCCGCCACCGAGCGCTTGCGCACCGTGCCGGAGCCGAAGTCCACCGACGGCGACAGGTCGAGCAGGAACCAGGCGTTGATCTCCCGGTCCTCGTTGTACTCCCGCACGTAGGGCGTCTGCAGGCGCGCGGTGACGTTCCAGTCGATGTGCCGCACGTCGTCGTGGTACTGGTACTCGCGCAGGTCCGCGAGGTCGAGGCCGAAGCCGCGGAAGAGGGTGCGGTAATTGCCCTGCAGCAGGCCGTCGAGCCGGCGGATCACCGTCCACTCGAGCTTGCGCAGGAGCTTTTCCGGGCCCCGCAGGGGACCTTCCTTATGCCCCTGCCGCGGCTCGGACATGTTCGAGGGGCTTCTGCGGCGCCGGGATCTGCTGCATGACGCGCTGGATGACCTGGTCGGGCGACAGGGCGTCGGTCAGCGCTTCGTACGACAGCACCAGGCGGTGGCGCAGCACGTCGGGCGCGAGGTCGGCGACGTCTTCGGGCAGCACGTAGGCGCGGCCCCGCAGGTGGGCCAGCGCGCGCGCCGCCTCGATCATGTGGATCGAGGCGCGCGGGCTTGCGCCGAAGGTGATGTAGCGCGAGAGGTCCTTGATGCCGAACTGCTCGGGATCGCGCGTGGCGGCGGCCAGACGCACCGCGTACTGGATGAGCGAGGGATCGACGTAGGAGTTGCGGCATTCGCGCTGCAACGCCGAAAGCTGCTCGGTGGTGGCGACCTCCGCCACTTCCAGCGCGGCGCCGGTGACGCGCTCGACGATGACGAATTCCTCTTCCTCGGTGGGGTAGCCGACCAGCACCTTCATCATGAAGCGGTCGACCTGCGCCTCGGGCAGCGGATAGGTGCCTTCGGTCTCGATCGGGTTCTGCGTGGCCATCACCAGGAACGGCTCGGGCACCTTGTGGGTCTGCCCGGCGATGGTTACCTGGCGCTCCTGCATCACCTCGAGCAGCGCGCTCTGCACCTTGGCCGGGGCGCGGTTGATCTCGTCGGCGAGCAGCAGGTTGCAGAACACCGGACCGAGCGCGGTGCTGAAGTCGCCGGTCTTCTGGCTGTAGATGCGCGTGCCCACGAGGTCGGCGGGCACCAGGTCGGGGGTGAACTGGATGCGGCGGAACACGCCGCGCACCGTGCGCGCGAGCGTCTTCACCGTCAGGGTCTTGGCGAGGCCGGGCACGCCCTCGACCAGCAGGTGCCCCTGCGCGAGCATCGCCACGAGCACGCGCTCGAGGAAATGGTCCTGGCCGACGACGACTTTCTTCACCTCATAGAGCACGCGCTCCATGAGCGTAGTGACCTCCCGATTCATTCTCTTTATCTCCATCAGAACGGCGACAGGCCGACCGCGCCCGCGGCCGACTCTATCGGCACGGCGAAGCCGATGCCGATGAAAACGCGGTGCTCGGTGGGGTTGAGCAGCCCGGTGACGATGCCCACTACCTCGCCTTCGGCGGTCACCAGCGGGCCCCCGGAATTGCCCGGATTGGCCGCGGCATCGAACTGGATCAGGTTGGTCAGCACGCGCTTGCCCTCGGGCGAGCGGTACTCGCGGCGCAGTCCGGATACCACGCCCGACGACACGGAAGGGCCGATGCCGAACGGAAAGCCGACTGCCATCACGTCGTCGCCCATCGCCAGGTCTTGCGTCGATCGCATGGTCGCGGCGACCAGGTCGTCGGGAATCGTCTTTGCCTGGAGCACGGCCAGATCCTGCTCGGGCTGCAGGCCGATCACCGACGCCTCGGACTCCAGCCCGTCGGCGAACTCGAGCAGGAGCTTCGGCGCCCCGGCCACCACGTGCAGGTTGGTGAGGATGATGCCGTTGTCGACGATCACCACGCCGGTGCCGACGCTCTGCTCGACCTCTTCGCCCATCTCGTCCTTGCCCATGCCGCGCACGCGCACCACCGAGGGGCGAATCACCTCGAAGGCTTTCGACATGCGCGAAGGCAGCGTGTTGTTCTCGAGCGTGCGCATCACCGCGGCGTCGATGTCCTCCTGCGTGAGCGCGCGCGGCGGCACCGGCCAGGCGAAGTAGAGCAGCGCGGCAATACCGGCGAGCGCCAGGCCGGCGAGCGTGTTGCGCCAATGAAGCCATTTCTTGCGACGCGGAGGTACGACCGGCTCGGGCGCAGGAGGAGGCGTGTTTCGCTCGCCCGACGGGCGGGGGCGGCGTGACCTGCTATAAAGCGTTGCTTTCCTCACTGGCTCTCAGTCGACTCCAAATCGCCGCGACAGTTCCGCCTGCCGATGAACCGGATACCAACAACGCACGTAGGCAGCCTCATCCGGCCCCCCGAGCTCCTGCAGTTTATCCGCCTGAAGCAAAATGGTCAGCCCTACGACGCGCCGGCGTATGAAAGCTCGCTGAAAGCTGCGGTCGCCGACGTCGTCCGGCGCCAGGCGCAGGCCGGCATCGACCTCCCCAGCGACGGCGAGTTCGGCAAGTCGATCAGCTGGTCGCAGTACGCCCTCGAGCGGCTGTCGGGGTTCGAGCGCCGTCCCGCCCGCGCCGGGGAGCACGGCTCGACGCGGGGCGCCGACCGGGCTCGCTTCGCCGAGTTCTACCGCGAGCTGGATGCCGCGGACGGTCCGCCGGCGCAGGTCGGCGTCGCGGCCGGGCAAGCGGTGTGCGTGGGGCCGGTTGCCTACACCGGCCAGGCGGAAGTCGGGCGCGACATCGGCAACTTCAAGGCCGCGCTGCACCAGGCGGGCCTCGCGCAGGGCTTCCTGCCGGTGGCTGCGCCTTCGAGCGTCATCCCGGACCGCATCAACGAGTACTACAGGTCGGACGAGGAGCTGCTGTTCGCCATTGCCGAGGCGATGCGCGCGGAGTATCGCGCCATCGTGGACGCGGGCCTGCTGCTGCAGCTCGACGACGCGCGCCTCGCGGTGACCTACGACCGCATGGTGCCGCCGGCGAGCCTCGCCGATTACCGGAAGTGGGCCGGGCTGCAGGTGGAGGCGATCAACCATGCGCTTCACGGCATTCCGGAGCAGCGCGTGCGCTACCACGTGTGCTGGGGAAGCTGGCCGGGGCCGCACACCACCGACGTGCCGCTAAAGGATATTGCCGACCTGGTGCTGAAGGTGAAGGCCGGCACCTACCTCATCGAGGGCGCCAATCCGCGCCACGACCACGAATGGCGCGTGTGGCAGGACGTCAAGCTGCCCGAAGGCAAGGCGCTGGCCCCGGGCGTAATCAGCCACGCCACCAACGTGGTGGAGCACCCGGAGCTCGTGGCGCAGCGCCTGGTGCGGCTGGCGCAGCTCGTGGGCCCGGAGAACGTGCTCGCCAGCACCGACTGCGGCTTCGCCCAGGGCCCGTTCCACCGCCGCGTTCATCCCTCCATCATGTGGGCGAAACTCGAGGCGCTCGCTGAAGGCGCGCGGATCGCTTCGCAGGCGGTGTAGAGAAATCGAATTCGCTTTCGGGCTCCCGCCCGGAAACGATGTCCGCCAAGGCGCGCGCGCTGCCGCACGAATGCGTCCAGCCGAGCGTGCCGTGTCCCGTGTTGAGGAACAGGTTGGGGTATCGCGTGCCGCCGATGTAGGGCACGTTCGACGGCGTCGCCGGGCGCAGGCCGGTCCAGAACTCGGCGCGCGCCGCGTCGCCGGCACCGGGGAACAGCTCTTCCGTGCGGCGCAGCAGCGCGCGGCAGCGCGCCTCGTTGAGCGCCGTGTTGTAGCCGTTCAGCTCGGCGGTTCCGGCGATGCGCAGCCGATCGCCCAGGCGGGAGAACACCAGCTTGTACTCGTCGTCGGTGAGCGAGACCGAGAACGCCCTGGCCGCGTCCTTCACCGGCATCGTGGCCGAGTAGCCTTTCGCGGGATAGATGTCGAGGTCGATGCCGACCGGCCGCGTCAGCAGCGGGCTGTAGGCGCCGAGGCTTACGACGTACGCATCCGCCCTCAGCATCTCGCCTTCGACGTGAACGCCGTCGATGCGCCCGCCCGCCTTGAGCAGGCCAAGCACGTTCCTCTGCAGGAAGCGAACGCCGCGCTCCGCGGCGAGCGCGGCAAGCCGCTGCGTGAACTTGTGCGCGTCGCCGGATTCGTCGGAGGTGGTCATGCTGCCGCCCACAAGAAGCTTTCTTGAAAAGGCAAGCGCAGGTTCTATGCTGACGCACTGATCCGGCGACACGATCTCGATATCGCAGCCGTGCTCGCGCATCACGCGCGCCGGCTCGAGCGCGGCGTCGAGCTCCGCCTGGCGGGTGTAGAAGTGCAGGATGCCGCGCGTCAGCTGGTCGTACTCGATGCCGGTTTCCGCGCGCAGCGACTGCAGCGTGGCGCGGCTGTAGAGGCCGAGCGTGACGATCTGCCGGATATTGCGGCGGGTGCGCGCGGGCATGCATTCGCGCAGGAACGACAATCCCCAGAGCCATTGGCGCAGATCCGGCCGCAGGCGGAACAATAGCGGCGCATCTTCCTGCGCAAGCCACTTCAGCGCCTTGAGCGGCGCCGAGGGATTGGCCCACGGCTCGGCATGAGACACGGAGATCTGTCCGCCGTTGGCGAACGAGGTTTCGAGGCCGGCGCCCGGCTGGCGATCCACGACGGTTACTTCGTGGCCGGACTTGTTGAGAAACCAGGCAGTGGTGACGCCGATCACGCCGGCGCCGAGTACCAGGACTTTCATAGAGGCTCCTTGGACGATGGATGCCGCTCCCGCTGTCCTTGGAACCTGAGAGATTCGGCCAACGGCCTTGATCCTGCCGTTGTGCCTTGCTCCTTCGGTGAGCGGATCGCTTGCGGATCCGCTGCTCTCCAGTATCGGCTGATTGTCCGCGCCAGTCCGGGTGCCTGAGCGGTTATGGGAGATTTCGCCTTCGGCGGCGCTGCCCGGCTGCTGCAGCGACTCTCCTGGTACGGACAGCCCATAGTTTAAATGAAAACGGCCGCCCTCGGCGGCCGTCCTCACGATGCACGAACGCGGCGGCTACTTCGTCGTGCCGGTCGCGCCGCCGGAGGCTCCCGATGTGCCGCCGGTTGCCGGCGAGCCTGCTCCGCCCGCCACTTCACGCGTGCCGCGCACCTCGATCTCGACGCGGCGGTCGGGCTGCAGGCAGGCGATGAGCTTCGTGCCCCTCACGCCCTTGCACTGGTCGCCGGTGACCGGCTCGTTATCGCCGCGGCCCTCGGTGCGCACGCGGTTCTCCTCGATGCCGAGCTTCGCGAGGTACTGCCTTACCGCTTCCGCGCGCTCGGCCGAGAGCTTCTCGTTGTACTGCTCGTTGCCGATGCGGTCGGCGTGGCCGACCGCCAGGATCGACTCCACCTGCGCATCCTTGATGCGCTGGGCGAGCTGGTCGAGCTCCTTTTGCCCCTCGGGCTTCAGCTCCGCCTTGTCGAACGCGAACAGCACGTCGGACTGCAGCGACACCTTCTCGATGATGGGCGCGGGCGCCGCAGGGGCAGGGGCAACCGCGAGCGGCGCGGGTGCGGCTACGACTACGGGCGCCGGCGCGCTCACCGTCTGCACCGCATCGCAGGGTGCCTTGGCTCTCGCGGGAGTCCAGTCGCTGGTCTTCCAGCACAGTCCGTACGGGGAGGTCCAGACCTGGCCGGCGGCGCTCGACACGTAACCCGGCGCCTGTGCGGCCTGACTAGCCTGCGCGTTGGCAGTGCCGGCGACCGCCGCTAGCGCAAAGGCGAGCGCGACAGCAGTCAATTGGGGTGTGCATCGTTTCATCATTTACTCGTCTCCTTGGGCAGACGTTTGCAGAAACCTTGCGGTCCTGGCGCCCATGCGCCGGGTGGACTACGCTGAGCAAATGTCGTGCCGCACCGTCAATTGAGGGGTGGCGAGGTCTCGGCTACCCCCAGATCGAGGCGCGCACCGCTCGCGACCTCGGTCGAGACGAACCGGGCCAGCGCGATGATCATGCGCTGGCGCTCGGGAGCGAGACTGCTGGGATCCTGCAGGGTTAGCTGGGCTTGCTCGACGATCAGATTAAGCTTGGCGAGAAGATTCTGGTGGTTCATTTGCCTGCCCCTTGTGACACGCCCGCACGCTAGCGCAACTTTGCGAAGCGCGTTTGTAGTATGTCCTGTCACTGTGGCAGCCGCGCAACGAACGTCGCCTGGCGGCGTCGCTCCAAAGGGCATATAGATTGCAGCACGGCGTCGCCGCGGGGCGTCACCGGGCGCCGTCGGTCGTGCGCGCCGGCGCCTCTATAATGCGCGACCTTTTGATGAGCCGATACCGAAGCCTCGAGGATTTCATGGCGCACGTGCAGCGCCGCGATCCCGAGCAGCCCGAATATCTGCAGGCGGTGCGCGAGGTGATGGCCAGCCTCTGGCCGTTCATCGCCGAGCATCCGCGCTACGCCGAGCACGGCCTGCTCGACCGCCTGGTCGAGCCGGAGCGCCTGGTGCAGTTCCGTGTGGCGTGGGTTGACGACGAGGGAGAGACGCAGGTGAACCGCGCCTGGCGCGTGCAGCACAGCAGCGCGATCGGGCCGTACAAGGGCGGCATGCGCTTCCATCCGAGCGTGACGCTGTCGATCCTCAAGTTCCTCGCCTTCGAGCAGACCTTCAAGAACGCGCTTACCACCCTGCCGATGGGCGGCGGCAAGGGCGGCGCGGACTTCGACCCGAAGGGCAGGAGCCCGGGAGAAGTGATGCGCTTCTGCCAGGCGCTGATGAGCGAGCTGTTCCGCCACCTCGGGCCGGACACCGACGTGCCCGCGGGCGACATCGGCGTCGGCGCGCGCGAGGTCGGCTACATGGCCGGCATGATGAAGAAGCTCGCCAACAGCGCCGGCTGCACCTTCACCGGCAAGGGCTTGAGCTTCGGCGGCAGCCTGATCCGGCCCGAGGCCACCGGCTACGGCGTCGTGTATTTCGCCCAGGAGTTGCTGGCGCGCAAGGGCATGGACTTCGAGGGCATGCGCGTCGCCGTGTCCGGCTCGGGCAACGTCGCGCAGTACGCTGCCGAGAAGGCGATGATGCTCGGCGCGCAGGTGGTCAGCGTTTCGGACTCGGGCGGCACGGTCTACGACGCCGGTGGCTTCGACCCCGAGAAGCTCGCGGCACTGCTCGAGCTGAAGAACGTGCAGTACGGGCGCATCGAGGATTTCGCGCGCCGCTTCAAGCTGCGCTACGAGGCAGGATGCAAGCCGTGGCACCTGCCGGCCGACATCGCCCTGCCTTGCGCCACCCAGAACGAGCTCGACGCGGCCGACGCGCGAGCGCTGGTGGCGAACGGCGTGCGCTGCGTCGCCGAGGGCGCCAACATGCCCTCGACCGCCGAGGCGGTGCAGGTGCTGCACGCGGCCGGCGTGCTCTACGGGCCGGGCAAGGCGAGCAACGCCGGCGGCGTGGCGACCTCAGGGCTGGAGATGTCGCAAAACGCCATGCGCCTCGCGTGGACGCGCGACGAGGTGGATCAGCGGCTTCAGGTCATCATGCGCGGCATCCACGAGATGTGTTTGCGCTACGGCGCGCGCGCCGACGGTAGCGTCGACTACGTCGACGGCGCCAACATCGCCGGCTTCGTCAAGGTGGCCGACGCGATGCTTGCGCAGGGCGTCACCTAGAGTTCTCGTAAACCAGCTTGGCGGCGACCGCGTCGGCCACGGCCTGGCCGAGTGCCTTGAAGACCACCGTAGCGCCAGGCGGCGGCTTTTCCTTGGTGCCACCGAGGATCTCGCCGATCTCGGCGTAGACCTGCGCGCCCGAGAGGATCACGTCGCCGGATTCCTTGGCGGCCGCCTCGCGGCTGTCGGCGATCACGGTGTTGCGCATCGCATCGTCGTCCAGCTCGCGCCAGGTCGGGCGCACGGCGCCCACCGCCGCGGCGAAGGCGCCCGGCTTGAGCCAAGCCCCGCGCAGCACCGGCTCGGCCGCGTTGGTCACGGTGCAGACGATGTCCGCATCGCGCACCGCTTCTTCCGCCGTCGAAGAAGGTTCGCCGCCAATGTCGTCCGTACACCGCTTCACATTGTCTGCGTTGCGGCTCCAAACACGGACCTCCGAGATCGGCCGCACCGCGCGCATCGCCAGCGCGTGGCTGCGAGCGAGCACGCCGCTGCCCAGGAGGGCCATTACCTTGGCTCCCGGGGAAGTCAGCGCGTCCGCGCCCACCGCGGACACTGCCGCGGTGCGCAGCGCGGTGAGCCAGGTGGCGTCCATCGTGGCGAGGATGCGGCCGGTGTCGCGGTCAAGCAGCAGCAGCGTGGCGAGCATGGTGGGCAAGCCGCGCGCCGCATTGGCCGGCACCTGGGTAATAAGCTTCACCGCGAGCGCCTCCGCGGTGAGGGCCGGCTTGAGGAAAAGCAGGCTGTGCTCGGAAGGTAGCTCCATCACCAGGCGCAGGGGCTGTACCACTCGGCCCGCCGACAGGTCGATGAAGGCGCGCCGCAGCGCTGGCAGGAGGTCCTCCAGCCGGAGTAGACGACGCACCGTGGCGTCGTCGAAGTAATTCAT
>Ga0247825_10001851_pt1 | contig 13984 bp, 13 predicted proteins | sample 13C_Vanillin_Day_FD_194413 | JGI IMG/M metagenome (GOLD analysis project Ga0247825, IMG submission 194413) | Soil microbial communities from agricultural site in Penn Yan, New York, United States - 13C_Vanillin_Day48 | ecosystem: Environmental > Terrestrial > Soil > Agricultural land | place...
TTCACAAGGGGCGCTGAATCGCTTCGGCATCCTAGAGGAGATGCGCCCCGGCCTCCAAGGACCGCAAGCGGCTCAATGCGAAAGGCCTGGAGCGCGATTGACATCGGACGAGGGGCTCGAGCTCTCTTCCGGTACCTCTTCCGGTTGAGGCGCTTGCGGAGCCTTCTCGCGCGCCGGAATCGCTCCCAGTTCCCTGCGAGAGTCGTCCGCCTCGGGCCCGAACCGCATTGGAGGCTGGCCGCCCTCGTGCGCCCCGAGATCCGGGGCGCTCTGGTCGAAGACGTCATTGAAACCGGCAATGCGCTGTCCGGCGTTCTTGCCGGGGGAATTGTCGGCCAGCTGATACAGGCCTTTGGACTCGGGTGTGCCGTGACCTGACAGGAAGACGGGCTTCCTGTTCAGGATCCCGTTGCCCTCCTGGTTCTTGGGCATCTTGCCCCACGACGACGTGCTCGACAGGTCGTAGTCCATCGAGTTGTCCGGCCCGTCTATGAAGAACGTCCCCTGATTCGGCTTGCTCAGCATGTACAGATTGTTGCGGGCGTAGAGGCCGTTGACGATGTCCGAAACATCGTCTGCTGCGTGCTCTGCGCCCAGAGGCGTGGAGCTTTCCGGATCGGGCGATGACAGCACCGTGTTGTGGAACACGAACCGGCGGCCGCCGCCGAAGCCCTCTCGGTCGCCGGTCTTATGGAAGTACGGACGCTCTGTCTTGTACGCGGGGGCCCACTTCTTTTTTCCGCGCAGCGCGACGTTGCGCCAGATATACGTCGGGCCCTGGTGCACGACGTTCGTTGCGATGAACGAGGCGGCGCACCAGTCGAGGCGATTGCCCCAGATGCGCACGTTGCGGCCGCCGCCTTCGGCTTCGATGCCGTCGTCCATGCCGTGGCTGAAGTCGTTGCCGTACACGTCCGAGTCGGGTCCCGGGAACCCTTTGTCGCTTGCGTTTGTATTACCGCCGATGATGTCGTTGAACCACTTGTTGGCCTTGCGGGGATCCGCCTCGGAGGCGAAGCAGCGGTTGTAGCGGATCACGTGATTGCCGCCCGTATTACACATCGAGATGGCGTGCGGCCCTTCCGGGTGGCCGTTGTCCGGGTTCGGGGGGCCTTTCTCCGACCAGTCGTTCGTCCCGAACGCCGGGTCATGAATGACGTTGCGCTGGATGACGATGCGCTTGTATTCGTGCTCGCGGTCTCCGGCGGCGCGCCCGCTGAGAAGATGAATGCCGCCCTGCAAGTTTGTCCCGTACGCGCCCAGAACACCGCTGCCGCGCGAGCTGCCCCAGTCGGAGATGTCGCAGTCTTCGATCACCACGTCGTGGACGCCTTTCTCGAGCAGGATGCCGTACTTCTTGCCACCCCGGCAGGTGAGACCGCTTACGATCACATGGGACGCATTGATGATCACGGAAGCGTCGCACGATTTTTTCGTATCGAGGATCGCCGGACCCTGGTAGCGAACGTAGCGTCCCGGGCTGCCGCCCTGCGTGATCGTCAGCGACTCGGCCGAAGCGACCCGAACCACGCGCTCGACCGGGAAGCTCTCGCTCCACGTGCGGGCAATGAGCTGCGCCTTCCATTCCGGGCCACCGGAGGTTGGAACGCCGAACTGGATGAGGTACTCGGTGTCCGGCTTGAGACCGACGAGCGAGCCGCGCACCTTCTTCTCCTTCTTGCGCGTAAAGGGGTCGTCGAGACTGCGCGGATCGTAGTTGAGAGGGAATGCATCGACCCATGCGCCGGGGGCATCCGTCTTGCAGTAGCGAACGGGGATGCCGGTGTTCTTCGCGAACGAGCCGGGTGGATCCCAGTACAGACCGATGCAGTGGAACGTTGGGATGGCCTCGCCTTGAGTCGGCAGGTCCCGCGGCACCTCCGGATGCGCGCGCAGAAAATCGATCAGCGCCGTACGTTCAGCGGGAGTCTGGGTCTGAACCAGGAAATTGTTGGGGCTCTGCTCAGAGTATTTCATGGTTTCTCCTTCCGATCTGAGTCACGCTCTGCGGTGTCTAGCCAATGCGTAGCAGGACGCGCGCCTGCGGCCCTCGACATGGCCTCGCTTGCTCGGCGGGCGCTCGACGACGGCGCCCTCACTGACGCTCAACGGATTCGCCGACAGCCACTTGCAGCGTCAGGAAGCGCCGCCGGATCGAACAAAAAAAGATGCGGAGATAAATCCCGAAGGATTCAGGTGTCCCGCAGGAGCGAGAAGGCGAGCAGGCGGTTTCCAGAGCGTCACCATGCGCGCGAGCGATTCGGCGGCGTCGCGAGTCGTCCACGACGAGCCCAGCCGTGGGCCGCGTTGTACTTGTGTAGTTGTTACTTCAGCGTCGCGGCAAGTCGCCGGATTTCCGCGGGCGCATGCTCGCCCGAGAGCGGCGTGCCGGGCATCAAGTGCCTGCCCGTCGCGAGCCCACCGATCGGCACCGGCTCGTAGCCGATGTCGCGGATCAGCTCGGACGCTACCTTGATGGCGTCGGAATCATCGCCCGCGAGCGGCATGCCGACGCGTCCTGGCTCCTGGTGCGCCTCGCCCATGCGCGAGGCGCCGATCGCATTGAACGCGCGCACGAGCCGCGCGCCGGGGAGCAGCTCGGCCGAGGCGAGGCCGACGCCTTTCTGCCGTGCCCAGGCGGCGATGTCACCGTCGCGCGACACGAACGGGTTGCAGGTGTCGATCACCACCTTGCCCTTGATGAGATCCGCGAGCGTCTTGCCGACCTCGGGCAGCGCCCGGTAGGGCACCGAGATCATCAGCACTTCGCCGAAGGCCGCGGCTTCGCGCGGCGTTCCGGCGCGCGCGTTGGGCCCGAGCCGCGCAGCGAGCGCCTTGTCGTGCTCGATGTCTCGCGACGAGAACATGACTTCGTGCCCGGCGCGGACCCACACGGCGCCGAGCGTGCCGCCGACCATGCCCGAGCCGACGATGCCGATCTTCATCCTGCGTGCCGCGGCGGCCGCATGGGCGAAACGCTGCGAGGCGACGAGAATGCCCGCCACCATGCCCGCCTTGAGCAACGCACGACGTGTCAAGCGAGGTAAATGTTGATCTGACCCCATTTATTTCCTAGCTGCGCAGCACCAGCGCGAGCGCGACGAGCACCAGCGCGGCGCCGGCGAGCATGGTAAGCGTGACGGCCTCGCCTAGGATCAGCCATCCCCACAGCACGCCGAGCACCGGCACGGCGAGGCCGACGGTCAGTGTGCGCGCCGGACCGATGTCACGGATGAGGCTGAAGAAAGGCAGGTAGGCGAGGCCGCTGCAGAGCAGGCCGAGCGCGAGCAGCGCGGCGCCGGCCTCGAAGGTCCAGGAGGAAGGCGGCGGGGCGAGCGTCCAGAGCGGCGCCATCAGCACGGCGGCGAAGCCGATGGTGCCGGCGGCGGCGCCCATCGCGGGAAGGCGGCCCGTGCGCTGCTTGATCATGACGCCGGCCCAGCCCCACAGCATCGCGCCTGCAACCGCGGCCGCCGTTGCGGCGAGCGTGCGGGCGTTCAGCTCGACCGGCCCCAGGTTGACGATGAGCGCGACGCCGGCGATGCCGAGCACGAACCCGGTGATGCGCGCGCCGCTGAGCCGCTCGCCCAGCACCGGCGCGCCGATCACGGCCGCCGACAGCGGAACCAGGCCGTTGATGATCGCCAGGTAACCGGCCGGCAGCGCGGTCGCGGCCCAGGCGTAGCACACGAACGGAAGGACGTTGTTCACCAGGCTGAGCGCGAGGTAGTCCTTCCAGTGCTCGAGCGGTCCGATGCGCTGGCGCGCGAAGTAGACCACCCAGGGAACCAGGAACAGCGCGCCGAGGAGCGCGCGCACCTCGGCGACCGGCGCGGCTCCGAAGACCGGCACCGCCAGGCGCAGGAAGATGAACTGCAGCGACCAGAGCGTGGCGAGCAGCAGCCAGCGCCCGACGTCGTAGGGCCGCACCCCCGGGCTAGAGGTACACGCGCTTCATATTCTCGGCCGGGTAGCGCATGCCCGCGGCAGCACCGACCGGGGCAGCCTCCGAGATCTTCCTCAACTCCTCGGGGGAAAGCTTGACGTTCAATGCCGCCAGGTTCTCATCCAGGCGGCTTTTGCGCTTGGTGCCGGGGATCGCGACCACGTCCTTGCCCTGCGCGAGGACCCAGGCGAGGACGAGCTGCGCCGGGGTGCACCTCTTTTCCTTCGCGATCGCTTCGAGCCGGTTCACGATCTCGACGTTCTTGTCCAGGTTCTCGCCCTGGAAGCGCGGGTGCTGCAGGCGCCGGTCGCCTTCGGGGACGTCCTCCTTGCCGTGCACCGAGCCGGTGAGGAGGCTGCGGCCGAGCGGCGCATAGGCCACGAGGGTGATGCCGAGCTCGCGGGTGGCACCGAGGGTCTCCTCCCCTTCTTTTCTGTACAGGAGCGAAAACTCGTTCTGGACGGCGGCAATCGGATGCACCTTGTGCGCCCTGCGGATGGTCTCGGGCCGCGCCTCGGAAAGGCCGAGCGCGCGCACCTTGCCCTGCTCGACCAGCCGCTTCATCGCGCCCACCGTCTCTTCGATCGGCACGTTGGGATCGACGCGGTGCTGGTAGTAGACGTCGATGAGGTCGACCCCCAGGCGCTTCAGGCTCGCCTCGCAGGCCTGCTGCACATACTCCGGCCGCCCGTCGACGCCCTGCTTGCCGTCGGCGCCCTTCACCTGGCCGAACTTCGTCACCACGAGCGCCTTGTCGCGCCAGCCGCCCTTGAGCGCCCGCCCGAGCAGCGTCTCGTTATGGCCCCAGCCGTACATGTCCGAGGAGTCGAGGTGATTGATGCCGCGCTCGATCGCGTGATGGATCACCGCGATCGATTCGTCGTCGTTGGCGTTGCCATAGATACCCGACATCGACATCAGGCCGAGGCCGACGGTGGAGACTTCGATGCCCGAGCGGCCGAGCTTGCGCTTTTCCATTGCGTGGCTCCTTGGAACGAGAACTTGATCGGCGGCAGTTTACTCGGGCTCGACGCCTGCGGTCTTCAGGATCGGGCCGAACTTGCTAGAAAAGATCGAAGTATTCCCGCTGCTCCCATTCGGTCACCTCGAGGTTGAAGCGCGCGATTTCGGCTTCCTTGATCGTGCAGTAGTACTCGACGAAGGTCTTGCCGAGCCCCTGGCAGAGCGCTTCGTCCTTGCGCAGGCAGTCGAGAGCCTCGCTCAGCGTGCGGGGCATGAACTCGGCCTTCGCCTCGTACGGCGTGTCGACCGGCGGCGGCGGCGCGAGCTTGCGCGCGATGCCGTCCAGGCCGGAATAGATCTGCGAGGCGAAATAGAGATAGGGATTGGCCGCGGGCTCGCCGGCGCGATTCTCGATCCGGGTGGCTGCGTCTCCGGCGCCGCCCAGCACGCGGATCAGGGCGCCGCGGTTATCCCTTCCCCAGACGACGCGGTCGGGCGCGAGCGAGTAGGGCCGGTAGCGCTTGTAGCCGTTGAGGGTCGGCGCTGCGAGCGCCGTGGCCCCGCGCGCGTGCGCGAGGAGCCCGGCCAGGTAGTTCTTGCCCACTGGGGACAAGGCCTCGTCGCTCGATTGGGGGACGAATGCGTTGGCGCCGTTACGCGACAGCGACTGGTGCAGGTGCCACCCGCTCGACATGACGTTGGGGATCCTTGGCCGGCACATGAACGTGGCGTGGTAGCCGCGCCGGCGCGCGATCTGCTTTACCGCGCTCCTGAAGAGCACCATCGCGTCCGCGGATGCGATGCCGGGCATCGCGCCCAGCGTGAACTCGATCTGGCTCGGCCCGAACTCCACTTCGTACGAGCGCAGCGGCAGGCCGAGCTTCGCGAGGTCGTTGCGCAGGAACTCGACCACGGGGTCGATGAGGTCGTAGCGCTGCTCGGCGAGCAGCTGGTAGCCGGTGGTGAGGAGCGACACCTCGGGAGGATTGCCCGGCTGGCCGGCATCGGCGGGCCGCAGGGTCGGGTCCGCGAGCCTGAAGACGTGGAACTCCACCTCGAGGCCGGCGAGCAACTCGTAGCCCGAAGCGGAGAGCTTCTGCAGCGCGGTGCCAAGCAGGTTGCGCGTGCAGAAAGGCGCCGGCCGCCCGTCGGCGAAGCGCGCGTCGCACAGCAGCCAGCCGGTATCGGGCGCCCACGGCAGGATGCGGAAGGTGGACGGATCGGCGTGCAGCACGATGTCCGCAGCGCCCTGCATCTCCTGCATGCCCACGCCGCCTCCCGGCGTGAACGCGGGAAACACCGTCCTGTGGGAGGTGTCCTTCAGCAGGAGCGTGCTGGTTACCGTGACGCCGCGCTCGAGCGCCGCGCGCGCCTCGCCGGGCGCGAGGGTCTTGCCGCGCAGCACGCCGTGCTGGTCGGCGAACGAAAAGCGCACGGCCTTCAGATCGTGCGCCTCGATTTCCTTGAGGACCTCCTGCTTGTTCATGCCGCCCAGGCTGTCTTCTTGCGGCGGTTGCTGTCGAATTCGCGCCAGTACTGCTCAAGGGCGTCGCTCGGACCGATGCCGTCCACGGCAGGCGGCCCGGTGAGCTCGCGGGCGGCCGAGGCATCGAGCACCATGGGCGGCTTCTCGCCCGCCTGGTTCTTGCGGATCGCGTCCACGAGGATGCGGCGGTAAAGGACGATGCCCTTGTCGGTCGTGCCGAGATTCTCGCGCGTGCGGTCCTGGATCCGGCCCTGCGACTCGCAGGCCCACTGGTCGTGGATGTTGATGTCGAAGCCCATGCCGGTGAAGGTCCTGGAGCGCTGCTCGTCCGCGCTGAATCCCCAGGAATTTTCTCTCGAAAAAACCGGCTTGTAGTCCGGCGCCGGGTAAGTCTTGAGGCGCTGCGCTCGCATCGTGTCCTTGTCGACGGGGGCGCCGAAGCTGGTGAAGATCGAGTACCAGTAGCAGCCGTAGTCGTCGACCGGCACGTGCCATTGCGAGATCGTCATCTCCGGGCTCATCGGGATGACGAAGGCCTGCGGGAACAGGATGTTCGTGACACGCAAATGGGTTTTTGCATCGCTTATTCTTCTCAGTGTCTGAAGTCGCATGCCGTACTGCGTGCGCTCGAGCAGGATTTCGGGGCGGTCGAACTCGCGCAGCACCTTGCTCATGGGCATCCCGGCATCCGCCGGCGTGGCGCGGAACTGCCGACCGTAGCTCGTCGCCGGATCCTCGTCCTCGAAGAACTTGTGCAGCCACGACGCGTGCGCCGGGTCGATGCCGACCTCGAGCGCCTGCAGCCAGTTGCAGTCCCAGTAGCCCTTGAAGGCGAAGGTGTACGCCTCCGGCGCGACGAAGCAGTCGAAATGCGCGAACGCCGGCGCCTCGCCCGCGCCCAGATACGCGAAGAGGATGCCGCTCTTCTCGGTGACCGGGTAGGCCTTCTGCCGGATGTGCTCGCACATGCGGCTGCCTTCGGGCTCGGCGGGCGTGGCGAGGCACTTTCCGTTGGTGTCGAAAAGCCAGCCGTGAAAGCTGCAGCGCAGGCCGCCGTCCTCGAGCCTGCCGTACGCGAGGTCCGCGCCGCGATGCGGGCAATGTCTTTCAAGCAACCCGTAGTTGTTCTTCTCTCGGAACAAAACCAGGTCTTCACCGAGAAGCCGTACCGCCTTGACCGGCCGGGCTCCCTGCAGCTCCTCGGCGAGCGCCACCGGCTGCCAGTAGTTGCGCAGCAGCGCCCCGGCCGGCGTGCCGGGACCGATGCGGGTCATGAGCTCGTTCTGCTCAGCGCTGATCACGGTAGAGGCCGAGTGCCTTCATCGCCGGAAAATCGTTGAAGGAGAAGAGCACCGCATCTTCGGTCGAGGACGCGTTGGCGTGCGAATGCGGCGCCCACGAGGGCAGGGCGAAGATGTCCTTCTCCTCCCAGTCGAAGCGCCGGCCGGCGATCACCGACCAGCCGCGGCCCTGGGCCGCCTGGTAGATCACGCTGCCCGTATGCCGGTGTGCCTCTGTCTGCTCTTTCGGCTTCAAGAGTTGAAGCTGTGCGCCGATGGTCGGCATGATCGGTCCGCCGGTGAGCGGGTTCTTGTACTCGTACACCGAGCCGTCGAAAGCGCTCCATTGACCTCGTTTCCGGAGCTGCTCGTAGCTCTCGTTCCAGCCATACCTGAAGACGGGAGAGTAGGGCTTGGCCCAATTCTCGCGCGAGAGCGGCGCGGGCTGCTGCACCACGCCGGGATGCACCTCGAAGAAGTTGGCGTCGAGCGAGTTCATGAGCGGGATGTCGAGGCCGTCCTGCCATATGCACTGGGTGCCGCCGGCGTCGATGCCGTGATCGTGCCAGGTGCCGTTCGGCGTGAGCACGAGGTCGCGCGCGCCGAGGCTCATGCGCTCGCCGTCGACCACGGTGTAGGCGCCGCGCCCCTCCATGATGAAGCGCAGCGCCGAAGCCTGGTGGCGGTGCGCCGAGGTGAGCTCGCCGGGGTTCATGATCTGCACCCCGGTGTAGAGCAGCCCTGCCGCGGCGCTCCATTCCTTGCGGCCCGGGTTCACCAGCATCACCACGCGCCGCGCGGCCTTCTCGGCCGACACCAGCTCGGGCGCGCGCCGCACCAGCGGCTCGATGCGCTTCCACTTCCACAGGACCGGCACCGACTTCGGCTGCGGATACCACGGCTCGATCTCGTTCGCGACGTTCCAGAGCGCGCCGAGCGATTCGCCCTCGAGGGCCGCGTAATACGCTTCGAGCTCGGGCGTATCGGCTACGTTCGCGCGCCCGACGACGTTCTCGCGCTTCACGGATAGCCCTTCGTCAGGTCAGGCAAGGACACACTGATGGGAAAGGCGCTTCCAGGCTTTTCACCGGTCCGGTCTATGAAGCGCATCTTGCCGTCCTCATAAGCGAGCCAGACCTCCTGCGCTCCGGCGGCGAGGTAGGCGCGGGTCTTTTCCGTGATCTCGGCCGCGACATTCGAGGGCGAGATGACCTCGACGCAGATCTCCGGAGCGCGCGGCAAGGGCGACATTCCAGCATGCCGGCGCATGAACTCCGCAGAAGCCCACGCCAGATCCGGCACGCGAATGCCGATATCCGTAAGAATAGGGCACTCGGTGATCGTCGCTCCGTGCGCAAGTTGTTGCCTGAAGGCTTCCGCGAGCGCCGCCTGCTGCTGTCCATGCCGAACGCTCGCGGGGCTCATTTCCACCTTGCCCCAGGCGTTCAACTCGATCTTGTAGGGCAGGTCCTGCAGCGAGGCGTCGCGCTGCATCTCCTCCCAGCGGTGCAGCAGCGCTTCGGGCGTGGCCAGGTTTCCCATAGACGACTGGTAGTTTAGACCCTGGACCTAAACCCCGAGATACTTGTGCTGCGTATCGGGGCTCGCGGCGAGCTCGGCCGAGGTCCCGGTCCACACCACGCGGCCCTTCTCCAGCACGTAGTGCCGGTCGGCGGCGCCGGTGAGCGCCTTCACGTCCTTGTCGATCACCAGGAGCGACAGGCCTTCCGCCTTGAGCCGGGCGATCGAGCGGTAGATCTCGGCACGGATCAGGGGCGCGAGGCCTTCGGTGGCCTCGTCGAGGATCAGCAGGCGCGGGTTGGTCATGAGCGCGCGGCCGATGGCGAGCATCTGCTGCTCGCCGCCGGAGAGCTGGTTGCCGTAGTGCGACCGGCGCTCGGCGAGCTGGGGAAAAAGGCCGAATACGCGCTCCAGGTCCCAGGGGCGGCCGCCCCGCGCGGTGGCGACGAGGTTTTCGCGCACGGTGAGGTTGGAGAAGACCTGGCGTCCCTCGGGAACGAGGCCGAGTCCCGCCTGCGCGATGCGGTAAGAGGGCAGGCCTTGAATCGGCTTTCCCTGGAAAGAAATGTCGCCCGACCTCGGTCGTGCGATCCCCATGATGGAACGCACCGTCGTGGTCTTGCCCATGCCGTTGCGGCCGAGCAGCGTGATCACTTCGCCCGCGCGGATGTCGAGATCGACGCCGAAGAGCACCTGGCTCCGCCCGTACGCCGTCTGCAGGCCCCGCACCCGGAGCATCAGGCGTCCTCCCCGAGATACGCCCTTCGCACCTCGTCGTTCCTGCGGATTTTGTCGGGCACATCGGTGGCCGCGACGCGGCCGTAGACCAGCACCGAGATGCGGTCGGCGAGGCGGAACACGGCGTCCATGTCGTGCTCGACCAGCACCATCGTGATGCGGCTGCGCTTGAGCGATCCCAGGAAGTCGATCATGCGCTGCGACTCTTCGATGCCCATGCCGGCCATCGGCTCGTCGAGCAGGAGCAGGCGCGGCGTGGTGGCGAGCGCCATCGCGACCTCGAGCTGCCGCTGCTCGCCGTGCGCGAGGTTCGCGGCCAGCACGCCCTCCCTGGAAGAAAGACCTACGTCATTCAGCACCTTTCGCGCCGGCTCGATGAGGCTGCGGTCGCTGCGCGCCGGGCGCCACAGGCGAAAGCTGTGCCCCGACTGCGCCTGCACCGCCAGCGCGACGTTCTCGAGCGCGGTGAACTCCGGGTAGACGCTGGTGATCTGGAACGAGCGCCCGAGGCCCTTGCGCGCGCGCCGCGGCGCGCTCAGGCGGGTGATGTCTTCCCCGGCGAAGACGATGCGCCCGGCGTCGGGCACCAGATTGCCGGCGAGCTGGCTGATGAAGGTGGTCTTGCCGGCGCCGTTGGGCCCGATCACGGCGTGGGTCTCGCCTTCGCGGACGTCGAAATCGATGCCGTCGCTCGCGAGCAGGGCGCCGAACCGCTTCGTGAGATTTCTTACTTCAAGCATCCGGCTTGTAGAACATGCCTGCGAGGCCGCGCTTGAAGAAGATGACCGAAAGGATGAGCAGCGGCCCGAGGATCACCTGCCAGTGCTCGGTCCAGCGGGCGAGGAGCTCCTCGACGAAGAGCAGGGCGAAGGCGCCCGCGACCGGCCCCGCCGCCGTGCCCATGCCGCCGAGGATGACCATGAACATGATCTCGCCCGAGCGCGTCCAGTGCATGAAGTCGGGCGTGAGGTAGTTGGTGTGGTTGGCGAGCAGGGCGCCGGCAAGCCCGCCCATGGCGCCGGCAATGGTGAAGGCGAGCAGGCGGTAGGCGTAGGGCGAGAAGCCTATCGCGCGCGAGCGCGCCTCGTTGGATTTCGCCGCGCGCAGCACCATGCCGAAGCGCGAGCTCACGATGCGATGGGTGAGGTACACCGCGGCGACGAGCAGCACGAGCACGAGATAGTAGAAGTGCAGCGAATCGCCCAGGTCGAGCAGCGGAAAGCGGCTGCGGGTCTTCAGCCGCATGCCGTCGTCGCCGCCGAACAGCGCGAGCGAGATGCCGAGGTAGTACAGCATCTGGGTGAAGGCGAGCGTGATCATGATGAAGTAGACGCCGCTCGTCCTGATCGACACCGAGCCGATGGCGAGCGCCACCAGCGCCGAGGCCGCGATCGCGGCGCCGAAATGCAGCCACCCGCTCGCAAGGCCGTAGAAGGCGAGAATCCCGGCGGCGTAGGCCCCGATGCCGAGATAGGCCGCGTGGCCGAAGGACACCATGCCGCCGTAGCCGAGGATCAGGTTGAGGCTGACCGCCGCGATGGCGAAGATCATGATGCGCCGCACGAGGTCGATGTAGAACGGCTGGCCGAGCGCGACCACCACCGGCGGCAGCGCGAGCAGCAGGACGACGAATACGCTCCAGAGAACCAGTCTTCTTGAAAGCATTCAGCCTCTGGCCGGGAACAGGCCCGCGGGCCGCACCGCGAGCACCACCGCCATCAGAAGGTAGATCAGCATCGACGCGAGCGCTGGGCCCGCCGCTTCGGCCGCGGGCGGCGAGATCACGCTGCCGAGCAGCGGCTTGAGGAACGCGCGCCCCAGCGTGTCGACGATGCCCACGATCAGCGCTCCGACGAGCGCGCCGCGGATCGAGCCGATGCCGCCGATCACGATCACCACGAAGACCTGGATGAGAATCAGCTCGCCCATGCCGGGCTGCACCGAATAGATCGGACCTGCCATCAGCCCCGCGAGCCCGGCCAGGGCGGCGCCGAAGCCGAACACGACCGTGTACAGAAGGCGGATGTTCACGCCGAGCGCCGCCACCATGGTGCGGTTGGACGCGCCGGCGCGGATCAGCATGCCCAGGCGCGTGCGCGTCACCACGTACCAGAGGAGCGCGGCGACCGCCAGCCCGACCGCGATGATGACCAGACGGTAGACCGGATAGATCGAGCCGGGAAGGAGCTCGACGTGGCCCTGCAGCCAGGCGGGCAGCGACGAGTAAAGCGATGCACGCCCCCAGATCATGGCGACGAGCTCGTTGAAGAACAGGATCAGGCCGAACGTGGCGAGCACCTGGTCAAGATGGTCGCGCGCGTAGAGCGCGCGCAGCGTGACCACCTCCACGATCATTCCGACCACCAGCGCGCCGGCGAGGCCGAGCAGCACCCCGAGCCAGTAGGAGCCGGTCCACTGCGCCGCCGCGATCGTCAGATAGGCGCCGACCATGTACAGCGAGCCGTGGGCGAGATTCACGAGGTTCATGATGCCGAGCACCAGCGTCAGCCCGGCCGCCATGAGAAACAGCATCACGCCGAGCTGCACGCCGTTCAGCAACTGCTCGAAGAACAGGATGAGGGTCATAAAAAAGGGCGCGAGCCGCGCCCTTTGCATCAATCCTTCGGGATCAGATCACCACTTCATCCTGCATTCTTGGTAGTACGCGTCCTTGTGATGGTCGAAGATCTTCTTCTCGATCTTCATCTCGGCCCCGTCCTGGCCGCCCTTCACCGCCTTGAGCAGATAGAAGCTCTGGATCGGGTGGTGGTTCACGTTGAACTGGTAGCGGCCGCGGATCGAGTCGTAGTCCGCCTTGCGCAGCGCGCTGACCATCGCCTTCGTGTCCTTGACGTTGCCCTTCACCGCCTTGACCGCGGAGTCGATCAGCAGGACCCCTTCGTAGCTCTGCGCGCCGTAGAAGGAAGGCGTGTAGCCGAACTTCTTGCGGAAGTCGCCGACGTACTTCTTGCTCGCGGGCGTGTCCATGTCCGGGCTCCAGAAGCGCGCCTCGTACTGGCCGACCGCCGCTTCCTTGATCGCCGGCAGCGTAGTCTCGTCGACGGTGAACACCGTGTAGAGCGGGATGCGCTCGCGCAGGCCGGCCTGGTGGTACTGGCGCACGAACTGCACGCCCATGCCGCCGGGGTAGAACGCGAATACCGCCTTGGGATTCTTCGCGCGCAGCTGCGTGATCTCGGCCTGGTAGTCCTGCTGCCCGAGCTTGGTGTAGACCTCGTCGACGATGTTGCCCTTGTAGTAGCGCTTGAGGCCCGCCACCATGTCCTTGCCGGCCTGGTAGTTCGGCGCGAGCACGTAGAGGTCCTTCACCCCGGAATCCTGCAGGAACTTGCCCATCGCCTCGGGCGACTGGTCGTTGTTCCAGGACGTGGAGAAGTAGAGCTCGTTGCACTGATTGCCCGCGAGCGGGCTCGCCCCGGCGTTGGTGCCGACCATGATCTTCCCCGCGCCCGTGACCACCGGCACCACGGCCATCATCACGTTGGACCAGATGATCCCGGCCATGATGTCGACCTGATCGCGCTTGATCATGTCGTTGGCGAGCTGCACGCCCACGTCGGGCTTGGTCTGGTCGTCGCCGTAGACGATCTCCACCGGCAGACCGCCCACCTTGCCGCCCAGGTGCTCGAGCGCGAGCTCGACCGAGTCCTTCATGTGCTTGCCGATGATTCCCTGCGGGCCGCTCATCGTGGTGATGAAGCCGATCTTGAGCTTCTGCTGTTGCGCCGCTGCCTGCTGTTGCGCCGCTGCCATCGGCGAGAAAGCGACGCTCGCCGCGAGCACACCGGCAAGAATGGGTTTGATCACTGCGTTCCTCCTCAGGAATTAAATGCCAGTCAAAACCTAGTGTTACGCAGTCTAGAGGACGCGCGCCGGCCTGCGCAATACTGCCTCGAAAGGCATGCAGTAAAGTGCAGCCGCGCTAGGCGCGGGAGGTGCCGACGCCACCGGCGCTGCGCCGCAGCGCGATGTGACCGTCATGGCCGGCGGCGAGCGCATCCAGGCGCGAGGCGTCCGCTCGAATAAGAT
>Ga0247825_10001853_pt1 | contig 13981 bp, 13 predicted proteins | sample 13C_Vanillin_Day_FD_194413 | JGI IMG/M metagenome (GOLD analysis project Ga0247825, IMG submission 194413) | Soil microbial communities from agricultural site in Penn Yan, New York, United States - 13C_Vanillin_Day48 | ecosystem: Environmental > Terrestrial > Soil > Agricultural land | place...
CGCCCGGGCCGGGCTCGGCGAGCCAGACGATGTCCGAGTTCGGCTCCACGGGCAGGAACGCCGCGCGAGTCGCGGGGGCGTAACGGCTGGCGAGGATTAACAGCGAGGCGACGAGCAGCTGAAAGGCAAACGAGCCGACAAGCGACGCGCCCATGCGCTTCGGCTGCTGTTCGAAGAGAAACGGCACATCGGCCGGGTGCAACCCCTCGACGCGGACCGACAAGTGGCCCGCTGACGTGTTGGCACCGACGACCTCGGCCAGTTGCGTAGTGTCTGCCATGCGAGACGAAAAACTGCTATGTCACGCTATTGTGGCGCACCGAACTGAGAGGCTGCAACTGCAAAAGAGGTGCCTCACACTCGAGGCGTCGCCCAGCTAGATACCGTCGGTTCGGGTGGAGGCGTTCCCTCTTCGCGACTTAGAAACAGAGGCCCACTACGAAAAAGACTCTGATGTGGTGCGGTTGGTCTTAGACACGGCCGGTCCAGGCTCCGATAGCCGCGTTCCCGCCTCCGTAGGAATGGAGGAGGGCCAGCGCATCGGCTGCACGCGGCTCGCTGCGAATGGCCACGAGAATCCCACCGCGCGCGGTCAGCACATCGAAAATGCGCCCGTCATGCGACTGGAAACCGACACGTCTCATGGTGCCCGACAGACCGAGCTTCGCCAGGTCTCGGTCTGTGCCCTGGAGAGCGTCGATAAGCGGACCACGCCCGAGCGACGGGCCGATGCCCGCAAGGTCCAGCCGTTCGCCGGCAGCGCCAAAGACGCGTGTGAGCAGCGCGCCGGCTTCCTCGGTCTCCTTGGCGATGACCGTCATCGATTCGGCGGGGAACCCCGCCTGCTTGAGGGCCGTGATGCCTTTGTCGGCCCATGCGACATCCTGAAACACACCCACCGTGAATCGTCCAGTCTCGACGTCGATCATGGCCTCGTAATTTACGCGAAAACGCTCTCACCTCAAAACGGGAGCGGCAGCCGCCGTGCCGTACACGGCCGCGTCGACTCCCGCAAAAAGCGTCGAAATCGGCCCATTCCTGGCCCGAATCGGCGACTGCGCGGCGAACCGGATCGGTCCGAACAACAGTGGTACAATTGACAAAGGCCGCCAACGCCAGTTTTGCGGGAGGCACTGCACCATGGGAAGTCTGGGACTGCCCGAACTGATCATCATCTTCTTCATCATCGTCGTGATTTTCGGAGCAAGCCGTCTGCCCGGGCTCGGCCGCGGTATTGGCAGCGCGATCCGAAACTTCAAGGACGAAATGAAGGTCAAAGATGAGGTGAAGGACGGCAAGTCGAACCCGTCCGCGTAACACGCAGACGGCTGCGCTTTATTTCCGCCTTCGATTTTTTGCTTTGTGCCGTTCGCGGCGCCCGGGACGCTGGGCGGCGCGTTCACGCTCACGTCGTGGCGTGGCTCGGCTTCGACGCGGCCCCTGCTCTCCTTCGCGTACCCGTTCGAGAATCTCCACCAGCCCGAGATCGATCTGCCGCGCCTCCATGTTCACGCGGATGACCTGCACCTTCACCTTGTCGCCAAGCCGGTAGACCTTTTGGGTGTTTTCCCCGCGCAGCAGGTGCGCGCTGTCGACGAACCGGTAGTAGTCGTCGGCCATCGTCGAGACATGCACCATGCCTTCCACGAAGTGTTCGATCAGCTCCACGAACAGGCCGAAAGCCGCCACGCCGGTGACGTAGCCGTCGAACTCGTCGCCGACTTTGTCGGCCATGAACTTGACCTTCTTCCACTGCACCAGTTCGCGCTCGGCGTCGTCGGCCCGGCGTTCCATTTCCGAGGTGTGGCGAGCGACCTCGGGAAGCTCCTCGGTCCAGTCCTGACGAGCCTCCTCGCTGAGCGACGCATGGCGAGCCGCGCGCAGCGCACGATGCACGACGAGGTCGGGGTACCGGCGAATCGGCGACGTGAAATGCGTATAGCTCGAGGCGGCCAGGCCGAAGTGGCCGAGATTCTCCGGGGCATAACGCGCCTTCTGCATCGTCCGCAGCATGAGGAACGCGATGGGCTTCTCCTCCGGACGCCCCTCGATCCGTTCGAGCAGCTTCTGAAAGTGCCGCGGACGGAGCGCTGAGACCGGAGCGGCCAGACTGTAGCCGAAGCCCGAAACGAACTCTTCGAACTTCGCGACTTTGAGGATGTCGGGTTCCTCGTGCACGCGGTACAGGGCGGGCGCGCCCTGCGCCTCCAGGTAGGAGGCCACCGTCTCGTTGGCGAGGAGCATGAACTCCTCGATCAGCCGGTGAGCCACGTTGCGCTGCAACGCGACGATCGCTTCGACGGACCCGCCCGCGTCCATGATGACTTCGGCTTCGCTCAGATCGAAATCGATCGATCCGCGACGACGGCGCGCGTCGTTCAAGATTCGGAACAGCTCCCCCATGTGCTCGAACATCGGCACGAGCCCCGCGTATCGCTTCATCAACTCGGGGTCGCGATCGGTCAGAATGGCGTTGACGGCCGTGTAGGTCATCCGCTCGTCGCTGTTGATGACGCCGTCGTGAAATTCGGCCCGCACGACCTGCCCGTGGCGATCGACCTCCATCAGGCACGACTGAACGAGCCGATCGACCTTCGGGTTCAGGCTGCACAGGCCCGTCGCGAGCTCCGCAGGAAACATGTGCACGGCGCGCTCGGGAAAATACACCGACGTACCCCGCTCGTACGCTTCACGATCGAGCGCGCTGCCTTCTTCGACGTAATGCGACACGTCCGCGATGTGCACACCCAGCCAGAAATGTCCGTTCGGCAACCTCTCGATCGTGATCGCGTCGTCGAAGTCCCGGGCGTGCTCGCCGTCGATCGTCACCGTTTGGAGGGATCGGAAATTGGTCCGGCCGCGGATATCACGCTCAGCGACTGTCGCGCCGAGGGCGGTCGCTTCTCTGACAGCCTCGGAACCGTGAATGTCAGGAATGCCGTGCTTGCGGATGATGATCTCGGTGTCCACGCCTGGCGCGTCGATGTCGCCAAGCACTTCCGCCACCCGGCCGATCGCGCCACGCGTCGAGGTGGGCCAGCGCGTGAGCTCGACGGTGACCATCTCCCCCGGCGCGGCGCCACCCTCCTGCCCGGCTGGAATGAAGATGTCCATCAGCACCCGCCGATCGAACGGCGCGACGTACCCCATGCCGGACTCGTCACGATCGTAGCGGCCGACCAGCGACTCGTGTCCGCGCTCGAGAATGCGGATGACCCGGCCTTCGACCCGTCCGCGCCCGTCCTTGGTGACGTTGATGCGCTCGAGGCGAACGACGACGCGGTCGCCGTGCATCGCCTCGTTGAGAAGCGGGCCGGAGATGTAGATATCGCCCCCGGACTCGAGCGGCCGCTCGGGCGCGACGAAACCGTAACCAGCCGGATGCGTTTGGAGACGCCCGACGTAGAGATCCATCTTCTCGGGCAGGCCGAAGCGATGCCCGCGAATCTGGATCAGTTCGCCGGAACCGACGAGCGATTTGACGTGGCGCTGGAACGTCGCGCGCTCTTCGCGCGGAATCTTCAGGATCTGGACGAGCTCGCGCAGAGCGGCCGGGTGATGCACCCGCTCGCGCATGAGCGCGAGCACGTGATCCCGTGTAAGAGAGATCTGGGTCAGTGTGTTTGTTTCGGATCCGACCAGGCTGAAAGCCCGGTTACGACGTCGAATTTCTTGAGGAGTGAGCTGACAAGTTGGGGGGCGTCGGCCTGAGAGGACAGCTGTTCGAGTTCGCCGATGATTCGCGCCAGCGCGGCTTCAACGTCCGTGATGGCGCTCTCTGAATAATAGGGTCGCTGTTCCTGCAGACAGCGCCGGTGCTTGATGAACTCTTCGCGGTAGAACTCGATGATCACGTGGTGCGCGCTGGTCGGCCTCGAATCGGTCGCGAAGCGTGACATGCAGGTCCCTCGACTGGCGGTGTGAACTGATGATCCTGCCCAGTGTAGGCTCCGTGCATACCGGTGTCAAGATAGGAAAAGCCCGTTCCAACGGCTACTTTCCCCAGGCGGCAACCAGTCCTCCGACACACCCGACGGCCATCCCGCCGAACACCAGAAGCACCGCGAGCTCAGCCGGCAGAAATGTGATCGTCGAAAGATTGATGGCCGCGGCCAACGGCCCCAGATAGCTCCCGCGCAGCGAGAAAAAGACCACCGCCAGAGCGACCAAAGCCGCGACGGCGCCGACCCCGCCCTGGATGACGCCCTCCATGACGAACGGTCCGCGCACGAACGCCGTGGGCGCGCCCACCAGTTGCATGATCTCGATCTCATCTCGCCGCGCGTTGAGCGCAAGGCGGACGACAGCCGCAACGGTCAGCGCCGCGGCCAACGACAGCACGCCGCCCATGAGCAGCCCGACGCCTCGAACGAGCGAAATCGCGGACATCAACCGAGTCAACCACTGGCGATCGTACCGGACATCGGCCACTCCAGCGGTTTCGCGAAGCCTGGCGCCCAACTCGTCGATCCCCGCCTCGGTGGCCGCCCCGGGGTTCAGCCTGACCTCGTACGACGCGGGCAAAGGATTCTCGCCAAGCGAATCGATGGACCGCGCCAGATCGTTGAACGTCAGCTTGAAACGAGCCAGCGCGGCTTCCTTCGAGACATATTCCTGCGCCGCCACGATCTCCCCGGGTTCGAGCGCGAGTTCCACGGCGCGGCGCTGCTCGTCCGTAATCTCGTCCTCGAGGTAGACCGACATCTCGGCGGACCGGCCCCATTCCTCGGCGAGCCGTTCGAGATTCGCCGTGATGGTGAAGAAGGCTCCGACAACGAACAAGGCGAGCGCGATGGTCGCCGTCGAAAGCAGCCCCGACTGCCGGTTCCGTTTGAGGCTCTCGATCGCCTCCGCGAACGAGTACTGCAGCGCGCGCATCAGGCGACTTCCACGACCCGACCGTGGTCGAGCGTCACCGCCCGACGTCCGACGCGCCTGATCAACTCCCGGTCGTGGGTCGCGACGACGACAGTGGTGCCGCGTGCGTTGATCTCGCGAAACAGGTTCATGATTTCAAAGGACAGGTCGGGGTCGAGATTGCCGGTCGGCTCGTCGGCCAGCACGATCTGCGGGTCGTTGACCAGCGCCCGCGCGATGGCGATCCGCTGCTGCTCGCCCCCGGACAGCTCTTCGGGATAGGCGTTCATCCTGTGCTGGAGCCCCACCCATTTCAGCACCTGGAACGTCTTCCGCTGCTGAACGGCCAGGGCCACGCCCAGCACGCGCATCACGAAGGCGACGTTCTGAAACACGTTGAAGCGCGGAATCAGCCGGAAGTCCTGGAACACGAACCCGACGGTGCGGCGGTAGGTCTGGATCTGGGATGGCCGCAGCGTGGCGAGATCGCGTCCCGCCACCTTGAGCTCGCCTTCGCTCGGCAGATCTTCGCGAAGCAGCAGGCGCAGGAACGTGGATTTGCCGGCCCCGCTCGGCCCGGTCAGGAAAAGAAACTCGCCTTTGTCGATTGTGAGCGAGAGATCGCGGAGAGCGTAAACGCCGCGACCGTACAGTTTCGAAAGGTGATGCGTCTGGATCAAATCCGGGGTCTCCTCCCCGGTTCACGCCGCCTGTGCACTCACGGGCCCACCCGCCGTTCAATTGTCACGGAGAGGTTGCAGTATAACACGCGCCTCGACGCGGCCACGCGAACGATGCGCCGCCCCAATCTCACTGCTGTCCGGCGCCGGCCGCGCCGAGCGCCTTCCTGAGCAGTTCGTTGACCCGTCGCGGGTTCGCTTTGCCCGCCGCCGCCTTCATCACCTGTCCCACGAGGTAGCCGAACGTCGTCGCTTTCCCGCCCTGGTACATCGCCACCGCATCGGCATGGTGCGCCAGCACCTCGGCAATGAGCCGGCTCAGGTCCGACTCATCGTCTATCTGAGTCAAGCCCTCGGCGTGCACGATCTCGTCGGCCGTCCGCCCCGACGCGAACATCTTGTCGAAGACCTCCTTGGCGGTCGAACCGCTGATCGTGCCTCGTTCGACGAGCGCGATGAGGCCGGCGAGCTTTGCTGGAGCGACGCGCGCGCTGAGACGTGCGGCGGTTTCGTAGCCTTCTTCGTTCATGCGCGCCCGCACGGTCCCGAGCAGCCAATTCTTGACAGTCTTCGCATCGGTCCCGGCGGCCACGACCGCCTCGAAGTAATCGTCCAACCCGGGGGCAACCGTCGTCAGCATCACGACGTCGGGCGACGTCAACGCATAGGCCGTCATCAGGCGGCGTCGACGCGCGGCGGGCAGCTCCGGCAGAGATGCGTGCAGCCGACTGAGACGATCGGCATCGACGACGAGCGGGGGCAAATCCGGTTCGGGAAAGTAGCGGTAGTCGTGCGCCTCCTCCTTGCTGCGCATGGAAACGGTCCGCCGTGCGGCTGAATCCCAAAGCCGGGTCTCCTGTACGATCGCGCCGCCCGTTTCGAGCGCGGCGATCTGGCGTTCAATTTCGTACGAGACGGCTTCTTCGACGAAGCGAAACGAGTTGAGGTTCTTGATTTCGGCCTTGGTCCCGAGCTTCGTGCTGCCCGCCGGCCGCACGGAGACGTTCGCATCGCACCGGAGGCTGCCCTCCTCCATGTTGCCGTCGTTGACCCCGATGGCCATCAGCAGTTCACGCAGGTATCCGAAAAAGGCCGCCGCGTCCTTGGGCGTCCGGAGGTCCGGTTCCGTCACGATCTCGATGAGCGGCGTGCCGGCTCGGTTCAGGTCCACGTAACTCTTGCGGTCGGAGTCGGCGAAGCCTTCGTGCAGCAGCTTCCCGGCATCTTCCTCCAGGTGGACGCGGGTGATCCGGATATCGTGATCCGGACTCCAGTAATCGCTGCCCGCGCGGAGGACCCCGTGCACGGCGAGCGGTTGTTCGTATTGTGAGATTTGGTAACCCTTGGGCAGATCCGGATAGAAGTAGTTCTTCCGCGCGAAAATCGACGTCTCCTGGATCGTGCAGCCCAGGGCCAGCGCAGCGCGGACCGCAGAATCGACGGCGCCGCGGTTCAGGATCGGCAGCGCGCCGGGCAACCCCAGGCAGACGGGACACACGTGAGTGTTGGGCGGCGCACCGAACGCCGAGCTGCATCCACAGAAGATCTTGGAGGCCGTTAGAAGCTGGGCGTGGATTTCGAGCCCGATGACCGGTTCGTACGCTGACATCTTCAAACGGGAGGACCGGGGCGGCTAGACTTTCGGCCCCGCCGCGCGCACGTCGGGCGCGACTTCGTCCTCGAATGTCCTGAAATTGTCCGCAAACAGGCGCGCGAGCTTGGCCGCCTGGGCGTCATAGGCCGAACCGTCGCTCCAGGTATTCCTGGGTTTCAGAACCTGCGGCGGGACCCCTGGACAGCTCACCGGCACGTCGACGTTGAAGATCGGATCGCGGTGAAACTCGACCGCGTCGAGAGCGCCACCAAGCGCCGCCGAGATCATCGCGCGCGTGTACGAGATCTTCATGCGATGTCCCGAGCCGTAAGGGCCACCCGTCCAGCCGGTGTTCACCAGCCACACGTAGGCGTCGTGCGCCGTGATGCGGTCGCCGAGCATTCTCGCGTAGCGGGTCGGCGCCAGCGGCAGGAACGGCGCTCCAAAACAGGTACTGAACGTCGCGGTTGGCTCGGTGACGCCCTTTTCCGTGCCGGCGACCTTCGCGGTGTACCCCGACAGGAAGTGATAGATCGCCGCGGCCGACGACAAGCGGGAAATCGGCGGCAAGACGCCAAAGGCGTCGGCGGTCAGCATCACGATGTTCCGGGGATGTTTGCCACGGCCGGTCAGTTCGGCGTTGTCGATGAACGAGATAGGATAGGCGGCCCGTGTGTTCTCCGTGAGGCGGTCGTCATCCAGATCCAGCGTCCGCGTGACCGGATCGATCACGACGTTCTCGAGCACCGTTCCGAACCGTCGGGTGGTCGAAAAGATCTGCGGTTCGGCTTCGGGGGAGAGCCGGATCGTCTTCGCGTAGCAGCCGCCTTCGAAATTGAAGATGCCGTGCTCGCTCCATCCGTGCTCATCGTCACCGATCAGCGCACGCTCGGGATCGCTCGACAGCGTCGTCTTCCCGGTGCCCGACAAACCGAAAAAGAGCGCCGTGTCGCCGCCGCGCCCGATGTTGGCCGAGCAGTGCATCGAGAGCACGCCTTCGAGCGGCAGCAGACCGTTCAGGATGGTGAAGACCGACTTCTTGATCTCGCCGGCATAGCTCGTGCCGGCTATCACGACGAGGCGCTTGGCGAAGCTCAGCGCGATGGCGACGTCGGACCGCGTACCGTGCCGTTTGGGATCGGCTTTGAAGCTTGGCGCATCGATGATGGTGAAACGGGCCGGGCCGCCCTCGACCACGCCGTCGGGCGGATCGACGATGAGAAGGTTGCGGGCAAACAGGCTGTGCCACGCATACTCCGTGATGACCCGAATCGGCAGCCGGTACTTGGGTTCGGCGCCGGCGTAGCAATCCTGGACGAAGACTTCCTTGCGCTTCAGTGAGGCCAGCACATCGTGATGGAGCCGGTCGAAGTCCGCCGGTTCCATCGGCCGGTTCACGGCGCCCCAGGCGATGTCCCGTTCGGTGGCAGGCTCGCGAACCAGGAACTTGTCCTTCGGAGACCGTCCCGTGTGCTCGCCAGTCCGGCACACCAGCGGGCCTTCGGCGGCAACGAGGCCCTCGCCGCGGCGGATCGCTTCTTCGTACAGACCCGCACGCGCAAGGTTCCATCTGGCGCTGGCGCCGGGAACCTCCTCGCAATCCAGAGAACCGGTGCGCTCGATACCCGCACTCAAGGTTGGCCCTTTAACGTGTGGAGGGACAGCGACATAGAACGGTTTTCGAATCCTACTCGCCCCATTCCGCCCGAGTCAAGCAACCCGCCGGAAGATGCCTCACGTGGAGTAAACTGTAAACAGTCTCCGAGCGAGAACGTAATCCTCTATGAGTGACCCCCGACCTTCGCCCTTCGCAGACGGCGTGCCGGTCGCGAGAGCGGAAGGCATCGCGCGAGATCGCCGGCCCGGCGCGGCCGCGCAGTCGCCCGACACCCGGCTCGCGATTGACATTCGCGAGCTCGTCGCCCACGGCAAGACTGAGCTCGCGCGCGACCGGTTTGGCGAGCTCGTGGCCCTGCATCAGCGACGCGCGATGCGCATCGCGTATCAGTATCTGCACGACGCCGCAGATGCCGACGAAGTGGTCCAGGACGCCTTCGTCAAGGTGTTCAGCCACATCGACACGTATCGCGAGACGTGGCCCTTCGAGGTGTGGTTCACACGAATTCTCATCAACGGCTGTCTGGACAGGCGGAAGGCGCGCGCGCGGCGGGCGCGTTGGTTTGCCTCGACCGACACGGGCCATCCTCCCGAGGATGCGCGGCCCGCGTTCGGCGCGACGCCCCAGATCGATCCTGAAGCACGGCTGCTCGCCCGTGAGCGTCGTGCGCGGCTGGCCGCAGCCATCGATCGTCTCGACGGTCGGCAGCGGACGATTTTCATGCTGTCGCACTATGGGGATTGCACCCCACGGGAAGTCAGCGCCATGATCGGACTCAAGGAGTCCACTGTCCGGGTTCACCTGTTTCGTGCGACCCGCAAGCTGCGCAGTCTGCTTGGAGGCCGGGCGTGATGTTCCGCGCGCATCACATCCACGAAGAGCGGCTCTTCGAGTGCTATCTCACCGAGCGAGAAGGCGCATCGATGGAACCGCTGGTCGCGGAACATCTGGCTGACTGCCCAGAGTGCGCTCACCGCTATGCCGACCTCCAGCGCTTCATGGACGATCTGCGCAAGGAGGCGGACGCCGAGCTCGACGAGGTCTTCTCCGCGGAGCGCCGGCGCGCCCAGCAGCAGCAGATCGCTCACCGCCTCGAACAGGTCGGGCATGCCGCCCGAATCATCAGCTTCCCGGGCCATCCCCCAGCCGATCATCACGCCCTCCCTCGGCGCCAGCGCGTCGCGCCGCGCTGGCTGGCGGCCGCGGCCGCCATCGGACTCATCGTCGGCGCAGGCCTGGGCGGCGTCCTCTTCCGCGATCGGCCGGCGACGCCGGTTCAGCCGCCCGTCATGGGCAACGTCGGGCCGATTGAGCCGGCGTTCGTCGAGACTCGCGCATCGGAACCGGCCAACGATGTCGATTTTCTGTCGGAGCTCGAAATCGCGCTGGAGCGTCCGTACACTCCTGAACTGGTCGCCCTCGATGCGCTGACGCCGCATGTGCGCGAGGTCCGCATCACGCGCGTCAGCCGTTAACTTGACTGCTTCCCCGCTGATCTTTCGCAAAGGCCTCGACCTCGGGCACGTCGTCGCCGAGGCCCTCGCGGAGAGCTACCACAGCCCACTGGTCGAGCGGATCAAAGCCTCAGAGTTCACCTATCGCGAAGGGCGTCTGACGGTGTATCTCGCCCGCGAGTTCGGCTTCTGCTACGGTGTCGATCGCGCCGTCGACTACGCCTACCAGACACGACGCCGTTTTCCCGACCGACCCGTGTACCTCACGGGCGAGATCATTCACAACCCCCACGTCAACGATCAGCTGCGGGCCATGGGGGTCGGCTTCCTGAGCGACACGCCCGGCGCCGTAGACAGGCTCTCGGCTGAGGACGTCGTGATTCTTCCGGCGTTCGGCGTCACCGTGTCGTTGCTGCAGAAACTGCAGCGGCAGGGCTGCACCTTGATCGACACCACGTGCGGATCGGTGTTGAACGTCTGGAAGAACGTGCGACGGTACGCCGAAGGGGGCTACACGGCCGTTATTCACGGCAAGGTGTGGCACGAGGAGACGCAGGCCACGGCGTCCCATGCCGTGGAGTTTGGCGGGAGCTACCTCGTGGTTTTCGATCAGGCCGAAGCTGCCTTCGCCTGCGACTACATCCTGAACGGCGGGGACCCGGGACCGTTTCTCCAGCGCTTTGCCAATGCCGTTTCACCTGGGTTCGAACCCGGGCGTCATCTGAGCCGCGTGGGCCTGGCCAATCAGACCACCATGCTGATGTCGGAATCCCTTGTGATTGAACAAATGTTCAAGGCAGCCATGCTCGGCCGATACGGCAGCGAGGAGCTGCCCGCACGCTTCCAGGCGTTCGATACGATCTGCAGTGCCACCCAGGACCGTCAGGATGCCGTCGTCACGTTGCTCAACGAACGGCGGGTCGACCTGATGCTCGTGATTGGCGGGTACAACAGCAGCAACACGTGTAACTTGGCGCGTATCTGCGGCGCCGCGAAGCCGACGTTTCACATTGCGAACCCGGAGTGCCTGATTTCACCGGCGGAGATCAGACACAGGCCCGTTGGGGCCAAGGCTGAAGCGGTCTCGCTTGGCTGGCTGCCGCCCGCCGGACCGGTCGTCATCGGCCTGACATCGGGCGCTTCCACGCCTGACAACCTGGTCGGCGACGTCGTCGAAAAACTGGCCCGATTCACGGCCTCCCCCGCCTGAGCGGGTTCCAGGAGGGCTGCCGGCTTTTCGGCACAACTGCTTCCTCTTCAGCAGGATAATAGGTGCTAAACTTGAGGGCTCGGACCTGTGACATTTCTGAGACGTTGGACGGGTCGGGGAAACACATCCGTGATTCCCATCGTATTCCTCTAGGAAGACAAGATTTACACGAGGTTCCGATGATGCCAACCTTCCGCGGTCTCCTCGTCCTCTGTTTCGCACTGGCGGTGCCGCGCACGGTCTCGGCTCAGCCGATGCAGTGGTGGAAGCTGGAGCCGGTCAAGAACGAGATCGGCCTGACGAGCGAGCAATCCACTCGAATCGAGGGCATCTTTCAGGAAAGCATGGTGGAGCTGCGTCAGAAGAAGACCGAACTCGATCACCTCGAAGGCAAGTTGTCGAACCTGATCGAGACCATGGCGGACGAAGCTCAGGTGACGCGGCAAATCGACCGGGTCGAGAGCGTTCGGGCCGCGATGAACAAGGCGCGCACGCTCATGCTGTTGCACATCAGACAGGTCCTCAGCGGGGAGCAACGCGTCAAGCTGAACGCCGTGTACGCGCGCTGGGAGCAGGAGCGCCGCGGCAGGGAAAAGGAGCGGTCAGCGCCAGACGGGAATCGCCGCCCTGGCGAGTCGGGAAGACTTCCAAACTAATCACCGTTTTCAGAGGATTGTGGCAATGAGAAGGATTTGGCAACTGGGCCGGTATGTGATGTCGGCGGCGTGCGTGGTAACGGTCGCGTCGAGCGCGGCAGCGCAGCAGACGACTGAGGTGCGTATTGAAGAGCTGATTCGCGAGGCGGCCATTCGCGCCGGCCTCGAACCAACCACGGCGCTCGCGCAGGCCGCGTCCCCTCAAGGCCCGGTGCTTCGCCTGACGCTCGACGACGCCATCAAGCTGGCGCTCGAGCGAAACCTCGACATTTCCGTCCAGCGGTTGAACCCGCAGGCGTTCGACTTCTCGCTCTCCAGCCTGCGCTCCACGTACCGCCCCACGCTGACCTCGAACCTCTCGCAGCAGTCGGTCACGCGGTCTTCGACGTCGACGATTTCCGGAGCCACCGTCGGCACCGGGATTCTCGACAACACGGCGACGTTTAACGCGGGGCTCTCCCAGAACGTCTGGTGGGGTGGTGGCAACCTCTCGGTAGCCATCAACAACAACAGGCAGACGACAACCAACTCTACGGCACTGGTTAACCCGAATTACCAGGCCAACTGGGCGGCGAACTATACCCAGCCGCTGCTGCGAAACCTGAGGATCGACAATACCCGACAGCAGATCGTGGTCACCCAGCTGAATCAGGACATCTCCGAAATTCAGCTTCAGGCCACCATCATCAACACCGTCTCGAACGTCAGGAATGCCTACTGGGATTTCGCCGTGTCGGTGCAGGCCGTCGAGGTGGCGCGCAGCACGGTGCAGCTCGCCGAACAGCTTGTCCGCGACAACCAGACCCGAGTGGAAGTCGGGACGATGGCGCCGATCGACGTGATTCAGGCCCAGGCTCAGGCCGCAACCGCGCGTCAGAACCTCGCCGTCGCTGAAGGGCTGCGCCGGACCAATGAAGTGATGCTCAAGCGGTTGATTGTCAACGGCACCCAGGATCCGAATTGGAGTTCCTCGATCGATCCAATCGAGAGCCCCGATTTCGTGCCCGAGACGGTCGACGTCGGGGCTGCGGTGCGGCGCGCCCTCGACGCGCGGACCGATCTCGCGCAGGTTCGCAAGAACCTCGAAGTCAACGACGTCACGTTGAAGTACCTCAAGAACCAGACCCTTCCGCAGGTCGACTTCAATGCCCGCTACGGCTTGGCGGGTCAGGGCGGCACCCAGTTCATTTCGACCGGGTCTGGCATCAGCCGCGTGGTGACCGGGGAAATTCCCGGCGGCTATGGAGACGCGTTGAGCACGTTGTTCAATCGAAATTACCCGACGTGGACGGTCGGCGTGAGCGTCGCCTATCCGATTGGCACCAGCTCGCAGGACGCGTCGTACGCGAGGGCCCAGCTGCAGCTGACTCAAGTGGAAGCGCAGATTCGGCAGATCGAGTTGCAGGTGGCGACCGATGTGACCAACGCGGCCACGCAGGTGCAGAACAACATCGAGCGCGTCCAGGCGGCGCGGGCTGCGCGCGAGCTGGCCGAGCGCCAGCGTGAGGCGGAACAGAGCAAGTTCGAGGTCGGTATGTCAACGAACTACTTCGTCGTCCAGTCGCAGCGCGATCTGGCATCCGCTCAGAACGCGGAGCTGCTGGCGATTCTGGCGTATCGACGTGCAGTCGTCGAGCTGGAACGGCTCCAGCAGACCTCGACGCAGAGCGCGAACATCACGATTCTGGGTCGATAACCCTACAAGCGGCCGAACGCTGGGAAAGCGCGGAGCATCATGAAACGTTCGATTATCGTGGTTGGAGTTGTTGCCCTCGTCGGCGCCGGGACCTATTACATGACCCGCGGCTCTGGTGACGGGACCAGTGCGAGTGCCGGTGCCCAGGGCGGCAATCGAGGCGGACAGGCCGGCGGGCAACAGGGTGGCGGTGGATTCGGGGGCGGTGGCTTTGGC
>Ga0247825_10001854_pt1 | contig 13977 bp, 12 predicted proteins | sample 13C_Vanillin_Day_FD_194413 | JGI IMG/M metagenome (GOLD analysis project Ga0247825, IMG submission 194413) | Soil microbial communities from agricultural site in Penn Yan, New York, United States - 13C_Vanillin_Day48 | ecosystem: Environmental > Terrestrial > Soil > Agricultural land | place...
ACCCATTGTAGGCGAAAAAAAAGGCCCGCATGGGAGCGGGCCTCTCGCAGCCTCGGACGCCGGCTAGTCGTGCTTCGAGCCACCCACCCAGGCGAGCTCGCCCTTCGGCGTGCGGATCGAGTCGACGAAGTCCTGCATCTCCTTGGAAGGCGCCCGGGTCATCAGGCTGACCACGATGGTAACGATGAACGCGAGCGGCAGCCCGAACAGAGCGCTGGAGATGTTGCGAATGCCAAACCACAGCGGCATGTCGAAGTAGCGCGTGCCGACGAGGTAGAACAGGCACAGGCCGAAGCCGGCGATCATGCCGGCGATGGCGCCCGCCGCGGTCGTCCGCTTCCACCAGATGCCGAGCACCAGCGGCACGAACAGGCCTGCCGCCGCGAGCGAGAACGCCCAAGCCACCATCTGAATGATGCCCGCGGGACGCGTACCGGCAACTGCCGCAGCGATGATGGCGACGCCGACCAGCAGCACGCGCGCCACGATGAGCCGCCGCGCCGTGGAAGCCTGCGGGTCGATCATCTTGTAGTACACGTCGTGGCTGAGGGCGTTGGCAATGGCGAGCAGCAGGCCGTCCGCGGTCGACAGCGCCGCGGCGAGGCCGCCCGCGGCGACCAGGCCCGAGATCACGTAAGGCAGGCCGGCGATCTCCGGCATCGACAGAACGATGATGTCCTGGTTGATGACGAACTCCGAGAGCTGCAGGATGCCGTCGCTGTTGCCGTCCTTGATCGTCAGCAGGCCACCGACCTGCGACCAGTTCTGCACCCAGGCGGGCAGCGAGGAGATCTGCTGGCCGATCACGTCGCGGTACACCTCGCGCTTGGCGAAGGCCGCGTACGCGGGGGCGGTGAAGTAGAGCAGGAAGATGAAGAAGATGCTCCAGGCCACGGACTTGCGCGCGTCGCGCACGTTCGGCGTGGTGAAGTAGCGCATCAGGATGTGCGGCAACGAGGCGGTTCCGACCATCAGGCACAGCACCAGCGCCCAGAAGTTGTGGAACTCCACCCAGCTGAACTGGCCCTTGGCGTCGACGTAGGCGGCGACGTGCGGCTTGACGATGCCGAGCTTCTGCTCGAGCTGCGCGATCTCGTCCAGCGCCTTGCCGTAGGTCAGCTCGGGGATGGGGATCCCGTAGAGCGTCGTCGAGAGCCAGATGACCGGCACCAGGTAGGCGATGATGAGAATGATGTACTGCGCCACCTGCGTCCAGGTCACCGCGCGCATGCCGCCCAGCATCGAGCACACCAGAATGCCCAGCAGGCCGACGAAGATGGCGATCTCGAAGGAGATGCCGAGGAAGCGCGAGGTGATGATGCCGATGCCGAAGCACTGCGAGACGATGTAGGTGAAAGAGGCGCAGAACAGCACGATCACGCCCATCAGCCGCGCCGTGTTGCCTTCGTAGCGCACGCCGAGGAAGTCGGGCACGGTGAACTGGCCGAACTTGCGCAGGTAGGGCGCGAGCAGCACCGCCACCAGCACGTAGCCGCCGGTCCAGCCCAGCACGTAGCCCAGGCCGCCGTAGCCGGCGAGGTACAGGCCCCCGGCCATCGAGATGAACGATGCCGCGCTCATCCAGTCGGCGCCCGTCGCCATGCCGTTGAAGACCGGCGGGACGACACGCCCGGCGACGTAGTATTCCGACAGCTCCATCGTCCGGGAAAGGATGCCGATATAGGCGTAGACCCCGATGGTGAGGAACACGAAGGCGTAGCCGATTATCTTGTTGGGCACGCCCATCTGTTCGGCGATGGCGAGCAGGATCACGAAGAAGATGAAGCCGCCGGCGTAGCCGCCGTAGATCTTCGGCAGGTTGCTGACGAATGCGTTGCTGGTCTGGTTGGCCATGTCTGTCGCTCCCCCGGTTAGTCTTCGGCGACGCCGAATTCTTCGTCGATCTTGTTTTGCGAACGAGCGTTCCAGAAGCACAGCACCACGAACGCGATCAGCGAACCCTGCGCCGCCATGTAGAACCCGAGCGGAAAGCCGAGGAACGTGATCGAATTCAGCTGCACGGCGAACAGGTGGACGATGAAGCTGAAGAACAGCCAAAGCGCCATGATCGTCCACATCAGGCGCGAGGTTTTGTTCCAGTGCGCTTCGCGTTGCGCGGGCGTCATTGCGGCCATGTCCCCTCTCCTTTTAGTTCTATTGACTACCGACGGGATGCTAGCCCCGCCACTGTACTGCATCCATTAGGGAAAACCCTAAACGAACCCGACGCGGGGATGCTGCATTGCAAAAACGACGAGCTCGGCGATCGAGCTGGCGCCGGTCTTCTCCATCAGCTTGGCGCGGTGGTACTCGACTGTCTTGACGCTGATGTCGAGGTCGGCGGCGATCAGCTTGTTCGGCTTGCCTTCGATGATGCGCTGCATCACCGCCCGCTCCCGCCCGGTCAGGGTGGCGAGACGGTCGGCGACGGCGCGGACTTCCGCGTCGCGCCGGAACGCCTTCTCGATGATCGCCAGTACCTCGCGGTAGCTGAAGGGCTTCTGGATGAAATCGACCGCGCCGCCCTTCATGGCGCTCACCGCCGTGGGAACGTCGCCGTGCGCGCTGGTAAAGACGATCGGGATCTCGACGCCATTGCGCCGCAGGTAGTCCTGCAGCTCCAGGCCGCTCATGCCGGGCAGGCGCACATCGAGCACCAGGCACCCGGGCTCGCTGCGGTAGCACTCGATGAACTCCCCCGCCGAAGCGAAGGTGCGCACGGCAATGCCATTGGACTCCATCAGCCAGCGCCATAGCGTGCGGATGGAATCGTCGTCGTCGACGACGTAGGCGGTGGGCGTGCGCGCGGGCTCCATCAGGCCGGCTGCAAGAGCAGCTCGCGCACCTTGGCGACGAGCTCCTTCGTGGAAAAGGGCTTGGTGACATAGGCGTCGGCGCCGAGCGCGAGCCCCTTGCCGACCTCGACGTCGCGCCCGCGCGCCGAGAGCATGACGATGCGCATGGGCCGCAGGGCCGGGTTCTCGCGCAGCAGGCGGCACACCTCGAAGCCGCTGCGGCGCGGCATCATCACGTCGAGCAGCACCAGATCGGGCCGGAACGTCTCGGCGAGCTGCAGCGCCTCGTCGCCGTCGCGCGCCACGCACACCTCGTAGTCGCACCTGCGCATGAGGAACTCGAGCGAGGCGACGATGTTGGGCTCGTCGTCGGCGATCAGGATCCGGTGGGGCACCTTCGCCTACCCTCCTCTCTACGCCGCCTTGTCGAGAGCGGCGTCGCGTGCCAGCGGAAGTGTAAACGAGAAGCACGCCCCCTCGCCCCTGCTCTCCACCCAGATGCGCCCGCCGTGGCGCTCGATGATGTGCCGGCTGATCGGCAGGCCGAGGCCGGTGCCGTGCGGCTTCTCGGTGAGCGTATCGCCGACCTGGCGGAACTTCTCGAAGATGATCTCGCGGTCCTGCGGCGCCACGCCCGGGCCGTTGTCGCGCACGTCGATGCGCAGCCAGCCGGCGCGCTCGGAGAGCTCGATCTCGATGCGGCCGGCGGCCTGGTCGCAGAACTTCACCGCGTTGGAGAGCAGGTTGAGCATCACCTGCGTCATCCGGTCGAGGTCGGCGCGCACCGGTGGCACGCGCGGGGGCAGCTTGAGCTCCAGCCGGATCGCCTTCTCCTGCAGCACCTGCTCCATGGCGCCGGCCGCGTCGAGGATCACCTCGCGCATGTCGACCCGCGTCTCGTGCCAGTCGGCGCGGCCCGACTCGATCTTGGCGAGGTCGAGGACCTGGTTGATGAGCCGCGTCAGCCGCTCGGTCTCCTTGGTGACGATGCCGAGGAATTTCTGGCGCTGCGCGGCGTCGATCTCGGGCTCCTGGTTGAGGATCTCGGTGAAGGCGCGGATCGAGGTGAGCGGCGTGCGCAGCTCGTGCGTCACCGTGGAGAGGAAGTCGTCCTTCAGCCGGTCGAGCTCCTTCAGGCGCTCGTTGGCGGCGCGCAGCTCCGTGGTGGCGGCCTCGAGCTCGTGCGACTTCTGCTCGAGCTGGTGGCTGTACATCACCACCTGCGAGGCCTCGTCGAGGATGTTGCGCACCTCCTCGAGCGAGAGCGCCTCCTCCTTCACCACCGAGGCGACCATGATGCGCGCCGAGGCGGCGCCGATGGCGCCGGCGAGCTGCGTCTCGACGTGGTGCACGAGCTCGGCGTCGGCCGGGAGCTGCTCGCGCGGCCAGGCGATGCCGCGCGCCCTGGCGTAGGCGTCGAAGGCCTCGTCGGCGCCGGCCGAGCCGAGGAAGCGCGCCAGCAGGTTGTACAGCTGCGGCACCGAGGCCGTGCCGCGCCAGAACCGCGCGCCGCCGGCGCTGCCGGCGCCGCGGAAGACGTCGACGAACAGGCTCGCCTGGCGCGTCTCCTCGGCGCTCGGCGAGCCCGAGAGCGAGACCGCGACGTAGGCGCCGAGATTGGCCACCATGCTCCAGATCATGGCGTGCGTGATCTGGTCGAGGCCCTTCAGGCCGAACAGCTCCAGGGGCTTGAGCAGCTCCAGCCCCCAGGGCCCCTGCTCGAGCAGCCCGATCGGCAGCCAGCCCGAGCGCGCCAGCGCCGGCAGGAGCAGCGTGTAGGCCCAGACCACGAAACCCGCGAGCAGCCCGGCGAACGCGCCGCGGCGCGTACCGCCCTTCCAGAAGATGCCGCCCAGGGCCGCGGGCGCGAACTGCGCCACCGCGGCGAACGAGATGAGGCCGATGGAGACCAGCGCATAGGCCTCGCCGGCGAGCCGGAAGTAGAGATAGCCGAGCAGCAGGATGGCGACGATGGCGCCGCGCCGGATGCCGAGCAGCAGCCCGGTCAGGTCCGGCCGCTCGTTCAGGCGCAGGCTGCGCATGCGCAGCAGCACCGGCATCACCAGGTCGTTGCACACCATGGTGGAGAGCGCGATGGTCTCGACGATCACCATGCCGGTCGCGGCCGAAAGCCCGCCGATGAAGACCAGCAGCGCGAGCAGCTCCTGCTTCTCCGCCATCGGGATGGTCAGCACGTAGGTGTCGGCGTCGACGATGCCGGCGGGAAAGTGCAGCCGGCCGCCGAAGGCGATCGGCAGCACGAACACGTTGATCGCCAGCATGTAGAGCGGGAACAGCCAGATCGCCTTGTTGAGGTGGCGCTCGTCCTTGTTCTCGACCACCGCGACCTGGAACTGGCGCGGCAGGAACATGATCGCCAGCATCGACAGGATGGTGAGCCACACCCAGTTCGCGTAGTTCCCCGCCACCCCCTCGAGCGGTGTCAGCATCGGCTCGAGCTCCGGGTTCGCCGCCGCGCGCGCGAACACGTCGCCGAAGCCGTCGTAGACGACGAAGGTCACGTAGACGCCGACGGCCAGGAAGGCGAGCAGCTTGACCAGCGACTCGAAGGCGATGGCGGCAACCATGCCCTCGTGGTGCTCCGCGGCGTCGAGATGGCGCGTGCCGAAGGCGATGGTGAAGAGCGCGAGGATGAGCGCCACCCAGAGCGCCGTGTCCTGCGCCACCGGCACCGCGCCGACCTTCGCCGGCATGACGATCTCCGGGTACTGCATGAGGATCAGGAAGCCGTTCGACACCGCCTTCAGCTGCAGCGAGATGTAGGGCACGATGCCGATCACGGCGATGACCGTTACCGCGCCGCCGAGCAGCGCGCTCTTGCCGTAGCGCGAGGCGATGAAGTCGGCGAGCGAGGTGATGCGGTTCGCCTTGCTGATGCGCAGGATCTTGCGCATCACCACCCACCACAGCGCGATCATCAGCGTCGGACCGATGTAGATCGGCAGGAAACCCACCCCGTCGGCCGCGGCGCGCCCGACGCTGCCGTAGAAGGTCCACGCGGTGGCGTACACCGCGAGCGAGAGGCTGTAGATGTAGGGGCTCGCGATCACCGAGCGGCCGGCGTCGGCGCGCTTGTCGGCGTAGTAGGCGATCGCGAACAGCAGCCCCAGGTAGGCGAAGGACGTGACGACGATGACCCAGCCCTGGAGCATCCGCGCGGCGCCCTAGCTAGCCACGTCTCTCGATCACCCACGCCATGGCGGCGATCAATACCGCCCAGGCAAAGAAGATCCACGCGTACAGCACCGGGATGCCGAAGACCGAGGCCGGCAGGTTGAACAGCGCGAGGATCGGGTAGTTGAACAGCACGAAGCCGAGCAGGCACAGCCCGATCAGCCGCTGGCCCTTCGCCTCGAATTCGCCCATGACCGGTTACATCGTCTGCTTCAGCTGTTCCAGGATCGCCGGGTTCTCCAGCGTGGAGATGTCCTGCGTGATCTCCTCGCCGCGCGCGATCGAGCGCAGCAGGCGGCGCATGATCTTCCCGGAGCGCGTCTTGGGCAGGTTCTCGCCGAAGCGGATGTCCCTGGGCTTGGCGATCGGGCCGATCTCCTTCGCCACCCACTGGCGCAGCTCCTCGGCGACCTTCTTCGCCTCGGCGCCGCTCGGCCGCGGCCCCTTCAGCACCACGAAGGCGCAGATCGCCTCGCCGGTGAGCTCGTCGGGCCGCCCGACGACCGCCGCTTCGGCCACCAGCTTCGAGTTCGCCACCAGCGCCGACTCGACTTCCATCGTGCCCAGGCGGTGGCCGGAGACGTTGAGCACGTCGTCGATGCGCCCGACGATGCGAAAGTAGCCTTCCTCGTCGGTGCTCGCGCCGTCGCCCGCGAGGTAGAGCTTGCCCTTGAAGTCGTCGGGCCAGTAGGTCTTCTTGTAGCGCTCGGGATCGCCCCAGATGGTGCGCAGCATCGAGGGCCACGGCCGGCTGATGACGAGGATGCCGCCCTTGCCGCGGCCCACGGGCTGGCCGGTCTCGTCGACGATGTCGGCGAAGATGCCCGGCAGCGGCAGCGTCGCCGAGCCCGGCTTGGTCGGCGTCGCGCCCGGCAGCGGCGAGATCAGGTGGCCGCCGGTCTCGGTCTGCCACCACGTGTCGACGATCGGGCAGCGGCCGCGCCCGACCGTCTCGTGGTACCACATCCACGCCTCGGGGTTGATCGGCTCGCCCACCGTGCCGAGGATGCGCAGGCTCGAAAGGTCGTATTTCTTCGGCAGGTCGCCGCCCGCCTTGATGAGCGAGCGGATCGCGGTCGGCGCGGTGTAGAAGACATTGACCTTGTGGTCCTGGATGATCTTCCAGAAGCGCCCGGCGTCGGGATACGTGGGGACGCCTTCGAACATCACTTCCGTGGCGCCGACGGCGAGCGGGCCATAGGTGATGTAGCTGTGGCCGGTGACCCAGCCCACGTCGGCGGTGCACCAGAAGACATCGGTGGGCTTGTAGTCGAACACCCACTCCATGGTCAGCTTGCACCAGAGGAGGTAGCCGGCGGTGGAATGCTGGATGCCCTTGGGCTTGCCCGTCGAGCCCGAGGTGTAGAGGATGAACAGCGGATGCTCGGCGTTGACGCTCGCCGGCGCGCAGCTGTCGGGCTGGCCTCTCACCACGTCCTCCCACCACTTGTCGCGCGGCGCCTGCATCGCCACCGCGCTGCCGGTGCGCTTGTAGACGATGACGTTGCGCACCTTCTCGCAGCCGCCCATGGCGAAGGCCTCGTCGACCACCGGCTTGAGCGGGATCTCGCGCCCGCCGCGGAACTGGCCGTCCGCGGTGATCACCTCGGTCGCGCCGGCGTCGATGATGCGCTCCTGCAGGCTCTTCGCCGAGAAGCCGCCGAACACCACCGAGTGCGTGGCGCCGATGCGCGCGCAGGCCTGCATCGCCGCCACCACCTGGATCGACATCGGCATGTAGATGAGCACGCGGTCGCCGGTCTTCACGCCGTGCGCCTTCAGCGCGTTGGCGAGCTTGCACACCTCGTGGTAGAGCGCCTTGTAGGTGATCTTCGTCACCTTCCCGTCGTCGGCCTCGAAGATGATCGCCACCTTGTCGGGCTGGGTCTTCAGGTGCCGGTCGAGGCAGTTGGCCGAGGCGTTGAGCTCGCCGTCGTGGAACCAGCGGAAGAACGGCGCCTTCGACTCGTCGAGCACCTGGGTGAAGGGCTTCGACCACTGCAGGTTCTCGCGCGCCAGCCGGCCCCAGAAGCCGCTGAAGTCGCGCTCCGCCTCGGCCACCAGCTTGCGGTAGGCCTCCATCCCGGAGATGTTCGCCTTCGCGACGAACGCCGGCGACGGCGGAAAGACGCGCTTTTCCTGCAATACGGTTTCGATGTTCGACGCCATGCCGGCTCCTCCTGGAGGTTTGTCCGTATGTTACATTTTGCTCCCCGCTTTGCCACGCCAGGAAGAATGAAATCCCCCCAAGAAGCCGGCGCGCTGCGGCCGCTGCCGAGTCTGATTTTCGCCAGCCGCTGGCTGCAGCTGCCGCTCTACCTCGGCCTGATCGTCGCCCAGGCCGTCTACGTCTGGCTCTTCTGGCAGGAGCTCTACTACCTGATCCTCGCCGCCGTCGGAAATGCCCCGGCGCTCGAGCACGTCCTCGACGCGGTGACGGTGGAGGGCGTGGCGCGGCCGACGAAGCTGAACGAGACCGTGATCATGCTGGTCGTGCTCGGGCTGATCGACGTGGTGATGATCTCCAACCTCCTCATCATGGTGATCGTCGGCGGCTACGAGACCTTCGTCTCGCGCCTCGGGCTCGAAAGCCACCCCGACCAGCCCGAATGGCTCTCGCACGTGAACGCCTCGGTGCTCAAGGTCAAGCTCGCCACCGCGATCATCGGCATCTCCTCGATCCACCTGCTCAAGACCTTCATCAACGCCGCCGCCTACGACGAGAAGACCATCATCGCGCAGACCGGGATCCACATCACCTTCCTCCTCTCGGCGATGGCGATCGCAGCCGCCGACCGCATCATGCCGGCCGCGCCGGCGAGGCACGGCGAGCACGCATGAGCACCATCAAGAGGGGCGACCTCGTCCAGAGCATCGCGGAGGCGCTGCAGTTCATCTCCTACTACCACCCCGCTGACTACATCCGCGCTCTCGGGCGCGCCTACGAGCGCGAGCAGTCGCCGGCGGCCAGGGATGCGATCGCGCAGATCCTCACCAACTCGCGCATGTGCGCGGAAGGCCACCGTCCGATCTGCCAGGACACCGGCATTGTCAACGTGTTCGTGAAAGTCGGGATGGACGTCCGGTTTGATTTTTCTGATTTTGAGCAGACGATAAATGAAGGCGTGCGCCGGGCCTATCTCGACCCGGATAACAAGCTGCGCGCCTCGGTCCTGGCGGGATTCGAAAGAACCAATACGAAGGACAACACGCCCGCCGTCATCCACGTGCAGATGGTTCCAGGCGGCAAGCTCGAGGTCGACGTCGCCGCGAAAGGCGGCGGCTCGGAGGCGAAGTCGAAGTTCGTCATGCTCAACCCGTCGGACTCCATCGTCGACTGGGTGCTGAAGACCGTGCCCACCATGGGCGCCGGCTGGTGCCCGCCCGGCATGCTCGGCATCGGCATCGGCGGCACCGCCGAGAAAGCGATGCTGATGGCGAAGGAATCGCTGATGGAGCCGATCGACATGGCGGAGCTCAAGGCGCGCGGCCCGCGCGACAGGCTCGAGGCGATGCGCGTGGAGCTCTACGACAAGGTCAATGCGCTGGGCATCGGCGCCCAGGGCCTGGGCGGCCTGTCGACCGTCCTCGACGTGAAGATCCGGCACTACCCGACGCACGCCGCCAACCAGCCGGTGGCGATGATTCCGAACTGCGCCGCCACCCGCCACGCGCATTTCGTCCTCGACGGCTCGGGGCCCGCGGAGTTCGAGGCGCCGCGGCTCTCCGACTGGCCCACGGTGACGTGGCGGCCCGATTCTTCTTCCAGAAAAGTTCTTCTGGACAAGCTGACTCGCGAGGAAGTGGCATCCTGGAAGCCCGGCCAGCGCCTGCTGCTGAACGGCAAGCTCCTCACCGGCCGCGATGCCGCGCACAAGCGGATTCAAGATCTCTTGGATTCTGGAAAACCCCTTCCGGTGGACTTCACCAACCGCGTCATCTACTACGTGGGCCCCGTCGATCCGGTGCGCGACGAGGCGGTCGGCCCCGCCGGCCCGACCACCGCGACGCGCATGGACAAGTTCACCGACGCCATGCTCGGTCGCACCGGGCTGATCGCCATGGTCGGCAAGGGCGAGCGCGGGCCGGCGGCGATCGACTCGATCCGCAGGCACAAGGCCGCGTACCTGATGGCGGTCGGCGGCGCCGCGTATCTCGTCGCCCGGGCGATCCGCAAGTCCCGCGTGCTCGCCTTCGAGGATCTCGGCATGGAAGCGATCTACGAGTTCGAGGTGCAGGACATGCCCGTCACCGTCGCGGTCGATGCGAAGGGCGAATCGGTGCACAACACCGGTCCCGCCGAGTGGTCCCGGAAGATTGTCGAGTTGAAGATTCCCGTCACCGCAGCGTGACCACCAACTGGCGGGCGGTCTGGGCGGTGTTCGCCGCCGGGCTCGCCGCCGGAGCGCATCTCACCAAGGTTCCTCCCGCGCTGCCGGCGCTGCGCGAGGAGCTCGGGCTGACGCTGGTCGAGGCCGGCTTCATCGCCACGATGTTCAACGTGATGGGCATGACGGTGGGCATGCTCGCCGGCGTGCTTTGCGACCGCTTCGGGCACAAGCGCCTCGCCCTCAGCGGGCTCGCGGTCATGGTGGCTGGAGGATTGCTCGGCGCCGGCGCGCCCGGATTCGGCACCCTGCTCCTTTCGCGCTTCCTCGAGGGCGTCGGCTTCATCGTCTTCGTGGTGGCGGCGCCCGCGCTGATGACCGCGGCGGTATCGAGCGTGCGCGACCGCTCGCGCGCGCTCGGGCTGTGGAGCTCGTACATGCCCACCGGCGGCACCATCGCGCTCCTTGCCGCCCCCGCGCTGATCGCCGCGTGGGGCTGGCGCGGGCTTTGGGCGGGCGTCGCCATCGCCACGGCGGCGGCGGCGGCGCTCTTCTGGCGCGCGGTGCCCAGTGCCCCCTACGGCGCAGTGGGCTCACTGCGCCTGGTCGTCGAATCGCTCGCGCAGAAGGGCAACATCGCGATGGCGGCGCTCTTCGCCTTCTACGTCGCGCAATGGACCTCGGTAATGATCTGGCTGCCGACCTTCCTCGTCGACGAGCACGGCGTCTCGACGCGCACCGCCGCCCTCGCCACGGCGCTGATGGTGCTCGTGAACGCGCCGGGCAACATCGCCGGGGGCTGGCTGCTGTCGCGCGGGGCGCGAAGGGCCACGCTGGTCGTGGCCGCGTCGCTCATCGCGGCGGGCTGCGAGATCGCCATGCTCGCGGACGCGCTGCCGCCGGCGCTGCGCTACGCAGCGGTGCTCGTGTTCTCCCTTTGCGTGGGCGTCATCCCCGCCTCGATCTTCGCCGGGCTGCCGGTGCACGCAAGAACGCCCCAGCACATCGGCACCGGCAACGGCATCGTCAACCAGGCCTCGCAGGCCGGGCAGTTCTTCGGCCCGCTGCTGCTCGCCTGGCTCGCCTCCAACCTCGGCGGCTGGGGCGCGGCCCTCTGGGCGATGCTCGCCTTCGCCGCCGGCGCAGCGCTGTGCGGTGTCGTCCTCGGCGCCATCGAGAATAGAATCAAGCCATGAGCCAAGTCCACATCTGCGAAGTCGGGCCGCGGGACGGCCTGCAGAACGCCAAGCACCTCATGAGCACCGAGGCGAAGAAGGCCTGGATCTCGGCCCTCGCCGCCGCCGGCCTGCGCGAGATCGAGGTCGGCTCCTTCGTGCCGCCCAAGCTGATTCCAGCGATGGCGGACACCGCCGACGTGGTAAAGCATGCCTTGAAAATCCAGGGACTGAAGGTCGTAGCGCTGGCCCCCAACGTCAAGGGCTTCCAGCGCGCTGTCGAGGCCGGCGCGCACAAGGTCACCTTCCCGGTCTCGGCGAGCCGCAAGCACAGCGAGTCCAACGTGCGCATGACGCCTGAGCAGATGGTCGAGGAAGTGAGGAAGTGCGCCGAGCTCGGCGGCGCCGAGATCGAGGGCGCGGTCTCCACCGCGTTCGGCTGCACGATGCAGGGACCGGTCCCCGAGGACGACGTGGTGCGCATCGCCGTCTCGCTCGCCGGGTTCTGCGACGCCGTGGCGCTCGCCGACACCGTCGGCTACGCCAACCCGGCGCAGGTGAAGCGAATCTTCTCGCGCGTGAAGAAGGAAATCGGCGACAAGCTCGAGGGCGCGCACTTCCACAACACGCGCGGCCTCGGCCTGGCGAACGCGCTCGCCGCCTACGAGGTCGGCGTGCGCAACTTCGACAGCTCGATGGGCGGCCTGGGCGGCTGCCCGTTCGCCCCCGGCGCGAGCGGCAACGTCATCACCGAGGACCTGGTGTTCATGTTCGAGAGCATGGGCGTCAGCACCGGCATCGATCTGCAGAAGCTCTTCGCGGCCCGGGAGATCCTGGTCACCGCGATTCCCGAGGAGCCTGTGTACGGTCACACCCCGCTCGCGGGACTTCCCAAAGGATTCCGTGCTGCCGCTTGAAGGGGTGCGCGTCGTCGAGTTCGCGCACATGGTGATGGGCCCCTCCTGCGGGCTCGCGCTCGCGGACCTCGGGGCGGAAGTGATCAAGGTCGAGCCCCTCGCCGGCGACAACACGCGCCGGCTGGAGGCCGCGGGGGCCGGCTTCTTCCCGGTCTTCAACCGCAACAAGAAGAGCCTCGCCGTCGATCTCCAGCACCCGGAGGGAAAGCGGATCGTCCACCGGCTGCTCGAAAGCGCGGACGTGCTGACGGAGAACTTCCGTCCCGGCGCGCTGGACAAGCTGGGCTTCTCGTATGAAAAGCTGAGCGGGCGCAATCCACGGCTGATCTACTGCTCGCTCAAGGGCTTTCTCAAGGGGCCCTACGACCACCGCCCTGCCCTCGACGAGGTGACGCAGATGATGGGCGGGCTCGCGTACATGACCGGGCTCCCCGACCGGCCGCTGCGCGCCGGCTCCTCGGTGGTCGACATCATGGGCGGCACGTTCGCCGCGCTCGGCATCCTCGCCGCGCTGCGCGAGCGCGAGCGCACCGGCCGCGGCCAGGAGGTGACGAGCGCGCTCTTCGAGAGCACCGCTTACCTCGTCGCGCAGCACATGGCGCAGTACGAGATCACCGGCGAGGCGCCGCCGCCCATGTCGGTGAAACGCCCCGCCTGGGGCGTCTACGACATCTTCGCCACGGCCGGCGGCGGGCGCCTCTTCGTGGGCGTCGTCACCGACACGCAGTGGGAGCTCTTCTGCAAGGACTTCTCGCTCTCCGAGCTCGCGGGCGACCCGCGCCTCGACTCGAACGGCAAGCGGGTGAAGGAGCGCGAGTGGCTCGTTCCGCGCATCGGCGAGGTTTTCCAAAAGTACGGCGAAAAGGACTTGATGAAAAAGCTCGAAGCGATCGGCCTGCCCTTCGCACCGATCGCCAAGCCCTGGGACCTGCTGGAGGACCCCCACCTCCTCGCCTCGCACGGGCTGCTGGACACCAAAGCGGGAGAAAAGACGATCCGCGTGCCGGCGCTGCCGCTGGAGCTCGGCGGCCGGCGGCTGGGCAAGCGCAGCGATCCGCCGCGCATCGGCGAGCACGGTCGGCACCTGCTGACCGAACTCGGCTACGCAGCTGCGGAAATCGACGCCCTCGCCGCGCAGCGGATCGTCGCACTCGGCTGAAATGTCGAGGCGTTACCGCGGGCGAAAAGCTCAGTGCACTGCGGCTACGCCTGCGCGGGCGCACTGCCCGTCCTGGGCGCCGCTGCCTCCCGACAGGCCAATCGCGCCGATCACTTTGCCGTCCCTCATGATCAACTCGCCGCCTTCCGAGGTCACGAAGCCACGCAAGTTCAGGTAGCGCAGGCCGGCGCCGCCCTTCTCCAGCTCGTCGTACACGCTCTTCGTGGCGCGCCGGAACACGGCCGCCGCATGCGCTTTGTCCTGGGCGATCGCGACACTCCCGTATTGCGCGGAATCCATGCGCTCGAAGTACACGAGGTAGCCAGCCGGATCGACGACCGCCACCACCATGTTCCACTTGTTCTTGCGAGCTTCGCCCAGCGCTGCGGCGGCGGCCTTCTTGGCGTC
>Ga0247825_10001856_pt1 | contig 13972 bp, 10 predicted proteins | sample 13C_Vanillin_Day_FD_194413 | JGI IMG/M metagenome (GOLD analysis project Ga0247825, IMG submission 194413) | Soil microbial communities from agricultural site in Penn Yan, New York, United States - 13C_Vanillin_Day48 | ecosystem: Environmental > Terrestrial > Soil > Agricultural land | place...
GAGCGATGGCGGGGGAGATGGCGGGCAGGGACAGGGGCAGGGGGATGCCGGCGCGGATGGTGGCTCGGATGCGGGCTCGGGCGACAGTGAGGGTGACGGTACGGATGGCGGGACGGACGGCGGCAGCGAGACCGACGAGCGCACCGAGGAAGAGGTGGATGCGGGGGTCAGCCCAGAGGACATCGACCGGCAGGAGGCGGAGCGCCTGCTGGATGCGATGAAGCAGAACGAGAAGAATCTCCAGCTGTGGCGTTTCCAGCAGAAGAAGAAGCAGAGGAAGGCCAATGAGAAGGACTGGTAGCGGCTGGACGGCGCTGCTCGCCGGGTTCGTCCTGCTGGCCACGTCGCCAGCGTGGGCAGAGATCGACTTCTACCAAAAGGCGGATCGCACCGAGGTGGGCACCGAGGACACCCTGCGCCTCAGTGTGGTGGTGGTGGATGCGCCGCCCTCCGCGCAGGTGCAGCTCCCCGCGCCCAAGGACTTCGAGGTCCTCTCCAGCTCCAAGAGCAACCAGCGCTCCATCCAGCTCACCGGTGGAGGGCCAGCCGTCATCCAGGACATCACTACGCACACGTTGATCCTCCACCCCCTGAAGACCGGAAAGCTGACCATCCCTCCCGCGGTGCTCACCACCGCCGGCCGCACCTACCGCACCGAGGCCATCGAGCTGACTGTGAAAGCCGGACGGCTGGGGCCTCCGCCAGGGCAAGCCACGCACCCGGGGCTCCCGGATCCGTTCCGGAATCTCCCTCCGCCCATGGATCCCTTCGAGGAGATGGAGCAGGACAACGATGTGCCCGTCATCCCCCGAGGGGACTCGGATCTGTTCCTGCGCGCGAGCCTGGATCGGGACGAGGTGTTCGTGGGCGAGCAGACGACGCTGTCGCTCTACATCTACTCGCGCGTGGATCTGTCCAGCGTGGACGCCGTCACCATGCCCAAGCTCGAGGGCTTCTGGAGCGAGGACGTGGAGAGCCCCACGCAGCTCTCGGGCGAGCAGCGCATCGTCAATGGCATTCCCTACCGCGCGTACCTGCTGCGCCGCCGGGCCTTGTTCCCGGTGAAGGCGGGCGCGCTCACCATCACCCCGGCGGAGGCGGACATCACCACCGGTTTCCTCTTCGCCGGCCACCGGGTGCACCGCGTCTCCAACGGGCTCAAGGTGAAGGTGAAGCCGCTGCCGCCAGGCGCGCCCCCGGGAATCGCCAACGCCAACGTGGGCCAGTGGCAGCTCACGATGGACGTGTCTCCCACGAGCGTGGAGCTGGGCCAGCCCATCACCGTGAGGGTGATCCTCGAGGGCACGGGCAACGTGAAGAACGTCACCCCGCCGAAGCTCACCGCCCCCGCGGCGCTCAAGGTCTACGATCCGACCACCACGGACAAGCTCACCCCCAACAAGAACAAGATCCAGGGCCGCCGGGTGATGGAGTACCTGGTCATGGCGCAGCGCACGGGCACCTTCACGCTGCCGGCGCTGGAGTTCCCCTACTTCGATCCGCGCCGCCGCGCGTATGACGTGTCTCGCACGGACCCCGTCACCATCACCGTGGAGGCCGGGGCGGGTGGAACGGCCTCGACAGGGCCCTCGTCCACGCCGCTCCAGGATGCCGCCAGCGAGCAGAAGAATGTGCTCTCCGCTCATGGTCTGCGTCCCCTCCGCTATCAGGCGCGCTTCGTGGCCCCCTCCACGCCGCTGTGGGAGCAGGCCTTCTTCCTGCCCGCGGTGCTGGCGCCCCTGGGGCTGCTGTTCGGGGTGATGCTGCTGGGGCAGGTGCGCGGGCGGCTCTCCGCGCAGACCGAGGCGGGCCGTACAAAGCAGCAGGCGAGGGCCGCCCGCAAGCGGCTGGCCGCGGCGGAGAAGCTGGTGGGCGAGGGCAGCACCAGCGCCTTCTATGCCGAGGTGGAGAAGGCGCTGCTGGGCTTCCTGGAGGCACGGCTGCATGTACCCGTGGTGGGACTCACCCGCGAGGCGCTGGCCGAGAAGATGACGGCGGCGGGGGTGGCACCCGAGCGGTGCTCCAAGGCGCTCTTCGTCCTGGAGGCCTGTGACATGGGGCGCTTCGGCGGAGGCGCGGAGCTGTCCGAGCGCAATCGCGTCCTCGACGAAGCCGAGGCCGTCATGGAAGGGTGGGAGAAGTGAGCGCCCTGACCGCGATCCTCGCCGCCACGCTGCTCGGCCAGAGCTACTACACGCCCGAGGAGGCGCAGGAGGTCTTCTCCCAGGCCAACGAGGCCTATGCCCGCGAGGACTACGCCACCGCCCGCGAGGGCTACGAGAAGTTGATCGCCCACGGCCAGGGAGGCCCGGACGTGCTCTACAACCTGGGCACCACGTACCTGGCGCAGGGCGAGCTGGGCCGGGCGACGCTCGCGCTGGAGCGGGCCTGGAAGCAGGGCGGCCGGGCTCCGGATCTGGAGGCCAACCTTGCGCTCGCCCGCGCTCAGCAGAAGGACAAGGTGGAGGGCTCGGTGGTGGAGGAGGACTTCCTGACCCGCGTGGTGAAGGCCACACCGGGGGAGCTGATCGGCTGGGTGTTCGTGGGCTCCTGGGTGGCGGGCTTCGGGCTGCTGCTGCTCTTCCGGTTTCTCAAGCCCGGCCGGCGCTCCTGGGCGGTGGTGCTCGCCGCGCTGGCGCTCATCGTGGCCGTGCCCGCGGGCGCGCTGCTCTCCGCGCATGTATGGGTGGCCCGTACGGTGCGTGAAGCCGTGGTTCTCCCCAAAGTGATGGATGTGAGAGAGTTTCCCAAGGAGGGGGCCAAGGCACCCTTCCAGATCCACGAGGGCCTGAAAGTGCGCGTGCTCGAGGAAGCCGGGCGCTACGTGCGCATCCGCCTGCCCAACGGGCTGGAAGGCTGGGCGGAGCGAGAGGGCGTGGCGGAGATATGATCGAGGTGCTCGGGGCGACGAAGGTGTACCACCGGGGCCGGACGGAGGTCCGGGCGTTGGCGGGCGTGTCACTGACGGTGCCCCGAGGGCAGTTCCTCTCGGTGATGGGGCCCTCGGGCTCGGGGAAGAGCACGCTGCTCAACCTGCTGGGTGCGCTGGACGTGCCCACGGAGGGGAGCATCCGCATCGGTGGGCAGGAGCTGGCGAGGATGGATGATGCCTCGCTCTCCGCCTTCCGGCGGGAGCGGCTGGGCTTCGTCTTCCAGTTCTTCAACCTGATGCCCACCCTCACGGCGGTGGAGAACGTCATGCTGCCGGGGTTGCTGGCAGGCCGGCCACGCCCCGAGCTGCTCTCGCGGGCCGAGGCCTTGCTGGAGACGGTGGGGCTGCGCGGGCGCTCCCAGCACCGGCCGGACGAGCTCTCTGGAGGAGAGATGCAGCGCGTCGCGGTGGCTCGGGCTCTGCTCACCGAGCCGGCCCTGCTGCTGGCGGACGAGCCCACGGGCAACCTGGACTCGAGGACTGGGTCAGAAGTGCTCCAGTTGCTGAGGGAGGCCACTCGCCAGCGCCAGCTGACGGTGATCATGGTCACTCATGACCCACGGGCCGCGGAGGTTGGCGACCGGATCGTCCGGTTGGCGGACGGCGTCGTCGTAGGAGATGAGCCCGTGAACAGGCACGCAGCTTGACTTGCGCCCGTGGTAAGTAGACTTCGCTGTCGGATGCAGCAGGGGGGGCTGCCTTTCTCGTTCCAGGGAGGTCGCCGCTCGTGGTCGTCGACACCGTAGTCGATGTTGGCAAGAACCGGCTCTTCGTCCGGATTCACGGCCGTATTGACGACTCAGAGGCGAAGAGCATCGCTGACGCCATCATCCAGCAGATGGATCGGCTGCGCCCTGGGTTCGACGTCGTGAAGGACCTGACGCAGGCGGAGCCGCTGGGCCCGGAGGGAGTGGTCCAGCTCAAGCGCATCATGGAGGCGCATATCGCGCGGAAGTCGCGCCGGTCGGTGCGCATCGTGGGCCGCTCCACCCAGGTCGCGCTCCAGTTCGCGCGCACCGGGAAGGAGCTCCAGCACGAGCCGTACCTGTGCTTCTCCCGCGAGGAAGCGGAGCGCTGGCTGGACGGCGAGGCTCCTTGAGGGTGAGCCGCCGCACCAGCCGGTAAAGCCTGGGCAGACCGGGTAAGGTGGCGGTGTGTTCCTCCCTCTGCTGAGGCTCGTCTCGCTGCGGCATCTGCTGCAAGCACCACTGCGCACCGCGCTGACCGTCATCGGTGTGGCCGTGGGCGTGGCGACGATGGTGGGAGTGACGGCCATCAACCGCACCGTCATGGAGGCGTTCCGCTCCACGGTGGACACCATCGCGGGGAAGGCGGATCTCACGGTGGCGGGAACGCAGGTGGGGTTCCCGGACGAGGTGCTCGAACAGGTCCGGGACGTGCCGGGCGTTCTCCACGCGTCGGGAGGACTCTCCGTCATCGCGCCAGTGCAGGGTTCTCCGGGCGAGTCCCTCTACGTCATGGGCGTGGACCTGCTGGATGATGGGTACTTCCGCACCTACGAGGGCGTGGATCGGGATCTGGGCGCGCTGACGGAGGATCTGGAGTTCCTCAACTCGACGGATCGGATGCTGGTCTCGGAGCGCTTCGCCCGCGAGCATGGGCTGAAGGTGGGGGGCCGCTTCACGCTGATGACGGCCAGCGGGGCGCGGGACTTCTTCGTGCACGCGCTGATTCGCGAGACCGGGCCGATCAAGGCGTTCGGTGGCTCGGTGGCGGTGATGGACGTGGCCTCGGCGCAGGCGGCCTTCGGGCGCGACCGGGTGTTGGACCGCATCGACGTGGCGGTGGATCCGAAGGTGGGCGCGGAGGCGGTGCGCGAGAACGTGCTCCAGGCGCTGGGCCCATCCTTCGAGGTGGAGCGGCCCCAGCGGCGGGGCAGCTCGGTGGAGACCATGGTCCGCAGCTTCCAGATGGGGCTCAACCTGGGCTCGGGGGTGGCGCTGCTGGTGGGCGTGTTCCTCGTGTACAACACCCTCTCCATCAGCGTGGTGCAGCGGCGGCGGGAGATTGGAACGCTGCGCGCGCTGGGGGCTTCGAGACTGCGCATCCGGGCGCTGTTCACCCTGGAGGCCGTCGTGCTTGGAAGTGTGGGGACGGCGCTGGGCCTGCCGCTGGGCGTGCTCATGGGGCGGGCGGCCATTGGCGCGGTCTCCCAATCCGTCTCCAGCATCTACGTACGGGTGAACGCGCGCGACGTGACGGTGACGGCGCTGGAACTGGGCCTGGGGATCGCGCTGGGAGTGCTGGGCAGTGCGTTCGCGGCGCTGTGGCCATCGCTGCGCGCCTCGAGCGTCCAGCCGGTGGAGGCATTGCGCCGGGATGTGGTGGCAGGAGCTCAGGTGGGGAGCGGGCGGCCCTGGACTTTGTGGGCGGGGCTCGCGTGCCTCGCGGCGGTGTATCCCCTGACACTCCTGCCGCCCCCGAAGGAGAACCTGCCGCTGGGTGGCTACCTGGCCATCTTCCTGGTCCTCATGGGCGCCACGTTGCTGGCGCCGTCGGTGCTCCGCTCGCTGTGGCACGTCTACCGGGGGCCGGGTGAGTGGCTGCTGGGCGTGAGTGGCCGGCTCGCGGCGGACAACTTCGCCCGCGCGCCCGTGCGGACGGCGGTGCCGGTGTCGGCGCTGGCCATCGGCGTGTCGATGGCGGTGTGCATCGCGGGCTTCGTGGGCTCCTTCCATGGCTCCTCGCAGCGGTGGATCCAGCAGGCGGTGCCGGCGGATCTCTTCGTCACTTCGGCAGCGAGGATGGCGGGCGTGCAGAACCAGCCCATGAAGCCGGAGCTGGGCCTGTCCCTCGACAAGCTGCCAGCAGTGGATCGGGTGGATCGCGTGCGCATCCTGCCGCACGAGATATTGGGCCTGCGCGCGTACATCATCTCGCTCATCCCGGAGATCTACGAGCGGCGGGCACGGCCCATCTTCCTCGAGGGGCGCATGCTCACGCAGGAGGAGTGGAGCGCGGGGCGCGTCATCATCTCCGAGAACCTCTCCCGCCGCCGAGGCCTGCACGTGGGGAGCACCTTCGAGACATCCACGCCCACGGGCGTCCGCACCTATACGGTGGGCGCGGTGGCGCTGGACTACACGTCGGACCAGGGCACCGTGGTCATGTCGCGAGACGTGTACAGGGTCCATTTCCAGGATGAGCAGGTGGATATCTTCGAGCTGTACCTGGCGGACTCGGGGAAGCTGGAGGAGGTGCGCCGCGCCATCACCGAGGCCTACGGCCGCCAGTACGATCTCTACGTCCTGTCCAACACCGAACTGCGCGAGGAGGCCACCTCGCTCGTCGACGATGCGTTCTCCGTCACCTATGCCATGGAGGCGGTGGCGGTGCTGCTGGCGCTGCTCGGGGTCATCAACACGCTGCTGGCGGCGGTGTTGGATCGCACGCGGGAGATTGGCCTGCTGCGCGCGGTCGGCGCGGCGCGGGGGCACGTGGTGCGCCTCTTCGTAGGGGAGGCCACCTTGATAGGCCTCTCAGGAGGGCTCATCGGCGTGCTGGCGGGCACGGCGCTGGGGCTCATCGTGACATTGATCGTGGGCGAGCAATCCACGGGCTGGAGTTTTCCGTACCTATTCCCGACAGGAGTCGCCCTTCAGATGTCACTCACGGCCACATTGTGTGCCGCAGTCGCAGGTGTATATCCCGCACGCAGGGCGGCTTCACTGGACGTCGTCGAGGCGCTCGCTTACGAGTAGACCCTATCTATGCCCGCTGAGCCCCAAGCTCCCTTCCACATCCTGCTCATCGAGGACGAGCCAGTCATCCGCGAGCTGGTCAGCTCGATGCTGAGCGATGGCCCAGTGGATGTGGTGTGCGCGGAGGACGGCGTCGAGGGGCTGAAGCTGGCCAAGAGCCGCCCCTTCCACCTCATCTTGCTGGACGTGGTGTTGCCGAAGATGGATGGGGTGTCCGTGTGCCGCATCCTCAAGAGCGACCCCGGGACGGCGCACGTGCCCATCTACATGCTGACGGCGAAGACGAAGAAATCGGATGTGGATAGCGCCACGGTGGCGGGTGCGGATGGCTACATCCAGAAGCCCTTCAAGGGCACGGAGCTGATGGCCCTGGTGGATCGGCTGCGCGCGGTGGCCTCCGGCGCCTGAGGGTGGGAGCGATCTCCCGCCAACGCGGGCCAGCGATCCGAGTGAGTGCGGCTTGTCTGATGAGGTAACGCCTCGAACGGACCTCGATCGTAGGCTTCATCTGCGATGTTCGCGGCATGGTCGTTCAGCAGCACCTTCGCGGCGGGGTGTCACTCATCAAGCCTTTCACTGAGGTTTCGAGGCAGCCTTGGGCTCCTGCCCGATCAGATCGCGCAAGAAGGCCAGCATCTCCGGGGAGGACCAGTCGAGTGCTCCTGCGGCGCGCGCAACCTCTCGTCCTTGCCTGTCGAGGATGAGCGTGAGCGGCAGATCCTCGGCGCCCAGGAGCGTGGCCGTGCGCCCCCGCGGATCGTAGTAGGGCTCCAGCGCCTTGAGACCGGCCGTCGTGAAGAACCGCTCGACGGCGCGGCGCCCCTCTCTATCGAGCGAGACGGCGACCACCGCCAGCTCCGCGCCTCCCAACTTTCCTTGGAGCCGCTCGAGCGAGGGCATCTCGTGCACGCACGGGCCGCACCACGTCGCCCACAGGTTCAACACCACGACCTTGCCGGCCAGCTCCTTGGGCCCCACCGTGCGGCCCTTGCTGTCGATGATGCGCAGTTCCGGGAGCGCGCGCGCCGGCTCCGTGCGCGTCACCCCCGGGGGCGGCGGCGCAGGGGCGACCGCCGGCGTCGCCCCGAGCACCACCCACAGCGTCTGCATGGCGAGATAGCCGGGTGTGATCATGGAGACTCCTCCAGCAGGTGGCGGAACATCAGGAACACCGTGTGATACGACTCCCGCTGCTCCTCCGTGGGTGTGTCGTAGAAGCGGTTGCCGAGCGCACCTCGGCTCACGGTCGCGGACTCGGCGAGCACCCCGACGCGTCCCTTCCCGATCTCCGCCTCCGCGTAGAGGGCACGGCCCTCGTCATCGGTCAGGACTGGAAATCCACCGAGCACCGTCTGGAGGGGACGCGTGAACCGGTACTTCACCCCCTCCGCGTCGGGGGTGACCTGCTCTGCCGCAGGCCTCTCAGGCTGGCGGTGCAGGCGCAGCCCGAATGGCTCGAGCAGCGACGCCGTCCCCGCGCCCGGCTCGATCAGCCCATCCAGCACGAGCAGGCGGCCCCCGCCGGAGAGATACCGCACCAGTTCCTCCTCCTCCTCCGCTGAGAGCGGTCGGCTCGGGTGCGTCAGCACGACGACGTCAGCGCTCTGGAACGCCTGGGACAAGTCCCGAGAGAAGGTGGGCCTCAGGCCCAAGCGCTGCGTGGCGACCACCAGCGTATCGAACCCGTGCAGATCGTACTGTGCGTCCGTGATGAGCCCGGGAGGGAACGGCGCCCTCGAGACGGCCAGATCGAACGCCACTGTGGGCACCCGCACCTTGGGTGCGGGCAAGGTGACGCTGCTCGCCGCCAGCGTCGCGGCGCCCGTCCCCAAGGCCACTCCGCCCACGAGGCTCACCGCGGTCACCCAGCCCCCGTATAGCCGCAGGCATGCGCCGAGCGCCGCAAGCGCCCCGAGCGCCGCCAGCCACCCCAGGTGGCGCAGGGGCGTCGACTCCCGGTTCAGGAACTGCACCGTGGCGAGGACGAGCTCGCTGCGGCCCGGGAAGAAGAGGGAGAAGTTGGAGAAGGGCGTGCTGTCTGCCACCAGCGCGACCCGCCCCGAGCCCACGTGGCGCGTGGCGAGCTGCGGGAAGAAGCCGAGATCATCGCGCGTGTCGAGCTGGATGTTGCCGAAGAAGCCGGGGTTGTTGTAGTCCGCCCACTCCGAGCCGAGCGCCGCGCCGACGATGGGGAGCTGGGTCCCACCCGTCGCGACGATCGTAGCAGAGGTCTCGAACTCGAACTCCGGGACGAGCCGCGCGATGGGGTGCGCCCCCCAACTCGGCGCGGCCCAGCGCGTCGTCGAGCCCGTGACCAGGTCGAAGGTATCATCCGGTCGCAGCGCGAGCCCGAACCGCGAGGACACGGCGTTCAGGAACGTCGTCATGCCGAACAGATCGGTGTGATCGCCGATCATGAAGAGCCCGCCGCCGCGGCGCACGTAGGCCTCGATCGCCTCCACCTCCTGCGCCAGGAACGGAGTCGTCGGCGTCTTGAGGATCAGCACGTCCACATCTTCCAGAGCCTCGGCGGTCAGCGGCCCCTGGCTCCACCGTCGCGCGTCGTAGTGCCAGCCGAGCAGCTCGAAGAAGTTCCCATAGGAGTACGCGGCCTGACGGCCGAACTCCTGGGTGTCGAAGGGGAGGTCCGTCCGCTCCCAGTCCCCGTGCGAGTCGTCCACCAGGACTCGCCCCAGCTTGGCTCGCCCGGGATCCTCCCACGAGATGGCGAGCGTCCAGCACAGCCCGAGCGCCAGCGCCGCCACCGCCGCCGAGGGCCTCCTGGCGCTCGGAGGACGCAACTCGAGGACAGGAGGCACGAGCGCCAGCGCGGGGAGCCACGAGAGGAGCGTGAACCAGGGGCTCACTTCGAGCCCCTGCACCGAGAGATCCGCGCGGGCCAGCACCAGCCCGAGGATCCGCAGCGCGCCGTACCCGATGAGGAGCGCGGCCCACCGCACCAGCACCGCTCCGGTGCGCGCGAGCGGGATGGCCACGGCGGTGCCCACGATGCCCACGAGCACCATCAGCAGGGGGAAAGCCGACATGCGCGTCAGGCTCGGCCGGTACTCCACGAGCACGTTTCCGTCGTGCGCGATCACCACTCCGCCGTTGGCGGCGCTGTCCAGGCCAAACAGGTTCGCCGCGGATGAGAGCAGCTCGGCGCCGCCAGGGAGCTCCTTCCAGATCGCGAGCTGGTCCCTCAGGGTATGCGCCGCGAGGAACTGGGGCGTGAAGACGACGAGGATCGCCGCGGCGCGCTGGAGCGCCGACACCTGCAGCGGCATCGCGGCGATCACGAGCACCAGTCCCACGGCCATCCCCGCCAGGCCCGCAGCCGAGAGGCCGTGGATCGTCTCCTCGAGCCATACCTGCCAGCCGACGGCGCAGGACAGCAGGCCGACGAAGAGGACGCGCCCGCGGATCATGGCCTCAGCTCCCCTGCCAGCAGCGCGTCCATGAAGCGCACGTTGGCAGCGTGGAACTGGCGCTCGCCCTCGAAGCGCTCATCGTCCAGGAAGCGGTGATCTCCAATCGCGATGCACCGCCCGCCCCCGGCCACGGTCTCCATGACGACCGCGAACCCCTTGCTCGTGGCGTGCGCGGTCGCGCGAGCGGGGTCCTCCGCGGAGATCGCCCAGGCGTCGAAGAAGTCCACTCTCGTGCCCTGCCAGGGGTACTGGACGGGCCCCAGCGGCACGGGATCGATGCGCAGGCCGCACAGCTTCAGGAGAGCGTTCGCTGGGCCCCGGAACTGCCCACCCGCGGCGACGAAGAGGGTGCCGCCACGCGCCAGCAGGCGCTCGATCGCCGCCAGATCCGTCGCGCCGGGGAACCGGGCCGGGGCCAGGAACATCGCCATGCCAGCCGCATCGATCGCCCCGGGCCCCTCGCTGTGATCCGCCACGGGCAGGAACCCCGCCCGGTGCGCCGCGGTGAACAGGCCCCCATAGGAGCGCGTGGCGAAGAACTCGAATGCGAACAGGGGGGAGTGCCGGGCGTCCACTACGGCCACCGAGCCCGGCGACGCCAGCGGCGGCAGCGGCGCATGGGGGACGAGCAGGGCGCCCGCCTCCCCGGCCGTCACGACGGCCACGAGCAGCAGCGCGCTCGTGCTCGCGCCCCCCCACGCGAACCAGAGCCCGAGCCCCGCAACGACAAGGAGCCCGCCGAGCAGGGAGCCCCCGAGCCTCGAGGGCGTCGGCTGGGCGAGGTAGGCGAAGAGCTGGCGGGTGAAGCCATGGGCGAAGGGCAGGCCCAGGACCTGGAACGTCGAGGTGTCACCAAAGACGACGACCCGCCCCTGGCCGACCTCCGCGGCGGCGACCAGCACCAGATCGCCCAGGCGCTCGCCGAGCTGATAGCGGTAGTCGCCGAGCAAGCCCCCCTGGCCGTCATTGAGCCGGTTTCCATAGTCCCCGAAGGCGTGCCGGCCCACGATGAGGGGGCGCGCCGCGGCGCTGGAGAGCCTCAGCGAAGCGCCCGTACCGATCTGCGCCTCGAGCGCCCCTTTGACGCCGGCTGTGATTGGATGAGGCCGGACCTCCAGGCTGTGCTGCCAGTGCCTGCGGAGGGGATAGGCGGAGTCGAACTCGAACGTGATCCCCAGGGGGCTCAGCAGCTCGTTGAGCGGGCTCATGATCCCGAACAGATCCGTGTGATCGCCGAGCACCAGCAGCCCGCCGCCGCCACGGACGAACTTCCAGAGGGCCTCGTGCAGCTCGGGCTCGAGTCGCTGCTTCGGGTTGATGAGGACGACGACGGCGATGTCGCCGAGACCCTGGCGCAACGCCTCGCGGTCGATCACCCGCATGGGCTGACCGGACCGGGCGAGCAGCTCCTTCAGCCCGCCGTAGAGGCCCGCCTGGATCAGCCCGTACCTGCCTCGCTCCGGACGGGTCAGATCGAAGAAGCCGTCCTCGTAGATGGCGATGGCCCCTGTCGCCGGCTGCACCGAGGGTTGCGAGACGAGCAGCCCCACGCCGAGCGCGAGGAGCGGGAGGCCAAGCCAGGCACGACGGAGGGCGGGGGCGGCGCTCTGCGCGTCCGCAAGCTCCACTGCGCCGAGCCTCCTGCCCAGGGGCACCAGGAGCAGGATGAGGATCACGGAGCCCAGGCCGGCCGTGGCCCCGGGGGGAATCCTCCCAGGCTGATCCGACTCGCCGAGCAGATAGGCGGGGGGAGTGAGGATCGCCTGCGCCGCGGCCTTGATGGCCCCTTCGATCAGCGGCTGCAGCGCGACGAGCGTGATCGCCAGGGCCACGCCTGCCAGCACGTAGGCGATGATCGGCCGCGCCCGCGTACGAAGCCGCTCGCGCAGGCCTGGGCGCAAAGGGAGGCTCATGGCGAAGGCGAGGATGAGGGCCCAGACCCCCGCGGGCGTGGGGCCCAGGTGCAAGCGCGCTCCCCCGAACCAGCCCGCCACGCCAGAGATGATCGCCGCCACGCCCTCCAGCCCCAGCCACAACAGGCTGCTGTAGCGGCTCACCAGATAGACGCCCGCGAAGACGGCCACGGCCCGCGCCGCCGTCCGGAAGGCCCCCGCGCCGGGTCGGCCATGCGTGGCGAGCGCGCACGCCACGCAGACCGCGACGACGCAGAAGAGGTCCGTCTGGTGACCTCCGTCCGTCGCGAAGAGCGCCAGGGGCACGGGCAGCAACGATGAAGCCCGCAGCAACCAGCCACCCCAGGGCAGGTCCGCGCCGAGCAGGCGCGCGGCTCGCGCGGTGTAGAGGGCCAGCAGGCACACCACGCAGAAGCGGCCGAAGGCGGGGCTGCCAGGCCCGATCAGCCTGGCCGCGAGGAGCGCCGCCACGCAAGGCAAGGCGAGCACCCCGCCCACTCCCTCCAGTTGCGGTCGAGCGTCCCTCACGGCTTGACCGGCGCTTTGGCCCGCGCGTCCTCGAGAAGGGCCTCCGTCATGTCCTTCGCCTGCGGGCCCAGCGCCAGCTCGAAGGCAGAGTCCTCGATCGGGACCTGGAGGTGGTAGACGTACTCGGCCTGCATCTCGATGGATTGGGTGGTGTCCGCTCCCGGGGCGCGGTGAGTGGTCTCGCTCTCGACACGTCGCACGAGGTGATCCTCCGGATCGACCCACAGGCGCATCGCCACCCGGCTCCTGTCGCTGAAGAGGATCGGGCCCTCGGAGCGCAGGACCTCCATGGCCGTCCCATTCCAAGGCTCACGCGTCAGGGTGAACGGGTGCGCGAGGATCTCCGCCGCGAGCTCCGGCTCGGCCATCGGATCGGTGTAGCGCGAACCGAACTCCTCCGGGACGCGCGTATGATCGATGAGGGTCTCATGGACGATGGGCGGCGCCCCGGGGTCCGCGTTCTGCATCGTGTAGCGCGTCCGCAGGATGCTGCCGTCGTGGACCCAGAGCAGCTCTCCACCCGCGAGCACCCGCGGCCCCGCGGGGCCATCCGACTCGACCTTCATCGAGTCCGGCAGGGTCTCGAAGCGGATCCGGCGATCCACCTGATACACGCGCGCCTCTCCGTGGGTGATCGTCTCCGGTTGCCCTTCGCTCTTCATCCGCGTGCGGAACCTCATGTCGATCCGCCGGGGGATGGGCCGCAAGTCTTCGTAGGCTCCGTTCACGGCGCGCAGCACCTCCTGCGCGGTGGGCCGATGAGCGCGCCCATGGGCGAAGAGCCCCAAGAGCACGCCCACGAACGCCACCCCTGCTGCGCCTAGCTTGAGCCGCCTCCACGACATCATCCCGCCTTCCAGAGACTCAGAGCCGCGGCAGGCGCGCTGCGCCGCGGCCTGCGCTCGCTCTTTCCGTCGCTCGAGACGTGCGTCTCCCAGCCGAGACGATCCACCACCACCACCGTGTACAGATCGGTCGCGGCCTGGCCCTGGGACGCCGGCAGCTCCACCCGCATCAGCCGGCCCGAGGCCGCCTTGCCCTCGGCCACCAGCTCCTCGCCGCCGTCGGGGGCCCGGCGGTAGATCCGGAAGGACTCCACGGTGTCCCCGGTGGTGATCCACGACAGCTCCAGGCCGTGCGCCAGCGTCGCCAGGTTGAAGCCCGCGATGTGGACCTGTGAGGGAGCCCCCGTCGGGCCCAGGGGGCAGGAGGCCGCGACGACGTTCCCCGTGCCTGCGAAGGCGAGCATGCCGTCGCCGCCCTCCTTCGACTGGGTGGTGCAGCCCTTACAGGCCGAGCCCACGCAGCCGCTCTGTCCACAGGCCGAGCCCACGCAGCCGCTCTGGGTGCAAGCCGAGCCCGCGCAGGCGCTCAAGGAGCACGCGGACCCCGCACACGCGGAGGCCCCGCACACGGAGCCGACGCAGCCGCTCCCGCCGCAAGAAC
>Ga0247825_10001857_pt1 | contig 13971 bp, 10 predicted proteins | sample 13C_Vanillin_Day_FD_194413 | JGI IMG/M metagenome (GOLD analysis project Ga0247825, IMG submission 194413) | Soil microbial communities from agricultural site in Penn Yan, New York, United States - 13C_Vanillin_Day48 | ecosystem: Environmental > Terrestrial > Soil > Agricultural land | place...
ACTTCATCGGCATCGGCGGCATCGGCATGAGCGGCATTGCCGAAGTGCTGATGAATATCGGCTACACGGTGCAGGGATCGGACGCGAGCGACAGCGCCAATGTCAAGCGGCTGCGCGACAAGGGCGCGAAGGTCTTCATCGGTCACGACGGCAGGAACGTCGACGGCGCCGAGGTCACGGTGGTGTCGTCGGCAATCAAGCGCGACAATCCCGAGCTGGTCGCCGCGCGCGAAAAGCGCCTGCCGGTGGTGCGGCGCGCCGAGATGCTGGCCGAGCTGATGCGGCTGAAAAGCTGCGTCGCCGTCGCCGGCACGCACGGCAAGACCACGACGACCTCGATGGTCGCGGCCCTGCTCGACGCCGGCAACTTCGATCCGACGGTGATCAACGGCGGCATCATCAACGCCTATGGCACCAATGCGCGGGTCGGCCTGGGCGACTGGATGGTGGTGGAGGCCGACGAGTCCGACGGCACGTTCCTCAAGCTTCCCGCCGACATCGCCATCGTCACCAACATCGATGCCGAGCATCTCGATCACTTTAAGACCTTCGCCGCGGTGCAGGATGCATTCCGCGCCTTCATCGAGAACGTGCCGTTCTACGGCTTCGCGGTGATGTGCACCGACCACCCGATCGTGCAGCGCGTGGTCGGCCGCATCGAGGACCGCCGCATCATCACCTACGGCGAGAATCCGCAGGCCGACGTCCGACTGGTCGATCTCGACAACGCCGGCGGCCAGTCGACATTCAAGGTGCTGTTCCGAAACCACGCCGGCGAGACCATCCACACGATCGACAATCTCGTGCTGCCGATGCCCGGCCGCCACAACGCGCTCAACGCGATGTCGGCGATTGCCGTGGCGCACGAGCTGAAGATGTCCGACGACGCGATCCGCAAGGCGCTGGCGGGCTTCGGCGGCGTGAAGCGGCGCTTCACCCGCGCCGGAAGCTGGAACGGCGTCGCGATCATCGACGACTACGGCCACCACCCGGTGGAGATCGCCGCCGTGCTGAAGGCCGCGCGCGAATCGACCAGGGGGCAGGTGATCGCCGTGGTGCAGCCGCATCGCTATACGCGCCTGCAATCGCTGTTCGAGCCGTTCTCGACCTGCTTCAACGACGCCGATGCGGTGATCGTCGCCGAGGTCTATCCGGCGGGCGAAGCGCCGATCGAGGGCATCGACCGCGATCATCTGGTTGCCGCGGTCCGCGCGCGCGGCCATCGCCAGGTGATCCCGCTGCCGGCGCAGCCGCAGCTTGCCGGCCTCGTGAAGGGGCTCGCGAAGCCCGGCGACTACGTGGTCTGCCTCGGCGCAGGCAACATCACCCAGTGGGCTTATTCTCTGGAAGGCGAATTGAAGGCGTTGGGTTAGGCCGCCAGTGCGTTGTCTCGGGCGCTGCGTCCTCTTATCTTCAGGCGGGCACAGGAGCGTCGTGCGATGAACAAAGCTCTCAAAGATCAGATCATGAGCTTGCCGCCTGACGAGAAGTACGACCTTGTCATGGACCTCTGGGACAGCATTCCGGAGAGTGAACTGCCGCCGGTACCTGAAGCACAGCTTGCAGAAGCCGAGCGGCGCTTCGAGGCCTATTTGAAAGACCCGACACGGGCGACGCCTTGGCGGGAGGTGATGGAGCGGATTCGGGCTCGCTTCAGGTGAAGTGGCGCCTGATCGTTGAGGCTGCGGCGGAAGCGGAGATATTGGCGGCCGCGGAATGGTATGTTCGGCGAAACCCTGAAGCCCGCGAGCGATTTCTTGCAGCCGTTGACGGCGCGTTGGCCGTCATTGAAAACAACCCCTTGCAATATCAGGTCGTGCGCGGTGTCGTTCGGCGAGCTTTGGTGAAGCGCTTTCCTTACGGCTTGCTCTATTCGATTTCGGAAGACCAAGTTGTCGGGACGGTTTGCTTCCATACCAGTCGTGACCCAAGGCACTGGCAGGCTCGTTTTCCCTTATGACCTTCCCAGACATTACCGCAGACCTGAAATCCCGGGCCCCGCAAGTGCGCGGACGGCTGCTGGCGAACCAGTCGCTGGCCGAACTCACCTGGTTTCGCGTCGGCGGGCCGGCCCAGGTGCTGTTCATGCCGGAGGACGAGGCCGATCTTGCCGGTTTCCTCAAAGCGCTTCCCGCCGACGTTCCGGTGATCGTGGTCGGCCTCGGCTCCAACCTGATCGTGCGCGACGGCGGCATTCCGGGCGTGGTGGTACGGCTCGGCCGCGGTTTCAACGACGTGAAGGTCGATGGGTTGCGGATCACCGCCGGCCCCGCGGTGCCCGACGTGAAGGTCGCGCGCGCGGCGCAGGAGGCCGGGATCGCCGGGCTTTCGTTCATGCGCGGCATTCCGGGGGCGGTCGGCGGGGCGCTGCGGATGAACGGCGGCGCTTACGGGGGCGAAACCAAGGACGTGCTGGTTTCGGTGCGGGCGGTGGACCGGACCGGGCGCATTCACGTGCTGGGCAACGCCGACATGCACTACACCTACCGGCATTGCGGCGTGCCGGACGATTTCATCTTCACCGAGGCCACATTCGAGGGCCGGACCGGCGATCCGGCGGTGATCGCCGCCGAAATGGACAAGATCACCGAGTCGCGCGAAGCCACGCAGCCGATCAAGAGCCGCACCGGCGGCTCGACCTTCAAGAACCCGCCCGGCCACAAAGCCTGGCAATTGATCGACAAGGCCGGGTGCCGCGGGCTGGTCGTCGGCGGGGCGCAGGTGTCGGAATTGCACTGCAATTTCCTGATCAACCAGGGCACGGCGACCGCGGCCGACATCGAGACCCTGGGCGAAACCGTGCGAAAGCGCGTCAAAGACAGCTCCGGCGTCGATCTCGAATGGGAGATCAAGCGGATTGGAGTACCGGCGCAGGGCTGAGCCCTGGTTGCCGCGAGCCCTGAGTCTTTTTTGTCACGCTCCGATAGCTTCGCTGCGCCGCCCCGGTCGCGCGGGATTCACCTTTGACTCACAGCGGGTTAGCTTCACTTGCTGATTCGCGGAGCAGCAGTGACGCAAAAGACAGAGCCAATAATCGTGGTCGGCGGCGGCCTCGGCGGGGCCGCCGTGTCGCTTGCGCTGGCGCGCAAGGGCTTTCGCGTGCGGCTTCTGGAGCAGGCTCCTGAATTCGGGGTCATCGGCTACGGCATCCAGCTCGGCCCCAACGTATTCTCCATGTTCGACCGGCTTGGCGTCAGCGACGCGGTGCAGAAGCAGTCGATCGTGCCGAAGGCCGTGCTGATGATCGACTCGGTCGATGCCGGCGTGATCGCGCGCGTGCCGACCGGCGCATCGTTCGAGGCGCGGTTCAAGCGGCCCTATATCGTCATCCATCGCGTCGACCTGCATCGCATCCTGCTCGACGCCTGCGCCGCCAACGACAATGTCGAATTGATGCCGCTCACCGGCGCCGAGCGCTTCGAAGACACGGGCGATGGCGTGCAACTGCGCACGGCGGACAACCGTACGATCGAAGGCGCCGCGCTGATCGGCGCCGACGGGCTGCGCTCGACCATCCGGCAGCAGATGCTCGACGAAGGCGAGCCGCGAACCATCGGTTATGTCGCGCATCGCACCATCGTGCCGATGCAGGACGTGAAGGCCGACGTCTATCGCAACGAGGTGGTGCTGTGGTCGGGGCCAGGCTTCCACATCGTCCACTACCCGCTGCGCAAGAGCACGCTGTTCAACATTGTCGCGGTGTTCAGGACCTCAACCTATCTCGATCGCGGCGACATCGCGAGCTATCGCGCCGATCTCGACCGCACCTACCGGGATTCGCATCCCTCCATGCGCGCGCTGCTTTCGATGATGGACCTCGAACGGCGCTGGGTGATCTCCGATCGCGATCCGATCCGACACTGGAGCAAGGGCCGGGTAACGCTGCTCGGCGACGCGGCGCACCCCACGCTGCAATCGCTGGCGCAGGGCGCCTGCATGGCGATCGAGGACGCGGTCTGCCTCGCCGAGACCATCGGTCAGTCCGGCGGCGACTTCGAGCAGGCGTTCCGCCGCTACGAGAACGCGCGCTATCTGCGCACCGCGCGGGTGCAGTACGAGTCGCGCTATCTCTGGGACAATTTTTATCACCTGGGCGGCATCGAGCGCGAAGTCATGCGCGACGCCTGGCAGGGGCGCAGCGAAGACGACATGTTCGACTGCCTCGCCTGGCTCTATGACGGCTTCCCGCTTCCCGAGCCGCAGGAGAAGGCGGCATGACCAAGCACGTCGCCGTTCTCATGGGGGGCTGGTCGGCGGAGCGGGAGATCAGCCTGCGCTCGGGCCGCGCCTGCGCGGCCGCAGCCGAAAAGGCCGGTTACCGCGTCACCCGCGTCGACGTCGGCCGCGACATCGCCACCGTGCTGACCACGCTCAAGCCCGACGTGGCGCTCAACGTGCTGCACGGCCGGCCCGGCGAAGACGGCACGCTGCAGGGCATTCTGGAAATTCTCGGCATTCCCTACAGCCATTCCGGTGTCATGGCCTCGGCGGTTGCCATGCAGAAGGACGTCGCCAAGGTCGTCATGAAGGCCGGTGGCGTACCGGTGCCGGAAGGCATGGTGGTGTCGCGCCGGGACGCCGCAAAACAGCATCCTTTGCCGCGGCCTTACGTGCTCAAGCCGATCGCCGAAGGGTCGAGCGTGGGCGTGTTCATCGTCACCGAGCAGCACGCCCATCCGCCGCAGGAATTGACCCGCGAGGACTGGGCCTTTGGCGAGCTGATCCTGGCCGAGCGCTATATCCCGGGCAAGGAACTGACCTGCGCCGTCATGGGCGACAAGGCCCTGGACGTCATCGAGATTGTGGCGGCGACCAAATTCTACGACTTCGAAGCCAAATACGCGCCGGGCGGCTCCAAGCATCTGCTGCCCGCGCCAATTTCACCTTTTGTTTACCAAGAGGTCCGAAGACTAGCGCTCAAGGCGCATCACGCTCTCGGCTGTCGAGGCGTGACCCGCGCCGACTTTCGCTACGACGACCAGGCCGTGGGGACGGAAGGGCTCGTCTGTCTCGAAGTCAACACTCAACCCGGCATGACCGAGACTTCGCTCGTGCCCGAGCTCGCGGCTTATGCGGGCATGACGTTCGATGAGCTGGTGCGATGGATGGTCGAAGACGCATCGCTGGACCGGTAACCGAAGGCGCAGCCATGCGCCCGGTGGCCGGTGCGGCGCCGGTTTCCCGGCGCTCGCGCGCCCGCTCCGGCCTGAGCCGTGGCAGCGCCCGGCTGGGCCGCTTCCTGCGCCGCTGGCTCGGTCCGGCGCAGTACTGGCAGCTTCCGCGCGGCACCGGCGTTGCCGCGATCAGCGTCTTCGTGCTGGCGACCGTCACGTTTGGCGTGGTCCGCGGCGACCATGTGCCCGCGATCCTCGACGAATTGCGCGACTGGCGCGACGCCGCGGGCAGCGCCGCGGGTTTCCGCATCACCTCGATCGCGATGGCCGGCCAGAAGCAATTGAGTCGCGAGGAAATCCTCACCACCGCGGGCATCACCGGCCGCACCTCGCTCCTGTTCCTCGACGCCGCCGACGCCCGCGCCCGCCTCAAGGACAATCCCTGGGTCGCCGAAGCCACGATCCTCAAGCTCTATCCGAGCCGTTTGCATATCGCGGTGACCGAGCGCGAGGCCTTCGCGCTCTGGCAGAAGGACGGCAAGGTTTCGGTCATCTCCGGCGACGGCATCGTGGTCGAGCCGTTCGTCAATGCGCGCTTCGCCAAGCTGCCGCTGGTGGTAGGCCTCGGCGCCGAAACCAGGGCCAGGGACTTCATCGGGCTGCTCGACAGATATCCGCTGGTCCGCGGCCAGATGCACGCGGCCGTGCTGGTCGCCGAGCGGCGGTGGAACGTGGTGCTGAAGAACGGCATCGACGTGCGGCTGCCCGAGACCGAGGTGGCGAAGGCGCTCGAGACGCTGGTGCAGCTCGACCGCGACAACAAGCTCTTGAGCCGCGACATCACGGTGGTCGATCTGCGGCTTGCCGACCGCGTTACCGTCCGGCTCGCCGACGAGCCCGCGGCCGCGCGGATCGAAGCCATCAAGGCCCGGAACAAGAAGAAGGGAGGCGCCGCTTGAGCCTCCACAATGGCTTCACCCCGAAGATGAAGCCGGTGTCGCCGAAGCGCTCGGCCATTGTGGCGGCGCTCGACATCGGCACCAGCAAGGTCGTTTGCCTGATTGCCCGCCTCAAGCCGCAGTCGCCGCAGGAGGTGCTGCGGCGCCGGAGCCACGGCATCGAAATACTCGGCGTCGGCCATACCGAAGCCCGCGGCATGAAGGGCGGTGCGGTGATCAATCTCGCCGAGGCCGAGGAAGCGGTGCGTCACGCGGTCGATCTGGCCGAGCGGGACGCGTCGGTTCAGCTTGAATCGGTGGTGCTGTCGGTGTCGTCCGGCCGCCCCTCCAGCGAATTCTACGCGGTCAATGTCAACGTGGCGGGTTCCAGCGTCACCGACGGCGATATCGCCAGGGCACTGGCGGCGGGCTGCAACCACTCGGTGCGCTCCGGCCGCGTCGTGCTGCATTCGGTTCCGATCGGCTATGGGCTCGACGGCGTGCGCGGCGTGGGTGAGCCGCGTGGCATGCTGGCGCGCGAATTCGGCGTCGACATGCATGTGGTCACCGCCGACGTGGCTGCGGCGCGGAACCTGATGCTGGTGGTCGAGCGCTGCCATCTTTCGGTCGAGACCATGGTCGCCGCGCCCTATGTGGCCGGCCTTTCGGTGATCGCCGACGACGAGTCCGACACCGGGGCGGCCCTGATCGACATGGGCGCCGGAACCACCACGGTGGCGGTCTATTCCGGCGGCCGGTTTACCCATTGCGAGGGTTTCGCGCTCGGCGGCAATCACGTGACGATGGACTTGGCACGCGGGCTGAACGCTCGTATCTCTGACGCAGAACGAATCAAAACGTTCTACGGCAGCGTGCTCGCGGGAGGGTCTGACGAGCGCGACATGATTACGGTGCCGGCGGTCAACGAGGACGACCGCGAGCCTCCCCAGTTTGTATCCCGTGCGAGTCTGGTTCGCATCATCAAGCCGAGAATTGAGGAAATTCTCGAAATGGTTCGAGATCGCCTCGCGGCGTCGTCGTTCGCGAACGAGCCGCGTGCCCGAGCAATTCTCACCGGCGGCGTCAGCCAGCTCACCGGATTGCCGGAGCTCGCCGCCAGCATTCTCAACCGGCCGGTCCGCATCGGCCGCCCGCTCGGCATCGCGGGTCTGCCGGAATCCGCCAAGGGCCCCGCCTTCGCTGTGGCGACCGGCCTGCTGGTCTATCCGCAGGCCGCGCATCTCGAGCACTTCGAACCGCGGCGAACGCGGCATCTGATGACAGGAACAGGCTACATCGCCCGGGTCGGACGATGGCTGAGGGAGAGCTTCTGATGAGCGCGCTCCCGATCGACACCATGCGTTTCACCCGTGTTTCCAGTTTCCCGAATCCGCCGGGGGCAGGCCGGCAGGACATGGCGGCGTCGCAGAACGCTCGCCCAAGCAAGAGGCAATCATGAGCATCAACCTGAGGATCCCCGATATCCGCGAGCTGAAGCCGCGGCTGACCGTGTTCGGTGTCGGTGGGGCGGGCGGCAATGCCGTCAACAACATGATCTCCGCCGGGCTTCAGGGGGTCGACTTCGTCGTCGCCAACACCGATGCCCAGGCGCTCACCACCTCGAAGGCCGAGCGCATCATCCAGATGGGGGTGCAGGTGACCGAGGGCCTCGGCGCCGGCTCCCAGCCGGACGTTGGACGCGCCGCGGCCGAAGAGGTGATCGACGAGATCCGCGATCACTTGAGCGGCGCGCACATGGTGTTCGTCACCGCCGGGATGGGCGGCGGCACCGGCACCGGCGCCGCTCCGGTCGTCGCGCGGGTCGCCAAGGAACTGGGCATCCTCACGGTCGGCGTCGTCACCAAGCCGTTCCATTTCGAGGGCGGCCGCCGCATGCGCTTTGCGGAAGCGGGCATCCTCGAACTGCAGAAGTGCGTCGACACCCAGATCATCATCCCGAACCAGAACCTGTTCCGGGTGGCGAACGAGAAGACCACCTTCGCCGACGCCTTCGCGATGGCCGACCAGGTGCTCTACTCGGGCGTGGCCTGCATCACCGACCTGATGGTGAAGGAGGGCCTGATCAACCTCGACTTCGCCGATGTCAGGGCTGTGATGCGTGAAATGGGCAAGGCGATGATGGGCACCGGCGAAGCCTCCGGCGAGAAGCGCGCGCTGCGCTCGGCGGAAGCCGCGATCGCCAACCCGCTGATCGACGACGTGTCGATGAAGGGCGCGCGGGGCCTGCTGATCTCGATCACCGGCGGCAAGGACCTCACGCTGTATGAGGTCGACGAAGCTGCCACCCGCATCCGCGAAGAGGTCGATCAGGAAGCCAACATCATTGTCGGAGCGACCTTCGACGAAGGCCTCGAAGGAATCATCCGCGTCTCGGTGGTGGCGACCGGCATCGACACCGTCGCGCATGCGCAGCGGCCGCCGGCCGATTCCCGCATCGCCGAACTGACGCAGCGGCTGCGCGTCGACACCCAGCGCATCGCCGCCGAGCGGCACGAGGTCGCGGCCGCGCCGCAACTCCGCGCTCCGGCACCGCAGCCGGTCGCAGCGCCTGTTGCGGCTCCGGTCGCTCCGCCGCCCGCGCCGCGTCCGTCGTTCGAGCATGCCGCGACCGCGGCGGTTGCCGCAGCGGTCCTGCAGCAGCAGCAGCCGTCGATGGACGACGTCACCGTGCGCTCGATCTCGCCGAAGCCCTCGCTGTTCGTCGAGCCGGTCATGGCCGAGCCTGCGCCGCAGGAGATGCCGACGACGTTCATCCCGCCGGCGCCCGAGCAGGCGCGCGCTCCGCGCATGCCGCGGCTCGACGAACTGCCGCTTCCGGCACAGAACCAGCTTCGTGCCCGTCACGCCGAGCCCGCCGATACCGGCCCGGAGAAGCAGCGCCTGTCGCTGTTGCAGCGCCTGGCCCAGGTCGGGCTCGGGCGCCGCGATGACAGCGAGGCTCACGCTCCAACGGCTCCAGAGGCTTCCCAGCAGCGCACGGCCATGCCGCCGCTGCCGGCGCGCCAGCCGTCGCGGATGCCGGATCCGGTGTCCGAATACGCCAGGCGGCCGCAACAACCGGCTCCCGTGGCGCCGCAGGGTCTCGACATGCACGGCCGGCCGGCTTTGCCTGTGCACAAGGCTGTGGATGACGACCAGTTGGAAATTCCGGCGTTCCTGCGCCGGCAGGCCAACTGAGCGCAGGGGCTTGAAACATCAGGACGATCCCGGCCGGGCGCCGGGATCGTTGCAAAGTGCACGGTCCGGCGGTGGCCCTGGGGCTGTTAAGTAATTGAAATATTGTTGTATTTATTTTGTACGCCGAATCGCTGTGCAACTTGTGGCGTTGCCCTGTCCGTACCGATTGGCGGCTTTTCAGGCAGACTCGACCGCGTCGCCTGTCGCGTTTTGGGCAGCTTTACGGCGTTTTAGAGGTAACAGTTGGTAAGAAAGCGTGAGTTGGCGCTGATTCAGGCGCGGGTTAAATTGTTCGCCAGTAAGGGGGATTTGCCAGTCTTGGCGGGGAAAGCAGCGCTTCGGGGCGCACATAATTTCTCCGGCAACTTTGGCAGAATTCGGGGACTGGGCGATCCTCCTCAGATGCGCGCGTATCTGCGCAAGGCGTTTGGGCTGAGGCATTGCAGTTGGGCATGAAGGCCGGAAAGCAGACCACGCTTCGCCAACAGACCGCGATCAGCGGTATCGGCGTGCATTCCGGATTGCCGGCGACCCTCACCATTCTGCCCGCCGAAGCCGATACCGGCGTCGTGTTTGTGCGCTGCGGCGTCGGCGGCGAACCCGACCGTGAAGTGCGCGCGAACTTCCGCGCCGTCACTGCAACCGAATTCCAGACCGTGCTCGGCGATGCGGCCGGCCCGCTGTGCTCGACGGCGGAGCACGTGCTCGCGGCGCTCGCGGGGCTGGGCATCGACAACGCGATCATCGAGATCGACGGGCCGGAAGTGCCGATCATGGACGGCAGCGCCGAGCCGTTCGTCGAGGCGATCGATCGCGCCGGCATCGTCACCTTGTCCGTGCCGCGCCGCTATATCCAGATCCTGAAGCCGATCCGCGTCGTCAAGGGCGAAGCGTATGGCGAACTGCGGCCGAATTCGCGCGGCTTCCGCATCGAGCTCGACATCGACTTCGCGCATCCGCTGATCGGCCGCCAGGGCGTGGCTTATGACATCGATCCCGCGACGTTCCGCCGCGAACTGTCCCGCGCGCGTACCTTCGGCTTCATGCGCGACGTGGCCAAGCTCTGGAGCGCCGGTTACGCGCTCGGCGCGTCGTTCGAGAACACGCTGGTCATCAACGAGAGCCGGCTGCTCAATCCGGAAGGGTTGCGCTATGCCGACGAATTCGCCCGTCACAAGGCGCTCGATGCGCTCGGCGATCTGGCGCTGTCGGGTGCCCCGCTGCTCGGCACCTATCGCTCGGTGTGTGGCGGCCACAAGCTCAATCATGCGGTGTTGACGGCCCTGATGGCCGATCCGTCGGCGTGGATGCTGGTCGATGGGCCGGAAATCCGCCCGGAAATCCGGCAGGAGGCCCCGCGCCGGGCGATCCGCGGTCATGCGGACCTCGCGACCGGCCTGGTGGCTCCGGCCTTCGGCCCGGACGTCTCCTAAACCAAGCCGCCATATTCCGGGCCGATTGTCCGCATAAACGGTCCCACAACCTTTATCTTTCAGATACATAGGGCGCGATACCGGGGTGCGCGCGGGGACTCGTCTCAAGCCTATGCTGTGGCGTAACGCAACATCCGAATCCCACCTTGGGCTGCCGCTTGCGCGGCTGCTGCTGCTGGTCGCGCTCGCGCTGCCGGCCGGCGCGTGCAGCAGCTTCCCGAACCTGTTCGTCAAGGACGAGGGCGTCGCTCCCGACGAGCCGCCGGAGAAGCTCTACAACGAAGGCGTTTTCCTTTCGGACAAGCGGCAGGACTACAAGGACGCCGCCAAGAAGTTCGAGGAGGTCGAGCGCCAGCATCCGTATTCGGATTGGGCGCGCAAGGCGCTGCTGATGACGGCCTATACGAAATACGAGGCCAAGGAGTACGACGAGTCGGTCTCCGCCGCGCGACGCTACGTGACGCTGCATCCGGGCAGCCCCGACGCCGCCTATGCGCAGTATCTGATCGGCTCGGCCTATTACGAGCGCATCCCGGACGTCACCCGCGATCAGGGCCAGACCGAGAAAGCGATCGCTGCGCTCGAAGAGGTCACGCGCAAATATCCGGATTCGGAATACGCGCAGAACGCCAAGCGCAAGATCGAGATGGCGCGCGACCAACTCGCCGGCAAGGAAATGGCGATCGGCATCGAATATCTCAAGAAAAAGCAGTTCACCGGCGCGATCAACCGTTTCAAGATCGTGGTGACGCAGTATCAGACGACGCGCCACGTCGAGGAAGCGCTGATGCGGTTGACCGAGGCCTACATGGCGCTCGGCATCGTGCAGGAAGCACAGACGGCAGCCGCAGTGCTGGGCCACAACTTCCCGGACAGCCCCTGGTATCGCGACGCCTACCGGCTGGTGCAGTCGAGCACCGGGCTTGAACCCTCCGAGAACAAGGGTTCCTGGATCAGCAAGGCATTTGCCGGCATCCCGTCGCCGTTCCCCAAGAAGAAGACCTAGCAATCCACAAGCCGGGTCGTGACGGTGCCGCAACGGCGGACCTTCGGCTATGGTCCGGCCTGCCCCGCGAAACCGCTGCGAGCATGGGCAAACGCGCCCCTGTTTGCGGACACTCGCGACGGAATGTGCAAGGAAAAGGGCATGCTCGCCCGGCTTTCGATTCGAGACATCGTTCTGATCGACCGGCTCGACCTCGACTTCGCGTCGGGGCTCGCCGTGCTGACCGGCGAGACCGGCGCCGGCAAATCGATCCTGCTCGACGCCTTCGCGCTGGCGCTTGGCGCGCGCGGCGACGCGACGCTGGTCCGCCACGGGGTGGAGCAGGGGCAGGTCACGGCGATGTTCGAACTGCCGCCGAAGCATCCGGCGCGGCAGCTTCTCTCCGACAGCGACATCGCCGCCGACGAGGCGCTGATCCTGCGCCGCGTGCAGTTCGCCGACGGCCGTACGCGGGCCTTCGTCAACGACCAGCCGGTCAGCGTGCAGGCCCTGCAGGCGCTGGGTGCGGCGTTGGTGGAAATCCACGGCCAGCACGACGCCCGCGCGCTGGTCGATGCCGGAACGCACCGCCACCTGCTCGACGCCTACGGCCGGCTCGAGGACGATGCGGCGGCGGTCGAAAAGCTCTGGGACGCGCGGCGCGACGCCGAGCAGGCGGTGGCGAAGCATCGCGCCGACGTCGAGCGCGCGGCGCGCGAGGCGGACTGGCTGCGCCATGCGGTCGCCGAACTCGGCAAGCTCAAGCCCGAGGCGGGCGAGGAGACCGCGCTGGCCGACCGCCGCGCCGGCATGATGCAATCCGAAAAGGTTGCGGGCGACCTCCGTGACGCCCATGACGCGGTCGCGGGCTCGTCGTCGCCGGTGCCGGCGCTCGCGGCGGCGGTGCGGCGGCTGGAGCGGCGCGGTGCGCAGGCGCCGACACTGGTCGATCCCGCCGTGAAGGCGATCGATGCGGCGCTCAACGCGCTCGACGAGGCAAGGGCGCATCTCGAACACGCGTTGCGCGTCGCCGATCACGATCCGCAGGAGCTGGAGCGCATCGAGGAGCGGCTGTTTGCGCTGCGCGCCGCGGGCCGCAAGTACAATTCGCCGGTCGATGCGCTCAACGCGCTTGCCGCACGCTATGCCGCCGACCTCGCGCTGATCGACGCCGGCGCGGAAAAGCTCGCAGGGCTGGAAGAGGCCGCGAAGGAGGCGGAAACGCGCTTTGCCGCGGATGCCGCGAAGCTGTCGGCCGCGCGCCGGAAGGCTGCCGAAAAGCTCGACAAGGCGGTGAATGGCGAATTGAAGCCGCTCAAGCTCGAACGCGCGAAGTTCACGACCCAGATTGACAGCGACGCCGCGGCCGCGGGGCCGAACGGCATCGACCGCGTCGAGTTCTGGGTGCAGACCAATCCGGGCACGCGGCCGGGCCCGATGATGAAGGTCGCCTCCGGCGGCGAACTGGCGCGCTTCCTGCTGGCGCTGAAGGTGGTGCTGGCCGACCGCGGCTCGGCGCCGACGCTGATCTTCGACGAGATCGACACCGGCGTCGGCGGCGCGGTGGCCGACGCCATCGGCGTGCGGCTGGCCCGGCTCGGCGGCAAGGTCCAGGTCGTCACGGTGACGCATGCGCCGCAGGTCGCCGCCCGCGCCGAGCGGCACTACCTCATCACCAAGGACGCGATGGACAAGGGCAAGCGGGTGGCGACCCGCGTCACCGAGCTTGCCGCCGCGCGCCGCCGCGAAGAGATCGCCCGGATGCTCGCCGGCGCCGAGATCACCGAGGAGGCGCGTGCCGCGGCCGAGAAGCTCATCGGCGCAGCGGCGGGGTAGGGCGGCCATGTGGTCCAAAGCCGGTCCGGCCCTGATTTCGGGCGCGCTTCTGGCGGCCGCGACGGGGCCCGCGCATGCGGCGTCCGCCAATCTGGTTTCCATCCAGACCCCGCGCGGCGTCCAGCAGGCTTTCATTCTGGTCAACCCGCCGCAGAAACCCGTGGCTTCGGTCATCCTGTTCGCGGGCGGCGACGGGGCGCTGGGGCTCACCGGCGCTTCGTCGATGAAGTGGGGCGCCGCAAACTTCCTGGTGCGCACGCGTCACATGTTTGCCGCGCGGGGGCTGATGGCCGCTGTGGTCGACGCGCCCGCCGATCACAAGGACGGAATGAACGCGGTGTTTCGCATGAGCCCGGCGCACGCCCGCGATATCGAGGCGGTCGCGGCGCATCTGAAGAAACAGGCGGACGTTCCGGTCTGGCTCATTGGGACGAGCATGGCGTTTTCGGCCGCGGGCGGTGCGATCG
>Ga0247825_10001858_pt1 | contig 13961 bp, 11 predicted proteins | sample 13C_Vanillin_Day_FD_194413 | JGI IMG/M metagenome (GOLD analysis project Ga0247825, IMG submission 194413) | Soil microbial communities from agricultural site in Penn Yan, New York, United States - 13C_Vanillin_Day48 | ecosystem: Environmental > Terrestrial > Soil > Agricultural land | place...
GCCCGGCTCGCCGGCAAACAAGCTCCCGCGACCCGGGCTGCGCCGGCTCGCCATCTACGCAGTCGAGGCCGCGGGCGTCGTCACGCGTCGTCGGCCGTTCACGCGCCGGCGGCTCTCGTACTACGTCGTGCTCGCCGACTATCGGCTGCGGCGCAGCCTGCTCGCGTCGCGGCTGCCGTTGGACGAGTTCGATCTCGTGGTCTGTGAGCACCCGCAGGACGCCGGCCTGCTGACGGCCGAGACGTCGGCACGGACCTTCTACGACTGTCCGAACCCGTGGGCCGACGAGCTCTACTACGAGGGGCGCCTCACGGAGCGACAGCGAGAGAAGCTTCGCCGGCTCGAGACGTCCCTGTTCGAGCATGTCGACGGCCTGTCCTTCTCCTGGGAGTCCTACGCTCGCTATGCCGCGAAGCACTACGGCATCAGCGGAAGAAACCTCAAGCAGCTCAACTGGGGATGCACGCCGTCGGATCAGCGAGTGAACTTCGCAAACCCGCCGCGGGTGGCCTACATCGGCTCTCTCAGCTCCAAGTTCATCGATCTTCAGCTCCTCGCTCGGCTCTCGCGGCTGTATCCCCATATCGACGTGTACGGCGGCCCGCGCCCCGACCCCGCGCTCGGGCTCAACTACCTCGGCTGGGCATCGCCGACGGTGTTGCAGAGCTACCAGTTCGGTCTCATCACGTGCACGAAGGACGAGATCCGGCGCGACGGCTTCTCTGCGAAGCACCTCGACTACATCTCCTACGGGCTGCCGGTGCTCGTCCCTGCATGGCGACGGCATCTCGACCTCCTTCGCGGCTCGGTCCCGTACGAGGAGGAGACGTTCGTCGCCGAGATCGAGGCCCTGAGCGACGAGTCGGCGTGGCGCGCGAAGAGCGACGAGGCGTATGCACAGGCCGAACGGCTCACCTGGGACAAGACCCTCAGTCCCCTGCTGGAGCTGCTCTAGGCCCGGCTCGCAACGTCCATCCGAGCGGCGCAGCGAACAGCAGGAGAGCGGCAGCCGGTGGGACGAGAGCGAGGGCGAGCGCGCCGAACCCGTGGAGGTCGGTGGCGAGGAGGGCAAGCTCACCGCCGACGGTGACGAGGGCGGCCGCCACGGCCATCGCCCACCAGAGCCGGCCCGGGACGATGACGTGCAGGTCCTCCCGGCGCCGACAGAGAACGACGAAGTACAGCGACGCCACGATCCCACTCGCCACCGTCGCCCCGACGACGCCGAGCACTCCGGCGACGAGTGCAAGGGGGATCGTGAGCACGGCGTTGCCGATCATCCAGACGGCCGAGTACCTGGCCTCGAGGCCGGGCTGTCCCACCGCCCGGACGTAGCACGTCCGCATTCCGGTGAATGCGACATGGATCATGAATCCGGCGAGGAGGAGGGCCGCGATCCCGCCGCTCAGCGCGTAGCGGTCACCCAGCCAGATCGGGACGATAAAGCCGACCGACGCCACGCTCACGACGCCGTAGGCGAGTACCGCGGGGAGCCAACGGCTCTCGAGACGGTCGAACTCCGTCCTCGTCCCGTCCCGGCCGCTCCGCCGGAATGTCGCCGCCAGCCTTGTGAGCACGGGCGCGAACGCGAAGAGCGGCAGGCTTCGGGCAGCTGCGGCAGCCTGCAGTCCGAGCGCGTACAACCCCGCGTACCGGACGGGGAGCAGCGCTGCGATCACAAGGATGTCCAGCTCGCTGTTGACGAAGCCCGTCAGCGCGGACAACTGCATGCGAGAGGCGAAGCGGACGAGGTCGCGCACCGTCGTTCGGTGTGGAAGAAACGGCCGTGCGAACGACACGTCACGCAACCCCGCCGCAAGGCCGACCGCCAGCTGGGCCGCATACCTGATGCCCGTCGCGATGACGAGCGCCGTCAGCGGCTTGTCGGGCTGGACGAGAACGACGACGGCAACGGCGAAGGCTCCGGCCGACGTGAACATGCTCGTCGCGAGCGCGCGGAACCGCCCGTTCCCCTGGAGGAGCGCGGCCGTCGCGTCTGCGAAGAGACCGAGGGTCGCGAGGGCGGGAAGACACCGGAACACGAAGACGGTCTCGCTCTCCAGGCGTTCGGGGATGTCGAGTAGCTCGACGGCGACAGGCGCGACGACGAACGCGACGACGGTCAGGAGGAGCCCGAAGGCGACCGAGAAGAGAAAGGAGGCGACCAGCAGCCGGCCGGAGTCCTCCCGGTCGTGCCTCGCACCGTAGACGGCGAAGTAGCGCGCGAGAGACGCCGCGATGCCTCCGTCGAGGGCGGTCAGCGTGCTCAGGACGACGATGGCCAGCGCCCAGATCCCGTACCGGTCGAGGCCGAGGCGGTCGAGCAGGAGCGGCGTGAGCGCCAGCGTGACCACCATCGGCGCGATCTGCGCGAGGCCGTTGAAGCCGACGTGCCGCGTGAGCTCGGCCCGGAGCCCCTGCCGGATGCGCGCGAGTGCTCCAGCGCGTGACGTCGTTGGTGATTGCACGCCCCCATCCTCGCCGCAGGGGCGCCACGGCGCCCGACCCATTGGGCGAGGTCCCGCGACCGGACGGCGCTGTCCGCCCGGCGCGTTCGTTTGTATCGTCGCGAGATGCGCGTCGGCCTCTCGCTCCTCACGCTCGTCCCCGGGATCTCCGGCGGGAGCGAGACGTACGCGCGCGAGCTGTGCCGCGCGCTCGCGCACGTCGGGACCCACGACTACGAGGCCCTCGTGTCCACGCTCGCCCCGGAGTCCGCGGACGGTCTCGAGACGGTCGTCGCGACCGGCTACCGGGCCTCCACGACTCTCCCTGGGCGGCTCCGCGCGATGACGGGTGCCGCGCTTCGCCCGGGTCGCCTCGGCGAGCGGCTCGCGACGGCCGACGTCGTCCACTACCCGCTCACCGTCCCGGTGCCGGCGGTCGAGCGCCCGACCGTCCTCACGCTGCTCGACGTCCAGCATCTCGACCTCCCCGCCCTCTTCCCACGAAGCGAGCGCCTGTTCCGGCGCCTCGCGTACGACCGGGCAGCGCGGAGGGCGGCGCACGTCGTCGTCATCAGCGAGTGGGTGCGCGACCGCGTCGTGGAGCGGCTCGGCCTCGACCCGGACCGAGTCCACGCGATCGACCTCGCCGTCGACCACGAGAGGTTCACGCCCGACCCGGCGGTCGAGCGCGAGCCGTTTCTCTACTACCCCGCGCGGCCCTGGCCGCACAAGAACCACGCGCGGCTCTACGAGGCCTTCGCGCAGGTGCGGGCGCCCCGCCCGGAGCTCCGCCTCGTGCTGACGGGCGCGGGCCTGGACCCGGAAGGGCTGCCCGACGGCGTCGAGGCGCTCGGCAACCTCGAGCTCGACGAGCGGATCTCGCTCTACCGTCGCGCGTCCGCGCTCGTGTTCCCGAGCCTGTACGAAGGGTTCGGGCTACCGCCGATCGAGGCGATGGCCTGCGGCTGCCCGGTTGCGGCGTCCCGGGCGGGGTCATTGCCGGAGGTCGTCGGCGATGCCGCCGTCCTGTTCGATCCGCTCGACCCCGCCGCGATCGCCGACGGGATCCTGCAGGCGCTCGCCCGAGCCGACGAGCTGTCGCGGCTCGGGCCGGCCCGCGCGGCGACGTTCACGTGGGATGCGACGGCGCGCGCGCACGACCGCGTCTACGCGCTGGCGGCCGCCTGAGGGCGGAGGCGGTCGAGGTCTGCCTCGACCATCACCGCGAGGAGCTTCTCGAAGGGAACCTCGGGCTCCCAGTCGAGGACGTGTCGCGCCTTCGAGGCGTCGCCGACGAGGTCGTGGAGCTCGGCGCGACCGCGATAGAACGCGGGATCGGAGCGCACGTGCTCGCGCCAGTCGAGCGACACGGCGTCGAACGCGCAGGTCACGAGCTCCTCGACGGAGCGCGAGACGCCCGTCGCGACGATGTAGTCGCCGGGCTCGTCGTGTTGGAGCATCAGCCACATCGCGCGGACATAGTCGCCTGCATAGCCCCAGTCCCGCCGCGCCGTGAGGTCACCGAGGACGAGCTCGGTCTCGAGGCCGAGCGAGATCGCGGCGGCCGCCCGCGCGACCTTGCGGGGCAGGAAGTCGACGGGCCGGAGCGGCGACTCGTGGTTGTAGAGGATCCCGCAGCACGCGAACATGCCGTACCGCTTGCGGTAGCTGCCGGCGATGAAGTGGGCGTACGCCTTCGCGACCCCGTAGGGCGTCAGCGGGCTCAGCGCGGTCTCCTCCGTCTGCGGGGTCTCGCGCGGCTCGCCGAAGATCTCGCTCGACGACGCCTGGTAGAAGCGGATCTCGGGGTCGACCTCGCGGATCGCCTCGAGCAACGCGGTGGCGCCCACGGCGGCGAACTCGGCGGTGCGGATCGGCTCGTCCCACGAGCGCGGGACGAACGACGGCGCCGCGAGGTTGTAGACCTCGCCGGGACGCGTCGCGGCCAGCGCACGCACGAGCGAGCGGTGGTCGAGCAGGTCGGCCTCGACGAGGGCGACCCTGCCCTCGAGTGGCGCGAGCGCCTCGGCATAGGCCGACGGGTCACGCCGGACGACACCGGTGACCTCGTAGCCACGGTCGAGCAGGAGCGCCGCGAGGAGCGAGCCGTCCTGACCGCCGACGCCGGTGATGAGCGCGCGCGGGTTCGGCATTCGCCGGCGGAGTGTACGCGGGGCCTCCGACGCGGCGGCCGCTCTCCGTGCGCAGAATGCTCCCGATGTCGTCGACGCCGGTCACCGACGCGCTCCGAGCGGAGCCGCCCGGTCTCCACGGTGACGGGGAGTACTGGGGCCTCGCCTGGGCGGCGCTCGAATGGCTCGAGGAAAGCGTCCAGCCCGGTTGGTCGACCCTCGAGACCGGGTCGGGCTCGAGCACGCTCGTGTTCGCCGCGCGCGGCGCCGTCCACGAGGCGGTCACGCCCGATCCAGGCGAGGAGGACCGCATCCGGAGTCGCTGCACCGAGCTCGGGATCGACGACGGCGCGGTGACGTTCCGGATCGGGCTGTCGCACGAGGTCCTCCCGCGCTGGGAGCCGCGCCCGCTCGACCTGGTGCTGATCGACGGCGCGCACGGGTTCCCGTACCCGATCCTCGACTGGTGGCATGTGGCCGCGCACGTCCGGATCGACGGCACCGTGCTGCTCGACGATGCCTACCTGCCCGCGATCGCAGCAATCGTCGACTACGCGCGCTCGAGCGACGCCTGGCGCGTCGACGACGCGGTGAGCTTCCGCACCGCGCGGCTCACGAAGCTCGCCGACGAGGAGCCGCCGTTCATGGCCGGTGCCGACGCCGCCCAGGGGAAGATGCGCTTCGCCTACCTGCCACCGCACCGACGGGTCGTCGCTTCGACTCGGCAGCGCGTCTTCTCGACGCGGGCAGGCCTTTGGGCCGTCCGCCGCCTCCGGCGCTAGGCGAGCGACCGTAGGTAGCTCCACGACTGCCGAAGGCCGCGCGGGCGCCACGCCGCGAGAACGATCCCGTACAGGGCCAGTCCAACGGCGGCGGACGGGCCGTCGTCGAGGCCGAGCGCGGGCACCGTGAAGGTAGCGACGGCGAGGGCGGCAACGGTGAGCGCCGCCCCTCCGAGGGCCGAGAGGGTCGGCGCGGCGGCGTGGAGTCGGTGGAGCATCACGGTCAGCGCGACGAGGGTGGTCACGGCGAGCGCGAGCGCGAGCCCCGTCAGCCCGCCGAGCACCTGGCCGAGCCACGCGAGCGGCACGTTGAGCGCGACGAGCGCGAGCCCGACGAGAAGCAGGCCACGCGTCCGCGCCTCCACGAAGAGGAGCGGCAGCGTCACCGAGAAGCCGATCGAGAAAACCATCCACGGTGACAGAAGCGCGATCAGGTGCCCGAGCTCCTCCCCCACGTCCGCGACGTAGTCGTCGCCGAGCACCGCGCCCACGAGCGACGTCCCCGCCACGGCGAACACACCGGCCGCCGCCCCGGCCGCGACGAGCGCGAGCCACGAGGACGACAGGACGTGGCGCGCGACCCCGCCGGGGTCGAGCCCGATCCGGGCGAGCGGGACCGACGTGACCAGGCCGAGCGACGACGAGGTCACCGCGACGAGCGCCGATGCCGCGAGGTACGCGTAGCCGAAGCTCGTCTGCGCCCCGATTCCTTCGCGCGCCGCGAACGGGAGGCACACGAGGTAGACCGCCTGGAGCGCGAGCGGAAGCGCCACGCCGCGACCCGCCGCGAGCAGCCGGTGGCCGACCACCTCCCCGGCCGGACGGACGGCCCCCCGCGGCATCGCCTCGCGGCGCGCGCGGACGACGAGCGCAAGCGACGGGAGGGCGACGGCGAGGAGGCCGTTGAGCGCCATCCCGACCGCGACCGCGTCGATCCCGTCGGCGTCGACGCGGACGAGGATGTACGTGAGGCCGGCGACGCTCGCGACGATGTAGGTGATCGCGGCGGTCAGGTAGTCGTCGAGTGCGGCGAGGGCGCTCGCCGCGAGCCCGGCGAAGAGCTGCGCGACGGCAGCGAGGATCATCAGCGGCAAGACGCTCTCAGCGGCGTCCCGCGCAGCGTCCGGGCCGAAGCCGGTCAGCACCGCCGAGGCCGGGCGCGCAGCGACGGCACCGACGACGAGCAGCGGCACCGCGACGGCGGCGAGGGCGACGGCCCACGCGGCGGTCTCCTGTCCGAGGCGCCGCTCGACGCGTGCGCGCCCGAGCGGCGGCAGGACGACGAGGCGGATCGCGGTCGCCGCGAGGGCGAGGACGACGAAGACGCCGTAGGCGGCGAAGAACCCGTCCGTTTCCGCCGTGCGTCCGAGCTCGCGTGCGATCACGACGCCGACGACCGCGGCCAGCCCGGACTGCACGGCGAGTGCGAGCGCGGTCACCGCGCCCGACGCGAGCGACCCATGGCCGGTTGAGGCGGTACGCTTGCCCACCGACGCGGAAGCCTACGGCGCGCGTCAGAGCACGATGGCGAACGACACGATCTGGACAGAGACGGACCTCGACGAGCTCGGGCGCGAGTTCGCCGACGTCTACGGGGGTCGCACCGTCCTCGTCACGGGGGCGGACGGCTTCATGGGCTCGCACCTCACCGAGGCGCTCGTCTCCCTCGGCGCCGAGGTCCACGCGTTCGTCCGCGCGACGTCGAGCGGCGCGCTGAACAACATCGCGCACCTCCGCCGCGAGCTCAAGGTGCACTTCGCCGACCTCACCGACCGGACGTCGATCGACTACCTCGTCCGTGAGCTGCGCGACGCGCCCGACCGGCCGTACGTCTTCCATCTCGGGGCGCAGGCGCACGTCGGCGAGTCGTGGCACCGACCGTACGAGACGGTGATGACGAACACGGTCGGGACCCTCAACCTCCTTCAGTCCATCGTCGACTGGGGCCTCGAGCTAGAGAAGTTCGACACGGCCGGGACGTCCGAGGAGTACGGGAATGTCCGCGACGACGTCGCCGACCACCACACGTTCGACGACGCCGGCGCGCTGATCCTCCATGAGCGCTCGCCGATCAACCCGAAGTCGATCTACGCGACCGCGAAGGTGGCGGCCGACTTCCTGACGATGAACTACTACGACGCGTTCGGGCTGCCGGGTGTCGTGACGCGGATGTTCAACAACTACGGGCCGCGGCAGAACCCGCGCTACGTGACGGGCACGATCATCACGCAGGCGCTCACCCGGCCGGAGATCGAGCTCGGGGCGCTCGACCCGCTGCGCGACTTCTGCTTCTGCACGGACGGTGTCCGTGGCCACCTCATGGTCGCGGCCCACGGCAAGCCGGGCGACGTCTACGTCTACGGGCAGGGCGAGAACATCTCGATGGCGGACTGGGCTGACCTCATCATCCGTACGGGCGTGGAGCACGGCCTCTGGCCCGACGACCGGCGCATCGTGACGGTGGAGGGCCGCAAGCGGCCCGGCACGAGCGACGTCATGGCGCTCCGCGTCGGTCACGAGAAGCTGACGCGAGAGACGGGCTGGCTGCCGAAGGTCAGCTGGGAGGAGGGTGTCCTCCGCACGATCCGCTGGTACGCCGAGAACCGCGAGCGCTGGCTCGGCCGCGTCGACTGGCTCCCGCCGGGAGCACCGCAGCTCACAGCCGGCTCGTGAGCCGCGTCGTCGTGACGGGCGGGGGCGGCTTCCTCGGGTCGCGGCTTGTCGAGCGCCTCGAGCGCGACGGGCACGAGGTCGTGGCCGCACGGCGTCGCGACTACGACCTGACGTCGATGGACGACACCGCGCGGATGTTCGACGACCACGCGCCCGAGCTCGTCTTCCACCTCGCTGCGGAGGTCGGCGGGATCGGCGCGAACCGCGCGAACCCGGGCCGCTACTGGTTCGCGAACCTGATGATGGGCGCGCACGTGCTGGAGCAGGCTCGCGTCCACGGGACGCCGAAGCTCGTCATCGCGGGGACGATCTGCGCGTACCCGAAGTTCGCGCCCGTGCCCTTCCGGGAGGACGACCTCTGGAACGGTTATCCGGAGGAGACGAACGCGCCATACGGGGTTGCGAAGAAGTCCATCCTCGTCGGCGCCCAGTCGTACCGCGAGCAGTACGGCACGAACGCGGTCTTCCTGCTCCCCGTGAACCTCTACGGCCCCGGCGACAACTTCGACCTCGAGACGTCGCACGTGATCCCGGCCCTCGTCCGCAAGATGGTCGAGGCCGACGAGCGCGCCGACGAGGAGATCGTGCTCTGGGGCGACGGCACGCCGACCCGCGAGTTCCTCTACGTCGACGACTGCGTCACGGGGCTCGCACTCGCCGGCGACCTGTACGACGGCGCCGACCCGGTCAACCTCGGCACCGGCGAGGAGATCTCGATCGGCGACCTCGCAGAGCTCGTCCGCGCGGAGACGGGGTTCTCAGGCGCGATCCGCTGGGACACGTCCCGTCCGAACGGCCAGCCTCGCCGCAAGCTCGACACGACGCGCGCGGAGGAGCTGTTCGGGTTCACGGCGGCGGTGCCGCTGCGCGACGGCATCGCACGCACGGTCGCCTGGTACCGCGAGAGCCGATGACCGTCGCTCTCCTGCGGCTCGCTCCCGTGGGGGAAGCCATGTTTCCCCCACGAGCCGCCTTCGTCTGGAGCGCATGGGGAACCTCCCGGTTCCCCACACCCCTCCCCGGTCACGGGCCGACCAGGGCCGTCCCGTGACCGGCGCGGCGACCGCCGCCGGGCCGCACCCCGTGCTCGTGGCCCTCGGGCGTGCCGCCGACGCGCTGACGCGGCACGTCGCGATCGCTCTCGGCGTGATCGTGGCCGTCCAGGTCGTCGCGACCGTCGCGCTCTTCTTCTCGGTCAACCACAACGGCTGGCTGACGTACCAGGGCGGCGACCAGATCTGGCTCGTCACGGGCGGCTGGCTCCTCGGTGACGGGCTGGTCGGGTCGGCGTTCACGAGCTACGGGTGGCCGATGCTGCTCGCGCCGCTGACCTGGATCACCGGCTCGAGCTCGATCGAGCTGCTCCCCCTGACGACCGTTCTACAGGTCGGCGTGCTCGGCCCGATCGCCACCGTCGCCGTATACGACATCGGCGCCCGGCTCGCAGGTCGCCTCGCCGGCCTCTGGTGCGCCGCTGTGTTTGTCGCCGCGCCGTTCGTCGCGATCCCGTTCTTCGTCGACCGCTACCACGACAGCTGGGTCGACCAGCTTCTCCCCCAGGCGCTCGGGCTGACGCAGCAGGCGGACTTCCCCTCCGTCGTGGCGGTTCTCGTCGCGGCCGCGTTCACCGTCCGCGCCCTCGAGGCAGGGGCGCAGCGGGAGGCGGTTCTGGCCGGGACGCTCGCCGGCGTCGCCCTCGCGCTCAAGCCGGCCAATGCCCTGTTCCTCGCCGCGCCGGCAGTCGCCTTCGTCCTCGCCCGGCGCTGGCGGCACGCCGTCCTCTTCGGGATCGCGCTCGTGCCGGCGCTGGTCGCGCTGACGATCTGGAAGGCGAAGGGGCTCGGCACGGTGCCGCTCTTCGCCCAGAGCTCCACGACGATCGCGGCGGGGCTCGGCGACCCCGTGCTCGCAGAGTCGTGGGTCGAGCGGACCTTCGACATCGACTTCGAGACCTGGAAGCAGAACATGTCGAACCTGCGGGAGTTCACCTTCAGCGCCCGCATCGTCCAGTTCCTGCCGCTCGCGGGCGCCGTCGCGGTTGCACGACGATCGGTCCCGGTGGCAGGGCTGCTCCTCACGTGGCTTCTCGCCTACGTCGTGGTCAAGGGCTCGGCCTCGGTCGCGACGATCGAGTCCGGGAGCTACTGGCGGCTCGTGATGCCGGCCCTGCCCGCCTTCGCGCTGCTCGCCGCGGCCGTGCCGCTCCTCGTGCCGACCTTTCTCGGGCGGATGGGCGAGCGCCTCGCTCCCCTACCGGCCCGCCGCGTCGGCACACGCGCGATCGTGGCCGTCGTCGTCGTCCTCAGCCTGATCCCGATCGCGGTGCTGCTCGTCGCCTCCCCGAGCCGCGCGCAGTCGGTCGACGACCCGCCGATCCGCGTCGTCGCGCCGTCGCTCGTCGTGGACACGATCAACGTCCCGGTCGACGAGGACGTCGTTCGGCTGGTGGTCCGCCGCACCGAGGGCGGGAACGAGCTGACGTGGACCGACTCGACGAGTCGCGCCGACACCTTCTACCGCGTCTACCGCGCCAGCCACTCGGGCGGCTTCCCCGACATGGTCTGCGAGCGGCGCGGCGTCGACCGCTGCGAGCTGCGCTCGGAGACGCTCGGCACGACGCGCGAGCACCGCTTCCTCGACCCGGATCCTCCGGCGGACGCCGTCTACCGCGTGGGCGTCGCGGCCAACTGGCTGGACGAAACCGACCGCGGCGACGTGTTCGCGCTCAGTCCGCCGGTCGCTCCGCGGCCCTGACGGCCGACACAGCGCCCTCGACCGCGTCCAGCCGGGCGCGCAGGAGCGCGACCTCCTGTGCGAGGAGGACGTTGTCGTCCGTGAGCTTCGAGAGGACGGTCGAGTAGTGCAGGAGGACCGCGATGACGAACATGATCGCCGCCGCGAACAGGATCGCCGGCGGATACCCCGAGACGCCGAGCCAGCCGGCGATCGTGTTGAGCCCGCCGCGCCACAGCGAGAGGACGAGGAGGACGAGCCCGGTCGCGAGCCAGAGCAGCGCGTACCGCTCCTTCAGCCGGCGGCCGCGGATGAGCTCGAGCACGATCAGCAGAAGGAGCAGCGACCCGATCGCGGCGGCGATCGAGATCCTGACGGGCGTCACCGCTCCGCCCCTTCCGAGGGCACCGCGTAGCGGCGGCCCATCGCGACGAGCAGGGCGAGCGTCACCTTCACCGCGTAGTACAGCGAGCGAAGGAACGTGATCGAGGAGGAACCGTGCTCGCGCTCGCGCATCCGCACCGGAACCTCGACGAGCCGGAGTCGGTGCTTGAGGAGCAGCACCGTTGCCTCCACCTCGGGGTAGTCGCTCGGGTAGTCGCTCGCGAAGAGCGCGATCCCACGCCCGTTGAGCGCCTGGAAGCCCGAGGTCGTGTCCGTCACGCGCTGGCCCGAGAGCAGCGAGACGAGGCGCGCGAACCACGAGATCCCGAGGCGGCGTGCGAGGGGCGGCCGGTAGTCGCTGCCGTCGTCGCGGAACCGCGAGCCGGTGACGACGTCCGCCTCGTCTCGCATGAGCGGCTCGAGCAGCTTCGGCAACTCCGAGGGATCGTGCTGGCCGTCGCCGTCGAGCCGCACCGCGACGTCGTAGCCATGCTCGAGCGCGTACCGGAAGCCGGTCTGCACCGCGGCGCCGATCCCGAGATTGAACGGAAGCCGGACGACCGCCGCGCCGGCGGCCCCCGCAGTCGCAGCCGTCCTGTCCGTGGAGCCGTCGTCGACCACGACGACGTCGATCGCCGGGTCGAACGCGCGGATCTCCTCCACGACGGCGCCGATCGCGCCCTCCTCGTCGAAGGCGGGGACGACCGCCACGATCCGCGTCATACCGGCACCACGGACTCGAGCTCGAGCAGGCGGAGCACCTGACGGGCACGGTGCGCGTACGTGTGCTCGTCGAGGACACGCTCGCGCGCCCGCGCGCCCATCGCGGCGGCGCCTGCCGGATCGTCGAGAAGCGACCGGTACGCCTCGAGCGCGCCGTCGGCGTCCTCGACGACGAGGAGCTCCTCCCCCGGCTCGAACCAGCGCTCGATCCCGCTGTGCGGGTTCGAGACGATCGCGGCGCCCGCCGACGCGAGCTCGAAGGGCCGGCACGTCGACGACCCGTCGACCGTCGCGTGTGCCCGCCGCGTGATGTTGAGGTTGATGCGCGCCGCCGAGATCGCCCGCGCGAACACGTTGAACGGCACGTCGCCGAGCGTCCGTGCTTCGCCGACGTCGCCCTGGAAGTCTCGCCCGCCGAGCGCGAAATCGATGCGCGAATCGCGTCGCGAGGGCTCGCCCACGAGCTCGCGCATCCACTCACGGCGGAACTTGTCGCCGTACCCGTAGAAGAAGACGTCGTGCTCTTTCTCGACCGGGAGGGGCCGGAAGAACTCCGGGTCGGCGCCCCACAGCACCGCCTCTGCCCGGCGCGCGCCGAGCTCGAGGAGACGGCCGAGCCCACCCTCCGAGTTCGAGATCACGAGGTCGTACTCGGACGGATCGGCGCCGTGGTAGTAGTTGAAGCCCGTGTCCATGCCTCCGAACTCCGGCAGGCTCATCGGGACGTCGCCGTCGTAGAAGACGACCGGGATCCCGTGACGCTCCCGCAGGAAGGTCGGGATCCCGCGGAAGTGAGCCATCGGGACGGTGAACACGAGCACGGCGTCCGGCCGCTCCCGCGCGACGAGGCGGTCGAGGTGGCGCCGCCAGCGGGGCGTCACGACCTTCCAGATCGTCTCCCGCGTGAGCTTGTCGAAGGCCGTCTCGTCCGGGTTGTCCTCGCTGCGCCGCAGGTAGCGGTCTCCCTTGAGGCGGGCCAGCCCGCCGACGAGCGCCGCGTACCCCTCGCCCTCGCGAAAGGTCGGGTTCGCCGCGGTCCGCCACCACGGCGATTCGACGGGCCGGCCGCGGTACGGGGTCACGACGAGGTCGACGCCGGCCTCGTAGAGCCCTTTCCAGAGCTGCCACCACGCGGGGGTGCAGCCGTAGCGGAAGTCGAGGTCGACCGCCGAGGCGACGGCGAGGATCCGGGGCTGTCGCACCACGACGGGAGTGTAGGGAGCGCGCCCGACCGCTCCGGTCGCAGCGCGACGCATCCGGCCTGCCCGCCGAGCGGCTCAGTACGCCCCGCGGCCGCCTAGCACGGCCGGGATCGTCCGCACGATGATCGAGACGTCCGACCAGATCGACCAGTTCTCGATGTACGTGAAGTCGAGCCGGACGAGGTCGTCGAACTCGAGCCCCGAGCGGCCCGAGATCTGCCAGAGGCCGGTCATGCCGGGCAACACGAGGTAGCGCGCCTTGTGCCAGTCGGCGAGCATTGCGTGGTCGCGGAGCGGGAGCGGCCGCGGGCCGACGAGGCTCATCTGGCCCCGGAGGACATTCACGAGCTGCGGCAGCTCGTCGAGCGAGAGTCGGCGGAGGATCTTGCCGACGCGGGTCACGCGCGGGTCCTCCCGGATCTTGAAGAGGGGCCCGGAGGCCTCGTTCTCGTCCTCGAGCTCGTCCTGTCGCTCGGCCGCGTCGGCGACCATGGTCCGGAACTTCAGCATCCCGAACTCGCGCTCTCCCACCCCGATCCGGCGGTCGACGTAAAGGACGGGGCCGCGCGAGTCGAGCTTGACCGCTGCCGCCAGGAGGAGCCAGAACGGAAGCCCGAGCACGACCAGGAGGCCGGCGACGACGAGGTCGAACACGCGCTTCGTCACCCACGCGACGCCCGAGAGGAGCGGCGGGCGCAGCTCGAAGAGCGGCAGGCCCTGGCCGGGGACGTACTCGCCCTCGTGGACGAGGAGCTCCGTGGTCGACGGGGCGAGCTTCACCTTTACGCCGTGCCGATGCGCGAGCTGGACGACGCCGAGGACGGTCTCCTCGTCGAAGTCGGCCTCTGCGAGGACGAGATCGTCTGGGCGTTCTGCCTCCAGCAG
>Ga0247825_10001859_pt1 | contig 13958 bp, 13 predicted proteins | sample 13C_Vanillin_Day_FD_194413 | JGI IMG/M metagenome (GOLD analysis project Ga0247825, IMG submission 194413) | Soil microbial communities from agricultural site in Penn Yan, New York, United States - 13C_Vanillin_Day48 | ecosystem: Environmental > Terrestrial > Soil > Agricultural land | place...
CTCCTGGCCTTCCTCCTCACCGCCCCCTTCCAGCAGCGCTTCGCCCAGCTTCCCGGCTCGATGCGCAATGCCTTCTTCGCCTCGATCGTCTGCGCCACCCTGGCCACCGCGTTCCTGATCGCACCGTCGGCCCATCACCGGCTTCGCTGGCGGGCCGGCGAGAAGGAACGCCTGGTGCGGGTCGGCAACCAGATGGCCATCATCGGCACGGTGTTCCTGGCCGCGGCGATCGTGCTCGCCCTGTACGTGGTCACCGACGTGCTCTTCCCCACCAACCTGGCCGTGATGACGGCCGTCGCCGCCCTGGTCGTGTTCGGCGGGCTCTGGTACGTCCTGCCGATGGTCGGCCGCTCCTCGCCCGCCGAGAACGCCGCGACCGGCGGCCAGCCTCAGGAGAGCCAGGGGGCCAGCTCCCGGCGGTAGAAAAGGGTCGAGCGCTTCGCCGGCCTCGGCTGCGCGACCCGGGTCAGCTCGTCGGGAGCGAGCTGGCCAGCATCTCCAGGAACAGGCCGGCCGCGCCCGACGGCGGGCCGGCGTCGATCCGGCGGACGGCCACGATCTCGCGCCGGACCGGGGCCGCGTCGACCAGCTCGATCCGGGTGAGGGTGCCGGCGGCCAGCTCGGTGGCGACGGTGCTGGCCGGGACCAGGGAGACGCCGAGGCCGCGTTCGACCATCTTCTTGGCCGCCTCGATGTTGTCCAGCTCCAGCACGCTCCTGGGCAGCACGCCGGCCTGGCGGAAGGTGGCGGTGGTGAACTCGAGGAAGCTGGAGCTGCGCCCGAACAGGACCAGTACCTCGCCGGCCAGGTCGGCCAGCCTGGCCTGGCCGTCGGCGCCCGGCCCGGCCAGCCGGTGGCCGGGGCCGGCGATCAGGACCAGGGCGTCGGTGTACAGCGGCACGCTCTCGATCTCGGTGTGATGCAGGGAGCGCATGATGCCCAGCTGCACCTGGTCGTGCAGGACCATCTGGAGGATCTCCTCGGAGGTGCCGGTCTTGACGGCCAGGCGGACGTTCGGGTGGGCGGCGCTGAACCGGGCCAGCAGGGCCGGCAGGGTGTAGGTGCTGACCGTCGGGGGCGCCCCCAGGACCAGCCGCCCGGCCACCCCCCGGCGCAGCTCGCCGAGGCGCTCGCGGCCGTCGGCCAGTGCGGTCACCGCGTGCTCGGCGTAGGGCAGGAACGCCTCGCCGGCCTCGGTCAGGCGCATCCCGCGCCGGGTGCGGACGAACAGCTGCTCGCCGAGGGAGGACTCGAGGCTCTGGAGGCGGGCGGTGAGGGTCGGCTGGGACACGAACAGGGCCTCGGCGGCCCGGCTCAGGTTCTGGCGGCGGGCGACCTCCAGGAACGCCTCGATCTGTGGAAGCATCGCCCTCCCTCATCATAGAAGAACCCGATGCTCGCCATTTAGACGATCTATTGGACTGATAGCAAGCTCGCCGCCTACGCTCTGAGGTCTTAATTCCCCGACCGAGCGGAGCACCGATGCGCATTGTTCTCCTCGGCCCGCCTGGAGCCGGCAAGGGCACGCAGGCTGCGCAGATAGCCTGCCGGTTCGGCGCCCCGCACATCGCGACGGGGGACATCTTCCGGGCCAACGTGGCCGAGGGGACCGAGCTGGGCCGGGCCGCCCAGGAGTACATGGACCTGGGTGACCTGGTACCTGACGAGGTGGTCATCGCCATGGTGATGGAACGCCTGGCTGAGGACGACTGCGAGGCCGGGTTCGTGCTCGACGGGTTCCCGCGGACGGTCAACCAGGCCGAGGCCCTCGACCGCCAGCTGGTCGACCTGGGCGCGCCCCTGCACGCCGTGCTCTGCTTCGAGGCCGCCGAGGAGGAGCTGCTGCGGCGGTTGGCCGGGCGGGCGGCGGCCCAGCATCGGGCCGACGACGCCGAGCAGACGATCCGGCACCGCCTGGAGGTGTTCGGGATCAAGACCCGGCCGCTGATCGACTACTACCGCCACCGCCGCCTGCTGACCATGGTCGACGGCGTCGGCCGGGTCGAGGAGGTCACTGGCCGGATCCTTGGCGGCCTCCCCTCGGCCAACGGCGGCCGCGACCCGGCCCTCGCCCTTGCCGGCTAGCCGCCTGGGTTAGGCGACCCGGCCGCGGAGGGCCGCCCGGCGGGCTGGCCTGGGGGCGGCCGCCTCCGGGAGGTCGGCCAGGGCCTCGGTGACCTGGTCGACGTCGATGGCCAGCAGGCCCGGGTCGGGGAGCTGACCGTGAGGGTCGCCGCTGGTACCTGCCCACAGGGCACGGTGCCAGGGCCGGTCGGGAGGCGGGCCCCACAGGGCCGGGGAGGTCGGGCCGAACAGCACCACCGAGGGCGTGCGCAGGGCGGTGGCCAGGTGGGCGATGCCGGTGTCGCCGCAGACCACCCGGGCGGCGGCGGCGACCAGACGGCCGATGGTCAGGACCCCGCCCTGGCCGGCGTGGACGGCGCTGGGGGGCAGCCCGGCCCGGGCGGCGACGTCGTGGGCCAGGTCGACCTCGGCCGGGCCGCCGGTCACGATCACCCGCCGGCCCTGGCCGACCTCGGCCCTGATCACCTCGGCGAACCGCTCGGGCGGCCAGCGCCGCGACGGGCTGGCCGCGCCCGGGTGGACCAGGGTGGCGCCGGCCGCCCCGTGGGGCACCGGGCCGGGGGGCAGCTCCAGGTCGAGCCGGGTCGGGTCGGCGGCGATGCCGCTCTCGGAGAGCAGCCGGCACCAGCGGGCCACCTCGTGCTCGTCGGGCCGCCAGCGGGGGCCCTGGGAGCTGGCCGGCACGGCCGGGTGGGTGAACGCCACCAGCCGCCGCGGCTCGGTGGCCAGCAGCAGGTCGTGGCTCTCGGGGCCGCGGCCGTGCAGGTTCACGGCCAGCCCGGCCCCGTGCAGGCGCCGGTGCAGCGGCTCGTCCAGCCCGTCGGCACCGATGACCTCGTCGACCGCGCCCGAGGCCCGGGCCAGCGGGGCCAGCACGGCCGGGGCGGCCAGCAGGCGCGGGTGGCGAGGGAAGGCGTCGGCCAGGGCCCGCAGGGCCGGGACCGCGGTGAGCAGGTCGCCCAGCCCGAGGGCGCGCAGCACGACGACAGCCGGGCGCGGCTGGGGCGCCTCGCGAAGGACCGAGCCCGCTCGCCGGTCCCGCTCCGTCCCGTCAGTGGCTGTCACGTCGGACTACCTCCTTCATCAACTGCGTGGTCGAGCGGCCGTCCAGGTAGGGGAGGACGAACACGTCGGGCCGCCGCCGCTCCAGGTCCGCCTCTGGAACCAGGGGACGTTCCAGAACCTTGAGCCGGCGTACCGAGTCGTCGGAGTCCAGACACCCTACCAGACAGTCCCCGAGCGCCCGCGTGGAGGAGCGAACGTGCCTCTCTCGACGTCGGCCCGGTCGTCAGCCTGCTGACGGTCGGTAGCTGGACGACCACCTACAATAAGTGGATGCCGGCCCGACCCGATCCTGCCTCCCTGTCCGCTTGGCGCCTGCTGCTGGAGGCGCACGCCACGGTCACCGAGCTGCTCGAGCACGAGCTGGTGGCCGAGCGCGGCCTGCCCCTGAGCCGCTACGACGTGCTCCTCAACCTGGCCGAGGCGCCCGAGGGGCGACTGCGGATGCAGGAGCTGTCGGCGTCGGTGCTGCTGTCCAAGAGCGGGCTGTCGCGGCTGGTCGACCGGATGGTGGAGGCCGGGCTGGTCCGCCGTGAGCGGTGCCTGGACGACCGCCGCGGATGGTTCGCCGTCCTCACCGACCAGGGCCGCAGCGCCCTGCGCCGGGCCGCCCCGACCCACCTGCGCGGCATCCACGAGCACTTCACCCGCCACCTCGAGCCCGAGGAGGTCAAGGCCCTGACCACCGCCCTGTCCAGGGTGGTGGCGGCGGCCAGGGCCAGCGCCGGGCCGTTGCCGTCCGTGGAGGCGGAGGAGCCCGAGGACCAGGAGGCGCTGGGCTGGTAGCGTCTCCGGGAACCCACGGCGACGCAGGAGGAACCGGAGACCCATGGACAAGGCCACGGCCAGCAAGCGGCTCGAGGAGGAGCGCACCCGGCTCCAGGGGATCCGCGACAACCTCCAGCGCGAGCAGGAGGAGGCGACCTCCGAGACCAGCGGCGAGCTGTCGAGCTTCGACCAGCACCCGGGCGACAGCGGCACCGAGACCTTCGAGATGGAGAAGAACGTCTCGCTGCTGGAGCAGGTGGAGGACGAGCTCCAGGAGATCGAGGTCGCCTTCCAGCGCCTGGACCGTCGCACCTACGGCAGCTGCCAGGCCTGCGGCCGCCCGATCGGCGACGAGCGCCTCGAGGCGATGCCGGCCGCCCGCTTCTGCATCGAGGACCAGGCGAAGGCCGAACGCGAGGCCGGATATCCGGGCCCGCGCAATTGACCATTTACGCCAACTACCGCCGCGGCTGCGGCGGTGCCAGCACGTGGAGGGGGGCCGCGATGCCGGCATTTGACGTCGCGCGAAGGTGGAAGGGCCGCGTCGTGCTCGACCGGACCGGGGACAAGCTCGGCTCGGTGCTCGACGTCTTCTACGACGCCGAGAACGACGAGCCTGGATGGGTGCTGCTCGGCACGGCCGGTTCCGATTCCGGCACCCGCCTCGTCCCGGTGGCCGAGGCGGTCGAGCACGGCAACGAGCTGCGGGTGCCGTACGACCGTGCCTTTGTCGAGGCCGCTGTCGAGGCCGCGCCCGGCATGGACCCGGCCGGTCGGCTGTGGCCGCAGGAGGAGGCCGAGCTCTACGCCTACCACGGCCTCGACTACACCGGCGCGTCCCTGGTCGACCTGGACGAGGAGGACGAGGACGACGCCGCCGTCGTCGCCCAGATCCGGGGCCTGCCGCCCCAGCTCTGAGCCGGCTAGAACTCCCGCATGCGGGAGTTGATCGGCGAGCCGACCCGCTGGCGCTGCTTGATCACCTTCTGCCAGTCGTTGGGGCGGGCCTCGACGTGGAAGGACGCCCCCGGCTGGGAGCCGCCGATGCGCAGCAGGCGCAGCTCGACGCCGAAGAAGCGCACGTCGTCGTCGCCGTGCTGGTTGAGCCAGTCGAGCACCGCCCGGTGCTCCTCGCCGATGCGGGTGGTGATCCAGACCACGGCCGAGACGTCGAGGCCGGCCGCGAAGGTGATCATCTGGCCGAGGTGCAGGTGGTCGCTCGGCTCCAGGTGGCTCATGATCGCGACCCGCCGCCCGCGGTCGGTCTGGGCGAGCAGGTCGGCGGTGAAGGAGCCGACGCCGACATCGCGGCCGACCTCGCGCAGGCCGCTCAGGCCGAGCTCCTTGGCCAGCCGGTCAAGGTTGGCCGACAGCCAGTCGGGGAAGCCGGCGCCGTCCCGCTGGAAGATGGTGCCCGGGTCGACCTCCTCGATCTCGGCCAGCTGCACGGCCGCGCCCGGGGCGGTCGCGAAGCTGCCCCTCGACCGGTCCAGGTCGGCGCTGGCGGCCGCGTTGCGTTCGGCCCGGCTGGAGCGGGAGGAGGGGGATGGGGGGGTGATCGTCTCCGAATCGTCGGTGGACGCGCTGACGTCTGACTGGGTCACGCCGGATCCTTTCGTCTCGACAGCATGACCGCAAGAGCCTGGTGCAACGGCGCAGCGCTGGTCAAATCGCCTCAGCGGCGGCGGGGGAGGGCGATGATGCCGCGCTCGAGGGCCGCGACCACGGCGGCGGTGCGGTCGTCGACGGCGAGCTTGGCGAACACGTGCAGCAGGTGGGTCTTGACCGTGGCCTCGCTGATGAACAGGGCGGCGGCGATGTCGGCGTTGCTGGAGCCCCGGGCGACCAGGTCGAGGACCTCGACCTCCCGGGCCGTGAGGGCCTCGGTGGCCGGCTGGCGCATGCGGCTGACCAGCCGGGTGGCCACTGTCGGGGCCAGGACCGTCTCACCCCGGGCGGCGGCACGGATGGCCGGGAACAGCCGCTCCCGGGGGGTGTCCTTGAGCAGGTAGCCGGTGGCCCCGGCCTCGACGGCGCGCAGGATGTCGGCGTCGGTGTCATAGGTGGTGAGGACCAGCACCCGGGTCCCTGGGAAGCGGGCGGCGATCTCGGCCGTGGCCGTGGCCCCGTCCATCTCCGGCATCTGGAGGTCCATCAGGACCACGTCGGGCTGCTCCCGCTCGGTCAGCCGCACCGCCTCGACCCCGGAAGCGGCCTCCCCGACGACCTCGAAGTCGGCCTCGCCGGCCAGCATGCCCCGCAGCCCGTCCCGGACCACCGGGTGGTCGTCGGCCAGCAGGATCCGTATCACCGCACCGGGACCGTGACGGCGATGGTGGTGCCCCGGCCGGGGGCGGTCTCGACGGCCAGCCGGCCCCCGAGGGCCTCGACCCGCTCGCGCATGCCCCGCAGCCCGAGCCCGCCGTTGGGGCCGAAGCCGTCGGCGGCGGGGGTGAACCCGGAGCCGTCGTCGCGCACGTCGAGGGCGGCCTCGCCGTCCATGTAGGACAAGGTGACCGCAACCCGGCCGGCGGAAGCGTGCCTGGTCACGTTGGCCAGAGCCTCCTGGGTTACCCGGAGCAGGGTGACCTCGGCGTCGGGGCTGAGCGGCTGTGGGGTGCCGGTCACGGTGGCGGTGGCGGCCAGGCCGGTCTCCTCGGCCACCCTGCCGGCCAGCCGGCCCAGGGCCTCGCCCAGCGGCGCCGCCGACAGCGCCTCCGGCCGCAGGTCCCAGACCAGCCGCCGGGCCTCGGCCAGGTTGTCCCTGGCCGTCCGCCGGGCCCGCTCCAGGTGGCCGCGGGCCTCGGCGGCGTCCGCGGGCAGCTCGGCCTCGGCCGCCTGGAGCTGGAGGACGATGCTGACGAAGCCCTGGGCCAGGGTGTCGTGGATGTCGCGGGCCAGGCGCTGGCGCTCGGCCAGGCGGCCGCCCTCCCGCTCGGCCGCGGCCAGCTCGCTGCGGGTCGCCTCCAGCTGCTCGATCAGCTGCCGCCGCTCGTAGCTCTCCTCGATGATCCGCGTGATCCAGAGCGCGAGCAGGGTGCCGAACACCACCGAGAGCAGGCCGCCGACGACCGCCCCCAGGTTCTCCGACAGCGGCCGGCCCGAGGCCAGCACCTCGCGCCACACCACGGCGACGCTGAGGACGACCGCCGCCGGGATGGCCCGGGCCAGGCGCAGGTGGCGGAAGACCTGCGGGTACAGCACGAGCAGCAGCGAGAAGAAGGCGGGGTGGATCCCGGCGAGCAGGAACCACAGCGCGAACAGCCCGGCCAGGTAGGCCGCGACCAGCCAGGGCCGATCCTCGTCGATCCCGAGTCGCCGGAACGTGAAGTGCCAGGCCGCGACCAGTGCCGTCAGCCCGGCCACGGCCCAGCGGTCGCCGGCGGTGGCCGGGTCGAGCAGGGTCAGGCCGGCGGTCAGCCCGAGCAGGCCGTAGAAGGCGGCGTCCCAGACCCAGGCGTACTGGTCCCAGGCGTCGATCCCGCGCTCGCAGCGCTCGCCGTCCAGCGGGCCGCTCCTCTCGTTCCTGCCGCTCTTCCCAGCGATGGTACGAGAGGCCGGCGCCGGTGGGGAGCGCCGGACGGTGGATCGACGGTCAGCCGTTCGGCTGATGCGGGGCGCCGACGGCCGCCGGCTCCGGGCCGGCTCCGTCCTCGGCGACCACGGACACGACCGTGGGGACGGCCACCGTGAAGGTGACCAGGTCGCCGGTGGAGTCGACCTCGACCGTGCCCCCGTACGACTCGACCAGGCGCCGGACGATGTGCAGCCCCAGGCCGACCCCGGCCACGCTGCGGGTCAGCGAGGAGTCCAGCTGCACGAACGGCTCAAAGATGCGGGCGCGGTCAGCGAGGGTGATCGGCGGGCCGACGTTGGTGACCGAGACGGCCAGCAGGGACGGGCCGGCCGCCCTGGTGGTCAACCGGACCGTGGTCAGCGGGGTCGCGTACTTGAGGGCGTTGCCGAGCAGGTTGACCATCACCAGGCGAAGGGCCTCGGCCGGCATGGCCACCTCGCGGGCCGCGCCCAGGTCGACCTCCAGGTCAAGGCGCTCCCGCTCGGGCACGTCGTCCAGGTCCTCGACCACCGCGCGGACGACCCCGCGCAGGTCGGCGGCGGCGCTGCCGTCCTGCTGGATCACCTTGGAGGAGTAGACCAGGTTGTCGACCACCCGCTGGAGCCGGCGGGCCTCGCGCAGGATGCGGCCCAGGTGCTCCTTGCGCTGGGCCGTGGTCAGCCGGTCGTCGCGGGTGAGCAGCAGCTCGCCGAACCCGAGGATGCCGGTCAGCGGGGTCCGCAGCTCGTGGGAGACGACGTTGTAGAGCTCGTCCTTGAGGCGCTGGGACTGCTGGAGCTCGCGGACCACGGCCCGCTGGCCCTCGTACAGCTGGCGGAAGGAGCGCTCGGCCTCGGCCCGGCTGTCCTCGTTCAGGCGCCAGTTGGCCAGGTTGGCGGTTGCCGTGGCCAGGATCAGCAGCTCGCCGACGGCTGCCCGCAGCCACGGGTTGGACCAGGTCTCGGCCGCCGGCCACACCCCGAACCACTCGAGCGCCGCCGACACCACCGCGTAGACGGCCACGAAGCCGACCGCGATCAGGAAGGGGAAGCCGTCCTGGTACAGCATGACCAGGGCGATCGTGACGAAGAAGTGGAACGCCAGCTCGACCGTGCCCCCGCCCATGCCGACCAGGACGCACGACGCCGACAGCAGCCCGACGGTGGCCAGGGCCGAGCGCCAGCGCCGGCCACCCCACGACAAGGTGGCCAGCCCGGCCGAGGTGGCCACGACGACCACGCCCCAGGCCTCCTCGGGGCCGTCCCCGGCGACCAGGGCCAGCAGGGCCAGGGCCGGCACGTGCAGCCACAGGATCAGCAGGATCGCACGGTGGCGACCCCGCCAGACCTCGTCGGGAAGGGAGCGGCCTTGTGGGAGGGTGCCGCGTACCCGGCTGAGCAACCGCAACGCCACCTCGAACTCTCTCCTTGCCATGGCGACGTCAAGCCCGGCGGAGCCTACGTTGAGATGCGTGGCACGATCACGCGCAGTCCTTTGCAGCTTCCCTACGCAAATGTACCCGGCCTTCGTAGGCGAACCGGCGCCCAATCGGCGACTGGCACGTACGGGGAAATCTCAACTACATTTTTCTGTGGCGTCGAGCTCGGAGTGGGATGTGATCCTGAAAACGGCAGTGGTTCGGAAATTCCGGAGCATCGAGAATTCGGGGACCGTCCGTTTCGAGCCGGATGTGACCTGCCTGGTGGGCAAGAACGAGAGCGGCAAGACCGCCTTCCTTGAGGCCCTCTCCCAGGCCAACCCGCTCGCCGGGTCGGGCCGGGGGTTCGACGAGCTGCGTGACTACCCCCGCCGGCTGCGCGGCCGGGACCGGGGCCAGATCGCCGCCACCAGCCCCATCTCGGCCACCTTCGAGCTCGGCGACGCCGACCTGGAGGCGGTCGTCCAGCAGCTCGGGCCCGACGCCATCGGGGCCAAGGAGCTCACCGTCGAGCGGGACTACGCCGGCCGCCAGCACCTGCTGGTCGGCGACCAGGAGGTGGGCGGCGAGCTGGCCGCCCTGCTCGGCGCCCGGCTGCCCCGCCTGCTGTACTTCGACGGCTACAGCGTGCTGCCCGGCCGGGTGTCGATCCCACGGCTCCAGTCCACGACCGAGGACGCCCTCCAGCCGGGGGAGCGGACCGCCCTGGCCCTGCTGCGGCTGGCCGGGGTGGCTGCCGACGACTTCGCCGAGTCCGAGTACGAGGTCCGCAAGGCCGCCCTGGAGAGCGCCGCCACCACGGTCAGCGAGGAGGTCTTCCGCTACTGGAGCCAGAACCCGGAGCTGACCGTCGAGCTGGACCTGGACTTCCGCGAGGCCGGCCAGAACGGCCAGGGAGGGCCGCCGTTCCTCGACGTCCGCATCCGCAATCACCGCCACCGGGTGACGACCAACTTCGGCGAGCGCTCGGGCGGGTTCGTCTGGTTCTTTTCGTTCGTGGCCGCGTTCTCGGAGCTGCGCGACAGCGAGGGCCTGGTCCTGCTGCTCGACGAGCCCGGCCTCGGGCTCCACGCCGCCGGCCAGGCCGACCTGCTCCGCTACCTGGACGAGCAGCTCGCCGGCGGCCACCAGGTGGTCTACACCACCCACTCGCCGTTCATGGTCGACGCCAACCGGCCCCACCGGGTCCGCACGGTCGAGGACGTCCAGGGCGAGGGGACGCGGGTCGGCGACGGCGCCGGGGCGACCAGCCGCGACACCGTCCTGCCGCTGTCCGGGGCGCTGGCCGTCTCGCTGCTGGAGGGCCTCGGGGCGGGGCCGCGCACCCTGCTCGTCGGCGGCGTCTCCGACCTCGTCTACCTGGAGGTCATGAGCGGCTACCTGCGCGACGGCGGCCGCCGGGGCCTCGACCCGGCCTGGCGGGTGCTGCCCACCGGCGGGCTCGGCGGCCTGCCCGTGCTGGCCGCCCTGCTGGGCGGGCCCCTGGAGGCGGCCGTGCTGCTGGAGGTCGGCGCCGGCCACCCCAGCATCCGGGCCCTGGCCGAGCAGGGGGTGGTCCTGCCCGAGCGGCTGCTGGCCCTGACCGAGCTGACCGGCCAGAGCGAGGCCGGGCTCGAAGACCTCTTCGACGAGGCCTTCTACCTGCACCTGCTGGCCGCGACCGGCACCGGGGAGCTCGACCCGGAGGAGCTGGCCGGCGAGGGATCGGTCGTCCGGCGGGTCGAGCGGGCCACCGGCACGGCCCTCGACCGCTACCGCCCGGCCAGGTACCTCCTCAACCAGCAGCAACGGCTCCTCCCGGCCATCGGCCGCGAGCCCCTGCACCGCTTCGCCACGCTGTTCGCCACCTTGGACGAGCTGTAGCCTGGAAGTGTGCCGCCCACCCACGAGGTGCTGAACCAGCCGCCGCCGCTGGCCGGCTACGACCTGTTCGAGGCCGACCCGGTGCTGGGCGAGGCGCTGGGCCGGGAGGGCGCCGGGTGGGCCGCCGAGCAGGTCCGGGCCCTCGGCGTCCTGGCCGGCAGCGCGGAGGCGATCGCCTGGGGCGAGGCGGCCGACGCCACCCCGCCGGTGCTGCGCACCCACGACCGCTACGGGCGACGGGTGGACGAGGTCGAGTTCCACCCGGCGTGGCACCGGCTGCTGGGCACGGCGGTCTCCCACGGGCTGCACGCCGCCCCCTGGCGCGACCCGCGCCCCGGCGCCCAGGTGGCCCGGGCGGCCGGGTTCTACCTCTGGACCCAGGTCGAGGCCGGGCACGGCTGCCCGGTCAGCATGACCTATGCCGCCGTGCCCGCCCTGCGGGCCACCCCCGAGCTGGCCGAGGTGTGGGAGCCCAAGCTCACCGCCCTGGCCTACCAGCCGGAGCTGGCCCCGGTGGCGGCCAAGGCGGGGGCGCTGTGCGGCATGGCCATGACCGAGAAGCAGGGCGGCAGCGACGTGCGGGCCAACACCACCACGGCCCGCCCCGCCGGCTCGGACGGCCGCTGGCTGCTCAGCGGGCACAAGTGGTTCTGCTCGGCCCCGATGAGCGACGCCTTCCTGGTCCTGGCGCAGGCGCCGGTCGGGCTGAGCTGCTTCCTGGTCCCGCGGGTCCTGCCCGACGGGGCCCGCAACCGCTTCCACCTCCAGCGGCTCAAGGACAAGCTCGGCAACCGGGCCAACGCCTCGGCCGAGGTCGAGCTCGACGAGGCCGTCGGCTGGCCGGTGGGGGAGCCGGGCCGGGGCCTGGCCGCGATCCTGGAGATGGTCAACCACACCCGCCTGGACTGCATCGTCGGGTCGGCGGCGCTGATGCGCCAGGCGGTCGCCCAGGCCACCCACCACGCCGCCCACCGCAGCGCCTTCGGGCGGCGGCTGGCCGACCAGCCGCTGATGACCAACGTGCTGGCCGACCTGGCCGTCGAGTCCGAGGCGGCGACCATGCTGGCCATGCGGGTGGCCGGCGCCTTCGACCGGGCGCCCGGCGACCCGGCCGAGGCGGCCCTACGCCGTCTGGCCACCGCCGTGGCCAAGTACTGGGTCTGCAAGCGCGCCCCGGCGGTGGCCGCCGAGGCCCTGGAGTGCCTAGGCGGCAACGGGTACGTGGAGGAGAGCGGCATGCCCCGGCTGTACCGGGAGGCCCCCCTCAACTCCATCTGGGAGGGCGCCGCCAACATCAACAGCCTCGACGTCCTTCGGGTCCTGGCCAGGCAGCCCGAGAGCCTGGCGGCGCTCCTGGACGAGGTCGCGCCCGCCCGGTCGGCCGAGCCCCGCCTGGACCATGCGGCCACCACCGTCGAGCGTGAGCTGGCCGCTGTCCCCGACCCGGTCGGCCTCCAGGCCGGCGCCCGCCGGCTGGTCGAGCGCCTGGCCGTGCTCCTCCAGGGCGCCCTGCTGGTCCGCCACGGCCACCCGGCGGTCGCCGACGCCTTCTGCGCCTCCCGGGTCGCCGCCGACCGCGGGGCCGCCTTCGGCACCCTCCCACCGGGCCTCGACCAGGCCGCCATCGTCGCCCGGGCCACCCCCAAGACCAGTTGACACAAACCGTTACATCCCCGCGACGGCGTGAGCACGGTCGCTCTGGTACCACTGGAACCAACGGCAGCACCCGACGACCCGGAGGTGGGAGAAGGTGACACGGACCAGGCAAGGCGCCGCCGCCGTCGTCTCGTTCGGGCTGGTCGCCGCACTGCTGCTCGGGGCCTGCTCGACCGGCGGCGGGGACGACCGGGCGCAGGCGGCGGAGGCTGTGACCTCGACCAGCCCGCCGACCACGGCCGCGCCGACGACGGAGGCCCCGACCACCACGGTCGCGCCGGCCTCCAGCGCGCCGCCGACCACGGCGGCCCCGACCACGACCACCAAGCCCAAGCCGGCCGCCCCGGCCAAGCTCCAGTCCGGCTCGGAGGGCGCCCAGGTCAAGGCGCTCCAGCACCGCCTCCACGAGCTCGGCTACCAGGTCCAGGCGGCCGACGGCCAGTTCGGCCCCGAGACCCACCACTCGGTTGTCGCCTTCCAGAAGGTCAACCACCTCGGCCGCGACGGGGTGGTCGGCCCCATCACCCGCAAGGCCCTCGAGCGCCCCCGCGTCCCCAAGCCCCGCTCCACCAAGGCCGGCTTCCACGTCGAGGCCGACCTCACCCTCCAGGTCGTCTACATGGTCAAGGACGGCAAGATCCAGGAGATCCTCGACGCCTCCTCAGCCTCTGGCCAGAACTACACCGTCGACGGCGACGTCCGCCTGGCCGTGACCCCCCAGGGCAGCTTCGTGATCCAGCGCAAGATCGACGCCTGGCGCCGCAGCAAGCTCGGCCTCCTCTACCGCCCGGCCTACTTCACCGGCGGCTACGCCCTCCACGGCGCGTACTCGGTCCCCCCGTTCCCGGCCAGCCACGGCTGCATCCGCATCACCACCACCGCCATGGACCGCTGGTTCGCGAAGCTCCCCGTCGGCACCCCCATGCTCGTCTACCGCAGCTGACGGGAACCGACCCCGCCCTTCCGGTGTAGTTCGGTCGGAAGCTGGTTCACCGGGAAGCGTTGGCTCACCGGGAAGCTCGGTCGCCGGAAGGGGTCCCATCATGCAACGCCTCACCCAACGGCTCAGGCAGCGGCGTGCCCTCGCCATGCTCGTGCTCGCGCTCCTGCTCGCCGTGGTCCCCACCGCCGCCCAGGCCAAGGGCGCCACCGGGGCCACCATCTCCGGCGGCGGGCCCGGCGGCCTGCCGGGCGGCCCCATCACCCTGAAGGGCGATGGCGAGCCCGGCAGCGGCACCGACCTGGCCGACCTGGCCCAAGCGGCCGGCGTGTGGGCGGTCCTGTTCGATGACGGCCCCGGCGGCGAGCTGGCCTCCGTCCCCGCCACCGCCGACCGCGGCCCCCGGTACACCATCACCTGGATCTTCCCGAACGGCGCCGGCACCGAGGACAAGGTCCGCCAGTTCGTCTGGCCGTATGCCGCCGGCGGCCCCCTCACCTTCATGGCCTCCGGCCAGCCCGTCCTCGACGCCACCACCAAGGGCGGCTGGTTCCAGGCCACCGACGACCTGCGCCAGTCCCTCATCGCCC
>Ga0247825_10001860_pt1 | contig 13958 bp, 10 predicted proteins | sample 13C_Vanillin_Day_FD_194413 | JGI IMG/M metagenome (GOLD analysis project Ga0247825, IMG submission 194413) | Soil microbial communities from agricultural site in Penn Yan, New York, United States - 13C_Vanillin_Day48 | ecosystem: Environmental > Terrestrial > Soil > Agricultural land | place...
AACCAGGGCCCTCCCGATCCCAGATGCTCGGCAAGCACCTCGCCCTCGCCCGCGAGGATCAGGCCCCGCTCGAGCGCGTTCTCCAGCTCGCGCACGTTGCCCGGCCACCGGTGGTTCACCATCCGCTCGTGCGCCCCGGCCGAGAGCTTCCCCGGAGGCAAGCCACGCGCGGCGAGGAAGGCCTCGGCGAGTGGCAGGATGTCCTCGCGCCGGTCGCGCAGCGGGGGCACCTCGATGGCGAAGACGTTGAGCCGATAGAAGAAGTCCTCACGGAAGCGCCCCTCACGCACCGCCTCCGCCAGGTCGCGATTGGTGGCGGAGACCACACGCGTGTCCACCCGGCGCGTGCTGGTAGAGCCTACCGGGACGAACTCGCGGTCCTGCAGGAAGCGCAGGAGCTTCACCTGCGTGGCGGGCGTCACCTCTCCAATCTCATCGAGGAACAGTGTTCCTGAACCGGCGGCAGCCAGGTGGCCCGCCTTGCGCTCGGCAGCGCCAGTGAAGGCGCCCTTCTCGTACCCGAACAGCTCACTCTCCAGCAGCGGCTCGGGCAGTGCCGCGCAGTGCACCTCCACCAGCGGACCGCTTGCACGGCGAGATCTGTAGTGGATCAGCCGCGCGAGCTGCGTCTTCCCCGTGCCACTCTCACCCAGGAGCAGCACGCTCGCATCGCTGAGGGCCACCTGCGCCGCGGTGGCCAGCACCGCCTTCATGCGCGGGCTGTTCCCCACCAGCGCAGGCGTGAGGTGTTGCACCAACCGCGCGCTCTTCGCCTCGGCGCCGCGCTGCTCGACGAGCCGGCGCACGCGCAGCCTGAGCTCGTCCAGGGCGAAGGGCTTGGTGAGGTAGTCGGCTGCCCCGGCCTTCATCGCCGCGACGGCACCCTCCGTGGTGCCAAAGGCCGTCATCACCACCACGGCCGGGCGCGCCTCCAGCGCCAGTGCCTTCTGGAGCACCGCCATGCCGTCCACCTCCGGCATTCTGAGATCAGTGAGGACCACGTCGTAGGGACGCTGAGCCAGCTCCACCAGCGCAGCGCGGCCGCCGGCCACACGCACCACCGCGAAGCCGTCCAGCTCGAGGGCCTCGGCCACCAGCCGCCCCAGCTTGACCTCGTCCTCCACCACCAGCACGCCAGCCATGGGTGCCTCCTGTTCCTCCTACGCCGGCCTCACCGGGAGCCGGACCTCAAAGGTACTCCCCCGGCGCGCTTCGGGCACCAGCCGCAACGTCCCTCCATGCCGCTCCACGAGACGGCGGCAGAGCGCCAGACCCAGGCCCGTGCCACTCTCCCTGCTGGTGACAAACGGATCGAACAGCCGCGCACGGATGGGGCCGGGCACGCCAGGCCCATCGTCCTCCACCCGCACCACGAGCTGAGCGCCATCCACGCCCGCGACCAGCCGCACCTCCCCCTGGCCCTGCGCCTGGGCCGCGTTCTGGAGGAGGTTGGCGAACACCTGACGCAGCCGCCCCGCATCCCCCTCCAGCTCGGGAGGCTCTCCCTCCAGAGCCAGCCGCACGCGGATGCCCGGGAAGGCCGCCTCGGTCGTGCGCACGGCCTCCTCGAGCAGTACCTGAGGCTGGAGAGCCCCCAGGGCGAGTGGCCGATCCACTGACAGATCCAACAGATCCTCGGTGAGCCGCCGCAGCCGCTCCACCTCGCCCAGCACATCCTCGAGGCCCGTGCGGTCGCGCGGGCTCAGGGTGGCGCTGGCTCGCTCGATCATCAGCTCCACGGTGCCGCGGATGACGCCCAGGGGGTTGCGGATCTCGTGAGCGGCCATTGCCGCCATCTTCGAGAGGGCCTCGCCCCGGGCAGCACGTGCCGCGGCCTCCTGGCGCTCTCTCGCATCACGCGCCCAACGGGCGGCGACCAGACCCAGCGCCAGCGCTCCCACCAGGGCCAGGGCCGCGCCTCCCACCAGCGCGTGGGTGAGCGTGGCGCGGGCGCTGGCGAAGGCATGCCCGGCCTCCAGCACCAGCACCGAGTGCACCTTGCCCCCGTCGGAGCGCAGGGGAAAGTAGCCCGCCATCACCTCGAGCTCGCCCAGGTGGTAGCTCCGGGCGATGCGTGGCTCGCCCGCGAGCGCAAGGGCGACCTGGCTGGCGTCGGTGCGCAGCAGATCCACGCGGCGCCGGGCCGGACCCGTGGCATCCGCGCTCACCGCCAGCTCTGGGGTGACGCAGTAGGCGCCTTCCAGCGCGTTGACCTCCATGAGGGCTCGCAGCTCCGCGGCGGTGGGAGGGTGGCTCCCGGCGAGCAGCGCCGCCGACTCGCCCGCGGCGCGCAGGCGTGCCACCAGCACCTCCTCGAGTGCGTCCGCGCCCGCGCGGTACAGCACCAGCGCCGCTCCCAGCGCGCCCGCAAGCCCCAGCAGGGCGGCACTCAGGGGAATGAGCAGCCGCGAGCGCATCAGAGGACGCCGATGCTCCCCACGAGCGCCAGGCCACCCACCCATCGCTCGTAGTTGAAGCGGGGCACATTGGAGCGGGCCCACTGTCCGGTGAGCTGGCCCTGCACGCTCCAGTACGTCCCGAGCGCGCTCTCCAACGCCAGCATCGCCTCCGCGAACCCGTCCTCACGGCGTGCCTGCAGCGTAGGATCGAAAGCCGCGGAGCGACGCCAGCCGCCAGACACGCTCAGCCCCACGCGCAGTGGTGCCAGCGGCCTCACCCATAGTTCCGCGCGTGGGCCATGCTCGAGCGCGGCCAGAGGCTGCTCGCGCGCCCCCTGGTAGCCCAGGCCATAGGCGAGCCCGAGCCTCACCCGGCCTGACAGCGGCTGCCACGCGAACCCCAGCCGTCCCGAGGCGCCCGGCCCGCTGTAGTCCACGAAGGCAGGATCGACGAAGTCCTCCCATCGCAGCTCCCCCTGCGCCTCCAGCACCCAAGGGCCCTGGAGCTCGCGCGCCGCCACCTCGAGCCGTGGAGCCCACAGGTAGGGCGCGCCGCCAAGCGCGGCATAGTCCAGCCCCAGCGCCGCGGAGAGCGCGAGCGAGGAGCGCTCGTGGGCCCAGCCTGCCTCGGCACCGGCACCCCATAGATCCAGGCCGTAGAAGCGCCTGTGCCGCCGGACATGTGCCGCCGCGCGGAGAAAGGGACCGCTGGGGCCCAGCGGTTGGAAGGTGAGCGCCGCCAGGCCGCCGAGCGCCATGTCCGCACTGCCCTCGAGCTCCGGCAAGCCATGGGGCGCCAGATCGACGTTGGAGTCATAATCGGCGCCCACGCGCATGGACACCACCAGCCGCCCCTCGCGCTGAGCGTGCGGCAGCAGCGCCGTGGCACGCTGGGAGATGCGCGGGTCGGAGGCTGCCGCCGCGTCCTCCAGCAGCGCTGCCGCACGGCGCGCCTCTCCCTGTCTGAGGGAGAGAATGCCCAGGTAGAGCGCGGCGGCGGGCGCCGTACTGGGGGCCTCGCGAGCCGCCAGCAGGGCGTCAGCGGCAGCTTCCTCCTCGCCCAACATCAGGAGCGCCAGGCCTTCGAGGAGCGCCGCCGTGGGACTGTCCGCCCTTCCAGGCTCCGCGGTGAGGGCCTCCAGGGCCTCCTCGGGCTTGCCCGCATCCAGCGACGCCACGGCCCGCGCGAGCGCGTCTTCCTCAGGCGCGCTCTGGGCCGGGCAGACTGCCTGCAGCCCCGCGAGGGCCTGGGCGTTGGTGGGATCACGCCGCAGCACCTCCTGGTAGGCCGCGAGCGCTGTCTCGAACGAGCCCGCCGCCCGCTCCTCCTCTGCCACCTCGAGGTAGGGGATGGCAGCGGCCGGGTTCGCGAGCTCGAGCGGCTCCGGGGGCTCGCAAGGGCCGCTCGCGCCCACCAGCGCGAGGAAGAGAAACGGGATCACGGAGTGTTCCCCGCCCCAACAGCCACGGAGAGAACGCGCGTCTCGTTCTCGCGGTAGCGATCGGCGCGCCGGGCGGCAAGGCCCGCGGCCTCGGAGCGGTAGAGCCGTGCCAGGACTTCACGCCCAGCGGCCTGCGCCTCGGCGGCCCGGGCCAGGTACCAGTCAATGGCGGTGCGCGACGGCTCTACCGCGAGCATGCGGGCAATGTCCGCGCGCATCGCCGCCGCCTGCGCCGAGACTTGAGGCCCGCCCGCCTGGCCTACCTCCGCCAGCAGTGAATCCGCGCACAGGTACAGCCGTGCCTCATGGCAGCCCAGGGCCTGGTAGTAGGTGAGGAGCGCGTCACGCGCCTCCGGAGCCGTGGTCTGCGCGCGATCGAAGACCTCCAGGGCCTCCTCCACCCGGCCGAGCTTCACCAGGCAGGCGGCGACGTACCACATCGCCTCGCCCCCGGCGCCGCTGCGCTCGGCCACGCGGAACTCCACCAGCGCCTGGGCAAAGCGCCCTGCGCGGAAGTGGTTGGCCCCGGCCAGCAGGTGGGCGACGCCGTCCTCCGGCCCGGCCTGGGCGCTGAGAGGCAGCGACAGCAGCAGGAGACACAGCGCGAGGCGCTTCACGACAAAGGGCTCAGTGTCCAGCCGGGCCAGACGAAGAAGGAGAAAGCGTGGGAGAGGCGGCGGGAGCCGGTGACAGCAGCGGCAAGGATCGCGGGCCGCGCTGAGGAGGAGCACCGGGGGTTCCCTCACGGGGCGGGCGCTGCTGACGCACCGTGTCCGCACGCACCTGGCCTGCCGCGGACTGCGACTGGGCGGACGCGCGGGCGGCGGCACCTCCCGCGCGTGAGGGCTCCGCACGTGGAGCAGCGGATACCTGGGGAGCCATCTTCCCCGCACGCTCGAGCACCTCACCTGAGAGACGGGTGGCCTGGGATTGCGCGGGCCTCGTCCTCGGGGCCACCGCGCGAGCGGGCTCGTTCACAGTCTCTGGCAGGCGCGGCAGGGCAGCCGGGATGGGAACCTGGAGCATGAGCGCCTCGTGCAGCGCTTGCTTCACCTCGGTGGGCTCCGGCGGTGTCTGGCCTCGAGCCGCGCCCGCGACGAGCACCATCACGAAGAGTAGGGAGGAGTGTCGCATGGCCGGTGCTTCCCTCTCGGGGGCGGTCGAGCCCCATCATCATAGAGGCAAGCACCCGCCATGCCGATGCCCTGCCCGAGCGAGGCAGACCCCGAATCCGCTCCCGTGTACCGGCTGGGACGGCCGGGTGTACCGCCTGGTACAGCCCCCGGGCACGGTGGGTCCAAAATCCCGTGTAACTCCTGAATCTCAAGAAGAACTGCCTCGTGGCATTCCACTTGCTCTGGATAGCTACCGTCCCACCGAACTCTTCTGGTCCGGTGCTACCTCGCAGGAGCATCCATGTCATCGAGACTGCAGATCCTCTCCCTGTGCTGCGCCCTCTCCGTCCTGGCCGCGTGCGGCCCCGCTACCGAGGAGGAGCAGGTTCAGGAGCTGAGCCAGAGCCAGCAGGCGGTGAAGGCCGGTGCTGCATCGCAAGGCGATCAGGGGACAAGCCTCTCGGCTACGGCTGCGACGACGGCCCTCACTTGCACCAGCGAGGAAGAGGCCCAGGTGGACATTGGTGGTGTGGTGACGAGCACCGGCTCTGTGGACTCGGTCATCATCACCGCCTCTATTGACGGGGGCGCGGCCGCGCAGGTGGGCCTCATCCGGCCGCAGGACTTCTCGCATGACGGGCGCATCAAGACGGCCAACTACTCGCTGTCGTTCAACCTGCCCAACGGCGAGCACACCCTCCAGGTGTGCTTCACGCAGAGCGGCTCTCAGGGCCGCGAGCCCAAGCAGACGTGCGCGGCGCCCATCACGGTCGTCGTCGACTGCGCCCCGGACAATGTGTGCGCGGGCGAGGAGCCCTTCGGCAACCTCGTGGGCAACCCGAGCCTGTGCACCGGCAATGGCCCGCCGCACATCCCGGTCCACGTGCGCGGTGACTTTGGCGAGGACCCCGCGCTCACCATCGCTGGCCCGAGCGGCTTCACCCACTCGGGGACCATGAACCACGCGGGCGAGAGCTGTGTCTATCAGTACAACTGGGACGCGGAGTCCAACGGCGGCGCGGGGACCTATACCTTCACCGTGACGGGCAACGGCAACACGCTCAGCTTCACCGCCGAGCTGCGCTGCCAGCGCCGCTAAGCCCAGTCCTGGGGCGCACGCCCCTTCGGTCTCGCCCGGTATCCCCAGCGAGGCCGAAGGGGTTGCGTGTTTTCTTCGGGGAGGCTCACCTCGTCCCGTGGAAGTCCTCGACGCTCTTGAGGCCCGAGTTGGCCCCGTGGCAGACGGCACAGGAGGCGCGGCCCGTCGAGGGGAGATGGGACACCAGCGCGTAGCTCAGCTCTCCCTCGCTCCAGCTGATGACGTTCAGGCCTCGCAGGGTGCTCGTGGCGAACTGCATGTTGCGGAACAGCTCCGTCCGTGGGGCGTTCGCCGGGATGCCCGCGACGTGCCGGGGGGCGATCCCCAGGCTGACGCGCTCGCCGTTGCGCTGGAAGCTCACGACGGCGGCGGTGCCCTCCTCCAGTTGCACCAGCCGGCCGCCGTTGAAGACGAGCGTCGAGTCCTCCAGCTTCGGGAGCACGACACGGAAGCCCACGCGCTCCGTGAACCACCGGGACAGATCGGCCGCGTTGCTGGCCTCCACGTCCAGCGGGAGGTTGCCGGAGGCCAGGCCCTCGTGAGCCCACGCCGCGGCCTCCGCCAGCGAGGCGGCCTGAACCGGGGCCGGGCGGAGCGTGACGATGATGACGAGCGCGATGGCCGCGGCGGCCGCTCCCACCGCGAGCAATGGAGCCGCGCGCTGCGAGAAAGAGCGCCGCCATGCCGCCCGCCGGATCGAGGCCTGAAGAGAAGCGGGGACTGGCGCCGGGACATAGGCGGAGGACACCGTGCGCAGGAACCCGCGCAGTCTGCGCTCCGCCTTCGCGCAGTCCGCGCACTCGGCCAGGTGCCGCTCGAACTCCTCGGGCAGGAGTGGGGTGCGCTCGCCGTCGATCCACGCCGAGAGCCAGCTGCGCACACTGTCACAAGACACCGTCATTTCACTTCTCGCTTCTGCACCAAGACGCCCTCGCCCTGCACGCGCAGCATCAACAGCGCCCTGAGAGCCTCCCTCCCCCGGTAGAGGCGGGACATCACCGTACCCGTGGGCAGATTCAACACTTGAGCGATCTCCTTGTACGACAGTCCCTGGAGATCGCGAAGGACCACCACCTCCCGGAGTTTCTGTGGGAGCAATTCTATCGCTGAATCCAACTGCGCGCTCGTGACAGCACGCCAGGACTCCTCTTCTGTCTGGGGAGCCGACACCTCCACGGACTCCTCATCCAGCGTGGCCTCCACGTGGCGTCCCCGATCCCGGAGGCGCGTACGGTAGAGGTTGTGCAAGATGGTCAGCAGCCACGTCTTGAGCGAGGTGCCCGCCTCGAAGCGCTCGGCGGCGTTGAGCGCCCGCACGTACGTGTCGTGGGTGAGATCCTGCGCCTCTGCTCGATCCCTACACAGGCGCAAGGCCGTGTCATGGATCGCGGCGAGGTGGCCAAGCGCCTCGCCGTCGAACGCGGGATCCCTCGGGGGCTGTGAACTTCGTCTCCACATGCTCGAAGCCTGTGCCACCCCTCTTCAGTGCTTGCCGTACTCCAGCTTCACACCCTTGCGCTGCGCATAGATGTAGGCCTCCATGGCCTTCATCCGCGGATCATCGTCGGCCAGCGGCTTGCCACGGACCGGGTTCTCGATGCACCAGTTGATCATGTCCCGGAGCAGCGCGACACGGCCGAGCTGGACCTGGTACTTGGGGTAGGTCTCCGGGTGCGTATTGGAGGCATCCGGATGGCACATGTCGCAGGAGATGGCGACGGTGCCGCCCAGCGACTTCGCGTCATGGAACACGCGGTGCCCCTCGCGCACGGCCTGCTCGGTGGACTCCTTCCAGATGGCCTCATCCCGCTCGCTGAAGGCGCCATAGGTGTGGCCGGCCTGGACGTTCGCGGCAGGCGCGGCGGGCTGGGGCGGATTGGCCTGGGCCACGAGCCGCCGCGGCGGCGCATCCCAGCGCGCGTCCGGGTTCTTCTTCCGCCACGCCAGCATCAGCTCATCCGAGATGGCCTGCGCTTTCTCGCGGGTGATGGTGGACGGATCCTTCACGCCCTCCACCTCCAGGGTGGTCTCTCCGTCGCACATCGCGACGACGACGTCTCCGTCGCTCGATGGGGGGACATGGTGTTGGGGCTTGGGCGCAGGCTCCTGCGCGAAGGCCGTCTGCCAGGTGGCGAGGCTGCCGAGCAAGAGCCCGAGCCCGAGCGCTGCGATACCCAGTGTCTTTCGCACGTGCATGGTGACGGGTCCTAGTAGGGAGGGAGCTTGGAGGCGGGAGGCCGATCCTGCTTGCCGCCGCTGGCCAGATACGATGCCTTGACGGTGACCGGGTTTCGGTCCCACAGGTTGTAGAGCTTGTCGACGAGCCCGGCCTGGGTGACGTCCATCCGTCCGTTGCCGCAGCCGTCGAAGTTGCTGAAGGGGTCCGTGCGGTTCATCGGCACGGTGAGCGACGGCAGGCCCTCGGGGGCGTAGGGCCAGGGCCACGCCGTCGAGAGCATTCCATGGAACTGGATGTTGCCAAGCTGGTTCGAGAGCAGCTGGTGCGTGTGGCCGTGGATCACCGTCACGCTCTTGAAGGGCCGGAGCAGCGCCTGCACCTCGTCCGCGTCCTCCGTCCAGAAGTTCCAGGGCTTGTAGTACTTGTAGAGCGGCGAGTGGCTGAAGACGACGAGGGGCGTGTTCTTGTCCACCTTCTCCAGGTCGCGCTTGAGCCAGTCGCGCCCGGCGGGCCCCACCTCGAAGCGGGACTGCACGCCGTTGTCCAGGCCGGCCACGGTCTGCATGCGCTCCATGGGCGTCATGTTGCGCTCGGTCCAGAAGTCCTTCTCGTTCACGCTCATCAGCGTGACGAAGTGGACGCCCTTGTGATCGAACGAGTACTGCGGCTCGCCGAAGAGGTTGCGCCAGTGCTCGCCCATGTCGAGGAACCAGTCATGCTCCCCGACCATCATCCGCACCGGCGCCTTCAGGCCCTTGAGGATCTCCCGGCCGAGGTTGAGCTCCTCCTTCTGGCCGAGCTGCGCGAGATCGCCGCCGTAGAGGACGAAGTCCGGCTGGGGATCCAGGCGGTTGATGTCGTCCACCGAGCGCAGCAGGGAGCGCACGAACCGGTCATTGAGCTCCTTCTTGTAGAGGTGCGAGTCCGAGATGTACGCGAACGAGAACCGGGGCTTCGCGCTGGGGGTGGCCGCCTCCGCCACGCTGATCAGCTGGAAGCTCTGAGGCGTCACCAGCCCGCGCGCGGCGGCGATGCCAGCGGACAGACCGGCCAGCCGCATGAACGAGCGCCGATCCAGCCGGCGCAGCCCGTCGAAGAACGAGTCGCGCTCTTCGTAGTGCTTCGTCTCGATGCTCTTCACGCCTTTGCGCATGTCACTTCTCCGGGTTCCCGACCGGCCCGTACAGCCCCAGATCGGCCGGGTTCTTGACGTCTGGGTTGGGGGCGAGATCGCCCATGTTCCCCTTCCTGCCCATCGCCACGGCGGTGTCCCGCTCCGGGCGGTTGCTCTTGCGTGCGCTCTGGCGGGCCAGCTCCTTCTTCTCCAGCGCCTTGAAGTCATCCGAGGTGAGGGCGAACAGGAAGGCCACGAGCTCGTCGATCTCCGGCTCGGTGAGCCCCAGCCGCTGCATGCCTCCGTCGAGGAAGGGGTTGGGGATGCCACCCTTGTTGTAGTGGTCCATCACGTCCCACAGGGTGGCGAGCGAGCCGTCATGCATGTAAGGCCCCGTGACGCCGACGTTGCGCAGGGTGGGAGTCTTGAAGCCGCCGATGTCGTTCTCGTTCCGGGTCACCAGGAAGCGGCCCAGCTCGGAGAACTTCGTCTCCAGCGCCAGCCGATCGATCTGCTCCTCATCCCCCGCGCGGACGACACGAAGGGCCTCGGTGGCCAGCTGGGTGAAGTCCTGCTTGTGCGCCGCGATTCCGATGTTGTGGAACTTCTGGTCCGAGAAGAGCGGCGAGACGGCATTGCCCGCATGGCAGGAGTTGCACCGCCCCTTGCCATTGAAGAGCGCCCACCCCCGCTTCTCCGCGGCGTTGAGCGCCTTCGAGTCGCCCGCGAGGAACCGATCGAAGCGGGAGTTGCCCGACATCTGCTTCCGCTCGAACGCGGCGATGGCGCTGGCGATGTCATCGTAGGTGGCCTCGCGGCCATAGACCTTCTGGAAGTCGTTGCGGTATTCGGGGATGCCACGCACCTTGGCCACCACAGCCTCCGGCGAAGACATGCCCATCTCGATGGGGTTGAGGATGGGCAGCTTCGCCTGGTCCTCGAGGGTCGCCGCGCGGCCGTCCCAGAACTGGGTGGCCTGGAAGAGGGCATTGAGGACGGTGGGGCTGTTGCGCTGGCCCACCTGGTTCTTGATGCCGACCGCCCGGGGCTTGCCGTCGGCGAACGCCTTGAACGGGTCGTGACAGGTGGAGCAGCTCACCGAGTCATCGACGGACAGCCGCTGGTCGTTGAAGAGCTTCTCGCCCAGCAGCGCTTCGTCCGCGGTGGGCGGCTTCGGAACTGTTAACTGGTAGAGCTTCGGAGACAGCCCGAGCGGGAGCTGGGGAGGAGCCCCCGCGTCACCCGCCAGCGCCACGGATGCCAGCGTGAGCGCTCCTGCGAAGGAGATCGCTTTCATGTTCACCTCACCAGGGTGAACTCCTCCGGCGCGATTTATTCCGTGGCCCCGAAGTGGTTTGCTGGCAGCCCATGATCCGCCAGTCCCTCAACGGCTCCCACGCCACAGCCTCCATCGGAAACAAGGCTGGGGAACCCGAGGATGACACGCCGCAGCTGCTCCCACCCATGCTGCGGACCTTCCTGGATGGCATGGTGGTCGCCGGGCGCTACCGGGTCGTGCGGTTCATCGCGGAGGGAGGCCGGGGCGAGGTGTACGAGGTTGAGGATCTCTCCCTCCATGAGCGCGTCGCGCTGAAGACCATCCGGCCCGAGCTTGCCTTCCACCCCGAGGTGCTCCAGCAGTTCAAGCGCGAGCTGCGTCTGGCGCGGCGTGTGACCCACCCCCATGTGTGCCGGGTGTTCGATCTGGGCGAGCACCGGGACGAGCGGGGACCTGGGGGCTCCCATCGAACGGTGGCGTTCCTGACCATGGAGCTGCTGCCAGGGCAGACCCTGCGAGAGTACGTGGTGCGGCATGGCCGCATTCCCCCAGATCAGCTCCTGCCGCTGGCCGAACAGATGGCCTCGGCGCTGGACGCGGCTCACGAGGCTCGGATCATCCACCGGGACTTCAAGAGCAGCAACGTGGTGCTGCTCCATGCTCCCGGTGCGCCGGTGGGCCCGCGGGTCGTCGTGACGGACTTTGGCCTCGCGCTGGGCACAGCCGCGGAGGAGGACACCCCGGCGCCCGGAGGCGGCACCTTTGAAGGGACTCCTGCCTATATGTCCCCTGAGCAGGTGGAAGGCCTGGTGCTGACTCCCTCCTCGGATCTCTACTCCTTCGGCGTGGTGCTCTACGAGATGCTGACGGGGCGGCTGCCCCAGCGCCTCCAAGCGGCACCGTCCCCCCCCAGCACCTTCGTGCCCGAGCTGGGGTCTGACTGGGACACGGTGATCCTGCGTTGCCTGGAGAGGATGCCGCAGGACCGCTTCGCCACCGCCGCTGACATCATCGCCGCTCTCCGGAGTGCCAGCCGCGCTCCCTCTCCCGTTCGTTCGCCCGGCCCGTCTCTGGATCAAGCCCCGGGCCGCTCCTCCCTGGCGAAGAGGGTGATCGCGGTGTTCCCGCCTCGCAACCTCGCGGCACGCCCCGAGATGGGCTGGTTGTCCACGGCACTCGCGGAGGTGCTCTCGGTGGAGCTGGGCGCCAACAGCCAGGTACGCCTGCTCTCCGCGGAGGAGGTGGCTCGCATGCGCCGGGCCCTCTCCCTGCCGGAACAAGAGGGGTTCGCCCAGGACACACTGGGGCGCATCCGCGCTCACTCGGGTGCCGATCTCGTGCTCACCGGGGCCTACCTCGCCCTGGGGGCGGCGGGCTCCTCCACACTGAGGATCGACCTTAGCCTGCAGGACACCTCAACCGGGCAGGCGCTGAGCCGGCTGACCGAGACGGGCGCAGAGCCAGAGCTGCTGAAGCTCCTCTCCCGCGCAGGGGCCTCGCTGCGGGAGTCATTGGGTCTGGAGAAGCTGACCTCCGAGCAGTCTCTCAGGGTCCGCAGCACGATGCCCGCCCACCCTGAGCTGGCGCGCCTCTATGCGGAGGGGCTCGCGGCCCTGCGCGATCATGAGACGATCATCGCTGTCGAGCGGCTCGAGAAGGTGGTGGCGTGGGAGCCGACGTTCGCGCCCGCCCACTCCGCGCTCGCGGCCGCATTCGAGGGGCTCTTCTTGACGGAGCGGGCGAAGGATGCGGCACAACGGGCCTTCGAGCTGTCCCAAGGCCTGCCCTACGAGGAGCGCCTGCTCGTAAGGGCCCGCTACCACGCGATCCATGCGGAGTGGGGCCCCGCCATCGAAGTGTATCGGATGCTGCTGGACCTTCACCCGGATGCCGTGGAGCACGGCACAGCGCTGGCATCCGCACAGGTCGCCGCTGGCCGGATCCGAGGGGCGTTGGCCACCCTCGAGTCCTTGCGCCAGCTGCCCTCACCCCTGGGCGAGGATGCGCGGATCGCCCTGGTGGCGGCGGAAGCGTCGATCGCCGCCTCCGACTTCAAGACGGCGCGTCAACTTGCCAGGATCGCGGGGGACAAGGCGCGCAGCGAAGGCCAGTCGCTCATCCTCGCCGCCGCACTGGACGTCGAGGCGTTCGCGGTCCGCACCCTGGGAGATTCCCTGAGCGCGGAGCCGCTCCTGGAGGAGGCCGAGCGGCTCTTCCTGGCGGGAGGAGAGCGCGGCCGAGCCATCCGCGCCATGTGCGGGCGTACCGCCTTCCTGGTGGATCAGGCGCGGCTGCGTGACGCCGAGCGTGTCACGACCGCCGCTCTCGCTCTGGTCCAGCATTACCGGGGCTCGAAGCTCGAGGCCGAAGCGCTCGTGGCGTCCGCGTTCGTGCGCAGTCAGCAGGGAAGGATTCCAGAGGCCCTGAAGCTCACCCATGAGGTGCTGGTGCTCTACGGGAAGCTGGATATGCACTATGAGCGTACCCACCATCGCCTCCTCCAGGCTGTCTTGTTGCGGCACCAGGGCGCGCTGGACGAAGCGCAGCGGCTGCTCAAGGAAGGGGGAACCAAAGCCCGAGAGGTGCTGGGGGATGGCTACACTGAAGCCTGGGCCTGCAATGAGCTGGGCAACCTCTTCCTGGATCGTGGCGAGCCCGCCCAGGCGCGCACCTGGTTGCAGCGGGGCCTGGAGCTGCGGCAGGCCCGGGGGCTCCAGTTCTTTGTCGCGGAGTCCGAGCTGGATCTCGCGAGGCTCGCGCTCGAGGAGGGAGCGCTCGACGAGGCGCTCTCCCTGGCTGAGCGGGCCCGCGCCTTCTATGCCGAGCAGAAGAACTCTGTCAGGCAGGGGCTGGCGTACGCGGTGATGGCCCAGGTCCTGCTGGTCAAGGTTGGGCACGCCGGGGCTCACGAGGTGCTGCAGCGGGCTCAAAGTCTGGCCGGCCAGACGGAGAGCATCTTCATCTCGACCGAGGTCGCGCTCTCCAGGGCCTGGGCGGCGGCGCAGGGGGGCTCTCCTCTCGAGCGAGAGGAGGCCACGACTCTCCTTCAGGAGCTCAGCTCGCGGGTGGCCGCCAACAGCTTGAAGGGACTGGAGCTCCGCACGCGCCTTGCCCTGGCCGCACTCGAGCAGTCGCGCGGCATGGCATCCGCACGCAGCAAGTGCGCGGAGCTCGAGAAGGAAGCCACCCAGCTGGGCTATCTCGCCATCGCCCGGAAGGCCCGGGCGCTGTAGTCGATGTGTTTCTGATTGGAATGCATGAGGCATTGGACCGAGTTGACAAACGGCCCCGAATTCTTAGAGCCTGTTGCAGAATTAAGCCGACGAGCATC
>Ga0247825_10001861_pt1 | contig 13957 bp, 13 predicted proteins | sample 13C_Vanillin_Day_FD_194413 | JGI IMG/M metagenome (GOLD analysis project Ga0247825, IMG submission 194413) | Soil microbial communities from agricultural site in Penn Yan, New York, United States - 13C_Vanillin_Day48 | ecosystem: Environmental > Terrestrial > Soil > Agricultural land | place...
AAGGGTGCTACGTCGGGCAGGAAGTCATCATCCGCGTCCTGCATCGCGGCCACGGCCGCGTCGCGCGAAAGCTCGTGGGCCTGCTCCTCGAAAGCGGTTCGGCGGTGCCGGTCGATGCGCCGGTCCTGTCCGACGAGCGCGAGATTGGCCGCGTGACGAGCGCGACCGTCTCGCCCGCTCTCGATCGGCCGATCGCGCTGGCCTACGTCCACCGCGACTTCGTGCAGCCCGGCACCCCGGTCCTGGTCGACAACAGGCCGGCGGTCGTCACCGCTTTGCCTTTCATCGCCCGCACCGACGGCGAGGTTCGGACGCCGTGACGTCGAGGCGCCGCCGGCCGAAAGATCGGGGTCCGGGTGCGCGCCGATCAGCGCAGATCGAAGCCGTCGAGCCGCTGGCGCCGCACCGATCGGTCGCGTCGCTGGTCGCGGCCGTTCTGATTCTCAGCTTCGTCGTGCAGTGTCTGACGAGCATGATGCAGCAGTCGGCCACGTACGACGAGCCGGTCTACATTGCCGCCGGGTATTCCTACGTCGAAACCGGCGACTTCCGATTGAAGCAGGACGCGCCGCCGCTCGTCGCCACCTTGAGCGGTCTGGCCCTCCGCTTCGGCACCTACCTCGGCAACCAGGTGTTTCTTGATACCAGCAGCAGACTGTGGAGCGGCTCGACCGAATACCGATTCGCCGAACAGTTCTTCGCCAAGGCAGCCGATCCACATCGCACGCTGCAGATCGCCCGACTCCCGGTGGTCCTTGTCGGGACGGCGCTCGCGCTCTACGTGTTCTTGTTCGGCCGGCGGTTATGGGGGGGATATGCCGCCCTGTTGCCGCTGTTCCTCTTCTGTATCGACCCGAACATGATCGCGCACTCACGGACCGTTTCGAACGATGCCGCGCTGGCAGCCTTCTTCTTCATCGCACACTACTACCTCTATCGGCTGATCACCGAGGGCCGAACGGCAAATCTCATCGCTCTCAGCATTGCCGTCGCGCTGACCACCGTCGCGAAATTCTCGGGGCTGCTGATTTTCCCGTCGCTCGCTCTCGTGGGCGGATTTGCCTATCTGTTCCCCGGACTGCTGCCGGTCTTGCCGCCGAGTGGCGGGGTTGCGGTTCAACGTCGGCGGATCGTTCGAATCGGCGCGCTTACGGCGCTCACCTGTACGCTCGCTACGGTCCTGGTCATCAGCGTCCTGTATCAGTCGACATCCGGCGTGGAGCGGTACATCGCGGGCGTCAAGTCGATCTACACCAACGGAGTACCGAACTTCCAGTTCTACCTGCTGGGCAGCTTCAGCCCACGCCCCTCGCCGTATTACTACCCGGTGGCGATACTGCTGAAGACCCCCGACGCCACCATCGTTCTGTGGTCGCTGGCGGTTCTCTCCGTATTTGTTCCCGGCTCGCGGCCTCTGCGCGGAGCCTGGATCCTGCTTCCCGTCGCGCTAGTAATGGCCGTCTCCTCGCAGGATCTCGTGAACCTTGGCCTGCGCCGTGTTCTCCTCGTCTATCCTTTCCTGTTTCTGTGGATAGGCGAGCGGAGCGTCAGAATCTGGGAGGTTTGGTCGCCGGTTGTGATTGGACGGCCGATCCGCTGGCTCGCCCCGGTCGGGCTCGCACTGCTGGTTCTCACCGGCGTTTTCTCCGCGGTCCGAATTCATCCCTATCAGCTTGCATACTTCAACAGCTGGTCGGGGGGGCCAGCAGCCGCGCACCGCTATCTCGACGACAGCAATATCGACTGGGGGCAGGATCTGCCGGGGTTGGCAGAATGGCAAGCGAGGCACGGCGTGCGGCCACTCGCCCTCTGGTACTTCGGAACGGACGATCCCGCCAGTTATGGGATTGACTGGCGGCCGTTGTCGGACGAAGAGTTGTTGCAGCCTCGACACGCCGCGTACGCGATTTCCGTGAATTTCCTGATTGCGCTCAAGCTCAGAGCGCTGGAGACCAGCCACGCCGAATTCGACTGGCTCGCCCGCTACCGCCCTGCCGCAACGATCGGACATTCGATCAACATCTATGACTTTCGCTGATCGGTATGCCAGCCGCCAAACGATCGCGCCGGCGTAGCCGCGTGCCGCCGATCGCGGCGACCGGTTCCGGTGTGAATCGCTGGTGGCGGCCTGGAATCCTGATCGGCGCCTGCATGCTGGTGTACTGGAACAGCTTTTCGGTTCCGTTCGTGCTGGACGACCTTGCGGCGATCGTCGACAACGAGTCGATTCGCGAATGGTGGAACATCAGCGGCCTTGTCGTGCCCGCGCAAGGCGCCTCGCCCGTGGCCGGACGTCCGGTGGTGAATCTCTCGCTCGCTGTCAACTATGCGATCGGCGCTCTCGACGTGCGCGGCTATCATGCCTGGAACCTCGCCATCCACGCGGCATGCGCGCTGCTGATGTTCGGCCTGGTGCGCCGGACGCTTGAACGTCCCGGCATCCCCGGTGAGTTCGGCCACCGGTCGGCCGATCTCGCGTTCGCCGCAGCCCTGATCTGGGCCGTACACCCGCTGAACAGCGAAGTGATCGACTACGTGATCCAGCGCACCGAATCGATGATGGCGCTGTTCTACCTGCTGACTCTCTACGCCAGTGTGCGCGCCGGCGGCTCGCGCCACCGTGCGGCGTGGGAGCTTGCGGCGGTCGTGTCGTGCGCTCTGGGCATGGCCTGCAAGGAGTCGATGGCTTCGGCGCCATTGATTGTCGTCCTTTACGATCGCGTGTTCGGGTTTGGATCGGTGAAGCGCGCGTTCGAGGAACGCGGGCGTCTTTATACCGCTCTCGCGGCCACCTGGGTGGTCCTGGCTGGCGCGATCTGGTCCGCGCCGCGGGCGGAATCAGCTGGGTTCTCGACCGGCATCAGCCCCTGGACCTATCTGCTCAATCAGACGGTCGTGATCACGGAGTACCTCCGGCTAGCCGTCTGGCCTGATTCCCTCGTCGCTTTTTACGGATGGCCTCTACCGTTGACCATCGCCGACGTGTTCCCGCACGCGGCCCTGATCCTTTCCCTGCTGACGCTCGCAGGCGTTGCCCTGATGCGTTGGCCGAAGGCGGGGTTCCTCGGGGCGTGGTTCTTCATCACGCTGGCGCCGGCCTCGAGCATCGTGCCGGTCGCGACCGAAGTCGGTGCCGAGCGCCGGATGTATCTGCCGCTCATGGCGCTGGTGGTGCTGGGCGCGATCGCGGCCGTCCGCCTCTTTGATCGCATCAACAGCCCGGCAGTCGCCCGTTCTGCCAGATGGGTGGCGGTCGCTGGAATCGCGGTGGTGTCGGTGGCGCTCGGATGGCGCACGGTTGTCCGCAATCGAGAATATTCGACCACGCTGTCACTGGCCCGCACGATTGTCCAGCGCCGGCCGACGCATGTGGCTCATCACATCCTCGGAGAACAGCTGACCGCCGCTGGCGAACATGACGAAGCGATCACGCAGTTGCAGGCGGCCGTACCCGGCAACTCGAAGGCCCGCTACCCGCTCGGCGTCGCGCTGTTCAATCAGGGCAGATGGGAGGAGTCGATCGAGCAGTTCGATGCCTTCATTCGCACCTGGCGGCTGCCCTATCGTCTGGTCCCGCACTGGCTCGAGCCGTCGGCGTCGGAGGTGGTTGCCGCCCGGACCATGATGGCGCACGCGTTGGCGAGGCTGCAGCGATGGCCCGAGGTCGCCGAGCAATCGCGCCTGATCCTGGCGATGGACGGTTCGAACGCGGACGCCCAAGGGCTGCTCGCCAGCGCGCTGTTTGCTCAGGGGCGCCTGGACGAGGCCGTCACTCCCTATCGGCGCTACCTGCAGCAGCGTCCGAATGACGTGGGAGCGTTAACACGGCTGGGCATGGCTCTCGCGTCGAGCGATCAAACCGCCGAGGCGCTGGCGATATTCCGGCGCGCCGTGGAGGTGGCTCCGCAGAATGCCGACGCCCGGCGAAACCTGGCCGCGGCGCTCTTCGATTCGCAGGACCTTGAAGGGGCGGCTCTGCATGCGCGTCAGGCGGTCGCCCTGAAGCCGGACGACCCGGTCGCGCACGATCTGCTCGCGCGAACGCTGGCCCTCCAGGGGCGATTCGATGAAGCCATCCAGGAATTCCAGCGGGCGCTGGCGATCGATCCGTCCTTCGCCGAAGCCCGCGAGGGCCTGGCGCGAACCACCCGCTTCAAAGACGGGGGCAATCCTCAGCCATTCCGGTGAGGAGCCGTATCAACTCGGCGTCAGCGGGCGGAAACTCGAGCAGGCCGAGCTGGTCGCGCGCGACCCATCGCATTTCCTGCCCTAGCTGGGGGACCGGGACGGCGGCCAGTTCGCAGCGGAAGAAATGCAGCTCCACGCGCCGATCTGGATACGGGTGGGTTGTCGTCAATATTTCCGGACCGACAGCGCTTTCGACGCCCAGCTCTTCCCGGATCTCACGAGCCAGGCAGGCCGTCGCAGTCTCTCCCTCCTCACATTTACCCCCGGGGAATTCCCAATAGCCTTCCAGGTGGACCCCGGGCGGGCGGCGAGTGAGAAGAAACCGATCGTCTTGTTCGATAACCGCGGCGGCAACGGTGACGGTGATCATTGCTTGGCGGGGTCGAAGGGATAGGCGCGGCAGCCCTTGCTCATCGGGCAGACCAGGCATCTCGGATTCCGTGCGACACACACCATCGCCCCGAAATCCATCAGTGCCTGATTGAAATCGAACACATGCCGTACGGGCACGAGCGTCGAAGAGAGGCGCCACAAGTGCTGCTTCATCGCATGGCTCTTCGGATCGCCGGTGCCGACGAAGACTCGAAACAGCACCCGCGCAACGTTGGTATCGAGAATCGCCGCGCGCTGATGGAACGCAAAGCTCCGGATCGCGCCTGCGGTATACGCGCCGATGCCCTTGAACGAAAGGAGCGTTTGCTCGTCAGCCGGCAGCCGTCCGCCGTAGCGGGCGACCGACTCGCGCGCGATGGTCTGGAGCCGCTTCGGCCGGATGTTGTAGCCGAGCGGGTACCAGGTATCGGTGACCTCGTGCTCCGGAGCTGTCGCCAGCGCCTCGAGCGAGGGGTACTTGTCGAGCCACTCGGCGTATTTGGGAAGGACGCGATCGACCTGCGTCTGCTGCAGCATGATCTCGGATACCAGAATGTGGTACGGATCGCTGGTCTTGCGCCACGGGAGATCCCGCCCGTGGCGGCGGTACCACGCCAGCAGCCGATCGCGGAAGCGGCGCCGGTCGGCGTGCACCGGCATGGCGATCGGCAGCCCTTTCCCACCGGCCTTGCGTGCCCGCCTGGCCCGTTTGTCGGTCATATAATGGACCACCCGTCTGTGACGCCGTGAAGATCTACACACGAACCGGTGACGCCGGTGAGACATCGCTGTTTGGCGGCACTCGCGTCTCGAAAAGCGACGTGCGCGTCGACGCGTACGGCGAGGTCGACGAGGTCAATGCCCTGCTCGGGGTCGCGCTGGCGTCGTTGAGCGCGCGCGCCGACAGCCCCGGATTCGCCGATATCGCCGGCGCGATCGTCAAGATTCAACGCGATCTGTTTGCACTCGGCGCCCGGCTCGCCGATCCGAACGACAGAATTTCTCCCCGCGTCACGAAAGCGGTTCTTCAGAATGCCGATGTCGAGGGCCTCGAGCAGCTGATCGATCGACTCGAAGCCGATCTTCCGCCGCTGACGCACTTCATTCTGCCCGGCGGCGCCGAACCTGCCGCCGCGCTTCACCTTGCCCGCACGGTCTGCCGCCGCGCCGAACGGCGGATGGTTGCGCTGCAACCGGCCGTCCACGAGCTGCTGATCCGGTATATCAACCGGCTCTCCGACCTGCTGTTCGTGATGGCGCGCTCGGTCAATCATCGAACCGGGGCTCCGGAAATCACATGGTGACTTCGGTGAATTGGCCATCTGGATGACCAGATGACTAGATATTCCTGTCCCGTCTCTCCATCTCTTCCTTGATCGCGTCGAACACCGCCCGGGCCAGCTCCTGCGAGACCCGCTCTCGTATCGCGCCACATTCAATCAGCACCGTCCCGGCCACCGTTTCCACCGCCACATCCCAGCGATCCCGAGCGATTCCCTCGGGGCGGTCGTCGAATCGTGTCGCCGGCAGCGCCACGCCCGTGACATGACGGCGTGACACGTAGGCCGCAATCGGCGACCCGTTGATCAGCACTCGAACCGCGGCAATCAGATCTTTGTCGATCGAGCGCTCGCCGTAGTAGAAGCGATGTTCGTCTTCGCTGACCAGCACGAGCTCGTCGGCGGTCGGCAGCTCGGCGATCACCGTCCGACCGAGCGCGCGCTCCGAGTCGCGCGCCCGCTCCCGCCTCCGTCGGTACGCCCGCAGAGTCGTCGCCAGGCTGGCGGCGGCCAGCAGCAGGAGCACGGCAACGAGGCCGGCGACGAGGTCACGCATTAGAATGCGGCGGTGTCACCATTGGCGCGCGCATACGCCGCGTGCGAGGCGCTGGCCCGATCGCATTACGAGAACTTCCCGGTTGCTTCGCGCCTGCTGCCCGCTTCGATGCGGCCGCATGTCGCGGCGGTGTACGCGTTCGCCCGCGTAGCCGACGACATCGCCGACGAGGGAAGTGCCCCGGCCGCCGAACGTCAGAAGGCGCTTCGTCTGTGGCAGGATCGGGTTCATCGCGCGGCTGGAGAAAATGCTGGAACTGCGGGAAATCGTGAAAATATTGACGGCGCGGGGCGCGTCGCCGATGTCCGCGACGAGATGATCGCGCTGGCGCTTGGCCACTCGATACGTACGCTCGACCTGCCGCTTGCGCTGTTCGACGATCTGCTGAGCGCGTTCGATCAGGATACCATGACGACCCGCTACGATTCGTGGGAGGACGTGCTCGACTACTGCCGCCGGTCGGCAAATCCGGTCGGACGGCTGGTGCTCCGCATCGCCGGCTATCGAGACGATCACCTGGACCGATCGTCGGATGCGCTGTGCACGGCACTCCAGCTGACGAACTTCTGGCAGGACTTCGGTCGCGACTGGCGCGCCGGTCGGCTGTACGTTCCGCGGGAAGAACAGATTGCCTGCGGGGCTCGGGAGTTCGAGCTCGGGCGCGGACCGATCAGCCCGGCGTGGAGCCTGGCGCTGGCACGGTCGGTGGCGTTGACGCGCGAGCTGTTCGAAGCGGGACGGCACGTGTGCGACGCAGTGACAGGCCGCCTTCGGCTGGAACTGCGGTTCACCTGGCTGGGCGGCGCCCGCATTCTGGAGCGCGTCGATCAGAGCCGCGGGCGGCTGCTCGAACAGCGGCCGGCGCTCGGTGCAGGCGACATTCCGCTGCTGCTGTGGCGCGCGGCGCGGTGGCGATGATGGCCCGGAAGACGAGCTTCTACTACGCGTTCCTGGTGCTCCCGTCTGAGCAGCGGCGCGCGATCATCGCCGTCTGGGATTTCTGCCGGGCAGTGGACGACGCGGTGGACGAAGAGCCGGCCTCACAGGCGCGTGGAATGCCGGTCGGCCGGCAGGCGGTGGCGTTCTGGCGCGGGGAGCTGGCGCGCTGCTACGACGGACGGCAACCATCGACTGCGCAGGGCCGGCAGCTGCAGCCGTTCGTGCGCCGGTTCGATTTGCCGCGGCAGGCGTTCGAGGACGTCATCGACGGCGTCGCGATGGACCTCGACACCGCTCGCTACGCCACGTTCGCCGATCTGTTCGAGTACTGCCGCCGGGTCGCGTCGGCGGTGGGCCTGGTCTGCATCCGCATCTTCGGCTGCCGGAGCGCTGCGGCATGCGAATACGCGTTGAACCTTGGTGTGGCGTTGCAGTTGACCAATATTCTCCGCGACATCAAGGACGACTTCGCCCGCGGGCGGGTCTACCTTCCGCTCGAGGACCTCGCAGCGCACGGCTGCACCATCGGCGATCTCGCGGCCGGCGTCGTATCCGAGCCGATGCGCGCGCTGCTCGCCTTCGAGTGCCGGCGCGCCCGTGAGTTCTATCAGCGCGCCGTCGACGCGCGGCCGCCGGAAGACCGGACGCGGCTGGTGGCGGCGGAGATCATGCGGGCCGTGTACTTCGAAACGCTGAATCGGATCGAGCGGAGTGGCCCTAACGGCTACGACGTGTTTACGGCGCGCGTTCGGGTCGCGCGGCCCCGCCAGGCGGCGATTGCGCTCAGCACCTGGTTGTGGCCGGCTGGAGACGAACGGTAACGGTAGAGCGCGCGGGGCACGCAGACAAAGAGGTCTGTCGCTCTGCGTTCTGCGCGATCGTGCGGTATTTGTATGAATCACTCATTCGACGCCATCGTCATCGGAGCCGGCTTTGCCGGGCTGAGCGCGGCCGTCCGGCTGACGCGCGACGGCGCGCGGGTCCTGGTGCTCGAAGCCCGAGCGCGGCTCGGTGGCCGGGCGACAGCCTTCACCGATCGCGAAACCGGCGAGGCCGTCGACAACGGCCAGCACGTGCTGCTGGGATGCTACTCGGCGACCTTGGAGTTCCTCCGGGCTCTGAACGTGCTCGATCACATCCGCCTGCAGCCGCAGCTCGCGGTGACGATGATCGACCGCGGCGGGCGGCGATCGCGGCTGGTGTGTCCGTCGCTGCCCGCTCCGCTGCAGCTGCTCGCCGGAGTGTTCGAGTGGGACGCGCTCGACTGGCACGACAAGCTGGCGGCCTTGCGGATGGCGGGCCCGCTCCGCACCGCACGCCGGCAGCTGAACGGAGGGCGCGATCTCGCCGCGTCCCCTGGCGAAACCGTGGACGCCTGGCTCGTCCGCAACGGTCAAACGGATCGAATACGCGAGATGCTCTGGCATCCGATGGCGCTCGCGGCGCTGAACCAGCAGCCCGATGTAGCGGCGGCGCCGCCGTTCGCACGCGTGCTCGCCGAGATGTTCGGACCAGATCCGCAGGCGGCGGCGCTAGCACTGCCGACCAGACCGCTCGACGTGATGTACGCCGAACCGGCAAGAGCCTATATCGAAGGCCGAGGGGGGACGGTGCGGACGGGCGTCGCCGCACGCGTCCGCGTCGAACGCGGTCGGGTCGACGCGGTTGTGACCGCCGGCGAGCGCGCCACCGCCGATGTGGTCGTGTCCGCAGTGCCGTGGTTCGCTCTGTCCGATCTGTTCGAGGCCATCCCGCCCGAAGTCTCGGACATCGTTGCGCGGGCCGACGCGATGGTCTCGTCACCCATTCTGACGGTGAACCTGTGGTTCGATCGTCCGGTGATCGCCGGCAGCTCTGGAAATGACGATCCCTTCATCGGCCTTCCCGGCCGAACGATGCAGTGGGTGTTCGACAAGCGCGCGGTCCTTGGCGATAGTGCGTCGCATCTTTCGCTGGTCTCGAGCGGGGCGTCACCGCTCGTCGATCGGACCAACGACCACCTGATCGCCGCCGCGCACCAGGAGCTGCTCGAGGCGATGCCCGAGATCCGGCCGGCCCGGCTGCTGCGAGCCACGGTCATTCGCGAGCCGCGGGCGACGTTTTCGCTCGCCCCCGGCCAGCCCCGACGGCCGGAGGCGAGGACGCCCGTCCGTGGACTGTTTCTCGCCGGCGATTGGCTCGACACCGGTCTGCCCGGTACGATTGAGAGCGCGGTCCGCTCGGGACACACGGCGGCGCAGCTGGCCGTTCGAATCTAGTTATCTGGTTATCTCGTTATCTGGTTATCGATTTCAAGGTTGAACAATCAATAACCCGATAATCAAATCTTTATGACCTCCGTGGTTATCCACTACAAGGAACTGGCGCTCAAAGGTCGTAACCGCCCGTGGTTCGTCAAGATCCTGATCCGCAACCTCAGGACAGCGCTGGCCGACTTCGAGATCCGATCCATCCGCTCGGTGATGGGCCGGATCGAGGTTGACCTTGGCCCTGCGACGGCCTGGGAATCGGTGCGCGATCGCGTGCGGCAGGTGTTCGGCATCGCGAATTTTTCCCTTGCGGGGCGCGCGCCGCACGACTTCGACGCGCTGGCCGCGGCGATCCTCTCGGATCTGGGCGACCGCGATGCCGCTTCGTTCCGTGTATCCGCGCGGCGCGCCGACAAACGGATGCCGTTCACATCGCCCCAGATCGAGCGCGAGGTGGGCGGACGCATCAAGGAAGCGAAGGGGTGGCGCGTCGATTTGGAGGGTGCCGCCCTGACAATCCACTTGGAGGTGATGACCGATCACGCGTTCTATTTCTTTGGAAAGGAGCCCGGCGCCGGGGGACTACCGACCGGCACCGGCGGTCGCGTCGCCTGCCTTCTTTCGGGCGGCATCGACTCGCCGGTCGCGGCCTTTCGGATGATGCGGCGCGGCTGCTCGGTGCTGTTCGTCCATTTTCACAGCTACCCGATTCTGTCGCGGGCCTCGCAGGAGAAGGTTCGGGAGATCGCTACCCTCCTGACGAAATACCAGCTTCGATCGCGCCTGCTCCTCGTGCCGTTCGGCGAGCTTCAGCAGCAGATCCTGCTCGCCGTACGTCCCGAGCTTCGAGTGGTGATTTATCGCCGATTGATGCTCCGCATTGCCGAGCATCTGGCGCGCCGGTGGCGTGCTCGCGCCCTGGTCACCGGGGAGGTGATTGGCCAGGTGGCATCGCAAACACTGGAGAATCTCACGACGATTGCCGATGCGACGACGATGGAGGTGCTGCGCCCGCTGGTCGGGATGGACAAGGACGAGATCGTCGCGCAGGCCCAGCAACTGGGGACCTTTCCCATCTCCATCATTCCCGATCAGGATTGCTGTCAGCTGTTTACGCCGCGCCATCCGGCCACCCGGGCCTCGCTCGGCGAGATCGTGGCCGCGGAGCAGGCGCTGCCAATCCGTGAAATGGTGGATAGGGCTGTGACGGCGGCCGTCGTCGAGGAGTTCCGTTTCCCGGTGGTAAAATATGCGGTTCCGGAGGGAGAAACACCATGTCGGTTCAGGTCATGAGCTCGAATCTCGAACAGATCCTCGGAGACGAGGCCGCGGCGCTTCTCGGTTATCAGTGCAAAAGCATCTCGAAGGAATCCCTCCATCTGCCGGGCCCGGATTACGTGGCGCGTATTTACGGCGTCTCTGATCGGCCGACGCGCGTGCTCAGCAGCCTCCAGGCGCTGATCAATCACGGCCGGCTCGCCGAAACCGGATACGTGTCGATTCTGCCGGTCGATCAGGGAATCGAGCATTCCGGTGGCGCGTCGTTCGCGCCCAACCCGATCTACTTCGATCCGGAAAACCTCGTGAAGCTCGCGGTCGAAGGCGGGTGCAACGCGGTGGCGTCAACACTCGGCGTGCTCGGGTCGGTGGCACGCAAGTACGCGCATCGGATCCCGTTCATCCTGAAGGTCAACCACAACGAATTCCTGTCCTATCCGAACGCGTTCGATCAGATCCGGTTCGCAAGTGTGCGCCAGGGCTTCGACATGGGGGCGGTGGGCGTCGGGGCGACGATCTATTTTGGTTCTGAAGAGTCGAAGCGTCAGATCCAGGAAGTGTCCGAGATGTTTCAGCAGGCGCACGAGCTGGGCATGTGCACCATCCTCTGGTGCTATCTTCGCAATTCAGCGTTCAAGACGAAGGACGCCGATTTCCACACCGCCGCGGACCTGACCGGCCAGGCCAACCACCTCGGCGTGACGCTCGGGGCCGACATCATCAAGCAGAAGCTGCCGGAGAACAACGGCGGGTACAACGCGCTCAATTTCGGGAAGACCCACAAGAAGGTCTATTCCGAGCTCACGACGGATCATCCGATTGATCTGACGCGTTACCAGGTTGCGAACTGCTACATGGGCCGCGCCGGCCTGATCAACTCGGGCGGCGCATCATCGGGCGAAAGCGATCTGAAGGAGGCGGTGAAGACCGCGGTGATCAACAAGCGCGCCGGCGGAATGGGCCTGATCTCGGGACGAAAGGCTTTTCAACGTCCGATGAACGAAGGCGTCCGGCTGCTCAACGCGATTCAGGACGTGTATCTCAGCAAGGATGTGACGGTCGCCTAACGGCTCTAGGCTCCGGGCTTCAGGCTCTAGGCATTTTAGATGCCTAAAGCCTGAGCCTTAAAGCGCGAAGCCTACACGCTACGGAAGGTTCGGATCCATCGCCGGCAGATAACGACTCTGCAGCGAGACGTCAATGCCTTCATCCTGCCACGAAGGGCCGTTCGCCCCGCCCGGCCCCGCATCGTAGATGACTTTGAACAGGTGGCCGTTCGGATAGACGATCCTCGACGCCGAGAAGAGTTGGCCCTGCCACGCCGCGATGTTCTCGCCGCCATTCTTGATCAACAGACCGGCCCCTTCGCCGCGCAGCGCCCAGGCCACGCGCTTGGTCACCTCGAACGCGGTGATGTGGTCGGTGGGACGGATATGGTCCCAGATGCACTCGACCAGCTGCTGTTTATCCGCAATGCCGCCGCATCCGAACAACGGGTCACCCGAGGCGGGTGGCGGCGGTGGCGGCGGTTCGGGCGTAGAGGCAGGAGACGGGCGACGCAGCGTTTCCGTTCCACTGACCGCCGTGCCGCAGATGGTGCCTGAGTAGGGAATCGTCAGCGTGTCGTTGTTTTCGATCACACCCGTACCGGAGAGCGTAAACTCGCACGAGATCGCGCCGGCATACGTGGCCGTGCCCGCAACCGCCAGCGGGACCAGGTTGCCCTCGAGCCGTCCGGACGCCGTCCCGACGATGGAGATGTTGCCCGCACACGTGGCGGAAAAATTCCCGGCCATCGAGCTGGAAGTCGTGCTCGTCACCTGCCACTGGAAGTTGCTGCAGGAACCCGACGTCGGCGATCCGGGCAATGCGGACACCCAGGTGCCGCCAACGGAGCCCGTCGGAGGCGCCGCGGGCGCGGCTGGCGCGGCCGGCACCGCCGGAGCGGCCGGCGCGCCTGGATCTGCACCCGGCAGCGCCGGAGCGAGAATGCTCGATCTGCTTTCGACGGCGCACGCCGTGCCGAATGTCGTTGCCGCGCAAAGGGTTACCAGCAGGAACAGGGTTCTCTTCATGGCCTTTTTTTGGGTCGGCTGAGCCGACAAGATCGTGTGCATACGCACGAAATTGTGCGTGGTCCGGTCCGAAAATCGGTGAAAACCGCGAGATTCAGCGCTAGGCCCTGACTGGGTGCAGAAATCCAGCCAGATAATCGCGAAGCGCATCACGAGTGCTGGGGAAGGCCAGATCATCCCACGGAATCGCCGCCACGTCGAACTCAGCCGTTTCGAGACACTCATCGTCGACGCAGAGGGTCCCGCCGATCGCGGTGGCGGCGTAGACGATGATGACGGGCGAACGTCCCGGATAGGAATACAGATTGACGAGTCCATCGAGGCGCACGTCCAGTCCGCATTCCTCGCGCGCCTCGCGAACGGCTGCGGAGGTCAGCGTCTCTCCACGATCGACGTAACCGCCAGGAAAGACCCATCGACCGTAACCGGGCTCGATCGCCCGACGCACCAGGACGACCCGATCGCCGGTCAGCTTGATGATGGTTCCGACGGCCACTTTTGGATCGAGATAGAAGACGAACCCGCACAGAGTGCAGACCGGCCGCTCCGGTTCGCTGCTTTTCAGCAAACGGCGTTCGAGCGGACCTCCGCATCGCGGACAGAACCGGAGAGCGGCCGAATCGTCATGCGAATGCAGTGGCGCCGTCATTTGAAGCGGGGTCCTGGGTCCTGTTCCTAGTTCCTCTTGCTGAGTTCGTTCTCTTTCCCGGTACTTGTGCGTTCCTGATTGGTCGCCGGGTGTTGCGGACGCATGGCGCAAGCGCCGAGCGAACGGACCAGGGACGGTGAACGGACCATGGACGACCAGGGACCAGGGACCTGTATCAGCCCAGTATAATTCCACAGTCATGTCCATCCTGAAGGTCGCGCGCATGGGACATCCGCTGCTGCGCGCCAAAGCGCGGGCCATGGAGCGCAGCGACATCAAGAGTGCCGCCGTTCAGAAGCTCATCGACGACATGATCGAGACGATGGCCGAGTATCACGGCGTCGGTCTGGCGGCGCCGCAAGTTCACGAGG